>ERZ1370068.2740-contig-1871_pt1 | contig 78504 bp, 81 predicted proteins | sample MGYA00561227_ERZ1370068 | MGnify/ENA primary metagenome ERZ1370068 (study PRJEB38410, sample SAMEA6850437) | metagenome | study: Metagenomic assessment of the ecological functions of the soil: analysis of the soil microbiota associated with the... | reverse complement strand
GTTACGTATTGCTGGCCGTGTGCGGCTACGACGGCGGGAAAATCAAGGCGTTGGCTCAGCACAGCGTCTGGGTCCCTTCGCACGACATGCAGATTCAGGTGAGGATTTGCACTTCATGTTCGGCCACATGGTGATGAAAGCGCCTGTGGAGCGAAGATCCACGCTCACACCGCGAAGCATGGCGGGCCAGTGTCATGGAGGTGTGCGCCTCGCCGGTGCGTCTGCCCTGCAATGGCTTCTGCGGGCGCGATCGACTGGGAATCATCCTGCGCGGTGCGCTTCGACCCCCACGGGCACGATTCTCGCGTGCGTCGCCGCCCACGGACTCGTTCTCGACGCACGCATGGACGAAGATGGGTCATGATGAGGCAGGCCTTCTTCCTGCAGTATGAGTCCCCGTCGCTGGCGCCTGTACCGGCATTTCGGGAGCGATCGCGCGGACGTTCGTCGACGTCGGCGCGAACATCGGCATTTACGGCGGGGCTCGCGTCGCGCTCGGCGGCGGTGGACGGGTCATCGCTCTTCGAGCCCGCGCCCACCACGCGCGAATACCTGCGGAACGCGTCATCACGCTGAACGCGCTCGACAACGGAGGGTCGTACCCAAAGCCCTGGGCGCCGAGCCGGGAACGGTAAGTTCTGCGATCCCCGCACGCATCGGGCTGAGGTCCTCGCCACATCGCCCTGCCTGACGAGTCTTCCGCTCGGCGCGTGGAGTCCGCGTGGGTGAGCACTCTGACGACGAGCCCCTTCGCGCGGGGATCGTCCCCTGCGCCTTCGTGAAGATCGACGTCGAAGGCTACGAGATGGCGGCGATGCAGGTGGGCGGTACGCACGCTCGCTGCGGGCGACGGTCCGGCCGTCGTCTTCGAGGCACAAGACCACTTGCTGGCGCAGGCTGGAGTGCGGTTCACCGACATCACCACGTGGCTCGAGGACCGATTCTGGCTACCGGCTTTCGCGCTTCCGTCAGGACTGCGCCGATCGCCCTGCCAAACGACGAGAAACCGCCCGCGATGATCACGCTGCCCATCCGAGCGCCATTGCGTGGCCTGAACGGCCTCCGTCGGCTCCGGATTCCGGCGCAACCAGAACTGCCGCGACCAGCCCCTCCCTTGACCTTAGGAGCGGCCCGCGCGATCGCGGCGCGCACGCGCAGCGTGGCCCGTCGTCGTCGCGAACAGCGACGGCGGAGAAATCGGCGACGGGCCACCGGCCTTCTACACCGCCGCGACGAGCGCCGCGAGCTCCCCGGCGTGACCCTTCCCGCCGGCCGAGCTCTTCCGCCGCTTGCCTCCGCTCGACGATCTCGACGGAGCGGAAATCGTCCAGCACCACCGAGTCCCCGCCGGCGTGGGCCTCGACTCGTTCCTTGCCGAGTGCAGGATCGCCCTTCGCCGTGTAGAGCAGCTGCCCCACGCTTCCGTCCGCGAAGCCGAGCTGGATGACGACGTCTTCCGCGGGCCCACGCGGGCGGCCGGCACAGCGCGCCTCGACGGAATCGATGGCGGCATCGCCGGTCAGAAACGAAAGGAAGTCGACGAAAGTGACAACCCTCGCCGATGATCCGCCCGCCGCCGACCGTCAGGATCGTTGAGCCAATGCCCCGCAGGAGAGCGGCCCGGCGTTCACGCGATAGCTCGCGACGATCGGACCGCGACCATCGAGCGCGTCGCGCATCGCGACGGCGAGCGGCGAGAACCGCCGGTTGAACCCGACGAGGAGGACGCCCGTCGATGACGCGGCGGCCGCTTCCGACGGCGCGCAGCTGATCGTCGTCGAGCGCCAGCGGCTTCTCGACGAACACGTGCTTCCCGGCGCGGAGCGCGTCGACGACGAGCGACCGCGTGAGCGTCGTGCCGCGTCGTGATGCAGACGAGATCGACGGCCGGATCCGCGAGAAGTTCGCGTACATCGGTTCCGGCCTCCTTGAAGCCGAATTTCCTTTGAGCGTCGAAAGCGGTCAGCCCGTGCGCGGTGGCGACGCGACGCAGCGATCGTACCCGCACGACCCTGAAACGCCGGGGAACAACGCCGCGAGCGAACGCGCCGGCGCCGATGAACCCGACGCCGATGTCTCCAGCGACCGGCCCTGCTGGACGCGCGCATCGCCGGTCCGGTCACGGGCAGCAGTCGGCGGCGCGGCCGCGCCCTCGTCGGGGTAGCGGATCACGATGCCCAGCGGGCGTGGACCCTCGTTGGACACGAGCATGTCGTACGCGCCGAGGGCGCTTCGTCGAGCCGTAGCGGTGCGTGACGAGACGGACACGATCTGACACCGGCCGACGCTCCACCGCGTGAAGAAACGCCTCGAGGTTTCGGGTTTCGGTCCATCGCACGTAACCGGCGGGATAGTCGAGTCCCTTTCTCCTCGAACCCCGCGTCGTAGCGCCCGGGTCCGTACGAGCGAGAGATCCTGAGTTCGCAGCTCCTTCGCGTACGCGATCTCGCGCGGGAGGCCGAACGGGACGAGCCCCACGGCGACGACCCTGCCGCGCTCGCGGCTCATGGCGCCCGCGGCAGACCATCGGCGCGTCGCTCGTCGAAGCGGCGGTCACGATGACCGCGTCGACGCCCAGCCCCGTCGGTCCAGGCGAGCGCGGCTTGGACCTGATCGTCGGTGCCTCCCGCCAGCCCGATCTCGGCGCCCAGGCTCTTGGCGCGCGCGACGAGGCCGCCGATCCAGGTCGAACGCCGCGACCCGCCCGCCGTGCGCCCGCAGGAGCTGGGTCGCGAACAGGCCGAGGATGCCGCAGCCGATGACGGCGTATCGCCCGCCGAGCTGCGGCTCCGCCAGGCGCACGCCGTGAAGCGCGATGGCGCCCAGGGTCGAGAATGCGGCGTCCTCGAGGGAGACGCCCTCGGGAACGCGAGCCGCGAGGTTCGTCGGAACGCAGATCACCTCGGCGTGGCTGGCGACGTTCTGACCGCAACACGCCACGCGATCTCCGACGCGAAAGTGGTCCACCGGCCCCGGTCCGATCGCGATCACCGTCCCGGCGGAGGAGTAACCCAGGGCCTGGGGCTCGGAGAGCTTCGCCTGCACCTTCCGGTAGGCCGCCAGCACGCCCTCGCGTTTCACCGTGTCGAGAACGCGACGCACGAGGTCGGGCGCGCCCGGGCCGTCTTGATGTAGGAGTCGCGCGCCGCGGACACGGTGCCTCGCTCCGTGCCCGGAGAAACGACGGAAAACGCGTTGCGAACGAGGATCGTGCCGGGCCGGAGCGCGGACGTCGCGATGTCGACAACCTGAATCGTGCCGGCCTTCGGGTCCTGGAAGAGCTGCTTCATGCGCGCTCAGAATAGCATCGTGCCGACACGGCTCTTCACGGCCGTCGTACTGCCACCGAGACTCGCGCGACGACGGATGATCCTCTTCCCGAGTGCGATCGCGGGCTCTTCAATCCACGTGTACGAGACATGACTGACGGCGGCGGTCAGCCCGAATGCCAGAACAACACTCGAAGAACCTCGGAACGGTCGTGACCGGAACGACGACCTCGACGACATTCAGACAGAGAACATGAAAGAGGTACATGGAGTATCGATCGTCTCCCCAACCACACCATCGGTCCGAGCGACAACGCGCGGCGCAGCCATGAGTCGCTCAGAAGCAAATGCAAGAGGAGATACGCGATGGCCCACTCAAACCCGATCACGAAGATCCACGTCACACGCAGCAGCAAGTACGTTCCGACCACCCCCCAAGGGCACGAGGACGGGCGCCGAGGCCAGGCGTCGCAGACTGGCGCGGCAATCCAGAGTGCATGACCACCGCGAGGACACAGCCGACCGCAATCCCGAGATAAGCCGTGCAGAGCATTTGCAGTACCCGAACACCATGAAACCAGCGCACGCGAGCAAGGGTGCCAACCAGCGGTGCCGCCACTTCCGTAGCGCTACGAAGTAACAGAACGGCCAAAGAAAGTAGAACTTCTCTTCGACGCCCAGTGACCACGAGTGTCCGAAAACCGTACCCGCCGACGCTGGAAGGTACTCCTGAAAGAACGAGAACGAAATAAGGCAGGCCGTAGCCGGAACTGGTCCCACTTGATCGTGCATCCGATGGGAGAAGACAAATGGCGACGTAGAGGATCAGAACCGCGTAGTAGACCGGGAGAGTGAAACACCGGCGCAGATAGAACGCGCTGAGGCTGATCTTTCCCGCACGTTCCTCCTCTCGCAGGAGCAACGTCGTGATCAGAAAGCCGCTGATCACGAAAAAGACGAACACCCGATCAGCCAAATACGACATTTGGAAGCCAAGATGGTTGCGGCAAGTGGTTCGCCATGACGAGGAGCACGCTCAGGGCGCGAAGGCCGTCCAGCGGTGGAAAGTAGAACTGGAGGCGAACTCCTCGGAGCGAGTTCGGGGGAACCGAGCCAGTCATCCGCTTGTGCCTCCGCTCAGAACAACTTGAGGACCACGAGCTGAAACTCCTGCTTCCCTTCGAGCTCACGGCACGTCGGAGGCGATCGCGCGACCGTAGCTCCCCTGCCAGATCGTCTTCCAGGGTCCGACGACGTTGAAGGAGAGCCCCGACTCCCGTGTGATTGCGGAACCGGTCGTCCTCGAGCGAGTCCTCGCACGTGCGCCGAACTCCGCGGACGCGTCTGAAGCTGACGGCGTTGAGGATGTTGAACCCCCAGCCGGTGCGCGCGATGTATCCGGTATCGAACCGTACGCCGGTTCCCGCGTAACCCTCGAGGCTCTCGTCGCCGAACCGGCCGAATCCGTACTCGCTGAAGCGGTCGAGGTTCGCTCCCGCCGAGGTAGTCGATCTCGGCCTTCAGCTTCTGGAACTTCGGGAGGTACCACTCCTTGAACAGCCGTGAGCTTCCACGTTTGGAACGATCGTCTGGTCCGGATCGAACGTCGTATCGACGAATGTCGCCGTGTCGTTGTCGTACAGGCCCCACCGCTCCCACTGCAGAGCGCCACGAGGCCGTTCCCGCCGCGGTGATCGAATATCCCTTGCGGTTGAACTCGAACTGTAGCGTCCCGGCGTAGACCTCGTGGTCTTTCGGAAGCACGAACGACAGGTTGGTTCCGTCGGCGGCGTTCTGGGCCGCGAGGGCGTCGCGGGCCTCGGAGCTGTCGTCGTAGGCGTTCCACGCGAAATCGCCGATCACCGCGATCTTGAAGAAGTCGCCGAGCGGGTAACCCAGCGCGGCCCGTGACGTATTGGCTGCGGCGGCGGACCCGTTGCGAGACGTCCTCGACGCCGCTCACGAAGATCTTGTCGTCGAGCTTGATGTCCGACGAGCGACGACCTCGGCGCCCAGATCGACCTTCGTCCCGTCGAGTGACGGGTCGGTGAGGTTCGCGTAGGCATAACACGCCCGCGAAGAAGACGTTGAACTGCATCTTCTTCTTGAGGAAGTCCGTAGTCGAACCAGTTGACGCCGAGGAGCGGCAGTACGCCGCTGGTCGAATCGTCCTTGATCGCGCCTGCCAGCGCGGCGAAGCGTGTCGGTCTTGACCGTTTCCTGAACGACGCGCTCGCCGCCGGGCTCCTTCTTCAGATAGCGGAATCCCTCGTCGGTATCCTGGAGCATCTGGTCGTCGGACGCCGAGGCGTCCTTCAACGCGACGTCGAACCGCTCTTCCGGCATGTTGAGATCGAAGTCCGAAAACTCGAGCTCGCGACGAACGACGAAGTTCCGTCCGCCAACCGCTCCAGAGCTGCTGGCCGTCGATCCGACCGATCAGCGATGTACGTCTCGCCATCGGCGGCCCGGCACCGGCACGTAGGTATCGGTCTCCTCGTTCTGGAGGATCGGGCGGCTCGAGATTGGTCTGGATGACCGACGTGCGGAGGCGTACGAAGCGATTCCTTGTCGATCCAGACGCGGCCGCGGTAGAGGCTCTTCGCGGCGAGCTCCGCTGCCGGCTCGAACGACACGATGTAGGCCGGCCGGCCGTCCAGCGTGTCCTCGCCGGCGAGCTTGTAGTCGTAGGTCTTGTCGAACGTCAGGTCGAGCGGAAGCGTCACGACCTTTTCCGGCTGGATCAACGGCAGCTCGGGGATCTTCTTCCACTTCACCGATGTTCCCGTTGACGTAGTAGCGCGTCTGCTGCCATTCGAGCGGAGCCCCGCGACGCCAGAAGTAGGTGCTGTCGATCCCGACGTCGATCGATCCGCCGCCCTGCGCGAGCTTGAAGTGGATGTCGGCGCGCCCCTTCGCGATCCAACGCAACGAGATGGTCGTCCTGAATCTTCTGGACCTGCCGGTTCTTGGCGATGATCTCTTCGGCCGTCAGTCCGCGCGTCGTGGCGACCTTGACGTCTCTCCGCGGCGACGTCGAGCCCCGGTTGGTTCTCGGCCGCGCGATCCCAGACCACCGCCATGGGGTGATCGGCGAGGAGCAGGCGGAGCGCGTGGCCTTCTCGCCGGGAACGCTCGCGGGCCCGGTCTTGTAGGCCGCGCCCGAGAGCAGATCGACGACCGCCGGATCCTTCACGTCGATCGTGTCGAGCAGCAGGCGCGATTGGTCGTCCGGCACGCCGGTCGGCGGGGCCTGGTAGACGACGAGCGTGGCGAAGTCCTTCGCGTGGAGGAACCGTCCGAGGACGGTTGCGCCTCTCGTCGCGCCGCCGTCGGGAGTGCGCAAGGCCAGCCTGCCGAGTGGCGCCGGCGCGTAGTCCGCAGCAAGGCGCGCCTGCAGACCGCGGCCACCACGCGGGCGACGCGTCTCGGCTGCTTCGACGTCGGCTGGGAAGCGTGACGAGCGCCGTCGGCGCGGACGACGCGAGCGCCGCCACCGCGCCGCGAAACGACGACCAGGCGTCCGCTTCGTCGGCCGCGACATCGGCGCGGAGCTCGGCGGCCGGCGGGTGGAGGGCCGCCTCGGCGGCGAACGCCGCGATACCCGACGAAACGTCGGCGCCGGCGGCGAAGGCGATGGGGAGGATGTCGATGTACGGGGCCGCGTCGTTGTCCCAGAGGGCCTTCTGCCAAGTCAAGCGCGTCGACGCCGACGGCGCCCTGCGCGAGCCGGACGTCGATGCCGTGCGTCTTGGCCTCCGCCTTGACCGCGAGCGAGGACGACTTGAGAACGAACGCGTAGGCAGACGGCGTCGAACGTGCGTTCGGGGTGCTCGCCGACCTCGACGACCGCCACGCGGCCGCCGAGCGGTCGCGACGGCGCTCCGCAGGAGCGCGGTCCAGGCCTCGAAGCCACGCGGCGTCCGGCATGCGCGCCTGGCTCGGCCGTTCGCGGATGGAGCGGCGACTCGCCGCGCGCACGGCAAGCGTGACGCGCGCGCCGCGCGCCGCGAGCGTGGCGAGGACCAGGCTCGACCGACGACCAGTCGAAGACCCCGGGGCGGTCTCGATCGTGGGCCACTCCGCGACGACGCGCACCTCGATCGGGGTGCGACGCGTCGATCGCCGCGCAGGGCGTCCGGAACGGCAGCTCCGGAGAGCGCGACGCCCAGCGACGGTCCCGGAATCTCAGGCTCCGCCGCGACGGCCGCCAGCGACGACGAAGAGCCACACCGGTGAACGCGAGTCCGATCCGATGGGCGAGCACTCGGGTCTCCGGGCGAACGACGTCTGACGGCCGCGGCATTCTTCGTCGCCCCCAGATGCTGTCAATCCGGAGGCACCGTCGGCCCCGTGCTATAAACGACCGGACCGGAGTCTTCGTTGAGCCAAGACGTCGTCCTCGTTGCCCCAGTGCGTACACCCATCGGCCGATTCGGCGGTGGGCTCGCGTCGGTGTCGGCGGTCGAGCTGGGGATCGCGGCGGCCGGCAGGGCTCGCATGGCTCGCGCGCGGGAATCTCGACGCACGCCGTCGACCAGACGATCTTCGGCCACGCGCGCCAGGCGGGCTGCGGCCCGAACTCCGCGCGGCAGGTTTCGGTGCGCGCCGGGATCCCCGTCGAGAAGCCGGCCTACGGGATCAACCAGGCGTGCCTGTCCGGGATGCAGGCGATCCTCGCGGCCGCGCGCGCGATCCGCGTCGGCGAGGCCGAGGTCGTGCTCGCCGGCGGCATGGAATCGATGAGCCGCGTGCCGTTCGCGCTCGATACACGGTGGGGCGCACGGATGGGGAACATCGAAGCGGTGGACCTCATGTCCCGCGACGGGTTCCTCGACCCGCTCTCCGGGAAGATCATGGGCGAGACCGCGGAGACGCTCGCGCAGCAGTACGGCATCTCCCGCGAGGAGCAGGACGCGTACGCCGCGGCCATCGCAGAACCGCTGCGAAGCGGCCCGCCAGGCGGGCCGGTTTCGCGACGAGATCGTCCCCGTGCGAAGTCTCGTGCGGGGAAGAAGACGGCGACGATCGACGCCGACGAGCACCCGCGCGACGGGGTCACCGCCGCGTCGCTCGCCAGCTCTTCCGCCGGTGTTCGCGAAGCGGCGGCACCGTCACCGCCGGCAACTCGAGCGGGATCACCGACGGCGCCGCGGCGATGCTCGGTGATGAGCGCCGACGCCGCGAAGCGCTTGGGCGTGACGCCGACGGCCCGCATCGTCGGCTGGCGCGTCGACGGCGTGCCCCGGAGATCATGGGGATCGGCCCGGTTCCGGCGGTCCGCAATCTGCTCGCCGCGACGGGTGTCGCCCTCGACGCGATCGACCTCGTCGAGCTGAACGAAGGCGTTCGCCGCCCAGGTGCTGGCCGTGGATCGCGAGCTGAGGTTCGATCGGGAGCGTCTCGAACGTCAACGGCGGCGCGATCGCGCTGGGACATCCGATCGGCTGCTCCGGAGCGCGGATCGTCGTGACGCTCTTGCACGAGCTCGCCCGGCGGAGGGCGCGCTACGGCCTCGCCACGCTTTGCGTCTCCGGCGGCATGGGCGGTGCGCTGTTACTCGAGCGCCTCTCAGTGAACATCAGCTTCGTAGGGCATTTCGACCGCCGCGACGACGGGTTCAAACCCGACGAGGAACGCGTCGCGACGGCGCTCGAACGCGTCGGGACCCGCATTGCACGGATCGGAGCGCTCGACGAAAACCTCGAGGAACGCATTCTGCGGGCGCATGGGCGATTGGGTGCTCTTCTCGAAGATCAGGAGTCAGGATCCGGAGCTCGTGACCCGGCTGCGCGCCCGGCATCGTCCGGCACGGCTTCGCCCAGATCCTCTTCGATCTCATGGACTTCAACGACCGGATCGTGCCCCGGCGTTCCGTGGATCCGCCGCAACCGCATGTCGTGGTGGCTTCCCGTGGCTCGGCAGATGGACCTCGTCTTCTTGCGTGAGAAGGGCCACCTCGAGCGTTACGCTCGCCTGGGCGTGAAAGGGTATTACCTCGACCAAGCTTGCGACGCCGACGAGTCGCCTGCGAGCGAGTGGCCGCCGGAGATGTCCTGCGACCTGGCGTTCTTCGGTACGCATTTCCACGACCGCGAACGCATGCTGAAACGGCTGAGGCTCGGACGAACCGTCCGCATCTACTCGGATCGACCCCGCGCGTGGATCTGGCATGGATTGTCGGCCGAGCGCGCGGCTTACGGCTTGCGACTCGCTCAGGCCATTGCCGCAGCCAAGATCGTTTACGGCGAGAGCGCGCGGAACGACATCACCGGATACTGGTCCGATCGCGTGTACCGGATCCTGGGGCACCGCGGGTTCTTCCTGACGCGCTACACCCCGGGCCTCGAGGACTTCTTCACGAATCACGAACATCTGGTGTGGGGACGCGACGACGATGAGATCGACGCTCTCGCGGCCCGGTATCTGGCCGACGAGCCTGCGCGGCGGCGCATCGCGGCGGCCGGCTTCGCGCACGCGCGAGCGCACCACACCTACGATCACCGGGCCCGCGAACTCCTGGGCGTGCTGGAGCGAACCCGTGTCCCATCCATGACGACACGGATCCGAACGGAGACACGATCGAAGGCCTCGCACGAATCACGCTCGATCGCCCGCCCGTCAACGTCCTGACGACCGCGATGATGCGCGAGCTGGCCGCGGCGCTGCGCCGCGTCGCGGCGGACGACGCGGTGCGCGTCGTCCGGCTCGACGCCGTCGGGCAAGACGTTTTCCGCCGGCGTGGACGTCGGCGAGCACCTCGGCGATCTGCTCCCCTCGATGATGGCCGCGCTCGCGGATCTGTTCGTCGCGTTCGACGAGTGTGCCGCAACCGGTCGTCGCCGTGGTGCAGGGCGCGGCGCTCGGCGGCGGGCTCGAGGTGGTGCTCGGGTGCGATCTCGTCGTCGCGTCCGAGAGCGGCGACCTTCGGCCAGCCCGAGATCAAGCTCGGCGTCTTCGCTCCGCCGGCGACCGTCCTCCTCCCCGCCGGATCGGCCTTCAGGCGGCGACGGGCATGCTCTTGACGGGCGCAGACCATCGGCGCTGCAGAGGCGCGGCGGCTCGGCTTGGTCCACGAGGTGTTCCCGGTCGAGGGATTCGAGGCGGCGGCCACGGCGTGGGTCGAAAAGCTCCTGGCGCTGTCCGGCGCCGCGCTCCGCCGCGCCAAGCGGGCGCTGCGGGAGTCTTCGCGGATGCCGGTCGACGCGGCCCACGTCGCGCGTGCACGACATCTACATGGACGATCTGATGGCGACGGAGGATGCGCACGAGGGGTCTGCGCTCGTTCGTCGAGAAGCGCTCCGCGGTCTGGAAGCACCGCTAGCGCGTAAGGGAGAGATCATGGGTCTCGGCTCGTCGTTCCAGGGTTTGGATTACGTCGAACATCGAGTCGCTCTTCAGCGACGAAGAGAAGATGATCCGCGACACCGTGAGCGACGTTCGTGACCGACGAGGTCCTCCCGGTCATCGAGCACCACTTTCGGGATGGGACGTTTCCGAATCATCTCATTCCGGCCATCGGCGAGATGGGTCTTCTTGGCGCGAACCTCCACGGCTACGGCTGCGCCGGACTGGGCCCTGTTGCGTACGGCCTGATCATGCAGGAGCTGGAGCGCGGCGATTCCGGATTGCGATCGTTCGTGTCCGTGCAGGGCGGGCTGGTGATGTACCCCATCCACGAGTTCGGGAGCGAGGCGCAGAAGGAGCGATGGCTGCCCGCGCTCGCGAAGGGAGACGGCGATCGGCTGCTTCGGATTGACCGAGCCGGATCATGGCTCGGACCCCGGCAGCATGAAGACGCGCGCGGTGAAGAAGGGCGACCGGTGGATCCTGAACGGCGCCAAGGCGTGGATCACCAACGGCTCGGTCGCCGACGTCGCGGTCGTGTGGGCCAAGACCGAGGACGGCATCCGCGGCTTCCTCGTCGAGAAGGGAGCCCCCGGCTACACGACGCCGGACCACACGGGCAAGTTCTCGCTACGCGCGTCCGTGACCTCGGAGCTCGATCTTCCAGGACGTCGAGCTGAAGGCGGACGCCATCCTCCCGGCAGCCCAGGGCTTGAAGGCGCCGCTCATGCTGCCTGACCCAGGCCCGCTACGGCATCGCATGGGGGTCATCGGTCTCGCGCAGTGCGTCTTCGACGAGGCCCTGCGGTACAGCCAGCAGCGGATCATGTTCGGCAAGCCGGTCGCGGGCTTCCAGCTCACGCAGCGCAAGCTCGCGTGGATGGCGACGGAGATCACCAAGAGCCAGCTCCTCGAACCTCCACCTCGGACGCCTGAAGGAAGCCGGGACGATCACGCCGCAGCAGGTGTCGATGGCCAAGATGAACGGCTGCCGCGTCGCCCGCGAGTGCACCCGCCTCGCCCGCGAGATCCTGGGCGCCAACGGCATCGCCGACGACTACCAGACGGGCCGTCACTTCTGCAACATCGAAGCCGTGTACACCTACGAGGGCACCGACGACATCCACACGCTGATCGTCGGCCAGCAGGTCACGGGGATCGCCGCGTTCGAATGAGCGCCTGAGGGCGATCTAGACGCGCTCGGCGCCCGTGCCGCTTCTCACGCGTCACGACGAACCGGCGCTGCACGAGCGTGACGGTCCCCTCGCCGAACAGCGGCAGGAACCGGCCCGCGGCGTTCAGGTAGTCGAGGACGCGGCTTCGCTCCGGCGGCATCGCGATCGCCAGAGTTCCGACGACGCTCAGTCCCCCGCGAGCGGAGACGCGAGCGGGAACGTGCCGCGCGTCGACGGCGCTCGTCGGCGATCTCCCGCGCGGCGGTCTCCGGTCAGCTGAACCCAGACGATCCCGGCCTTGTTCGAGCAGAAAACTGTCGCCGCCGCAAAGCGAGGGCACGAAACCGTCGTCCGTTCCGTTCAGGTAATGCAGCACGTCCTCCGGCCCGCCCGCCGGCGCCGGTTTCGGCCGTGAAGAGCGTCGCCATCCAGAGTACGGCCGTCATCCAAGAGAATCCGGACAGGCACTTCGCGGCGGGGAATGCGGTAGATGTCCATGTTCCGACGGAATCTAGGTGCCAGAAAAGATCGACGGCAATAACCCCGCCGGAGCCTTGCCCCGGGCCCCATCCGGCCTAGATTTTTCGGCTGAGGAGCGCGATGCCGGTCCAAGGGAATCTGGCCACGATGTCCCTGACCGAAATCCTCCAATGGCTGGGGAACGCCGGCAAGACCGGAACCCTGTCCATCGAGAGGAACAAGGTCGTGAAGCGGATCCTCGTCCGCGAGGGCCGGGTGATCGCTTGCGCGTCCCAGGAACCGGCCGACATGCTCGGCCACTTCCTCGTCTCTCGCGGGAAGATCTCCGAAGAGACCGCTTCGCAAGGCGCTCGGCGTTGCAGGAAACCCAGCGCACCCACCTCGGGCCGCATCCTCGTCGCGACGGGAGCCCTGTCCGAGGACGACCTGCGCCTCCTGCTGGAGGACAAGGCGCAAGAGACGATCTTCGGGCTCTTCGACTGGGACGACGCGGAGTTCCGATTCGCCGACGGTGAGACGGCGGACCCCAACATCTTCGCGGTCAACATGCGCGTCGACGACATCCTGCCTGCGCGGCGCGCAGCGCTGGGACGAGATGCAGCGGTTCCGGAGCGTGTTCAACGACCCCGGCATCGTCTTGCGTCGAACGGCGCGCATGCCGCCCGCCGAGGTCTTCAAGAACCGGATGGCGCGCCGCATCTTCGAATCGATCAACGGCGAGCGGACGGTGGCGGAGATCCTCCTCCACGCGCACGGATCCGAGTACCTCGTGACGAAGTTCCTCTACGAGCTCCACCGCGCGGGCGTCGCCGAGGTCGCCGGCGTGAAGCAAGTCGACCGCGAGCCCTCGCGCGCCCCCATCGAGCCACCCGCGGCCGAGGATCGCCGCCCGCGGACTCGAGCGCCGCGGCGCCGCCCGTTGCGCGCCGATCTACGACCGCGTGCCGTCGCTCCGCCGATCGCGGCCCCAACGCCCGCCTCCGCGCCGTCCGTGGTCGCGGAAGGCGATCTCGAATTCGCGCGACGCCTGCTGAATCGCGGCGAGTTCGACTCCGCGCTCGAGATCCTCGACCGCGCGTACAAGGCGCAACCGGGGGACGAAGCGCTGCGACGCCTCCTCGCCGAGGCGGAGGCGTCGTTCGTCGAGAAGTCCTACACGGCACTACCTGCCGCCCGACCAAGATCGTCGCGCTCAGAGGGCGGCCGAGACGCTGACAGCCGAGCGGCTCTCACCGACCGAGTTCTTCCTCCTCAGCCGGATCGACGGCACATGGGACGTCAAGTCGATCATCCAGATCACGCCGCTGCGCGAGGTCGATGTTCTGCGCACGCTGAAGAAAATGCGCGAGAAGGGCCTGATCGAGCTGAAGGACCCCGTCGCCGCGTCGGCCTAGCTCTCCAGGATCACGACGGCGGCCGCCAGTCCCCGGCTGGTGGGTCAGGCTGACGTGCGATCGCACCACGCCGAGAGCTTCCGCGCGGCGCGCGGCTTCGCCGTGAAGGACGAGTCGAGGCGGCTGGTTTCCCTCCCTCACCACTTCCACGTCGCGGAAGCCGAGCCCCTCGGCCCAGCCGGTCCCGAGCGCCTTGAGACAGGCTTCCTTGGCGGCGAAGCGAGCGGCGAGCGCCAGGATTCGGTCGCCGCGCGCGTCGCACGCGGTCTGCTCGCGCGTCCGTGAAGACCCTGTCGACGAAGTGGTCCCCATGCCGGCCGAGCGCGGCCGCGCCAGCCGGGCCACTTCGACGATGTCGATTCCCAGTCCCACGATCACGCGGCCTCCTCGACTGATGGCGCTCCCGACCGGCGCCGGACGTCACGGTGGTATACTCATGCTCCCACGGCGGCCGGGCTCGGCTCGGAAATAGTTTACTCTCAATAGCTTAGCCTGCCGGTCGGCTCCGTCGTCGGGGAGTCGGCGAAGGGATGATATGGCGCGGACCGAACGAGAGGTCGTCGACAAGGCTCGGCAACGGTCGGTCTGTCCCGCGCCCTGAACGACCTTCTCGACCAGGCCCGCGTGATCCGCCTCGCCAACGCGGTCGGACTCGCCTATCCGGGCATGCGCACGCAGTCGCAGAAGCGGCCGCGGTTGATCGCCGATCTGGCGGAGAAGGCGGGCCGGGACGATGCCGCGGGTCTCGCGGTCGTCCGCACGCTTCGCAAGGAAACCGCTGCGGTGGCCAAGGAATGGAGCACGCTCGCCCCGAGACCGCGCGTTTCGCGCCTCACCGATCCGGGCGTCGCCGCATCGAACGGGCGCCTCGGGCGCCTACCTCGTCGTCGCGGCGTCCGCGGCCCCCGAGCCTCTCGTCGAAGACGCGCTGAACGGCCTGCTCATGCGCGTCGACTCGCGCGAATCGGCGAATCCGGACGCCGCGGCTCCGTCGGCCAAGGAGTCGTTGTCGAAGGAGGCGCAGCGGCTCCGGAAGAAGTGCGCGGAGCTCAGAAGAAGGTCCGCTATCTCGAAGGGCAGATCGCGAGGACGAAGGACGTCGAGAAGGCCAACAAGCGCGACCTGCTTCAGAGAAAGGAGAGCTTGCGGAGGCGCGGATGCTCGCGGAGCGGCTGCGGAAGGAGCTGGACGAGGCCCGAAGCGCGGGAAGCGACGTCCCCGCCCCGCAGAAGACGCCTGCGGTGCTGCCCGGCTTTGAAGAGCTGGACCGCTCCGTCAAGCGCCTGGCCACCGAACAACGCCGCCTCGCGCATCGTATCGAGAAGATGGCGGAGGCTCCGGCCTCGCCCACGACCGCGCTGGCCGAGTCCATCGCGCCGCTTGATCGAGGGGTCTCCGAGCTCCAAAGGATGTCGCCGCGCTCCGGCGCGAGCGCAAGAAGGACATCCAGGATCAGTCGAAACGGCTCGACTCGATGGCGGCCGGCGTGCAGGCGGCGAGAGATGCCGTCGAAGCCTCTCCCAAGGCCGCCGCGCATGGCCGCAAGCAAGAAGGGCGCGCCCGAGCGCGTCGGCGTGTTCATCGACGTGCAGAACATGTACTACGCGGCCCGCCAGCTGAAGGGAAAGCTCGACTTCGACGCGCTTGCTGCAAGCGTGCGTGCTCGATCGTCGCCTGATCCAAGCCTCGGCGTACGTGGTCGAATCCAAGGAGATCGACCAGTCGGGGTTCATCGCGATGCTCCAGCAGCGCGCCATCGAGGTGCGCCGCAAGACGCTCAAGGTGCGCGCGGACGGCTCGATGAAGGGCGATGGGACATGGAAATGGCGCTCGGACATCCTCGACATGGCCCCGAAGCTCGACGTCGTCGTTCTGGTCTCGGGCGACGGGGACTTCACGTCGCTCGTCAGGCGTGTGAAGACCATGGGGCCGAAGGTGCGAGGTCGTCGCCTTCCCACGGAACACCGCGAAATCGCTCCTCGAGGCGGCCGATCGGTTTCCACCCGCTCGACCGCAAGTCGATGATCCGCACCGAGATCGCCGACTCCGGCCGAGCGCGGACCGTGGCGAAGCGCCGCCGGTCGCCGAAGGCCACCCAGAGCTCAACGCGAGCGCCACGGCGAAGTGAGGCGCTCGCCTCCAGGCGGCTAGGACGTCCTCGAACCGCATGTCCCCGCCGGCCGTCACGCGCAGATGACGCCGGCTTCCCTTCCACTCCGGCAGCACGAAGATCCGTCCGGAACCCGGAGGGCCCGCACCGCAATTCCTGTTCGACGTGGAAATGACCGAGGACGACCGCCGCGCCCGACTGGCTGGAGGTAGGCGTCGGCATACGCGCGGACGAGCGGCTCCGGGAACTCCAGCTTCATCTCGCGGTTGGTCGCGCGCATGCGTCCGCTCGATCGACTTCGGCGATCGCGAAGCGTCGGGCCCGCGGGACCGCCGAGTAGACCCACCACGGCCGCGGTCGAGCGGGAAGACGCCGCCAGAGCGCGGTACTGGATGATCGTGCCGGTTGACGAGATCGCCATGGGACGCCCAGATCTTCCGCGGTCCCCAGTCCTCGTCGAAGACCGGTGTCTGAGACCGCATCAGAACGCTCCGCCTTGGTGGGACGCGCCGATCCGGTAGTCGCGGTTCCCTTCGAGGTAGTGGATCTCGGTGCCGTTCGACCGAATCTCCGTACAAGCAGGCGATCACCGCGCGATGATGGTCCTGCTCGAGATCCTCCGCGCCGATCCAAAGGTTGAACAGATCGCCCATCAGCACGATGCGCCCCGCCGTGCGGCCCAGACCCCGCAGGTAGGAGAGGAACGCCGGCAGAGTCGGGTCGTCGCGGTCGAGGTGCACGTCCCCGACGAAGACGAGATCGCTACCGTGGCGCAAGGAAGGACTCCCGGAACGCGGCGAACGTTCCGCGCGGCGATCGCCTCGCGGAGCGACTTCATGAGGCCGAGGTAGAAGGCCAGATTGTGAATCGTGTTCGAGGCGCGAAGCGAGGATCTCGTTCGAGACGAACAGGTGTCGCAGGTACGCTCTCGAGTACCGCGCGCACGTCTCGCACGAACAGGCGGGGTCGAGGGGTCGCGGGTCGGCGCGGTACTGCTCGCGCTTGATGTTCACCTTGCCCTCCGACGTGAACAGCGTCCCGTTCCGCGCGTTGCGCGTGGGCATGACGCAATCGAACAGGTCGATTCCCGCGGCGACCGCCTCGACGAGGTCCTCCGGACGGCCGACGCCCATCAGGTACCGCGGGCGCTCTTCCGGAAGGTGCGCCGCCGTGAATCGCGCAACCCTGGCGATCGCCTCCGGGGGCTCGCCGACGGAGACGCCGCCGATCGCGTAGCCGGGGAAATCGAGCGCCGTGATCTCCGCGGCGCTTCGCTGACGCGAGGGCCTCGTCGGTGCCGCCCTGCACGATGCCGAACGGAACGCCCGGCCCGCGATACGCATCGCGGCTGCGCTCGCGCCCAACGGCGTCGTGCGCGCCACCGCGGCCTCGACCGCGCTCGCGCGCCGCGGGAAGCGGCGGGACACTCGTCGAGCACCATCGCCACGTCCGAGCCGAGCGCCGACTGGATCTCCATGCTCGATTCGGGCGTGAGCGGCTGCAGGGACCCGTCGATGTGCGAGCGGAAGCGTCGCGCCCTCCTCGTCCAGCGTGCGCAGTCCCTCCATCGAGAAGACCTGGAACCCGCCGGAATCGGTGAGGATCGGCCCGTTCCAGTTCATGAAGCGGTGGAGCCCGCCGAGCTCCCGGATCAGCTCGTGACCCGGGTCGAAGGTAGAGGTGGTACGTGTTCGCGAGCACGATCTGCGCGCCGCAAGCCGCAGCTCCTCGGGCGTCACCGCCTTCACGGCGCCCTGGGTGCCGACCGGCAGGAACGCCGGCGTCTCGACGACGCCGTGCGCCGTCGTCATCCGGCCGCGCGCGGGCCGCTCCGTCGCGGCCGGTCAGCGCGAACGCGAAACCGCTCACGCGCCCCTCACGAACATCGCGTCGCCGTAGGAATAGAAGCGATAGCCCTCGCGCACGGCGACGCGATACGCGGCGAGCACCGGCGTCCGTGCCCGGCGAACGCGCAGACCAGCATGAGCAGCGTCGATCGCGGCAGATGGAAGTTCGTCACGAGGGCGTCCACCACGCGAAACCGGAAGCCAGGATAGACGAACAGGGCCGATCGTCCGCGAACCCGGCGCGACACGCCGCCGCGGTCGTCCGGCGCGCGATTCGAGCGCGCGCGCGACCGTCGTGCCCACGGCGACGACGCGACCGCCGCGCGCGCGCGCGTTCGCGGACGGCTTCGGCCGTCGCCTCCGGGATCGCGAACGCCTCGTCGTGCATCCGGTGCGCCTCGACGTCCGTCGACGCGCACGGGGAGAAGGTCCCGAGCCCGACGTGAAGCGTGACGAACGCGGTCTCGACGCCGCGCGCGCGCAGCGACGCCAGCAGCTCCGGCGTGAAGTGCAGCCCGGCGGTCGGCGCGCGCCACCGCGCCGGCACGCGCGCGTAGACCGTCTGATAGCGCTCGCGATCCAGCGCGCTCCGCGGGTCGCCGTCGTCGCGGCGGATGTAGGGCGGGAGCGGCATCTCGCCGCGCCGCTTCGATCGCGTCGCACGGATCGTCACGCTCGCGGTGCACGAGCTCCGACCCGCCACACGTCGCCATCGCGCGAGCGGGACGACCGTCAAGCGCCGCGCGACCGCGATCTCGCACGCCGGGCCGGATGGACTTCGAGCCGGTGAGCAGCGCGCGCCAGACGGCGCGCCGTCCGTCTGCGGCCACCGGCTCGACGAGCAGGACCTCGACGCGGCCTCCCGTCGGCTTCGTCCCGCGCAGCCGCGCCGGGCAGGACCTTCGTGTCGTTGAGCACGAGGAGGTCCCCGGGCGCGAGCTCGTCGGGAAGCTCGGCGAAGCGGCGGTGCGCCACGGCGCCGGTGCCGCGATCGAGGACCATCAGGCGCGACGCGTCGCGCGTCGCCGCGGGCTCCTGAGCGATCCGATCGGGCGGAAGCTCGAAATCGAAGTCCGCGACCTTCATCGCGCGACGACCGAGCGCAAGACGCCGAGGTTGACCCGGTCCTCGGCGAGGTCGTCCCCTCTTTCCGTCTCGATGACCATCGGGAGGTCGCGGAAGCGCGCGTCCGCCGAGGATCAGCCGGAACGCCTCGAGCCCGACCTTGCCCTTGCCGATGTGCTCGTGGCGGTCCCGACGGCATCCGAGGTCGCCCTTCGAGTCGTTGAGGTGGAATCCGCGCAGCGCGGTCGAGGCCCCACCGCGCGATCGAGGGCGGTCATCGTCGCGTCGTACGCCGACGCGGAGCGGAACTCGTACCCGCCGCGAGCGCGTGACAGGTGTCGAAGCAGATCCCCATGCCGGGCGGTCTGCCGCGACGCGCCTCAGGCATCGCGCCGAGCTCCTCGAAGCGGGCGCCGAGCGTGCTCCCCTGGCCTGCGGTGTTCTCGAGCAGGACGCCGGCGGCGTAGCTCCCGCCGTCCGGCAGCGCGCGGTCGAGCGCCTCGGCGACGCGCGCGATACCCGGCGGCGACGCCCGAGCCCGACGTGCGCGCCGGGTGCACGACCAGCCACGGGATCCCGAGCGCGTCGCATCGATCGAAGCTCGACGCGAAGCGCGATCGACCGACTTCTCCCAGAGCGCCGCGTCGGGCGAGGCGAGGTTGATGAGGTACGACGCGTGGGCCAGCGTGTGGCGATCGAGCCCGGCCTCGCCGGACGCTGCGCGGTAGGCGTCCGACCTCGCCCGGCGCGAACGGCCGCGCCGCCCACTGGTTCGACGACTTGACGAACACCTGGAGCGCGGTCGCGTCGACGGCGCGCGCGCGCAGCGATGGCCTCGGGCATGCCGCCCGCGATCGACATGTGGGCGCCGAGCCGGGCTCCGGTCATCGGCTCATCGAGCGCGCGCGACACGCTGCGCGCGGTCAGCCGGCCGCCCGGCGCGTCGAGGAGGCCCAGGATCCCGAGGCGCGAGAGCGCGAAATCGAATCGGATCGGGATCGGCCGGATCGAGAGCGCGCAAGCGCGCGGTGGCCTCGAGCGCCATCGGCCAGCCGGCGCTCTTCCGTGCGCGTCCAGCCCAGCGCGCGGACGACCCGCAGGAGGTGCGTGTCGAGCGGCAGCACCAGGCGCGACGGGGAGACCCGCGTCCAGACGCCGCAGTCGACGCCGTCGTCCGGCCTCACCATCCAGCGCAGGAACAGGCACGACCGCTTGCACGCCGAGCCGCGCGGCAGGGAGCGGCAGGAGCCATCGCGCGCCGTCGCGATGCGGCACGACGCCGTCCCGCGAGAACGGACGCGCGTCGAGCGCGAACAGCCGCGCGCCGAAGGCGTCGAGCGCGCGGCCCCAGCGTGGGAGCGTCGCGGATCCGCGTCGCCCTCGAGGAAGAACGACTCGAGCGATCCCGCGCGCTCTCTTGGCCTGACGCACGAGGTGAAGGAGCAGCGCGATGTCGCGCCCGCGCGTGAAGCGGTGCACGAACCCGTCGAACCGGCGCCGCGTCGCGCGCCGGGTCGAACGCGGCGACGAAGCGAGCCGGGACGCGGACCGATCGACGCGAGGACGGCTTCGAGGCTCGCGCGGATCGAGGCGACGCGGCCGTAGGCGAGACCCGCCGCGATCAGCCCGACGATCTCGCGGTCTTCCGGGTCGTCGAACCGGCGGACGATGCCGACGGGGTCGCTGTCGATGAAGCGCCGGTCGTACCGCCGGCACAGGTCCTCGAGGGCGTCTCTGAGCGGCGAAGGTTCGGAGCGCGGCGCGCAGCATCGCCGCAAGGATACCAACGACTCGCGCGCGCTCAGCGGGCCAGCCAGGTCGCCAAGCGCGACGAGGGCCGCGGCGGCCACGAGCGACGCGCGACGGATGATCCGCGCGCTCAGGCACGCCCGGCTTCTTCTCGAGAAGCGCCGTCATGCCCCAGGGAAGCGGCTGCGGCGCGTCGAGATCGGTCCGCACCAGGCTCGCGGCGAGGTCGGCGGGCGCCAGCGCTCGTCGAAAGACCTCGCGGTTGACCCGCGGGACGTCGACGTCGCCGCCGACGCGCGCGCCGAGCGCGCGCGCTCGATGCGCCGGATGCGGTCGAACGGGCGTCGGGTGCGCGACCTCGGTCTCGGCGACCGCGTCGTCTCCGCGCGTCGATCGCGGCGTGGAGCGCGCTGCAGATAGCGGCACGCCGACTGCGGCTCGTATTCGAGATCGAGCATCGCGCGAGAGCGCGGCGCGTCCGCGTCGTGCTCGCGCTTGCGACCGTAACCCAAGCCGCGCGAGGTCGACGGCGGCGTCGCTCCAGCACAGACCGTCCGTCGCGGAGCGCTCGCGCGCGGTGGCCTGGAAGCCCAGCCGAACGAGCCGGACCGCCGCCTCGCCCGAGGCCGCGTGGGCGATCTCGTGGCCGAGGACGAACGCGAGCTCGGCCTCGTCCTCGAGGAACGCGAGAAGCCCCGTGCTGACGAGGAGCGTGCCCGACGGCAGCGCCAGCGTGCGGTGCTCGGGCGTCTCGACGAGCACGACGCGCGGCGATGCCGGCGCGCCCGCGATGCGCGCTGCGACCTGTCTCGCGATGCGATCGAGATAGGGCTGCGCCGTTGACGACGTGACGAAGCGCCAGCGCGTGGCGAGCGCGGCACGGACCTCGTTCTCGGCGGCGGCGGCGACGTCCCGGTCGGGAAGCTCGGGCGGAACGAGCCCCGAGCGTGCACGGCGCGCAACGCTGCTCGCCGTGCGGAAGAATCGCGTCGGCGAGGAAAGGAAGCCCGCAAGCCTCGCAGGTGAACACGAGTGCGCGGCGTCAGGGTCGCCGTCGGCGACGCGCGTCCCGCAACGGCGGCAGCGGCGCAGCGCGCGCCCGCCGAACGACGGCGCCGTGACGAGCGGTCCCGCGGCCCACGGCTCGCCGCAGCGCGGGCAGCCGTCGGCCTCTTCCGACCGACGGCCGAGGCACGATCCGGAGTTACTTCGGCGACGTCCATCGGCGCCACCCCCACCCGGCCACCGCTCCGAGCGCCGCCCCGCCGCGATCCCGCTCGATCGTCGTGCCGCCCATCGTCCAACTCGCACCCGTGCCGGCGATCGCGCCTGTCGCCAACCACAAACGCGAACGTCGCCGCTCCCCGACCGGCGCGGCGACGCCGCATCCGGCGCGCATCCGCGTCGTGGTCTTCGGACCGAACGCGTCGCGCGCGCCGGTCCTGAGGATATCGTCGTCGGTGTCCGGAGGCACGACTGACGCGAAAGCGCCAACCGGCGCCGATCTCGCGACATCAGCGGAAGCGGATCGGCGTCCCGGTGCGTCCAGCGTTCGCGCGCGATCGTGGTGGCGAGGGCCGGGTGATCGAGGCCGATCGGCAGGTGGCTCGCGCCGCTCGCGCCGATGCTCCGGCGAAGTCGGCGCTCGCCCACGATGCGGTAGGGCCTCAGGCGTGCCGAGAATACAGCGTCGTGTCGCACCGGACGCAACGCGCCCGGACGCGTCACTGCGGGCGGCGCGTGCTTGTAGTGCGTACCGCAGGTCGGACAGTTGGCGATCACGACGAGGTTCCCCCGATGACGATGACGGGCCGTTCGAAACGTAGGTCCCGCGCAGGAGCCGGTCAAGGAAAGCGTCGGAACGGGGCCGGAATCGGCTCGTTTTCCGCTCACCGTGCTATCCTTCACCCTTTCGTCGCGGGGGTTCTCCATGAAGGTCTACGACGCGCCGGACATTCGAAACGTCGCATCTCATCGGCCACGGCGACTGCGGGAAAACGTCTCTCGCGTCGGCCCTGTTGTTCGTCGCGGGGCCGTCGAACCGCCTCGGCCGGGTCGACGACGGCACGGCGACGACCGACTTCGACGACGAGGAAATCGAGCGCAAGATCTCCTGCAGACCTCGCTCGCGCACCTCGAGTGGCGCGGGCAGCAAGATCAACCTCATCGACACTCCGGGCTACGCCGCGTTCGTCGCGGACGCGAAGGCCGGACTCGCGGTCGCCGATGCGGCGCTCCTCCTCGTCGAGGCGCGTCGCCGGGCGTTCAGGTCATCACCGAGCGCGTCTTCCAGTACTGCCAGGAGTATCAGGTCCCCGCGTCTTCGTCATCAACAAGCTCGATCGCGAGAATGCGTCGTTCGAGCGGACCATGCAGTCGATCCTCGAGCGGTTCGACCGGCGCGTGGTCCCGATTCAGATCCCGATCGGCGCCGAGACCGGATTCGAGGGGGTCGTCGATCTCGATCACCATGAAGGCCCACCGCTACGCGAAGGACGCGCTCGGGCCAAGTCCACGATCGGAGACGTGCCCGCCGATCTCGCGGACATGGCGAAGGAGTACCACGCCAAGCTGGTCGAGATGGTCGCCGAGAGCGACGACGCGCTGATGGAGATCTTCGAGAGCGGCGAAATCCCGCACGACAGGATGGTCGGCGGGCCTGCACAAGGCGTTTCTCGAGCGGAAGATCTTCCCCGTCGTCCTCGCGTCCGCGATCAAGGCCATCGGCATGCGGAACATCCTGGACGCCGCGGTCGAGCTGATGCCGGCGCCGTCCGAGCGCGGCCCGCGCGCCGGAGTCGTCCCGGCGAGCGGGGCCGAACGACGAGCGTCGCCCGTCGTCCAGCGCGCCGGCGTCGGCTTTCGTGTTCAAGACGATCGCGGACCCGTACGCCGGGCGGCTTGTCGCTCTTCCGCGTCGTGCTCCGGGACGCTCCGGGGAGACACGACCGTTCAGAACGTCGGCCGCGGGACTCCCGAGAGGCTCGGCACGGTCAACCTGCTGCAAGGCAAGCAGCTCGTCGCCGTCCCGGAGCTGCGCGCCGGCGATCTCGGCGTCGTCGCCAAGCTCAAGGAGACGCGGACCTCCGACACGCTCGCGGACCCGGCGCATCCGATCCAGTACCCGCCGATCGCGTTCCCGGAGCCGGCGATCTCGTTCGCGATCGAGCCCAAGTCGAAGGGCGACGAGGACAAGATCTCGACCGCGCTCGCCCGCCTCATGGAAGAAGATCCCGTGCTCCGCGTGAACCGCGACGCCAGGACGCACGAGATGCTCGTGAGCGGGAACGGGCAGGTCCACGTCGAGGTCGCGATCGCGAAGATGAAGCGGAAGTTCGGCGTCGAGGCGGTCCTGAGGCAGCCCAAGGTCCCCTACCTCGAGACCATCAAGCGGAAGGTTCCGGCCGTCCAGGGGCGGCACAAGAAGCAGACCGGCGGGCGCGGCCAGTTCGGGGACTGCTGGATCGAGATGGAGCCGCTGCCGCGCGGCGCCGGCTTCGAATTCGTCGACAAGATCTTCGGCGGCTCGATCCCGCAGAACTTCCGTCCGGCCGTCGAGAAGGGCATCCGGGAATCGGCCGAGCGCGGCTGGCTCGTCCGGAAACCCCGTCGTCGATTTCCGGGTCACGCTGACCGACGGCTCGTACCACGACGTCGACTCGTCGGAAATGGCGTTCAAGATCGCGGGCTCGCTGGCGTTCAAGGCGGCCATGGAGCAGGCGCGCCCGACGATCCTCGAGCCGATCTACGCCGTCGAGATCACGGCGCCCGAGGAGTACATGGGCGAGATCATGGGCGACCTGTCGTCGCGGCGCGGCAAGCCGCAGGGCATGGAAACCCAGGGACACTTCCAGATCATCAAGGCCATCGTCCCGCTCGCCGAGACTGCTCACGTACGCCTCGACGCTGAAATCGATCACCTCGGACCGCGGCACCTACCACATGGAGTTCGATCACTACGACGAGCTCCCGGCGCAAGTGCAGGGAGAAGATCCTCGCCGACTACGCCCGCTACAAGCAGCAAGAGGCGGAGAAGTAGGCCCGCAGTGACGCGGGACTGGGTCTACATCGGCGAGCTCGGCGATCACGTCGGGGAGACCGTCCTGCTCAAGGGATGGGTCTACCAGAAGCGCTCGTCGGGGAAGATCCGCTTCCTGGTGATGCGCGACGGCACCGGGTTCTTGCAGTGCGTCGCGGGCGTCAAGGACGTCTCGCCGCCGAATCGTTCGAAGCGATCGACAAGGTGACGCGCCGAGTCGTCGATCGCGATTCGCGGGACGGTTCGCAAGGACGACCGCGCTCCGGGCGGCTTCGAGCTGGGCGTGACCGAGTTCGCGGTCATCCACCTGGCCGCCGACTACCCGATCCAGCCGAAAGACCACGGCGTCGAGTTCCTCTTCGACAACCGGCACCTCTACCTGCGCTCGCGCACGCCCCATGCCGCGCTCTCGGTGAGGAACGAGCTCGTGCAATCGTGCCGCGACTTCTTCTACCAGCGCGACTTCGTGCTGATCGACTCGCCGATCCTGACGCCCAACGCGTGCGAGGGGACGTCGACGCTGTTCCAGACGCCGTACTTCGACGACACCGCCTATCTCACGCAGTCCGGGCAGCTCTACCTCGAGCCCGCGTGCATGGCGTTCGGGCGCGTCTACTGCTTCGGGCCGACGTTTCGCGCCGAGAAATCGAAGACGCGCCGCCACCTCACCGAGTTCTGGATGATCGAGCCCGAGGTCGCGTTCCTCGAGCTTCCCGGCCTGCTCGAGCTGGCGGAGGAGTTCGTCTCGTACCTCGTCGGCCGGACGCTGGATCGCTGCAAGGAGGAGCTCAAGGTCCTCGAGCGCGACACGACGCAGCTCGAGAGAGTCGTTCCGCCGTTTCCGAGGATCACGTACGACGAGGCGGCGAAGATCCTGACGACGCCCGACGCGCAGGCGAAGATGAAAGAGGCCGGGCGCCCCGCGCTTCGCGCACGGGAGCGATTTCGGAAGCTACGACGAGACCCTGCTGACGTCATCAGTTCGACCGCCCCGTGATGGTCACGCACTGGCCGGCGGACATCAAGGCGTTCTACATGCAGCCCGACCCGAACGACCCGGCAAAGGCGCTCTGCGTCGACGTGCTGGCGCCCGAGGGGTACGGCGAGATCATCGGCGGCTCGCAGCGCATCCACGACCACGACCTCCTCTTGAAGCGCATCGAAGAGCACGGCCTCCCGGTGCCCGCGTTCCAGTGGTACCTCGACATCCGGAAGTACGGCACGGTGCCGCACGCGGGGTTCGGCATGGGCATCGAGCGGTGCGTCACGTGGATCACCGGCCTGCCGCACCTTCGCGAGGCGGTCCCCTACCCTCGCCAGATCAACCGTCTTTACCCGTGAGCCGCACCCAGGTCGGCGTCATCAGCCTCGGCTGCTCCAAGAACCTCGTGGACACCGAGATCATGCTCGGGCACCTCGACCGCGCCGGCTGCACGTTCGTTCAGGACGCGGCGGACGCCGACGTCCTCGTCGTCAACACCTGCGGGTTCATCGACGCGGCGCGCGAGGAGTCGGTGCGGACCATCCTCGATGCGGCGAAGCTCAAGACGACGGGGCGCCTGAAGCGGCTGGTCGTCGCCGGGTGCATGGTGCAGCGCTACCGCGACGAGCTCACCCGGGAGCTCGCCGGCGACGTCGACGCGTTCGTGGGGCTGGACGAGCTGGACGCGATCGTCGAGGCGGCCCGGCGTCCGCGCCCGACGCCGGCGTCGCTACGAAACGACCTGCCGATGTTCGGCGGTCCGGACGGCCGGCGCGCCGAGCTCGATCGCAAGCTGTCGCGCTATCTCTACGACGCGAGCACGCCGCGCAAGCTCGCGACGCCGCCGTGGACGCGCCTTCGTCAAGATCGCCGAGGGGTGCGACCACACCTGCTCGTTCTGCGCGATCCCGAGCTTCCGGGGCGCGTTCCGCTCGCGCCCGGCGGACGACGTGCGTCGCCGAGGCGGCGGCGCTCGCGCGCCGCGGCGTGAGAGAGATCAACCTCATCGCGCAGGACTCGAGCCATTTCGGTCGCGACCGCGGCGACGACGGCGGCCTGCCGGGGCTCCTGACGCGCCTCGACGCGGTCCCCGAGCTGCGCTGGGTGCGCGTCCACTACCTCTACCCGAACACGGTCACCGACCGTCTCATCGACGCGATGGCGCGGTGCGCCCGCGTCGTGAAGTACGTCGACATGCCGCTGCAGCACGCCCATCCCGACATGCTCAAGCGCATGCGCCGCGGGGATCGGCCGAAAGCCACCTCGAGCTCCTCGGCCGGTTCCGGCGCGCCATGCCCGACGTCGCGATGCGCAGCACCTTCATCGTGGGATTCCCGGCGAGACCGAGCAGGAATTCGAGGCCCTCGTCGCGTTCGTCGAGGCGGCCCGTTTCGATCATCTCGGCGTGTTCACGTATTCGCACGAGGAGGGAACGTCGGCGCATCGCCTGGCCGACGACGTTCCGGACCGCGTGAAGGAGGATCGGCGCGACCGGCTGATGACGGTTCAGCAGCGGATCGCGTTCGAGACAGAACGAAGCGCGCCTCGGCTCGACCGTCGAGGTGCTCGTCGAAGGGGCGCATCCCGAAACCGAGCGACCTGCTCGTCGGCCGCGCGTCGACGCAGGCGCCGGACGTCGACGGGCAGATCCTGCTGAACGACGGCTACGCGGACGCCGGAACGTTCGCCCGCGTGCTCTTGACGGAGACCGCGGGGTACGACCTCGTGGGACGGATCCTCGGTGCCGCCTAACCCTGCCGCCCCCGCCTCGACGGCCGATCGTCTCGCGATGCTCCTCGCGACGGGTTTCGGGTCGGGCTTCGGACCGATCGCGCCGGGGACCTGGGGCTCCCTTCCGGGCCTCGCGTTCGCCTGGGGGCTCGAGCGACTCGCCGGACGCTGGGCGCGTCGTCGCCGGCGCGGCATTCTTCGCGCTCGCCGGAGTCTGGGCCGCCGGCCGCGCGGAGACGCTGCTCGGCGAGAAGGACCCGGGCTGCGTCGTCGTGGACGAGATCGCCGGCCAGACTGGTCGCGCTGCTGTTTCTCCCCACGACGGCGCGGGTGCTCGTCGTCGGGCTTCCTGATCTTCCGCGTTCTCGACGTCCTGAAGCCCTGGCCGGCGCGTCGCCTCGAAGCCCTTCGCGGCGGGTCGGGTATCATGGCCGACGACCTCATGGTTGGGCTGTACGCCAACCTGATTCTTCACGGGCTCGCGCGCTGGCACCCCGCATGGCTGGGGTTGGCATGAACGTCTGGAACGCTCTCGACGCCTTTCCCGACGGGACGCGAGCCGGTCTACGCGACGATCGGCAATTTCGACGGCGTCCATCTGGGGCATCAGGCGATTCTGGCGAGCGTGATCAACGCGGCGCGATCGCAGGTCGGCGCCGTCGCTTGCTCATCAGCTTCGATCCGCACCCGCTCGCGGTGGTCGCGCCGTCGCGCGGCCCGAAGCTCCTCCAGACCCGGCGTCAGAAGCTCGAGGCCATCGAGGCCACGGGGCGTCGACGGGATGCTGCTCTTGCCGTTCGACCGCGAGCTGGCCGCGCTCACCGGCGAGGAGTTCTTCGAGGGCTATCTCGCCGAGCGCATCCGATTCGCCGCGGTCCACGTGGGGAGCAATTTCCGCTTCGGCCACGCCCGCGGGGGCGACATCCGGCTGCTCGAGACGATCGGAGCCAAGCTCGGATTCTCGGTCCGGGCCGTCCCGCCTGTGAGCATCGACGGAGAGACGGTCGTCCTCGTCGGCCATCCGCGCCGCGATCGACGCGGGAGACGTCGCCCGGGCGACGGGCGATGCTGGGCCGTCCGTTCGCCGTCACCGGCGAGGTCGTGCGCGGCGAGGGCCGAGGCCGCCTGCTCGACTTTCCGACCGCCAACGTCGCGGTCGACAACGAGACCATCCCCGCTCGCGGCGTGTACGTCACCGGAGACGCTGGCGTTCGCCTCGCGCTTCCCGTCGATCACGAACGTCGGCGTGCGGCCCGACCTTCGGCGGCACCACGCTCTCCGTCGAGTCCCACCTGATCGACGTCGACGAGGACCTCTACGGCGAGCGCGTCGAGGTCCGGTTCTTGGCGCGCCTGCGGGACGAGCAGAAGTTCGCCGGGCCGGCGGAGCTGGCCGATCAGATCGCCCGGGACCAGGCGGCGGCGACGTCGTACTTCTCCGGGCTCTCGCTGACGTCGTCGCTGAAGCCGCAGCCATGAGCGCGCACGACGAGATCCTCAACCCCGACGACGACCCGGCGGCCCCGGGCGCGTCCACCGCGGGAGAGCCGATCGAGCCGGCGATCCGCGCGTCGGCGCGCCTCGATCCCGGCCTCCTCGCCTCGACGCGCCGCCACGGCTGCTTCGTCACGTTCGAGGGGATCGAAGGCTCGGGAAAGACGACTCAGATCGCTCGACTCGCCGGACGGCTCGACGGGCGCGGCGAGCCCGCGGTCGTCACGCGCGGAGCCGGGCGGCTCACCGCTGGGGCGGCGCCTCCGAGGCCTCCTGCTGCGGCGGGAGATCGCGCGGATCGACCCGATCGCCGAGCTCTGCCTCTACATCGCCGACCGCGCGCAGCACCTGCGGGAGCTCGTCGAGCCGACGCTCGCCTCCGGCACGCACGTCCTGTGCGACCGTTACCTCGACGCGACGCTGGCCTACCAGGGATTCGCCCGCGGACTCGACCTCGACTACATCCGGCTGCTCCACCAGAAGCCGCCGCTCGACCGCCGGCCCCACCGCACGATCCTGCTCGACCTGGATCCGGAGCTCGGCCTCGACCGCGCGCGCCGGCGCAACGACGAGCTGGGCCTGAAGGACACGGAGGGCCGATTCGAAAGCGAGACCGTCGCGTTCCACCGGCGGGTCCGCGAGGGCTATCTGTCCCTCGCCGAGGCCGAGCCGTTCCGCTTTCGCATCGTGGCGGCGGAGGGGACCGAGGACGAGATCGAGGCGCGCGTCGCCGATCTGCTCTCGGACCTGTTCCCTGCGCTCGACGGGGAGGACGCCTCGTGATCTTTCCCGAGGTCTTAGGGCAAGAACGCGCCCGCGCCGTCCTGGCGCGCATGCTCGCGTCAGGACGGCTTCCCCACGCCCTTCTCTTCCACGGACCCGAAGGCGTGGGAAAGGGTCTCGTCGCACGCCTCTTCGCGAACTCGCTCGTCTGCACGCAGCCGGCGGATGACGCCGACGGCTGCGGATCGCTGCCCGGCGTGCCGCAAGGCGGCGCACGGCAACCACCCCGACATCCTCGTCGTCACCCGCCTCCCCAAGAAGGAGAGCCGGGACGACGGCGATGCGGAGGACCGCGACGAGGACGACGGCGATGACGGGCCGGCGGCGAAAGGCGGCGAGCTGCGGCCGTTCATCATCGTTCAACAGATTCGCGCGTTGAGCCAGCACGCCACGTACGCACCTCGCGAGGGGCGACGGCGGGTGTTCCTCGTCGAGCCCGCGGACCGGATGCACGCCGAGTCGCAAAACGCTCTGCTCAAGACGCTCGAAGAACCGCCGGGCCAGGCGGTCATCGTGCTCGTCGCCTCGCGCCCGCACGTCCTGCTCCCGACGGTTCGGTCACGCTGCTTCCAGATCGGCTTCGGCGCGATGCCCCCGATGAGCTCGCGCGGGGCCTCGTCGACGCGGGGCATCGCCCCGCAAGAGGCCGCGCGCCCGCGCGGCGCTCGCCGGAGGGCAGGCCCGGCCGAGCGATCTCCCTGGATCTGCCGGCCTTGGCGGCGCGGCGCGACAGCTCTCTTGACGGCGCTCGAAGCGCTGGCCGCGTCCTCGCGCGCCGCGTCCGAGCTCACCGATTACGCCGAGCAGATCCTCGGTGAGGGCGAGGCGGACCTTCTCGAGGGCATCGATCTCGTCATGGCGTTGCTGCGCGATGCGGCGCGCGTCGCGTCCGGTCGAGGCGCGATCCTGCACGCCGACGTCGCACCGCGCATCGAGCGGCTGGGCCGCGCGCTCGGGCGCCGAGCGCGCGGCCGAGATCGTGGCTCTGGCCGACCGCCTGCGCGCCGACTTGCGCCTCAACATCAACAAGGCGCTTCTCGCCGAGACCCTGTTGGCCGCCGTCGCGGGCGGATCGATCCCGGCGTTCGCCTAGCGCCGAGGCCCCGCCGCGCGCCTGAGCCAGGCGACCGCCTCGACGTGCGCGGTCTGCGGAAAGAGATCGAACGGCGTGATCCGCTCGATCTCGTAGCCGCCTGCGGCCAGCACCGCAAGATCACGCGCGAGGTCGCCGGATCGCAGGAGATCATCGCGATCGCCGCTGCACCGAGCGCCGCCATGCGCTCCGCGACGCCCCGCCCGAGTCCGGTGCGCGGCGGGTCGGCGATGACGAGATCCGGCGCCACGCCGCCCGCTCGCGCCGCCAGGAACGCGAGGACGTCGGCGCGCTCGAACGTGGCGTTCGTCAGCCGCTGCGCATGCGCCGCTTCGATCCCGCAAGCGATCGCCGCAGGATCGGCGTCCACGACCCGAGTGCGCGCGCCACGCCGGGCCAGCGCCAAGCCCAACGCCCCAATCCCGCCGTAGAGCTCGATGACGCGGCGCGGTGAGCCGGCGTGCTCGAGAACGTGCGCTCCGAGCAGTTCGGCCGCTGCGCGAGTGAACCTGAAGGAACGTCCCGGCCGGGACACGAAAGCCGATCCCGTGGAGCTCGTCGCGCGATCCAGGCCCGACCGGCGATCGTCTCGACGGTCGCGCCGCCGCGGCGTTTTCCCGAGGAGAGCAGGCGGACGACGCCGACGAGCCCCGGATCGGCGTCGGCGGCCACCCGCGCGAACTCCCGGGCCGATGCGAACGGCCCGGCGGCCCCGAGTAGCGCGATCGAGCCGCTCGTCCCGGGCGCCGGACGCTCGGAGCACGACGCGCAACGGCTGGCTCGCGTGGTCCGATCGCCGGCTCGGATGCGCCCGGGTCCGTCCAGGAAGAACGATCGCACGGCCGCCAGGACGGGCCCGCAGCCGGGGATCTGCGATCGCGCAGTCCTCGACGTCGACAAGCGCGGACGCTTCGGCCGAGTCGGTGATAGCCCAGCACCGGACGGCTCGGCATCGTCACGGCCGAAGCTCAGCTCGATCTTGTTGCGATAGGCCAGCGCGGCCGGGGCCGCGACCACCTCGTCGACCGGGAGATCCTCCGGAAGCCGGCCGATGCGCCGTAAGCGCGTCGATCACGAACTGCCTCTTCGCGCTTCGTTGGGAGGCCTCGTCGACCGCCATGAGCGGACAGCCGCCGCACTCGCTCTGGATGGGGCAAGGCGTCCGCACGTCGGGAGGGCGATGGCTCGATCGAACCGTTGCATGACGGCCTCGACGAAGCGCCCGCGATCGTTCACGACTCTGGCTTCGACCTCGTCTCCAGGGACCGCGCCGGCAACCATCCAGACCCGCCCGTCGACCCTCCCGAGGCCTCGTCCCCCTGCGGCCCAGGTCTGAATCTGGACATGGGTCACCCCTTCAGATGGGGTGCCTTCGCCCATCGGGCCCGATATCTTGTATTTTCCTGTTGACACGCGTCAGGACTCCGGGGTAGGGTCTACTCGCGTTCGGCACGGTTGTCTTGAATGGGGTTCTTCTGATGAGAGGGTCTTCGGGCGTTGCTCGCTCTCCCCGGCGGAGGGTCATCCCCAACCGACTCGACCCGCCAACATCCACCTTCCGGCCCGTGTCGCAAGCCGCGCCGGGGGTCGGTCAATGTGTACCCACCCTGGTATCTCGACCCGTGCCTGGGAGTCCCGATACCGGGAGAGCGAACAGCGCCCGATGGAGTCTACACCGCGCATCCGATGATTCGGCATTGGAAAAGTCACGACGCCCTCGCTGCGAGGTCCTTTACGATTTCGCGTGAGTGAGCGTACATAATCGCCGGTCCCTGGGTTCTAGGGGAGGCCAGGTGACCTCTGGGAGCCGCGGGATGTTGGGCGAACCGGGGGTAATCGTCGGCATCGCGCGGCTCCGTTCTTCCACCGCGTTCCCACGCCGTCAGTAGTCGCGCGAGACTCTCGACGTACGCGTCGAGGTTTCGTCGCGTCTCGACGAGTGCGTCGCCTCCGAATTTCTCGAGGAGCGCGTCGGCCAGAACGAGCGACGCCATGGCCTCGCCGACGACCCCGGCCGCAACGATCGGCACCGTGTCGGTGCGCTCGACGTCGGCGGCGAACGGCTCCTTCGTGACGAGGTCGATCGATGGGAGCGCGCGCGGGAGCGTCGCGAGCGGCTTGAGGTAGCCGAGCAGGCGCACGATCTCGCCGTTGGTCATCCCGCCCTCGATGCCGCCCGCGCGGTTCGTGGGGCGCGTGAATCGTCGCTCGACGCGGATCGTAGCCGATCGGGTCGTGGGCCTCGCGGCCCCCTCCCCCGAAACCTGAATTCCATCGCCGATCGACACGCCCTTGACCGCCTGGATCGACAGAATCGCCGCGCCCAGCCGCGCGTCGAGCCTCCGGTCCCAGTGCACGTGGCTCCCGATGCCGGGTGGCATGCCCGCGGACGATGACCTCGAAGCAGCCTCCGACCGAATCGGCCCGCCGCCGGGCGTCGTCGACGGCCGCGATCATCGCTTCGACGGTCGCGGCCCGAAGCGATCGCATCGGCGCATCGTCGGGTAGCGCCAACAGCGCGTCGACGTCGTCGCCTTCGTCGACGGCGGCCAGCGCGCCGCCGACGGCGACCGTGCGGCTGGTCACCACGACGCCGAGCTCCTTCAGAGAAGCGCCTTCGCGACGGCTCCCGCCGCCGTTCGGGCGGCAGTCTCGCGGGCGCTGGCGCGCTCCAGGATGTCGCGCGCGTCGTGCGTTCCGTACTTTTGCGCTCCGGGAGATCGGCATGCCCGGGTCGAGGCCTCGTGATCGCGCGCGAGGCCATCGCCGGGCGGGCGTAACCCGGCAGGATCCATGGCCTCGTTCCAGTTGGCGAAGTCGCGGTTCCGGATCAGGAGCGCGATCGGCGATCCCAGCGCCAGCCCGAAGTCGCACGCCGCCCAGGATTTCGACCTCGTCGGACTCGATCTTCATCCTGCCGCCGCGGCCGTGCCCCCATCCGCCGTTTCAGCTCGCGATCGATCGCCGCCTTGACGACGGGCACGCCGGCGGGGACGCCCTCCACGATCGTCGTGAGCGCGGGACCGTGCGACTCGCCGGCCGTGAGGAATCGGAGCGGCATGGGACTGCGAAGGTAGCAGAAGACGCGCGCGCGTCCTATCGTCCACCCGCCATGGAGATCCTGACCGCCGCGAGCATGAGGAGAGTGGACGAGCGCACGATCCGGGGTCACCGGATTCCGGGCCTGTCGCTCGCGGAATCCGCCGGGCAGGGGCGTCGCGGAGGCGCTGCCGTCGAGGAGATCCCGCGCCTCGCCGTCCCGGCGCGTGGTCGTCTTCTGCGGCAAGGGGAACAACGGAGGCGACGGCCTCGTCGCGGCGCGGCACCTGAAGCGACGCGGCGTGACGCCGCAAGTTCTCCTCGTCGCGCGCGAAGGCGACGTCGAAGGCGATGCCGCCGTCAATCTGGCGCGCGCCCGCGAGGACGGCGTCACGATCGTCGATCTCGTGGACGACGCGGCCTGGTCGCGCATCGTGCCGGAGATCGGATCGCGACACGGTCGTCGTGGATGCGCTCCTGGGCACCGGCGCCGCAGGCGCGGCGCGCGGCTGCTGGTCGCGCGCGCCATCGACGCGCATCAACGCCAGCCCGGCGACCGTCGTCGCGATCGATCTTCCCTCGGGGGTCGCTACCGACTCCGGGCGTCTCGTCGGCCCCACCGTGCGCGCGCACCGGACGTTGACGCTGTGCCGCCCGAAACCGTGCCTCAGTGCTGGAGCCGGCGGCGTCGCACGCGGGCCCGTGGCGGGTCCTCGACATCGGCATCCCCGACGAGGCCGTCGCCGCGGAGCGGCCGGCCTCGAGTGGCTCGACGCCGAGGCCGCGGCGCGTCTCCGTCCCGGCGCGCCCGCCGGATGCGCACAAGGGGACGATGGGCCACCTGCTCGCGGTCGCCGGGGTCGCGAGGAAAACCGGGCGCCGCCGCGATTCTCGCGCGCGCGGCGCTCCGCTCCGGGGTCGGACTCGTCACCGTCGCGACCCCGCGCTCCGTCCAGCCGATCGTGGCCGCAGCAGCAGTTCGAGGTCATGACGGAGCCGCTCGCCGAAACGCGCACCGGGGCGCTCGGGCCGAGCCGCCGCCGCCGTCGCGCTCCGGCTCCTCGCCGGCGCGCGACGCGCTGGCGCTGGGTCCCGGGCTCGGGACGGAGGTCGGGACGCGCGCCGCGGTCATCGCGATCCTCGCCGGGGCGATCCGCGCCCGCGGTGCTCGACGCCGACGGGCTCAACGCGTTCGCCAGCCGACGGCCGCGCCCGGCGCCGCGGCTTCGCGCGGGCCGCCACCCGCTCGCTCGCTGCACACCGCATCCCGGTGAGGCGGCCCGGCTTCTCCGAACGACGTCTGGCGAGATCCAGAGCGACCGCTCTGGGCAGTGCGCGGCGCCTCGCCGTCCGAGACGGGCTCGATCGTCGTGCTCAAGGGGCGGCGCACCGTCGTCGCCCAGGCGGACGGCCGCGCATCGTTCAACGCGACCGGGAACGCCGGGATGGCCACAGGCGGCACCGGCGACGCGCTGACCGGGATTCTCGGAGCGCTGCTCGCCCGAGGAATGTCCGGATTCGACGCGGCGCGTTTGGGGACCTACGTTCATGGGGCCGCAGGGGACCTCGCGGCGGCGCGGTTCGGCGAAGACGGCCTGATCGCCGGCGACCTGATCGACGCGCTGCCGCAGGCGTGGAGCGCTCTCGCGGAGCGACGAAGGGGGGGAATCGGTGGACACCAGGGAGCTGAAGCTCGAGGCCAAGGCGGCGGGAGCGCAGGGCACGACGGCCGCTTCCGGTTCGCGGACGGTCTTTTCGCTGAGCGAGGAGGAGACGATGGACCTTGGCCGCGGGCTCGGCCGCGCGCTCAAGGGCGGCGAGCTGCTCCTGCTCGAGGGAGACCTGGGCTACGGGAAGACCGTCTTCGCCCGCGGCGTCGCGACGGCGCTCGGCATCCTTCCCGATGAGGTGTCGTCCCCGTCGTTCACCCTCGTCCACGAGTACAAGGGCGGACGCGTCCCCCTGTTCCACATCGACCTGTACCGGCTCGACACCCCCGAGGAGGAGGTCGGCGCCCTCGGACTCGAGGAGATCCTCGCGGCTGGCGGCGTCGTTCTCGTCGAGTGGGGCGAAAGGCTCCCCCGTTTCTACGGCGCGGGGCGACCACCATTCGATTCCACGACGTCGGCGAAGGTTCGCGGAGGATCGAGATCCTCGCGGAGCCGACGGTCGCAGGCGGCGCGCGGCGACGCCTGGACCGGCGCCTACGCCAGCTCAGTCCAGTCGGTAGTTCGGGGCTTCCTTGGTGATGATGACGTCGTGCGCGTGAGACTCGCGCAGGCCCGCCGCCGAGATGCGCACGAACTGAGCGTCACGCCGCAGGGATTCGATGTCGCGGCAACCGGTGTAGCCCATGCCCGCGCGCAGGCCGCCGACCAGCTGGCCGATGAGCGCGGAGAGCGGACCCTTGTACGGAACGCGGCCCTCGATCCCCTCGGGCACCATCTTGCGCTCGTCGAACTCGTCCTGGAAGTACCGGTCCGACGAGCCGCGCTTCATCGCACCCAGACTCCCCATGCCGCGGTATTCCTTGAACGTGCGCCCTTGATAGAGAACCGTCTCGCCCGGCGCCTCTTCGGTGCCCGCGAACAGGCTTCCGATCATCACCGCGTGGGCTCCGGCCGCCAGGGCCTTCGGAATGTCCCCCGAGATACTTGATCCCGCCGTCGGCGATCAGCGGCACGCCGGCCGCCTCGCAGGCGGGACGCGCCGCGCCGATCGCCGTGACCTGGGGCACCCTGCGCCGGTGACGATCCGGGTCGTGCAGATGCTTCCGGGGCCGACGCCGACCTTCACCGCATCGACGCCGCGCTCGATGAGCGCCTTCGCCCCTGCCTCGGTCGCCACGTTGCCTCCGACGAGCTGCATCCCGGGATACTTCTCGCGCAGCGTGCCGATCATCTCGAGCACGCCCTCGCTGTGCCCGTGCGCCGTGTCCACGACCAGCAGATCGACTCGCGCATCCACGAGGGCCGCCGCTCGGTCGAGCGTGTCTTTCGCGATGCCCAGGGCCGCGCCGACGCGAAGGCGTCCCAGCTCGTCCTTGCAGGCGAACGGGTACTTGATCTGCTTCTGGATGTCCTTGACCGTGATCAGGCCCACGACCCGGAACTGGCGCGTCGACGACGGGGAGCTTCTCGATGCGGTGCTTGTGCAGGAGCTCCTTGGCCTGCTCGAGCGTCGTGCCCTTCGGGACGGTGACCAGGTTCTCCGCGGTCATCAGCTCGCGGATCGGAAGCTCGCTCTGCGTGCAGAAACGGAGGTCGCGGTTGGTCAGGATGCCGACGAGCTTCCCCGCTTGTCGACGACGGGCAGTCCCGAGATCCGGTACCGGCCCATCGCTTCCAAGGCCTCGTAGACCTTCTGGTCCGGGGTCATCGTCACCGGGTCCACGATCATCCCCGACTCGGAGCGCTTGACCTTGTCGATCTCGCTGGCCTGCTCGTCGATCCGCAGGTTCTTGTGGATGATCCCGATGCCGCCTTCCTGGGCCAACGCGACGGCGAGCCGCGACTCCGTGACCGTGTCCATCGCCGACGAGACGAGGGAACGTTCAGCGTGATCTTGCCGCGTCAGCGACGGTTTTCGTGTCGACTTGGCTGGGGAGGATGCGCGAATGCGCGGGAACGAGCAGGACGTCGTCGAAGGTCAGAGCTTCGGGAACCGGGAATTCCAGCATGGAGCCTCCGCGTTCCCGGGCCATTCTAGCAGGGGTCAAACAGCGAAGGCGCTCAGGCGCGCTTCGGCCCCGCAGCCCGGGCAAAACTTCGCGCCATCGGGGAGCTTGCTGCCGCAGTTCGCTGCAGAACGCCTCCGGCGCCGGTCGCCGGCGTGCTCCCGACGCGGGCGCCATGGCGTCCTCATCATCCCGGCGACCGTCATGCCGATCCCCGCGCCGACGCCCAGGCCGACTCCCGCCGACGCTCCGCCGTCGCCCGAGGGGTTCTTCGCGGCGTCCCCCATCGCCTGCGCGGCCTTGAACTTGAGGTAGGTGTTCTGGTCCCCGACCGCGGCCATGCCGGTGCGCTCGTCGATGACCTTCTGCACGTCCTCCGGAGGCGTGATCGCCCCGACGAAGAAATCGGTCATCTCGAGGCCGTACTTGGAGAAGTCTCCGGCGACGCGCCCCTTGAGCGCCTCCGCGAGCTCGTCGTAGTGCTGCGGCAGATCGAAGATCGTCTTGAGGGTCGAGCCGAGCACGTCGTTCAGACGCGCGACGATGACGTCCCTCAGATAGCTCTCGATGGCGTCGATCGCGTAGCGGCCCTGGCTCCCGACGATCTGATTCACGAAAAGCTGCGGGTCGACGACGCGCGCCGCGAAATTGCCGTTGGCGCGCAGGCGAACCATCGCGAGCTCCGCGTCGCGAAACACGACCGGCTCGCGCGTGCCCCACTTCATCCCGGTGAAGACCTTCTTGGCGACGTAGTAGACGTCGGCGCGGAACGGCGACGTGCCCCCGAACGGCAGGCCGATCAGGCGTGTCAGGAGCGGGATGTTCCCGGTCGTGAGCGTGTGGCGTCCCGCGGAGAAGGTGTCCAGCGCCTTGCCGTCGCGGAAGAACACGGCCCACTGGTTCTCGGACACGACGAGCTGCGCGCCGAGCTTGATCTCGCCGCCGGCGGAGAAACGCCACACCATTTCGCGTCCCGAGTCGTCCTTCCATTCGATGACTTCGATGGCCATGAAGAGTCCTCCCGAGGGTCGTTTAGGCCGTGGGCTTTTCGAAGATCTCGCGGCGCCGCGCGATCCTGACGTCGAGCTGCTCAGCCGTCCCGCGAGCGCGGCGAGCGGTCGCGATCTCGGGGACCGTGCCTCGCCCGCGCGGAGCGTGTCGGAGAGCGCGACCACGTCCGTGACGAGCGCGGCGTCGTAGGCGTAGACCTGGTCCAGCTCGGCCTCGCGGATCTTCATCTGGTCGAACAACCCGCTGAAGCCGTAGTCGGCGTAGCGGAGCGACGACACCGACTTCTGGAGAATGCGGTCCAGCTTCCCGATCGGCGTCGAGCGCCTTCAGCTGACCGGCGTCGGTCGCTTGGTTTCGAGGGCGTTCAGGCCCGCCCGCCCTTCGTCGAGGCGTCGCCGCGAGAAACTCACGGACGCGTCGATCGGTTTCCCGCCGGCTCTCGCGCTCGCGGTACCCGGCGACACCGGGGATGTAGCTGGCGATCTTCTCGAGGAAGTTCTTTTCGGACACCGGCATGCTCATGACGGTCCCTTTCCAGGCTTCACGGCCTCACCGTCGTGATACGCGAGTCGTACTACGCTGCGTTCTCCCCGTGACATTTCTTGTACTTCTTGCCGGAACCGCACGGGCAGAGGTCGTTCCGGCCCACCTTCGGCCTCCTTGCGGGCGACCGGCGCGATGCCGCCCTTGCGCGGTGACCCCCGCCGCGGACTGCGAGGCGGCGCGAAACACCTGCTCCTGCTCGCGGCGGCGCTTCTCCTCCTCGCGCTGGCGGTCGTCGTCGCGTCATGGGGTCGAGCAGGAACAGGAAGCGCACCGCGTCGTTCTCGATCCGCTCGCGCATCAGGCCGAACATGTCGAACGACTCGCGCTTGTACTCGACCAACGGGTCCTTCTGACCGTACGCACGCAACCCGATCCCGTCCTTCGAGGTGGTCCATCGCGAGGAGGTGGTCCTTCCACGCGTGATCGATGATCTGGAGGAGGATGTGCCTCTCGTACTGGCGCATCAGGTCGGCGCCGACCTTCTTCTCCTTATCGTCGTACTTCTCCTCGAGCCGCGACCAGATGGACTCGCTGACCGCCTTCGACGCTCATCGTCGAGATCTGAAGGCCGTCCTTCTCGGGGTCGTAGCCGAAGAAATACTGGAGCTGCTGGCGGAACGGCTCGACCTCCCAGTCCCTGACGTCCTTCTTGCTTCCGATGTAGTCGTCCATCAGGACCGCGAAGATCTCGCGGCCTTTGTCGATCATGTACTCCTTCTGGTTCTTTCCCTCGAGAAGGTCGCGGCGAAGCCCGTAGATCTCCTGACGCTGCTTGTTGTTGACGTCGTCGTATTCGAGGAGGTGCTTCCGGGTCTCGAAGTTGCGCTGCTCGACCTGTTTTTGAGCGCGCTCGATCGCCCGCGAGACCATGCCGGACTCGATCGGGCACGTTCTCCTCCATGCCGAACTTCTGCATGGCGCCCTTCAGGCGATCGCCGCCGAAGATGCGCATGAGGTCGTCGTCCAGCGAGAGGAAGAAGCGCGACGAGCCGGGATCGCCCTGGCGTCCGGCGCGCCCGCGCAGCTGGTTGTCGATCCGCCGCGACTCGTGCCGCTCCGTGCCCAGAATGTGAAGCCCGCCGACGCCGGTGACTTCGTCGTGCTCCTTCCGGCACTGTTCGCGCATCTCGACGAGCGCGGCTTCGTAGGCCGCGTTCCACGTCTCGATCGGGCGTCTCCGACGGCTTCATCCCGCGCAGGGTGAGCTCCTGCCGGGCGAGGAACTCGGGGTTCCCGCCGAGGAGGATGTCCGTTCCGCGTCCGGCCATGTTGGTGGCGATCGTCACCGCGCCCACACGCCCCGCCTGCGCGACGAACTCGGCCTCCATCTCGTGGTACTTCGCGTTCAGGACGACGTGCTTGATGCCCTTGCGCTTGAGCAGCGTCGAGAGCGTCTCCGACTTCTCGATCGAGATCGTCCCGACGAGCGCCGGCTGGCCGCGCTTCTGACAGTCGGCGATCTCCTCGACGACCCCGTGCCACTTCTCCTCCTCGGTGCGGTAGACGACGTCCTGGTTGTCCTTCCGCACCATCGGGCGGTTCGGCGGGATGACCACGACCTCGAGCGAGTAGATCTTGTCGAACTCGACCGCCTCGGTGTCGGCGGTGCCGGTCATCCCCGAGAGCCTGCCGTACATGCGGAAGTAGTTCTGGAAGGTGATCGTCGCGAGCGTCTGGTTCTCGCGCTCGATCTTGACGCCCTCCTTCGCCTCGACCGCCTGGTGGAGGCCGTCGCTCCAGCGCCGGCCGGGCATCAGGCGGCCGGTGAACTCGTCGACGATGACGACCTGGCCGTCCTTGATCATGTAGTCCACGTCGCGCTTGAACAGCACGCGGGCCTTCAGCGCCTGGTTGACGTGGTGGAGCGTCTCCATGTGGGCGGGGTCGTACAGGTTGTCGATCCCCAACAGGCGCTGGCAGTGCTCGACGCCGCGATCGGTCAGCGAGACCGTGCGCGCCTTCTCGTCGACGACGTAGTCGCCGACGTCGTCGTGCTCGTAGTCCTTCCCGCCCTGGATGACGGCGCCCTTTTCGAGCCTCGGGATGATCTTGTCGACGCGCGCGTAGAGATCGTTCGATTCCTCGGCGGGCCCGGAGATGATCAGCGGCGTGCGCGCCTCGTCGATGAGGATCGAGTCCACCTCGTCGACGATCGCGAAGTTGTGGCCGCGCTGGACCATCGCGGCGAGCGAGAACTTCATGTTGTCGCGCAGATAGTCGAAGCCGAACTCGTTGTTCGTGCCGTAGGTGATGTCGGCGCCGTAGGCCTCCTGCCGCTCCCGATCGGACGAGGTCGTGCTGGATGCACCCGACGGTCATCCCGAGGAAGCGGTGGACGCGGCCCATCCACTCCGAGTCGCGGCGCGCCAGGTAGTCGTTGACCGTGACGACGTGGACGCCCTTCCCGGACAGCGCGTTCAGGTAGGCGGGGAGCGTCGCGACGAGGGTCTTGCCTTCGCCGGTCCGCATCTCGGCGATCCTGCCTTCGTGCAGCACCATCCCGCCGATGAGCTGGACGTCGAAGTGCCGCATCCCCAAGACCCGCTTGCCGGCCTCGCGGACGACGGCGAACGCCTCGGGGAGGAGATCGTCGAGGGTCGCCCCTGCGCGATCCGGGCGAGGAACTCCTCCTTCTTGGCGCGCAGGTCCTCGTCGGAGAGCGCCGCCATCGCGGGCTCGAGCGCGCTGATCCGCTCCACTATGCGGCCGGAGCCGCTTCAGCGTCCGCTCGTTCTTCGAGCCGACGATCTTCGTCGAGAAGGGCGTTGATCATTGCGCTTACTCTATCAGACGGACCCTCCGGCCCGGACACGGCCGGAGGCGCGATGCGTCGATGAAAGACGGGAAACGCGAGCGGGACCCAGAAGCGAAGCGTGCCGCGATCGATCGCCGCAGCCGCGCGGCCGAGGCCCGCTTTCGCGGGCGACGGCTCCGGCCGCGGCGAAGAACAGGTCGTGCCACGCCACGCAGTCGCGCGTAGACGCGTGCCGGCGCGCCCTCGAGGCGAGCGCCAGCGCTCCGCCGCGACGCAGCGCGACGACCCGCGCGCGAGACGTCCTCCGGCGAGAGCGGCGGGTCGAGCTCGTTGCGTCCGTCGCCGCGCGTGCGCAGGCCCGGGCGCTCCGTCGGGTGCGCCGCCACCCCGAGGCATCGGTGAACGACCCAGTAGTCCTGCTGCCGGTAGAGGAGGAGATCGCCCGCGCCCGGCGGTCGCCACGAGCGGAACCGCCAGGACCGCATCCCCGCCGCGCAGGTGCGGAACCATGCTGCGTGTCGCCCTCGGTGACCGGCGACGATCGCCGGCTCCGTCGGTCGGACAGCATCAGTTGGAGAGCCTGGTCGCGCAGCACGCCACGCGGTTGGGATGGGCCGCCGGGCATGTCGAGGTGGGGCTAGAAAAACTTGACCTCTCCGGGCCTGCGGGGGCGTTTCCATCAGGCCCGGAAGAGGTCGAACACTGACCAGGAGGAGGTCATGTGACGTCAAGGAGTCAAAGCAACCGGGATGCCAAGTAGGCGCGATTCGAGGAATCGCCGGATTTCCAGCGCTTTCCGGAAAGCCGGCCGGCGACGCGCGGAGGCTGCCGTTTCGCGGACGTCAGGCTGACGCGGGATGACCACGCGGACGCCGGAATGGCACCGCCCGTCGAGACGGGGCTCAATCTCGGCCGCTCGCGGCCTCGCGCAGGATGCTCCGCGCGATGACCAGGCGCTGGATCTGGTTCGTGCCCTTCGTAGATCTGGGTGATCTTCGCGTCGCGCATGTACTTCTCGATCGGGATAGTCCTTGCAGTAGCCGTACCCGCCGAACAGCTGGACCGCGTTCGGTCGTGACCATCATCGCGACGTCGGTCGCGAAGAGCTTGCACATCGCGGAGAGCTTCGAGATGTTCTTCGCGCTCGCGTCGGCGGCTCGCGCGGCCGTGGTGGACGAGCGTGCGCGCGGCCTCGATCTGCGTCCCCATGTCGGCGAGCATCCACTGGATGCCCTGGAACGCGTTGATCGACTGGCCGAACTGCTTGCGCTTGCCGCGTGTACTCGACCGCCAGCTCGAACGCCCCCTGGGCGAGCCCCAGCGCCTGCGCGGCGACGCCGGGACGCGCGAGATCGAGCGTCATCATCGCGCTCCGTGAACCCCTGCCCCTCGCGCCGCCGAGCATCTGGTCTTGCGAGACGCGGCAGTTCTCGAGGTGGATCTCGACGACGGGGACGCAGCGGATCCCCATCTTGTCCTCGTGCTTGCCGACCCGGTAGCCCGGCGTGCCGGCCTCGACGACGAACGCGGAGATGCCGCGCGCCCCGCGCCCGGGCTGCGTCACGGCGAAGATCGTGTTGATACGAGGCGACCGCGCCGCCGGTGTTCCACTTCTTCTCGCCGTTGATGACGTAGTGATCGCCGTCCTTCTCGGCCTTCGTGATCATCGAGCCGGCGTCGGAGCCGGCGTCCTTTTCCGAAAGACCGAACGAGATCAGCTTGTCGCCCGAGGCGATGCCGGGGAGCCAGCGCTGCTTCTGCTCCTCGCTGCCGCCGAGCAGGATCGGGAAGGATCCGAGCGCGTTGACGGCGTAGGCGACGCCCATCCCGCCGCACGCGCGCGAGAACTGCTCCACGACGAGGCACAGGTCGAGCGACGCTGCCGCCCGCGCCGCCGTACTCCTTCGGGATCCACACGCCGGAGAGCCCGGCCTCCTTGATCGCCTTCTGGAACGCCCACGGATAGGTCTGCTCGACGTCGTGCTGAGCGGCGATCGGACGGACGTGCTTCTCCGCGACCTCACGCGCGCGCTCCATGAAGTCGATGTTCTGCTTGGTGAGAAGCTCGCGGATCATGGGTCTCCCCGGGAAAGGATCCGCACTCTACCACGTGGAGGAACGCACCCGGTTTGATAGGATGCGGCTCCGACTCCGGAATCCCCATGGACTACAAGAACCTCTTCCGCAAGATCGAGCGCAACCTCCGCACGATCGAGCGGTCCAACGATCTGTTGGCGACGCTGGCCGAGATCCTCAGGCGGCTCGTCGACGACTTCCAGGACGACCTCGGCCTGGTCGGCGGACGGATCTACGACAGGAAGGGGTCGAGCTACGTCCTGAAGCGCGAGTACCCGACGCCCCGCGCGCCGAAGGACTTCAAGGTCCCGGCGACCTACCCGCCGATCCGCGAGCTGGTCGAGAAGGGGTACGTCTACACGCCGGCTCGGCGACGCGGGCGTGGACGCGCAGATCGAGGCCAGCGCTCGGCGTGAAGCGTTCGCGGCGATCGGCATCGGCGAGACGAGCCGGCAGATCGTCGCGTTCACGCTCAAGGACAACAGCGACCCGGACGAGGTCGGCCACACGCTGAACACGATCCGCCACGCGATCAACCTGAAGCTCCGGAGCGAGAAGTTCGCCGATCGCTTCGCCGAGGCGCGCGCGATCCAGCTCTCCCTGCTGCCCGCAGCGGCGCCGGTGTTCGGCGACTACGACATCTTCGCGGCGTCCATCCCGGCGGAGGAAGTCGGCGGCGACCTCTACGACTTCATCCGCGTCTCGCAGCGGAGCCTCGGCATCGCGGTCGCCGACGCGTCCGGCCACGGCCTGCCGGCGGCGCTGCAGGCCCGCGACGCGATCATCGGCCTGCGCATGGGCGTCGAGGAGAACCTGCGCATCTCGGCGACGCTCGAGAAGCTGAACCGCGTCGTCAACCACTCCGCGCTCGCCTCGAAGTTCATCTCGCTGTTCTACGCCGGAGCTCGAATCCGCCGGGCACGCTCGTCTACTGCAACGCCGGGCACAACCCGCCGCTTCTGTGGGACGGCGCGACGTTCCGCGAGCTCGCGCGCGGGGCGGATGATCCTCGGGCCGAACCCGACCTCCAGCACGAGCGCGGCTACGACACTCGCGCCGACCTGCTCGGCTCGCAATACGAACGGGGTACGAATCGCTCGCCCACGGACTCGATCCTCTCGCCTACACCGACGGCATCGTCGAGGCGGTCAACGCGCGCCGACGAGGCGTTCGGCATGGAGCGGCTGCGAGCGGTCATCCCGCGAGCGCGCCTGCGGCGTCGGCGCGCGAGCTCGTCGAGGCCGTGTTCGCCGCGGTGCGCGAGCACGTCGGCGGGGACACGCGCGACGACGATCAGACCGTCGTCGCCGTGCTGCGCAAGCCGACGCGGCCGTCGGCCGGAAGTCGGCCTAGCGCTCGATCAGCAGGAACAGCACGCGCCGCAAAGGGCGATCAGGATGCCGCTCGCGCGTTTCCATGTGCCGCGCGACCGCCGGCACGCGGAAGGCGCCGCGTCTCCAGCGACGCCGGCGACCGACAGCCCCACCATCAGCGCGATCGTCGTCACCGAGTAGGCCGACGGTGACGAGCGCGACGGCGCCGGCCCCCTGCTCGGCCGGTCGCGACCATGATCGGAAGCAGGAGGCACGCACGGGTTGAGGCCGACGATCAGCGCGAGCGCGAGCGCGCCCTTCCCGGCGTCCGCGCGGATCCACGCGTCGTCGGCGTGGTAGTGAAGATGCTCGGCTCGCGACGGACCCCTCGTGACCGTCGCAGCGCTCGCTCTCGTTCCGCGCGCGTGGAGCAGCGCGCCGCCGGGATGGAAGTGACCGCCCTTCCGCCACGCCCACAGCGCGTACGCCGACGCCGAACGCGACGAGCAGCACGCCGCTCCCGCGCTCGAGCCGCTCGCCGATCGCGCTCGCCGCGGTCTGCCCGAGCCCGCAGCGCGAGCGAGGCCCAACGCGATCGGACAAGCAGCGTGTGGACGAAGGCCGAGAAGCCCGACACCGCGCGCCGTCGTCCGCGCCGACCAGCCCGCGCGCGCGCCCGACGAGCACGAACGGAAGCCAATGATCGGGGATGAGCGTATGGAACGCCGCCGTCGCGGCGGCCGTCACCAGCAGAGAGCGACGGAACGGCACCCGGCACTACCGCGCGACTTCCTGCGCCCGGATCTCGCGGATGACGGTCACCTTGATCTTCCCGGGTAGTCCATCTCGGTCTCGATCCTGCGGGCGAGGTCGGAGGCCAGCAGGTCGATCCGCGCGTCGTCGCACGAGCTCCGGTGTTCGCGATGACGCGGATCTCGCGTCCGGCCTGAAGCGCGTAGGACTGCTCGACGCCCTCCATGCCGTTGGCGAGCCCTTCGAGCTGCTCGATGCGCCGGATGTACTCGGCGGCGCTCTTGCGTCGCGCCCCGGGCCGCGCGCCGGACAGCGCGTCGGCGGTCGCGACCAGGATCGTGATCGGCGTCGTGACCTCGATGTCCTCGTGGTGGGCGGCGACGGCGTTGATGACCTCCCAGTTCTCGCCGCAGCGCGTCGCCACCTCGGCGCCGATCTCCGGGTGCGTGCCCTCGCGCTCGTAGTCGACCGCCTTGCCGATGTCGTGGAACAAGCCGGCGCGGCGCGGCGATCGTCTCGTTGAGCCCGAGCTCGCGCGGCCATGATCCCCGTGCAGGTAGCCGACCTCCTTCGAGTGCATCAGCACGTTCTGGCCGTACGACGTTCGGATAGAGCAGGCGCCCGAGCAGCTTGACCATCTCGGGCTGAACGTCCTTGATCCCCAGCTCCTTGAGCGTCTGCTCGCCGGCCTTCTTCATCTCGTCGTCGAGCCGTCGCTGGTGCCGGCGCGTCAGCTCCTCGATGCGTCGCGGATGGATGTTGCCGTCCTTCAGCAGCATCTCGAGGACGCGCCGTGCGATCTCGCGCTTGCACCGGGTTGAACCCGGAAAGCTGCAGCGACTCCCCCGACTCGTCGAGGAGGATCTGGATGCCGGTCACCTGCTCGAACGCCTTGATGTTCTTTCCCTCGTGCCCGATGATCCGGCCGCGCATCTGCCCGCCGGCGGGAAGGGCGAAGCGCGTCACGGTCCGCTCGGCCGAAAGGTCCGACGCGATGCGCTCCATCGCGAGCGCGACGATCTTCTGGGCCTCGGCCTCGGCGCCCCGCTGCGCCTCGTCCTTGATCTCCTTGACGAGCCTCGCGGCCTCGAAGCGCGCCTCGGCCTTCAGGTTGGCCAGAAGCTGCCGCCGCGCCTCGTCGCGCGTCAGCCCCGAGGCGTGCTCGAGCCGCGCGTTTTCCTCCTGGACGAGCTGCTCCAGAGCCTTCGCGGTCCGCGGGCGAGCTCGGCTTCGCGCGCGGCGAGCTCCTTTCCGTCTCGAGCGACGGCCTCGCGCTGCCGCTGGTTCTCGGCCTCGATCTCGGCGAGACCGTCCTGCAGCTGCTTCAGGTCGCGCTCGCGCTTGGCCACCTGTCCTTTGCGCGAGCGAAGGTCGGAATCGGCCTTCGACTTCTCGCTGAGGATCTGATCCCGCGCCTCGACGATCTGCTGCCGCTTGAGGTTCTCGGCCTCGCGCGCGGCGGACCGCTGCAGACTCCTCCGCCTTGAGCTTGCGCGGCGACGAGGCTCCTGCGCCCCGAGCCGGTTGTTCAGGAACCAGCCGAGGCGCGCCGCCGAGCGCGCCGACGACGACGCCGACGACGATGAGGGTCCAGCGAGCGTCATCGCGCCATCCCGGAGCGCCGCGTCGCCGACGAACGGATTCGTCCGGCGCTCGCGACCGATCGTCGTTTCTCCCTCGTGTCCCGGAAGGCAGAGCACGTCGTCGGGGAGCGCGAAGAGCTTCTCGCGGATCGACGCGACCAGAGCGTCCCAGTCGCCCTCCGGGAAGGTCGGTCCGTCCGACCGAGCCCGCGAACAGGGTGTCGCCGACGAGCATCTGGCCGCCGCGGCGGAGGCACACGCCGCCGGGCGTGTGGCCCGGGCGTGTGGATCACGTCGAAGGCCGTCGCCGTCGAACTCGAGGCCACGCCCTCGACGAGCTCGATAGTCGGCCGGGGGCGATTCCTCGGCGTGTCAAGCCCGTACATCGCCGCCTGCGCGCGCACGTTGCCGAGAAGCGGCACGGTCGGCGGCGTGGATCGCGATCGGAGCGCCCGTCGTTCTCGCTTGAAGAACGCGTTGCAGGCGACGTGATCGAGGTGGCCGTGCGTGTTGAGGATCAGCTCGACCGAGCAGGCCTCGCTCGCGGACGGTCGTCCAGGACCGGCTCGCTGTCCGATGCCCGGGTCGACGACCATCGCGCGCCGCCCCGACGGGCCGACGACGACGTACGTGTTCTCCGCGAACGGACCGTAGGTGAAGCGGAGGATCTCGAGGGGCTCCATCCGCAGCTCCGCCCGTAAGGTCACGAGATGCCGAGAGCCGTCAGGATTTGCGGCCGCGGCGCGCCGTCGCGAGGATCTTCTTGCGCAGGCGGAACGCCTTCGGCGTGACCTCGACGAGCTCGTCGTCCTTGATGAACTCGAGCGCCTGCTCGAGGCTCATCGTTCGCGGCGGAACCAGCCGCACGGCGTCGTCCGAGCCGGACGCGCGCATGTTCGTCAGCTTCTTTTCTTTGGTGATGTTGACGTCGAGGTCGTTCGAGCGCGCGTTCTCGCCGACGATCATCCCCTCGTAGACCTGCTCGCCCGGCGCGATGAACATCGTCCCGCGCTCCTGGATGTGCTCGATCGCGTTCGCGGTCGTGCGGCCGGGCCGGTCGGAGACCAGCGCGCCGGTGGCGCGCGAGGGATGTCGCCCTGCCACGCGACGTAGCCGTCGAAGAGGTGGTTCATGATCCCGGTGCCCCGCGTCTCGGAGAGGAACTCGGTGCGGAAACCCGAGAAGGCCGCGCGACGGGATCCGGAAATCCAGGCGGACCCGCCCGGTTCCGTGGTTGACCATCCGCGTCATCCGCCCCTTCCGCGAGCCGACCTTCTGCGTGACCACGCCGACGAAGCCCTCGGGACAGTCGACGATGAGCTGCTCCTGAGGCTCGTGGATCTTGCCGTCGATCTCCTTCGTGACGATCGTCGGCTTGCCGACCGACATCTCGTACCCTTCGCGGCGCATCATCTCGATGAGAATCGCCAGCTGGAGCTCGCCGCGTCCCGACACCTTGAACGCGTCGGCCGAGCCGGTCTCCTCGACCCGGATCGAGACGTTCGTCAGGATCTCCTTGCAGAGGCGCTCCCGCAGCTTCCGCGAGGTGACGAACTGCCCTTCGAGCCCCGCGACCGGCGAGTCGTTCGTCGAGACGATCATCGAGATCGTCGGCTCGTCGACGGTGATCGGCGGGAGCGGCGATCGGCGTCTCCGCGTCGGAGATCGTCTCGCCGATCGTCACTGAGAGCAGGCCGCGCGACCGGCGACGATGTCCCCGGCCCGGCCTCGTCGATCTCGACGCGCTTCAGGCCGTCGTAGCCCGTAAAGCGCGGTGACCCGGATCTTGCACGACCGTGCCGTCGAGGCGGCAGTGGCCGTAGTCCTTCCCTCGACGATCCGTGCCGTTGAAGACGCGCCCGATCGCCAGGCGCCCGACGTAGTCGTTGTAGTCGAGCGTGGTGATCAGGAGCTGCAGCGGCATCAGGTCGTCGTAGCGTGGCGCCGGGACCGTCCTGAGGATCTCCTCGAACAGCGGCGTCAGCGGCTCGTCGGGCCCGTCGGGAGTCCGCCGCACGATGCCGCGGCGCGCGTTGGCGTAGAGGACCGGGAAGTCGAGCTGCTCCTCGGTCGCGTCGAGGTCGATGAACAGGTCGTAGACCTCGTTCAGGACCTCCTTCGGGCGGGCGTCCTGGCGATCGATCTTGTTGATGACGACGATCGGCGCGAGCCCGGACTCGAGCGCCTTGCGCAGCACGAAGCGCGTCTGCGGAAGCGGCCCCTCGGAGGCGTCGACGAGGAGCATCACGCCGTCCACCATCTTGAGCGTGCGCTCGACCTCGCCGCCGAAGTCGGCGTGGCCGGGCGTGTCGACGATGTTGATGCGCGTGCCGCGGTAGACGATGGCCGTGTTCTTGGCCATGATCGTGATGCCCTTCTCGCGCTCGAGGTCGATCGAGTCCATGACCCGCTCGGCCACGTACTCGTTGTCCCTGAAGATCCCGCTCTGCCAGAGCAGCGCGTCGACCAGCGTCGTCTTGCCGTGGTCGACGTGGGCGATGATCGCGAGGTTGCGGACGTCGTCTCGGGTTTTCTGCGGCATCGTCTTCGCATGGTAGCATGCGCGTTTCTCCATGAGCCGCAGAACGCACCGAGGACGACGACCGCCTCGTCGAGGAGATCTACGACGCCCTCGACGAGGGCGCTCCCGACGCGCGCTCGCGTCGGCGCGCATCGCGCTGCACGACGCGCCCGACGATCCCGTGCTGCACTTCCTGGCAGGCGTCGCGCTGCGTCGAGCTCGATCTGCCGAGACGAGGCCGATCCCGGAGTTCGGCCGCGCGATCGCCGTCGGATCCCGACGACCCGGAGTTCCGCGCGGCCCGCGCCCAGGCGCTCTTCGCGACGCTGCCGCTTCGCCGAGGCGAAAGCCGATGCGGACGCGCGCGCTCGCGATCGATCCCGACGCACGCGGACGCGCTCGGGTCCGTGGGGCTCGTCCTGGAGCGCGAGGGACGCTATCGACGAGGCGGACGCGAAGCTCGCCGCGTCCGCGCGCATCGATCCCGAGCGATTCCAGGCGCCGGTCAGGCTGTCGCGCGACGCGTTCGAGCGAGGTGGTCATCCGCGCGCGGGAGCGATGCTTCCCGACGAGTTCAGAGCTCGCCTCGACGAGGTGCCGGTCGTCGTCGAGGACCTTCCGTCCCGGAGGCGATCCTGACCGACGAGGCGCCGCCGCTCGACCCCGAGCTGCTCGGCCTGTTCGTCGGCACCGCGCTGCAACGGAGCGACCTTCGGGCGCGGCAGGCGTCGAGGCGCCGCCCCGGATCCTCCTCTTCCAGCGCAACCTCGAGCGCTTCGCGCGCGACGAGGCAGCTTGAGATGAGGAGATCGCGCGCACGCTCCACCACGAGCTGGCGCACTACCTCGGCTTCGCCGAAGAGGACATGGCCGATCTCGATCTGGACTAGAACGCTGGCGCTCTCCGCCCTCGACCCAAACCGCTCCGCCGTCCGGAAGTGCTCGCGCTTCCAGATCGGCACGCTCGCTTGTTCACGCGTGTCGATCGACGAAGCGGCACGCGTCCATGGCTGCGCGCGCGATGAGGTGCGGCCACGGCGATCGCGATCGACGGCTTCGCCGATCTCGACGCCGGCCCGACGCGGTGAACGATCGCGACGCCGGAGACTCCGAAGCGGACCTTCGCTTCGCCGGCGATCCGCTCCATCTCGCGCTCCGCCATCCCTTCGTACGCTTCGTACTCGAGGAACAGAGCACACGCCGGCCTGCGTTGACGTTGCGAACGGTGCCGAGGAACAGCGACACGGCTCCGTCGCGCATCGCCGTGCCGCGGCTCACGAGCTGCGGCGACATCGATCGGGCCGAACGCGAACCGAACAAGACTCAGCCTCCGCTCACCGGGGGAAGGAACGCGACCTCGGCGACGCCGCCCAAGCGATCGATCCCACAAGGACGTAGGTCATGTCGCACGCCGCGAGAGGACGCGACGTCACCTCGCGGAGTCGCGAGGATGCTTGCTCCTGGCACGGATCGCCCACAAGGGCCAGGACGTCGGCGGTCTCGGCGGACCTCGATCGCGGTCTCAACCGCGGCATCCGCGCGCTCCCTGCAGCGAGGCGAAGTACAAGCACGCGGACGATCATCGCGCCGTCCGCACGAGCGCCACCGCGCGCGGCGGTGACCGTGCCGACGACATCCTCGAACCGGCCGGGCATGACGATCCCGGAGGCCTGCGGGCGTCGCGTTCTTCGAGATGGATCGGCGAGACGCGGCGATCGCGGAGCTTGACCGCGCGATCGCCCTCGATCCCGACGACCCGGAGTTTCTCGCAACGCGCGCCCAGGCGCTACTACGCAAGCTGCCGCTTCGCCGAGGCCAAAGCCGATGCGGACCGCGCGCTCGCCTTCGATCCCGACCACGCGGACGCGCTCGGACCGTGGGGCTCACCCTCGAGCGCGACGGAAGGTACGACGAGGCTGACGCGAAGCTCGCCGCGGCCGCGCGGTTCGACCCCGACGCGATTCCAGGCGCCGGTCAGGATCGACCGAGAGGCCTTCGACGCAGGTGGTCTCCCGCGCGGGAGCGATGCCTTCCCGACGAGTTCCGCAGCCGGCTCGGCGAGGTTCCGGTCGTCGTCGAGGACCTCCCGTCCCTGGCGCGATCCTGACCGACGAGTCGCCGTCGCTCGACCCCGAGCTGCTCGGCCTGTTCGTCGGGACCGCGTTGCACCGAGCGGTCGTTCGGCGCGGCAGGCGTCGAGACGCCGCCCGCGATCCTTCTGTTCAAGCGCAACCTCGAGCGGTTCGCGCGCGACGAGGGGAGCTTGAGCGAGAGATCGCGCGCACGCTCCACCACGAGCTGGCGCACTACCTCGGCTTCGCCGAGGAGGACATGGTCGATCTCGACCTCGACTAGAACGCTGGCGTTCTCCGCCCTCGACCCAAACCGTTCCGCTCGACGAAGTGCTCTCGCTTCCAGATCGGCACGGCTGTGTCTTCAGCGTGTCGATGACGAAGCGGCACGCGTCCATGGCTGCGCGCGCGATGGGGTGCGGCCACGGCGATCGCGACCGACGCTTCGCCGATCTCGACGCCGCCCGACGCGGTGAACGATCGCGACGCGCGAGACGCCGAATCGGGCGCTTCGCCTCGCCGGCGATCCGCTCCATCTCGCGCTCCGCCATCCCGGCGTAGGCCTCGTACTCGAGGAAGAGCACGCGCCGGCCGGCGTTGACGTTGCGCACGGTTCCGAGGAACAGCGAGACCGCGCCGTCGCCGTCGCCGCGCACCTCGGCCATGAGCGCGGCGACGTCGATCGGGCTCGGTCTGAAGCCGGATCATGATCTAGCCTCCGCTCACCGGGGGAGGAACGCGACCTCCGAGACGCCGCGAAGCGGTCGATCCCACGGCGCGTAGGCCATGTCGCACGCGGCGAGAGGACGCGATCGTGACCTCGCGAGGCGCGGGTGCCGGCTCTGCAGAGCTGCCCACAGGGCGGCGACGTCGGCGGTCTCGGCGGACCTCGATCGGTCTCCTCCGCGGCTCCGGCGCGGTCCTCAGCGAGGCGAAGTACAGGACGCGGACGATCATCGGCCGTCCGTCGCGAGCGCCACCGCGCGCGGCGGTCACCGTGCCGACGACGTCCGTCGAACCGTCCGGGCATGACGATCCCCGAGGCGTTGCGGTGCCCGCCGCCGCCGAACTCCGCCGCCATCCGCGAGACGTCGAGCTCGCCCTTGGAGCGGAGCGAGACCTTGACCTTGCCGCCCGGCAGCTCGCGGAAGAGGATCGCGATGCGCACGCCGTCCACGGCGAGAAGCGGCGTCGTGAACTCCGACGTGTCGACGCCCGTCGGCCGCCGCAGGCGTCGATCATCGCGAGCGTGATGCCGACGTGCGGCGACCGCTCCGCCGGCGGCCAAGGCGAGCCCGGCGAGCGCGTGGCCGAGCAGGCGGGTGTACGCGGGCGAGTTGCGCTCGTAGACCTCGCGGTAGCAGCGGGTCGGATCCGCGCCGGCCTCCAGCAGCTCCGCGGCGACGCGGAAGCGCTCGCGGGCGACGTCGAGTTGAACCGGAAGAACCCGGTGTCGGTCGCCAGCCCGGCGTAGAGCGCCTCGGCCGCCGCGCGGTCGGGCGATCGCACCCTCTGCCCGCACGAGCTCGTGGACGAGCACGGCCGTCGGCGCTCGCGGACGTGTCGATGACGTTCGCCGCCCACGGCGTCGTCGCGCGTCGGGTGGTGGTCGATGCAGAACGTCTTCGCAGCGCGCGCGCGCGACCGGGGACTCCATCCGGCCGAGGCGGTCCGGCGCGGAGTTGTCGACGAGCACGATCGCGTCGGCGGCGTCGAAGAGGCCGTCGTGCCGGACGGGTCGTAGCTCTCCGCGTACGGACCGTCGAACTCCAGAAAGCGGAGCTCGGCGGGCGTCTCGTCCTGATTGACGATGCGGACCTCGAACCCCAGCGACTGCAGGTAGCGGCCCAAGCCCACCTCGGATCCGATCGCGTCGCCGTCGGGGTTGACGTGCGTCACGAGCACGTACAGCTTGCGCGCGCGCGAGGAGCGCTCGGAACGCCGCGTAGTCGCTCGGCGTGATCATGCGCCCGCCCGATACCGCGCCGCGAGCCGAACGGTAGCTCGCCACGCCCTCGCGCGAAGCGCTCGCGCAGCTCGGCGCCGACCTCGCCGCGGATGACCGCGGGAACGCCGGCGGCGATCGCGCCGGGTGGCACCGCGAAGCCCCTCGCGGACGACCGCCCCCGCCGCGACGAGCGCTCCGCGTCCCACGCGGCTCCGGACAGCAGAACCGCGCCCATGCCGATCACGGCGTCGTCGTCGATCGAGCAGCCGTGGATCACGGCGCGATGGCCGATCGTGACGCGGCTTCCGACGATCGCGGGGCAGCCGCGGTCGACGTGAACGACCGTCAGATCCTGGACGTTCGTCTCGTCGCCGATCGTGATCGGCTCGAGATCGCCGCGGAGCACGCAGCCGAACCAGACCGAAGCGCAGGCGCCGAGCGTGACCCGCCCGGTCAGCGTCGCGTTCGGCGCGACCCAGGCTTCGCGGCCGATCTCGACGTGCGTGGCATGAACCGGCGTCATCGACGGTCGACTCTCCGGGCTGCGACTGAGCGAAGCCGGTCAGACTAGGCCCGCCGCCGGTGCGGTGTCAAGAACGCTCGGTCGAGGAGCGCGATGAGGATGAGCGCCTGGTAGCGGGCGTCGTAGTCCGCCCGGTGGATCTGCGCGGGATCCTGGGGCGGCAGCGCGAGCAGCCGCTCGAGATTCTCCTTGGACGTGTCGCGCCACGAGATGCCGAGGCGCCCCATCGCGAGGCTCTTGGTGTCGAGCCCCTTGTAGCCGAACGGATTCTCCATGCCGAAGTGCGCGTAGTAGTACGCGATGTGCGACCAGTCGAAAACGGCGTTGTGGCCGACGAAGCACGGGGCCGTCCGAGCGACCCCGGTTCTGCTCGCCGGCACGAACCGGGCGAGTCGCTCGAGCGCGCTTCGCGCGGCTCAGCTCCCTCGCGGCGCAGCCGCTCGGCATCGAGACCGCAAACGGCCATCGCGCCGGGGTCGAAGCCGGGAAGATCGGCTGAGCTCGACGTAGAACGACTCGCCGAGCACGTGACGTCCGTCCTGCGGCCGGACGACGGTGACGCCGATCGACAGCAGAGTTGAAGAGCGGCGGAACGGGCCCGGACGCCTCGCAGTCCACGCAGAAGTAGGTCACGGGCGCACCTCGCATCGAGCGTCTGCTAGGATGACCGCTCCCGGAGAACCCGATGAGTCGCGTCCGCACCGGTCTCGAATCGTTTCTCGATCCCGCGTCGCGACGCGGCGGGCCTCCCGCGCGGCGCGCGGCTGGGCGTCGTCGCCGCACCCGCGCGTCGATCGACGCGGGAGGGCGGCATCTCGTCGACCGGCTCGTGCGGGACGGCCGCTTCCGCGTCACGCGACTGTTCGGCCCGGAGCACGGTGTGCGCGGCGAAGCGCAGGACATGGAGGCCGTCGCCGGAGCCGTCCGATCGCGCCGACCGGACTTCCGGTCGTCAGCCTCTACGGAGACACCGTAGGCTCGCTCCGCGCCGACGCCCGCGCACCTCACCGGGCTCGACGCGATCGTCTACGACCTGCAGGACGTGGGCACGCGGTATTACACGTTCGTCTACACGCTGTCCTACGTCATGGAGGCCGCCGCGCGAAGCCGGCATCCCGGTCGTCGTCCTCGATCGGCCGAATCCGATCGGCGGGCTGGCGGTCGAAGGGCCGGTGCTGGACCCGGCGTGGGCCTCGTTCGTCGGACGCTTCCGCTGCCGGTCCGGCACGGGATGACCGACCGGCGAGCTGGCGCTACCTGTTCCGCGACGCGTTCGGCGATCCGCTGCGACCTGCGCGTCGTGCCGCCTGTCGGGATGGACGCGCGACGATGCACTTACGAGGACACCGGGCTCCCGTGGGTGCTCCCGTCGCCGAACATGCCGACGCCGGATACCGCGCGGGTCTATCCCGGCGGATGCCTGGTCGAGGGGACGAACCTCTCGGAAGGGCGCGGCACGACGCGCCCGTTCGAGCTCGTGGGCGCGCCGTGGATCGACGCGGCCGGCGTTCGCCGACGCGCTGGCTCAGGCCGGGGACGCCGGAGGGCCTCGACGGGGTAGCTGTTCCGCGCGGCCTGGTTCCGCCCGACGTTTCAAAAGCACGCCGGACGTCAGCTGCGGCGGCGTGCAGGTTCACGTCACCGACCGGGCCAAAGCCCGACCGTTCGCGACGTATCTCGTGCTCATCCGGGAGGCGCGGCGGCTCGCTCCGGATCGAGTTCGACTGGCGTCGGGAGCGCTACGAGTTCGTCGACGACCGGCTCGCGATCGATCTGCTCCTCGGGCGCGTCCGACCTGCAGCCCGATGCTCGAAGCCGGCGCGCTCGCTGGCCGAGATGGAGGCCTCGTGGACGCCGGGGCTGGCGCGCTTCATCGCGCGACCGCGAACGCGTTCTGATCTATCCGGGCTAGCGCGCGCGGCCCTCAGTTCCGAGCGACGCACGGGCGGCATCGTGAGGACGCCCGGCGGCTCTGGACGCCAATCCCAGCTCGCGGAGCACGCGCGAGCACCGGCCGCAGCTCCGTCGCGAGCTCGACGGCGAGCTCGGCCCAGCGTCCCCTTCGCTGTTGTCCGGCATCTTCTGGGTCAACGCTTCGAAGAAGCTCTTCTTGCGAGGGAAGACGACCAGATTCACGTCCTCGTCCGTCGCGGAATCTTCGCGCGCCTCCTTCGCCAGCTTCAGCGCGACGTCAGAATCCGCCCAGCGCGTCGACGAGTCCGAATCCAGACGGCGTCCTCGCCCGTCCAGATGCGGCCCCTGGCGATCTCGAGAACCTTGGCCTTGTCGAGCTTCCGCCCGTCGGCGACCTTCGACGGTGAAGTCCGCGTAGACGCGGTCGAGCCACTGCTGGAACTTGTCCCACTCCTTCGGGCGTGTAGTCCTGCGCGCTCCGTGAACATCGTCCCGTTGTCGCTCGTGTGGACCTCGTCGTAGGTGACGCCGAGCTTGTCCCAGAAGCCCTTGGTCAGCAGCTTCCCGCCGAGCACGCCGATCGACGCGGTGATCGTTCCGGGCTGCGCGACGATCTTGTCCGCCCCCATCGCGACGAAGTAGCCGCCGGATCCGGCGAGGTTGCCCATCGTGACGATGACGGGCTTCCCCGCCTTGCGCGCCAGCTGCGTCTCGCGCCAGATCGTGTCGGAGGCGACGTACGATCCGCCCGGGCTGTCGACGCGGAAGACGATCGCCTTCACGTCGTCGTCTTCGCGCGCGGCGCGGAACGCCGCGGCCACGGTGTCCGATCCCATCGCGGTCCCGGAGATGGGGCTGAATCCGCCCGTGCCTCGCTGCACGGCGCCCACGCCGTAGATCAGCGCGACCTTCGGCCCCTTTCGTGAGGACGACCGGCGCGCTCCAGGTACTTCTGGAGATACAGCAGCTCGGCGTCGTCGCCGGCCTTCTGGCGCGCCTTCGCGTAGACCTCGTCGCGGTAGAGAAGCCCATCGACGAGCTTCGCATCGACCGCCTGTCGCCCGAGGTACGGACCGTCGTTGAACGTGGCCCGCACCTGGTCCTCCGACATGCCCGCGTGCCCTTCGCGATGCCGGCGACCATCTGGCCGAACTGAGAGTCCATGAGCTTCGTCATGGCCTCGCGGTGCGCGTCGGTGAATTTCGTCTCCGTGTAGAAGTTCATCGCGTTCTTGTACTCGTAGCGATGATCCATGCGCGGCACGACGTCGAGCTTGTCGAACAGCCCCTTGATGAACGGCGATTCGTACATCGAGGCCGGTGAGCCCGACGTCCCCGACGGTTGGAGGTAGATCTGATCGAACGCCGTCGCCAGGTAGTAGGAGCCGTTCCCGGCGCCGAACTCGCCGAACGTCTCCGCCCACGCGATCGCCGGCTTGCCGGAGGCGCGGAAGCGAGCGACCGCGTCCCGGATCTCCTGAATCTGCGCCAGCCCCATCGGCGCCGCGCCGACGTCGCGCGACGAGCCCGACGACGCGGTCGTCACTGCGCCGCGCGATCGAGGGCATCGATCACGTCGCGCGTCGTCGGCTCGTCGCCGCCGAACGCCTTCGTGATCGGCTGGTCGGGCATGTACTCCTCGATCGGCTGCTCGAAGTCGGCCTCGAGGAGGATCTTTCGAGGACAGACTTCCCTTCGGATAGCGCGCCGAAAAACGGAAGCGCGACGACGGCGCAAAGCGCCAGGAATCCGAGGGCGCCCAGGATCGCGAGGAAGGCGACGAAGTTTCTTGTTCATCCGAATCCTCCCGAGGCGTGCGCGTGCGCGCCCGGTATACGTCGCGACCCATCCACGAGTTTTCGCCGTGGGAGCGATCGGCCGAGCACCTTCCCGTCAGAGGATGGTGGAGCTGAAGGGGATCGAACCCTCGACCTCATGACTGCCAGTCATGCGCTCTCCCAGCTGAGCTACAGCCCCGACGCAACCGGCGCATTGTTACACCAGGCTCGGCGAGCGTCAAGAAACGCCGAGCGCGCCGTCGTTGACGCCTTCGGACGCGCGGCGATAGTCTACGCGGCCGCCGTACGCGCGCACGCGCGCGGGCGGCGAGCGATCGACGATCGAACGGAAGCACATGGGGCCCGGTGGCCCTCCCGGTCTTCAAAACCGCGTGTCGGGCGGCTGTGCCGTCCGGGGTGGGTTCGACTCCCACGCGCTTCCGCCACGGGGACGTCTTTGAGCTTCGCACTGGCCATCCACGGCGGCGCTTGGAACATCCCGGACGGCGCCGTCGACGCGCATCGTCGCGGACTCGTCCGACCGTTGACCGAGAGGGCTTCGACGCGCTCACGCAAGGAGCCTCGGCGCTCCGACGTCGTCGAGCTCGCCGTGCGGCATGCTGGAGGACGACCCCACGTTCAACGCCGGGCGCGGCAGCCACCTGAACAGCGCCGGCGAGCTCTCGAGATGGACGCGTCGATCATGGAAGGGACGAAGCGGCGGGCCGGGCGCCGTCGCGGCGATCAGTCGGCGTCGCGCCATCCGGTCTCCGTCGCGCGACGAATGGTCATGGAAGAATCGCCGCACGTGCTCCTCGTCGGCGCCGGGAGCGAAGCGGTTCGCAAAGCGCGTCGGGCGCGGAGACTGTGCACGACCGCTCGCTGCTCGTCGGACGCGAGCTGTCGCGGTGGGAGCGCATCCGCGCGGGAGATCGCGGGCCTCGTCACGACGGAGTTCTCGCCGCAGAGCGAGGCCGCACGGCACGGTCGGCGCCGTGGCGCTCGACCTGAAGGGACGTGTCGGCGGCCGGCACGTCGACCGGCGGCACGCAGGACAAGGCGCCCGGCCGCGTCGGCGACAGCGCGATCGTCGGAGCGGGCACCTACGCGGACGACCGACGCGGCGCGCGCGTCATGCACCGGCTGGGGCGAGCCGATCCTGCGCGCGGTGTTGGCGAAGACGGCCGTCGACGCTGCTTGCGGGTGGACGCCTACCCGACGCCGCGTCGCGCTGCGGCGCTCCGGGAGCTCGCCCGCCTTTCCGGCGTCGGAGGCGTCATCCTCGTCGATCGGAAGGGCGCGCTCGGCGCGTCGTTCAACACGCCGCGCATGGCGCGTGGGCTCGCGGACGCGCAGGGCTCGCGCGTGCTCGTCGAGCGCCGGGAGCGTCGCGGCTGTGAGGATTCCCCAGAGCGCTCGCGTGGCTTCTCGTCGCCATGGCGCATGTTCACGGCCGGGCTGCTGCGCCAGTTCCACGATCTGACGCCCGCTCGTCGCCGTTTCTGGCCCCGGCGGTCGGGAGCCTCCTGTTCGCGTGCGTGCTCTTCCTGTTCCTCGTCGCGGCGCGCGAGCGGCAGATCGGGCGCCGCGCCCGGCCCGGGCATCCGTCTCGGAAGCCTGACGCCGATCCTCCTGATGCTGCTTGGTCGAGAAGTGGATCTCGTCCGGCTTCTACCAGCCGATCTTCGCGCTCTGGCGCGCCGGCGGATCTGCCGGACGACGCCGCCGACGCCTGGTTTCGCCTGATGTGCGGACTCGGGTTGCTCGTCGATCGTCCGGCATCGTCTCCCGCTTCTCGCGGCCGGCCGCGTCGTGGACCGCGTCACGCGCTCTTCGGACGGAAGGCCGCCACCGGTATCGGTGCCGCCGGCGATCGCCGTCGCGCGGCGCGCGGCCTCTGCCTGGCGCTCGATCGCGCTGGGCCTGCGGGCATCCGTCGGCCTGCGTCCGGCCGACCCGCGGGGTCCGCTCGCGGTCGTGCTCGTCGGCCAGGCGATGATCGCCCTCGCGGAAGAGACGTACTACCGCGGCTTGCTCTTGGCGAGCTCCTGCGACTCGCGCCGCGGCTCGGGCTTGAGGCACCGCTGCCGCCCGCCGATGGGTCGCGCTCGGGATGACGTCCTGTCGTGTTCGGGATGGAGCACGTCGGGCTTCGTCGGGGATGGAGACGACGGGGCGCGACAGTTGGTCTTCGCGCTGGCGCTCGGGGCGCTTCTCGGGAATGATCGTGCTCCTGACCGACAATCTCTGGTTCGCGGCGTCGCTGCACGCTTGGATCAACTGGCGTGCTGCTCCGGCGCCGCGCCGCAGCTGGCCTACGGTCCGGCGCAAGGCCGGCTTGCCGCCGGGCGCTTCCGTCAGCCTCGCGCTGATCGCCGCGTTCATCGCCGCGTTCGTCCTGCAGCGCCGGGCGCTGAGCCGCGGCAGTTCCTACGACCGGACGGCCGTCTCGACGTCGTCGTAGATCTCGAAGATCCGATCGAGCTGGATGATCTCGAGCACCGAGCGGACGCCGGGCGTCAGGCCCGCAGAAACGCGCATGGCCGCCCACGAAGCCGCGCGTGCTTGAACAGCCCCACGAGCACGCCGACGCCCGCGCGAGTCGAGGAAGTCCACGCACGAGAGGTCGATGACGACGTCGGGCGAGTCGAGTCGAGAGCCGCAACGGCCTCCGACTTCACTCGGCGGCGTTTGCGCAGTCGATCGGCGTCGCAGCCGCTGCAGCAGAGCCGCGCCACGCTCCCTTCGAGAATCGCATGGACTCTCATCGGCGCTCCCCTCGGCGGCGGTACGCGTTGCGCTCATGTCGAGCAGCTCATCGACGGCGCCCTGGCGTCCATCCCTGACGACCTGCGCCAGCTCTCGGATGAGCTCCGCGATGCGGAGCGACGCGTCCTCGATGACCGCCGCCGCCTTCGACGACGCTCGGGATCGCTCGTCTTCTGCGCCTGCAGGATCTGCGCGCGTCCCAGAAGGGCGGTCAGCGGGTTGTTGATCTTGTGGCTCAAGACGGACAGCGTCTTCAGCACTTCGGCCAGCTTCTCCAGCCGCACACGCTCTTCGACCGCGCGGTTGCGCTGCGGTCACGTCGGTGACCAGGACGACCTCGCTCCCCGGATCGCCGGTCATCGGGACGCCGCGCGACGAGCAGCGTCGCCGCGCTGCCGCCCGCGATCGGGACGTCGATCTCGGCCTCGCCGTCGCGCGGCACGCCGTGCGCGATGAGCCGCGCAGAGCGCGGTCGTCGGCGGCGCCGGCGAGCTCGCGCGCCGCCGCGTTGGCGGTGAGGAAGCGCTCCGTCCGCGTCGAAGATCATGACGCCGGACGACAGCGCAGCCGGCGGCCAGCGACCGCCGACCTCGTCGAGCGCCGCGACTGTTGGCTGGCCTCGAGCATCGCCGCGCGCCGCTTGCAGCTCGCCGGCGACGATCGCCTTCTCCTTGAGGGCCGCCGCCTGCGTCGCGAACATCACGAGCCCGCGCAGCTTGCCGAGCGCTGTCGGGATGAGGCGCCCCGCTGCGCGCGTCGAGCGCGTCGGACGGGAGCTCCTTGAGCCGCGACTCGTACTCGTCGAGCACGCGGTCGAGCAGCTCGTCGACGTCGTGGCTTCGACCGATGAGGTCGAGGCCGATCTCGTGGATCCGGCACAGCTCGGCGAGGTCGGGGAGGATCTCCCCGTCGATGTCCCCGGTCGCCTCGCTTCAGTTTGCTCTTCGCCATTCCACCCCCGTCCTTCCTTCTACACGCCGACGTTTGACGGCGCTTCGCCGCTTGACCAGACCACGCGCCCCCGAGGCGGTGCCGTAAACGACACATCGTCGACGAGTGACGCGATGAGATACAACCCGTAGCCGCTCTCCGGAGGGCCGCCGCAGATCGGGCGGCGCGTACCTGCGCCGGGGTCGAACGGCTGGCCGTCGTGGTCCAGCGTGACCACGACCCGGTCGTCGCCGATCGCGACAACGACATCGACGCGGCCGTCGCGCCGCCCCCGTAGGCATGCCGGTGCACGTTCGCGCAGGCCTCGCCGAACGCCACCGCCAGCGTCGTGCGCCTCCTCGGCGGATGAACCCGTCGTCGAGCACGAGACGCACGAGCCAACGCCGCGGCTTCCCGCATGCGCAGCGGATCGCTCGCCAGCGTGGCGCTGGTGCTCGCCGCGATTCACGTCACAGCATGGCCGTACCTCGCGAATCGTCGCGTCGGCCGCCGCCTCGGCGGGAATCGAGATGCGGAATTCGCTCCCGCCCCCGTGCGACGGCAGGTAGATGAGCGTTCCGCCGTGGCGTCGCGCGATCGCCCGCGCTTCGTAGAGCCCCAAGCCGACGCCCGCGGGTTTCCCGGTCAGCGGATCCCCGCCCTGCTCGAACGGGCGCGAACGCCCGCTCGACGTCTTCCTCGGCGACGCCCGGGCCCTCGGTCGAGCACCGCGAACGCCACGCCGGCGACCGCGCCCCCCGGGCGTCGCCAGAGACGCAAGGCGCGACACGCGAGCTCGACGGGCGCGTCGGCCGGCCCGAACTTGAGCGCGTTGTCCACGAGATTGGCGAGCGCCCGCGCGAGACGCGCGGGATCGGCGGGGAACGGGACGATGCGCGGGATCGAGCAGAACGTTCGCGCGCCCGACCGGCTCCGGCGAGCCTCAGCGCCTCCGGCGACGACGTCGGCCGGCGCGACGTCTCTTCGAGAGCCGAGTTCGTCGCCGGCGTCGAGGCGGGCGACGCGCAGCAGTCCGTCGACCAGCCGGTCGAGGTGCTCGGACGACGCCGAGGATGCCCGCCGCCATCTCCTCGCGCTCCGCCGGGTCGCCGTCGTAGTCCTGCAGGAACGTCGCGGCGCCGATGATCGCCGTCAAGCGGCGAGCGCATCTCGTGCGAGACGTTCGCGAGAAACCGGTCCTTCATCGCGTCGACCGACCTGAGCTCGTCGTAGGCCTTCCGGAGCGACCGGGTGCGCGCGCCACGATCTCTTCGAGCCGGTCGCGGTGGGCCCGCAGCTCCTCGTGAATGCGCACCTTCTGAGGCCCACCGCGAGATGACTCGCGAGCGTCGCCAGGAACCGGCACGTCGACGTCCGCGAACGCGCCGTCGGGTCCGGGCATCGCCACGACGAGCGATGCCCGCTGCTGCTGTCTCGACCGGGACGACCGCCAAGCGCGCGGAGCCCGCGGTCGCCTCGGGGCGACCGGGGCAGCTCGAGCGGCGAGGTCGTCGACGACCGGACGAGCCCGGCTCGACGAGGCATGCGTGCGAGCAGCGAGGCCGCTTCTCCGTCTCGGTCGAAGCGGCGCGAGGTCGCGCCCGCGGATCCCTCGATGCCGAACTTCGACCGCCGCGCGTCGAGCGTGCCGAGTGCCGCGCCGGCCGCGCCGAGCGTCGTGACCGTCGGCGGTCAGGGCGGCGCTCACGACCGTCATCCGCTCGAAGCTCGCCCCGGTCGACGCTGAAGCGCGTCCGAGAGACGGCGCAGGGATTCCGCCTCGCGCGCTCAGCCGCGACGGCGCGTGCGTGCTCGTCGACGAGCTGCGCGCCCAGGCGCGACGCTCGAGGCCACGGCGCTCTCCAGCAGATCGTCCGACGAACGGACGAGCGGCGTCGATGGACGCGCAGGTCCCGACCGAAGGTCGCGGAGCGCAGCCGCACGGCGCGCGAGATACGGCGCGAATGCGGCGTCGAGCTGGGCCGCGAGGTCGCCTGCGTCGAGCGTCCGGCGGGTCTGCGGGCTCCGCGATCGCGACGATGCGTTCGAGCATCGCGCGCGAGGCCGCGAGGAACGTCTCGAGACACCCTGGCCCTCGCACGCGATCGCCGGGCACGCCGACGCTCGGGGCCAAGCCGAACCATCGGCTTCCATCGCGCCTTTCGGAGCCGCGCGTCGGGGAGGTCGCGCTTGTTGAGCTGCACCAGGATCGGGACGGCGGCGGGGTCGAGTCGCGCGGCACGCATGTTCATGGTGCAGGTTGTCCCACGACTGCCGATTGTCGCTTCCCGCGAGCCGCGTCCGAGTCCGCGACGAAGACGACGGCGTCGGCTCCCGACAAGACCGACCCGGCGCGGTCGCGTCGTAGCGAACCTGGCCCGGAACCGTGTAGAGCTTGAGCGGCGACCTTGTAACCGAGCACGCTTCCGAGCTCGAACGGCAGGAGATCGAAGAACGAGCGTGCGGTCGTCCGCGGTGTTGACGGAGACGAGCTGTCCCGTGTCCCTCGGGATCCGTCACGCTCGTGCGAGCACGCGGAGATTCGTGGTCTTGCCGCCGAGCGCCGGCCCGTAGTAGACGAGCTTCGCGTAGAGCGTGCGGTCGGCGAGACTCCACTGCGCCACGGTCGCCCTCCGTCAACCGCGGCCGAGCAGCTGGCGAACGCGGCGCTTCGAGCTCGATGCGGCGAATAGGGCTTTGGTCATGAAATCCGCTGCGCTCCGACGCCAAGCGCCTGCGTGGCGGTCGCGCTCCTGTCCGCGCGCGGACAGCAGCACGATCGGGATCTCGTGCGTAGCGCGGATCGCGCTTCAGCTCGGCGCACCACGTCAGCCCGTCCTTGCCGGGCATCGTGACGTCCAGGAAGATCAGGTCGGGCGGGCACGACTCGAGCGCGCGCAAGCCCTTCCTCGGTGTCCGCCGCCGTCGCCGGCTTGGTACCCCTCCTCGCTGCAGGATGAACTCGAGCGGACGCCGGATGAAGGCGTCGTCGTCGACGATGAGGATTCGGTGCGCCGGCGCTCATGCGTCCTCCTCGATCGCAACGCCGCGTCGCGACGACAAGCGTGACGTCGTCTTCGACGGGCGTCGTACCGGTGTGCCGGGCAGAGCGCTTCCAGCACGTTCTGCCGAATCGTCGGCGGCCGTCGCGGCGGGCACGCCGCGCGGCCTCGATCGAGCCGGTCCGTCCCGAAGAACTGCCGCGAACCGTCCCCGCCTCGATGAGCCCATCGGTGTAAAGCACGAGGACGTCGCCGGGCGCCGAAGCGTTGATCGACGTCGCGCCAGCGGGCCCCGGCGACGATCCCGAGTGCCGGGCCGCACGGCTTCCAGCGACTCGACCTCGCCGTTCGCGCCGTAGGATGCAGCGGCGGGTTGTGGCCCGCGTTCGACCACACGACGCGACGCCCGTCCGGGAAGAACCGCGCGAAAACGAGCGTGGCGAACATGTCGGTGGCGGCGAAGTCGAACGCCAGAACTTCGTTGACGCCGGCCCGAGAACGTCGCCGGCGGACGAGGATGTCGCGCGCTTCCGACTGCAGTGCGCCCTTCGCGATCGCCATGTAGAGCGCCGCGCCGACGCCGTGCCCGCAACGTCGGCGATCGCGATGCCGAGGCTCCCGTCCGCCATCGCGACGTAGCCGTAGTAGTCGCCGCCGACGCGCGTCCGCCGCCCGAAGCCGCCCGAGATGTCGAGCCCCGCGAACAGAGTGGATCGTGACGGGGCAGCAGCCCGCGATGGACCTGGCGCGCGATTCGTCCTCGCGCCGCCGAGCATCCGGCGCCGCGAGCGCGTTCGGCGAGCCGCTCGTTCCGGATGAAGGCGGCTGCGAGCGCGGCGATCGCCGTCATCAGCTTGATCTCGCCCGTCAGGTAAGCTCCGCCCTGCCGGCCGTCCCAGAAGCGCGAGCGCACCCGAGAACGAGCTCCTGCCCGTCGGGAAGCGCGACGCGCAGCCCAAGCCTCCGCGCCGCTGGCCGCGTCCCTGACGAACGGACGACCGGTCTCCATGCACTCCTGCGCAGAGGGAGGGCTCACCGGGCCGGCATCCGGGAACGACGCTGCGAGCGTGAGCTTCGAGCCCGCTCTTCAGCCAAAGCTCGGCGCCATGAGCGCCGAGACACGGTTGCCGCCTCGCGGACGACGAGCCGCGGCGATCGCGCGCTCGCCAAGCACCGAGCCGATCTGCTCGCTCAGCCGGTACACGAGCGTCGCTTCCTCGTAGCGCGCGAGCACTTCGGCGCATGAGACTCTCGAATCTCGGCGTCCTGCCGCTTCCACGCGTTCCCGGGAGGGAGGTATCGTCGAGGACCCGGGTCCTGATCGAGTGCACCGCGCCGCTCCCGCCCCGTAAACGCAGCCCGACCTGCGGATGCAAAGATAAGTGCCAAAACCTAAATATCCAGTTCTGCCATTCGTCATATGCGAGAGTGCATTCGGTGGGGATTCCACCGCCCGGAGTCCGAGTGGCGAAGCGCTCCGGCGTATCACTCAGGGTGGCGAGCGGAGATCCATGGTCGACGTGTTTCAGCCTACCGACGAAGACCTGCTGATCTTCGCTCCGAGGCGGTCGATCGGATTCTTTGGGGGTGCTCGTCGCCCGGTGGGAGGCCCCGCTGTTCCGGTTCGTCTCCCGCCTCGTCGACCGTCCGGACGACGCTCGCGACGTCTCGCCAGGAGACGCTTCTCAGGATCCTCGACAAGGCCGAAGCGTTCAGAGACGGTGCGCGCTTTCCACATGGATGTACCAGATCGCCCTCAACCTCTGCCGCGATCAGACGCGCTCGCAGGCGACGTGGGGCCGGTTGGTGATCTTCAATCGTCGGCGGCCGACTCTGATGGCGCCCCGCGAGCACGCTCGCGCCGGAAACCCGCCGTCACGAGCCCGACGATGGCACTGGAGCCTCGACGCAGCGCCGAAGCGCCGTTCGCCGCGCCCTGCCGCACTTCCGCAGGATCAGCGGGAGGTGCTCTTGCTCAAGGAATACCAGGGTCTCAAGTTTCGGAGATCGCCGACGTCTTGGGCGTGCCTGAGGCACAGTGAAATCCCGGATGTACGCAGGCCTGGATGCGATGCGAACGTCGCTGACGGGTGCGGCATCCGTAGGAGTCTCTGCGTCCTGCCACAGCGTGGAACGACAGCTCTGGGTGCGGGCGCCTGTACGGCGGAGATCGACGGCGAAGAGGCCGCGACGCTGACCGCGCATCTCGAGACGTGCGCCGACTGCCGCGAGAACGCTGGATGATTTCGTCCGCGTCCGCACCTGCTCCGCGACGACGAGCACGACGGCGGCCAGCCGCGCCGCGCGCGTCGTCCGTCCTCACCTCCCACCGCTGGCTGGTGGACGGCGCTGGCCGCGTCGGTGCTCGGCGCGGCGTTGCTCGCCGCGGGCGTCGGGGCCGGAGCGGGTTGCGCTCGGACGGGTGCCGTCTGCCTCACGCGGGAGACGCCGCGGCGGTCGCCGCGACGCCTGCCCAGGACACCGAGGAAATCGTCAGCGCGAGGTCGATCGCCGTCTTCGGCGCTCACGGCGCGACCTGCCGAGGACTCTCGGACGAGCCTGACGATCGCGCCGTCAGCGCCGCCGGCTCAAGGCCGAGCTCGCGCCTGAAAAAGAAACGAACCAGGATGCGCGGCCGATCTGGACTTCGTCTCTCGACCAAATCGGGGCGTCGGAGTTCCGAACGGGCACGTGGATCGGGAAGACTAACGAGGCGCTGCGCGAACGGTCGCTCTGGGCAGCAGCCCGTACGCGAACCAGCAATAGCCGTCAGCGCCCCGCGACGCCGTGATCAGCGAGCCGGTCGCCCGCCGCGGCGGCGACGGCGACCTCTCCGCGCGCCATTGCGAGATATGCGCTTGGCCGAAGGCCTCGATCGCTTCCGACTCGTTTGCCCTGCGGCCTGGCGCCCGCGCCACCGAAGTAAGCAGCCCGGGCCGCGAGGGTCGGCTCTCCAGCCGCCTCACGCGCGCCACGCCCGCAAGCGCCGCGGCCTCCTGCCCGGCCTGGTCAGACGCAGCAGATCGCACGCTCGCGAGCGCTACCGTCCGCGTCCGGTCCAGACGGCGACGTCGACCGCGGCCCAGCCGCTGCAAGAAGCGCACGGCTGTCATCCCTGCGCAAGCGGCGAGACGCAGCGCTCCGTGCGACGTAACGCACTCAACCTTTCCGCGGCGCCCTCCGGGCGACGGCGACCCGACAGCGACGAGCGCCGCATGTTGGCCCCTGCTCTCCACGGCCATCGTCGTTCGCCGCCGCAGTTCGCCACCGCGCGCCCAGCCAACGAGACGAGGTCGATCCCCGGCCAGCCAGGCCCGACAACCTGGCGGGCCTCCCGGAGCGACTGAGGCGATCAGTCACGGACCCGGACGCCGTCGTCGACGAGGTGACGGCCCCGAGCGTCGTACGGCGCCAGCGACGGACGCGCGGTCGCGCGGCGGTGACGCAGGCGGCCTTTCGACCTCTTGGAGCGCAGGGGCTATACAGGACGACCTGCTCGTCGCCCGCGGGCGCTGCTCGCTGGGCGCATCACGCCAACGGCGAGATCGGTGTCCGGCGGCAGGGGCACCCTGCCACCCATCGCGCCGACACGTCAACGCGGCGCCGGCCGGGACGGGACGCCGGCGACGACGCCGCTGAGACCCGCAACGACGCCGCCCACGCCGACGGAACGTGCGCCGGTCGACGACGCCACGTTGGGACGGGGCGTGAGATCCAACGTCGCGTCGGCCTTCCTCCGCCGCGATCTGGCCCGACCAGACGACGCGACCCGAGGTGTGACCGCCTCGATCGTCCGATCGCCCGGGCAGTCGCAAAGCGACGTCAGCGGCAGCGAGGCCACACGCTCGCCGTCCACGCGAAGCTCCGCCGTCGTACGGTCGCCCCAGTCACCGCGACCCGAGCACGCGCCGGGCCGCATGACCAGCGACGCCCAGCACCTGGGCGAGTCGGGATCGGCCAGATCGGCGCTCACCACCTCGTGGAGGATCTCGCCCGCGTAGCAAGACCTTCGCTCAGCCGGAGTCTCGTGCTCGCCGATCGCCGCGTCCTCGATCGACGAGCTCCCGGCCGCCGCGTTGGGGACCGAGAAGCCGGATGCCTCGGCGGTGAGCGCTCACTGATGGACACACCGTCCAGCGCGACCTGGCGACGCCGTCGACGTCCGTTCCGCACCACTGAGTCGTTGCGGCGCGTTCGGGATCAGTCTGGATGCTTGACGAGCGTTCCCGGTCCGGCGACCGACGCGCGCCGTCGTCCCGCGAGCGTGTCGAAGCCCGCGCGCGAGAAGCGAAGCCGCCGCTCGCCGGCGACCGCTCTGCGACGCTCCGGCCGTCCGGGAGCGAGCACGGCACGCCCATCGACCGTCAGCGCGGCGTCCTTCGGGTCCAGGCGTCAGCTGGATCGTCCCGATCATGCGCCGCCTGAATCTTGACGAACCGCGCCATGGCTTTCTTCGACGTCACGGCGCGCTCGGGTGCGTAGTCGGGCTTGATCTCGAGGATCGCGCCGGAAGTCGCTCTCCGCGCGCGACAGATCGTCGCTGGCGGCGTGCGCCTGCGCACGGAGGTCCAGAGCGCGTCGACGCGCTGGGCGTCGGCGAAGGCCCGGGACGCTCGAGGATCTTGTTGCGGCGCGGCGAGCGCGGTTTCGAGCCGGTCGAGCGCGACCAGCGCATCACGCAATCGCCCCGGTTCCTCACGAGAGCGATCGCGGCGGTGCGTCCGGAGGGCTCCTGCGCACCAGCCGTCAGGCGACAGCCATCGAGGCCACGAGGAAGAACTCCGGCTTTCGCCGTCGACGGCCGTCGATCGCCAGCTTGCCGGCGCCACGCGCCGCTCGATATGCGTCGAGATCGCCAACGGTGCCGCGCCGGCGCGCTGGCCGCGAGCGCCACGGCACGCGAGATTCCGGCCGGCCCGAGTCGGAAGCTTGTCCCGCGCACTTCGCTCCGTCGGCGACAGCCGCGTCGCGGTTCCGGCTTTCTCGTCGAGCACCGAGATGCGTCCGGCCGCATCCACGGGCGAGCGCGGCCGGGCGGCGAAACGTCGCGTCGCCGAATCGCGCGGTAGAACTCGGCATTGCCTGCGGCGAGTGCAATGAGCCGCCCGGCATCCCCTCCCCGGCGGCGATCAAGCGCGCCCCGGTCAAAGCAACGATGAGCGTGACTCCCGCGTCCGCAGCTGCTGAATCACGCACACCGGTGCTGCGCCTGTCGGCCCAGCGTGCGATCCGGTCTCCTTTCCGGTCGGTAAGAAAGACCACGCCCGCGGCGCCGACGGCGCCATCGCCGTCGGTGAGGCGAACGCCCCCAGGCTCGCTGCCGAGAACACCGGGCGTCCCGACCCGTCCTCTACCCGGATCAGCCGTCTTCGGTCGCGGCGCAGGCGGCGCATGTCCGCACGCCCGTATGAGCGTGCGGTGATTCCCGGCGCAATCCCAGTTTTGGACCGGGAACTGGCCTCGTCGGAGCCGCACCTGACGCCCGACTTTCGATCGAAGACGACGGTGCGCCCGGCCGGGCGCAGGTGTCGCCGTGAAGAGACACCGCGGCCGCCGCGTCGTTGCCACAATGGGGAAGCGAAAGCGAGTCGCGATGGACGTCCATCGCTTCTTCGTGGGACGCGAGCACGCACCACTTCGCGCATGGCCAGGTCACGCTGGGCGTGCGCGGTTCCGACCGTCGCGGCGACACCGGCGTCGATCGCGTCTTGGAACCACTCCAGCGGATTCTCCGGAGCTGTTCTGCGCAGGAGGAGCGTCCGCGCCGGCGACCTTGCTCGCGCACGTGCGGCGACGCGCCGCTCCGCGGTTGCTCAACGACGATCTGAGCGCGCGAACGCGCCCGCGGCAGCGATCCGTGCGCCCCCTGACCGTTCATCCAGAACGCCGAGCGCGCAGCGCGCGCCGGAGCGCCCATCGATCCCGCGTGGCGCGCGCTTTCGGCCAGCGCGATGGTTCTTGCCGTCCTTGGCGCGCGGCTGGAAAGCGCAGCCACGCCGCGCTGCGGTGAACCGGCGCGGCGAGACGGAGCAGGGCCAATCGGCACCGGGCCGCTTTCTCGAGGATGCGCGATCGCTGCCATGGCGTACGCATCGGCCACCCTCTCCAGGGGCGCGGACACCGCGGTCGCCGCTCGGCAGCCGGCCGAGGTCTTCGGGCCACCCGGGGCGATCCCCCGGAAACGCGAGATCGATCAGCGCGTCGTCCGCGAGCGGCCCAGGCGCCGCGTCGCGACCGCCTTCCTGAGCAGGCCGCCGCGGGCCTCCGCGGATCCGAATCGGCCGAGTAGCCGCAACGCCGTGACCGCAGCCCGACGCTCGGCGGCATCGAGATCGGGGACGCTCACCTGCTGGCGGCAGAAGGCGCCGACGTCGACGCCTGACGATCAGCACGGCGCTTACTGACGAGCGCGAGCGACGAACGACCTCACCGGTCGGGTCGCCCAGGAATTGAGGACGCTGAACGGGAGCGTTTCCTGCCCCCGCCTTCGAAAGATTGATGTCCTGCAGTCCTCGCGATTCGCCGGACATCGGGCGCCTCGACGCGGAGCCATGCGTGGCGACCGGCGGCCAGCCTCGTAGCGCGCAGCGGCGCCCTCGCCGACGCTTCGCCAGGCGGATGATCCCGCGGGTCGCTTCCACTGGGAAGAGCGTACGGCAACTCGGAGGAAACGTTTGGACCGCAGAGCCTGGTGAGCGTCGGAGCGGCAGCCTGGCTACCGCTGGAGCCGCCGGCCGGTCACGCCGCCCACTTCCTCGTGGCGACGCCGATGAATCCGATCGTCGTCCTGTTATGCGAACCTCGTGCGGACCCTGGGGAAGCTGACGCCGCTCCCGCGTCGCTCGACCTGCGGCTGCCCATCGACGAACACGGAACCTCCGAGGCCCTTACGGGGAGCATGCTAGCTCGGCCCGTCGGCAACGCCTCCAATCCGGAGTCCGCAGCCGCAGGCGGCTCCCGCGTCCAGCGTGAGTCGCCTTCGCCGGGAATCGTTTTTGGCGCGACCGCGGTAGCCCTTGCGGCAACCCTGATCAGAGGCTGGTGCTGTCGCGGCACAGATCGAGGTTCCAGCGTCGCTTCAGCGCAGGAATCCCCGCGCGTCTTCACCCGTTGACGGATCGGCGACAGCGATCTGCGGCCACTCCCGATCGAGCGCGGCACCGGCGCGCATCGGGATCGAGAACGAGCGGACGATCTCTCGGACCTGCGTCCGCCGCCTCCAGGCGGATACGCCTTCGCGGCAAAACTCTGAACCGCGCTCGGCGACGCCCGAACTGCGCCTCGGCGGGAGTAGTGCCTGCGCCGCACCTGCCGTGAGCGGCTGGCCGGTCTCGTCGCACGGAAAGCTCTGGCGGGTCGGTCCTCACGCGCGCATGAACAGCTCTTCCGGCGGAGGCGCTGGAGCGTCCGGAAAACACCAATCGCAGCGCCCGCCGAGGCGACGGCCAGCGTACCGAGCAGCCACGGCAGGCGCGATCGACGAGCGGAGCGTCCGGCTCCTCCGCAACCTTGGCGGTTCTCCCCGTCGGTTCGGCGGTTCTCGATTGAGCACGCCGCAGCATCGCCCCATCCCCGGCTCCTCCGAACCGCGCGGCAGCAAACGCCGCGCCGTCTTAAACCGCGGGCACGCGGGTTGGCGAGCGCCTCCGCCAAGAAACTGGCAAGCGGCGCGCCCATGCGATCCGAGTGCTCCGAGGCGTCCTGGGAGGCTCATTGACGATGCGATAGAGCACCGAAGAGATCGAGTCGCCGCTGAACGGTTTGGTGCCGGTCAGCATTCGTTCAGCAGACGATGCCGAGCGCGAAGAGGTCGGCGCGGCCGTCAGCTGACTCCCCACGAACCTGCTCGGGCGACATGTAACCTGGGTGTCCCCAACAGCGCCCCGTCGTGCGTCATCGACGTCGCCGGGTTCTTCGCCAGGCGCCGAAGTCCATGACCTTGACCGTGCGTCCCGAGACGCGCATCAGATTCGCGGGCTTGATGTCGCGATGGACGATCCTGTTCTGGTGAGCGAACCTGAGGGCGTCCGCCGCGCGCCGCGATCAGGGCGATGACGACGGGCACCGGGAGCAGCGTGTCCCGCTTGCAGAACGTATCGAGGGTCGCACCCTCGACGAACTCCATCAGCGAGGTGCTGGCACGCCGTCGGCCTCTGCCGAACGTCGAAAAACCGTCACGATCCCGGGCGTGAGTGGAGCTCGCCGGCGGAGCGTGCCTCGCGAAGAAACCGCCTTCGCCGCGCGCCTGAGCGCGCTCGATTCCGGAGCGCGGGCGTTAAAGATCTGAATCGTCTTGATCGCGACGCGGCGGTCGATCTCAGGATCGTAAGCAGCAGAAAAACCCGCCCCATCGCACCCCGTCCGGAGCCTCTTCTCTGACGGTCGTAGCGTCCGAGGCTTTCATGACCTGCATCGGTTGGGCTGTGCAACCTTGGCGATTCGGTTGCAGCTGGCCGGCTAACTTTAGTTCGCAGGTCCCGGCGGAGGTCAATTCCGGAATGACGAGAGGGAGCAAATCCCGCGCGCTGTCAACGGAAACCGTCGGGTTCCTCGCCGGGCGGCATCCTGCCCGATCCTCGTCGGTGCGCGCAGCGCGCAATCACCGCGGCGCGTTTTCTTGTCGGTGAGAAACGTGCCTTCAGGAGTCGCCGCTCGGTCGAGCCCCTGAGAGGGCGCACTGGGAGACCGCACGCATTACGCAGAAGCGCCTCGGATGCGACCGGCATGCGCAGCGCGGGCAAAACCGGTAGGCGGCGCGCGAGCCGCGCTTCGCGCGGCGACCCTCATCTGAGACCGCCTCGCCGCGCGGAACACGGTGAAGTCCGTGGCGACCTCGATCGCGTGAGCTGGCGGTGGCATGCAAAACCGGCAGTCGTGACCTGGGTTCGGACGCCGGCGTCGCGCTCGTCCTTCCCCACCATCGCCCCTTTGAGCAAGGCATCGCGCGACGGTCGTCGCGAGCGCCTGCTCTGTCGCGAAGCGATGATGAGCAGGCGAGCAGACGTTCGCCTCGAGGTAGCCGAAGAGCTTCCGGCGTCCGCGACCGCGGCGGTTCTTTACGGTGGCTTCGGCGAGGTGCTCGGCACACGGTAGGCGGTACGCGCGCGTGGAGTCGCTTCGGAGGACGCGCACGTCAGCCCAGAGCGAGGCGGGCTGGTGAAAGGTCTCCGACGACGTGTTCGCCCCGCGCCCTGAGGTCTACGGCCGTCTTGCCTCGAGCCTGGCGCGTCCACCATCGCCAAGAGGCTCGTCGGGACCGCGATCAGGGGACGCCGCGGATTCCACGTCGCGCGCCAGAAAGCCCGCGAGATCGCCGGTCACTCACGCCCAACGCGACGATGACCGTTCCTCGCCGCGCCCAGAGCGAAGAGCTCGTCCTCGAGACGCCTTCTCGTCTCGCGGGTCTTCGCACCGCTCGCCGGCGGGGAAGGTCAAGAGCTGTCGCCGCAGCGCCGCGGCGCCACCAGCCGGCGAAGAAACCGGCGCCGTGGAGGCGCGCGACGCGCGCGCGTCGGACGACGACCACTCTTGCGCGTACCCGTATTCGCCGGCGATCGCGCTCCGCCGCCGACTCGAGCGCGCCCGGGGCGACGACGACGACGGACGTCGACCACGAATCCGGATCGACGCGCGCCGACACGGAATCGGAACGACATCGCCCGGCCGGCAGCCTGTCGGTCAGCCGCTGCGGCGTCCGAGCCCGCGCCGATGCGCTCGAGCTCGGCGAGATAGTCCTCGACCAGCTTTGCTGCGTCGGGTCGTCGAGGTTCTTCTGCGCCATGAGCCGTGCCGGCGGCTCGAATCGCGAGATCCGCCGCCTCGCCCGCGAGCTTCGGCACTGCGCCTGGCGGATGCCGGCCTGGATCTGCGCCTCACGCCTGCTTCAGCAGTTGCTCGCGCTGCCTTGCGGGCTTCGTCGAGGATCTCGCCCTTGAGGCGTTCGCGCGTCGCGGCGGCCCGCGTCGACGGCCTCCGCGCGCTCCTCACGGGCGAGGATTGACCATCGCGCGATGCTCTTCGACGAGGCGCTGAGCCTATCTTGCTGCCCGCGCCTCGCCTCGTCGATGCGACATCCGCGAATGCCGGCTCTCGCCGCCTCGACGGCCGCGAGCGGCTTCCAGGCGAACTCGCCGAGGAGGACCGAGAGGAGAATGCAACGTCAGCGTCGTCCAGAAGATCGTTCCGAACTGAGGCTGAATGAGCAGGCTGCTGTTCGCCGCCTCCTCGGCCCTGCGCGGACGCCGGAGGCGAGCAGCAACGCCGATCGCTGAGTGGAACCGCGCGGCGCATGAGGCCTCCCGCGCTACTTGAACGCCATGATGATGCAGATGACCGAGCGCGAACGAGTCCGGCGCCCTGCGATGAACCCGGCGGCGATCAGCATCGCGGTCTGGATCGTGCCCGCGGCTTGCGGCTGGCGCGCCATGCCTTCGAGGCGCGGACGCCGCGAGGGCGGCTGCATGCCCAGGCCGACGCCGATCAAGGGCGAGTCCCTGCGCCCAGACCCGCACCGAGGTACGCCAAGTTTCCAGTGATTCCTTGCATGATCCCGATCCTCCTTTTCGTTCGGGTCGCCCCTGGTGCGACGGATGCACCAGGCGAGCCCGATAAACAGCGACGACAACACGGTGAAGATGAACGCCTGGAGGAACCCGACCAGGATCTCCAGGCAGTAGACGAACAGGGCGAAGGGGATCGACATCCCTGCGGCGAACACGGTCTTCAAGACGAAGATCAGGGAGATGAGGCTCAAGATGACGACGTGTCCCGCCGTCATGTTGCGCGAACAAGCGGATCGCGAGCGCGAACGGGCGCGCCAGCATGCTGATGATCTCGACGATGAGGATGACCGGGCACGATGAGACCTGGCAGCCCGTGGGGAACGAGGTTCTTGTAGAGTGGCCGACGACGCCGTAGTTGCGGATGCCGCCCCACTGGCTGACGAGAAACGTGGAACAGGCGGCGAGCGTGCGCCGCACGCTTGATGCTGCTCGTCGGCGTCGAGAGGCCGGGAATCATTCCGAGGAAGTTGCAGCGTCAGGATGAAGAAGAACGCCGTCAGGAGGTAACCGACGCAGCGGTCCGCGTGCCTGCGATCGATCGTCTTCGCGCGCAATCTCGTCGCGCACGAACAGCACCGAGGGCTTCCATCGACACCGCGAACTGCCCGTCGGCACCGCGATTTTTCGCACGACGCGCCGCGGCGAGGCACCAGAGGTCATGAGGATCGCCGACGCGATCCACATCATCACGACGTTGCGCGTGATCGAGACGTCGTAGCCGCGCGATCCGTCCAGCCTCGGCAGCGGGATCGCGATCGACGTGAACGGGATCTCGATCTCGTGGGAGTCGAGGATGTGATGCATGATGTGGGTGCCGGGATCGAACGGCGCGTCGGCGCCGTGGTCCCGGTGCCCGGCGAGTCTCGCGCCGGCGCTCCTCGTCGAGACGGGGATCCGCCGTGAGCGCGAGCGCAAACCAGAGCATCTCGAACGCCGGTCAGCGCGGCGAACCCCACGGCGAGCCCCGAGTCAGCGCCGCCGATCGCGCGGGGATCCCCGGCGCAGCGCGACGCACGACGACCGCCGCCAGGAGCCCGGCGCGCAGACGCCCATCCGGTCCCCAAGGCGACGAAAAACGACCGGGCCCGTCCGATCCGCGCTCACGCGCGAGCCACGCTCCGCAGACGACCGACGGCAGCGCCATCGGCCAGAAACCCCAGCACGGCCCACGACGTCGCGTCGCGCGGCGGCCTTGCGCAGCGCGGAACGTGAGCGTGCCGTCGCGGCTGCGCCGAGAGCTGCGCGCCGCAACAGTGCGAAGCCTCCGGGTGAAGACCGACTCACAGACCTCGTCGCTCCTGCACCGCCCGGGCGGAAGCAGCCGCGCCGGATCGAGGTTGACCATCCCGACGACGGCGCCCAAGTACCGCTCCGACGAGGAGCAGCCACGGTGCGTTCGCGAATCTCGTCGGTCGAGCCAGCGTCCCCGAACACGCCGATCAGCAGGGGTGCCAGGGCCTCGAACCCGAATCTGACAAAACCGCAAGCGGCGACAACCCCCGGAGCCTCGAGCGCCATCATCCTGCCGGTTTCAACGCGCCACCGCAGGGCCGGTGGACTCTAGCAGACGGGAGGGATTTCATCACCGCCGAATACGGTCGACGAGCCCGCGACGCCCGCGAGTCCTGGCGGATAGACCAGAGGTCCCCGCTCGAATCTGCTTCACGGAGCGCACGTGACCGGCTCGTCGAGCACGCGGAAGAACGGCTCCGGTCGGATCCCGATCCAGAAGCGCGAGGACCACCAGCGGCGAGAAGGCGAGGCCAGCTCCCGGACGGCTGAGGTCCGTCAGCTTGCGGTTGTCCTCGTGTGTCGATCCTGCCCGAACATCGTTCGCTGGTAGAGCCACAGCATGTACGCGGCGCCCAGCACGAGGCCGGTCGCGCCGAGAATCGCCCAGACCTTTGATCGAGCGCCGAACGCGCCCACCAGAGATCGTCCACTCGCCCGATGAATCCGTTTCCCGGGATCAGCGGCATGCCGATCGACGACAGGCGTCATGATCATGAAGATCACGGCGAACCACGGCATCACCTTCGACAGGCCGCCGTACTCGGCGAGCATCGCGCGTGTGGCGCCGCTCGTAGACGATGCCCGACGAGGAGGAACAGCGCGCCGGTCGACAGGCCGTGGTTGATCATCTGAAGGACGCCGCCGGTCAGTCCCTGGTAGTTCAGCGCGAAGATGCCGAGCATGCAGAAGCCCAGGTGGCTGACCGACGAGTAGGCGACCAGCTTCTTCCAGTCCTTCTGCACGAGCGCGACCATCGCGCCGTAGATGATCGCCGATCACGCGACGAGCGCGAGCACGCACGGCGCGAACCGTGCGGCGTCGCGTCCGGGAAGCATGCGGCAGGCTGAAGCGCAGGAAGCCGTACGATGCCCATCTTGAGCAGCACGCCCGGCGAGGATCACCGAGCCCGGCGGTCGGCGCCTCGACGTGCGCGTCGGGCAGCCAGGTGTGGAACGGGAACATCGGCACCTTGATCGCGAAGCCCGAGGAAGAACGCCGAGCCAGATCCACGTCCTGGAGCGACGCGCCAGTCGGGCCACGTGCCCCATCGCCTGGAGGATCCGGATGTCGAACGTGCGACACGCCGGTCAGCCGCCGCCGTGGTGAGACGTAGAGCGCGAGGATCCCGACGCAGCATCAGCACCGAGCCGAGCAGCGTGTAGAGGAAGAACTTGATCGACGGCGTAGAGCCGGCGCGGCCGCCCCAGATCCCGATGAGGAAGTACATCGGGATCAGCATGACCTCCCAGAAGACGTAGAACAGGAACGATGTCGAGGACTGACGAACACGCCGATCATGCCGGTCTGGAGGAGCAGCAGGAAGGCGTAGTACTGGCTTCTCGCGCTCGGTGATCGCGGACCACGACGAGAGGATCGCCAGGAAGCCGAGCAGCGTGGTCAGGAGGACGAGCAGCATCGAGATGCCGTCGACGCCGACGATGTAGCGAATGCCGTAGTGTGGAATCCACGGCGTCGATGACGAACCGGAATCCGTAGCGCCGGCGCTCGCTGCCGCCCACCCGGTCCAGAGCGGCACGCTGCCAGGATGAAGTCGGCCGCGGCGACGAAAGCGTGGCGATCTTCGCCGCCAGCCCCTTGCCGGCCCTCGGGAAATCGAGCAGGCAGACGATGGCCCCCAAGCAATACGTAACTGAACGAAGTACAA
>ERZ1370068.8489-contig-7338_pt1 | contig 78515 bp, 101 predicted proteins | sample MGYA00561227_ERZ1370068 | MGnify/ENA primary metagenome ERZ1370068 (study PRJEB38410, sample SAMEA6850437) | metagenome | study: Metagenomic assessment of the ecological functions of the soil: analysis of the soil microbiota associated with the... | reverse complement strand
ACGATCGTGGTGAGCGAGTCTCGATCCGAGCAAGCGCACGCGCCTACAGAACCGCGTCGCGATCCGCAGCGGCGATCGTACCTATCGTCTGTCCGACGCGGAGTTCGAGAAGGAAGTCCGGCGAGTACACGGTCCGCGAAGGATACGAGAGCGCAAAGGCGTCAAGACGACGAGCGACGTGTCACGCGAGGCCGAAGAGCGTATGCGCGTCATCTTGAAGCTGCAGGGCACGGAGCTGCCGAACGACGTCGTCCTCTTCTCGCATCGCGGACCGATGACGATCGTCGAGAAGAAGGTCGCCCTCCAAACAGACGACGACAACGCCAGCTGACCGCCTCGCGGCGATCATTCGATCTGCCGATCCCCCGGCGCCGACAGCGTGTCGGGGATTTTTTTGGCGAGGCGTCTGGCGCTAGCGACGCGCCGACGCCTTCGCGCGCGATCCTTCCGGCTCTTCGACTCCGACGCGAGAGGCGCCGCCCCACGTGCGCGACACGAGCAGCTCGTACCACGCCCACACTTCGGGAAACGACGCGCGCAACCGGCGCTCGGCGCTCGGCAGACGCGGCGCGCCTTCCGAGCATTCGACGATCGCTTCGCGCCGGACGTCATCACGCGTCACCATATCGCCCGGCGCCAGCCGATTGAATAGTCGGAAACATCCGCGCATGAGCCGCGCGACGCACGTGCGTCGCAGCGTGCGGGAACGTGATCGAGTTGCAACCCGCGCACGGCGCGCGTCATGCATCGACGCAAGGTACCGCGTTGCGTTCACGCCTCTCCGGCCGTAGCATCGCAGCGCTTCGGATGACCGTCCGCGATCGTGCCCCTGCTCACACCATCGCGCGCGCTGTACGACCGCATCTCGCCGGCCGTCGAGGGATGCGCTGATCGACGACGTTGCAAGACCTTCGGTCGCACGAGACTCCGGCACACCGCGGAACGACCCATTCTACGGGCTCGATCGCCGCGACGGACTCCCGCGCTGCGGACCGTGTCGAACGGATGACCGCGCACGGAGACTTTCGAAAGTACGTGTTCGTGCTCGATGCGGGCGGCGGTCTGGCGGCATTGGCGCGCTGGCTCACCCTCACGTACGGATGTCGCGTGCTCGTGCTCGACGTGCTCCCGCGCCTGCTGACCATGGCGAAGCACTCACGATACGCGCGCGGCTCTGCGGACGCGTCACCGCGGTCGCGGGCAGCTTCGAAGCGATCCCCGTCCGCGACGGCACCTTCACGCAGATCTGGAGCGTCGAGGCGCTGCACCATGCGGAGGATCGGCGCCGCGCGCTCGGCGAGCTCTTCGCGTGCTGCGCCCCGGCATGCACGCTCGCCCTGCACGAGGTCGTGCGCCGGTCCGAGTCGGTGATCGCCGCATGGGCGGTCCCTGGCGTCATGGGACCGAGGCCGAGTACTCGCGATCCTCGCCGGCAGCGGTTTCGACACGCATCGGATCCGAGGACGTCACGAGTGAGCGAGCGGACGCGTCGGCGATCACACGCTCGGCCGAGGAGGTCTTCCTGGAGCTGCTCGCCGAACGCGCGCCGAGCGAGGCCGACGCCTGGCGATCCCGGACGCGAGCGCCTGCCAGGTCGACGCGATCGTGCGCGGTCCCGACTATCGACCGGTGCAATTCTTCGCGCGCCGCCCGAGCGTTTGAGCGTCAATGCCGCCCGCCACGACCAGCGCGCGCGACGGACGTCCTCCGTCCGCGCCCTTCGACGCCGTACGTCCAGGCAGCATCGGCGAACCTCCCGAGCCTGACGCCGCTCGCGATCGGACTCGGATCGTGCTGTCGCTCACCTTCGGGATGGTGAACGCGTACCTCGGACTCGAAGATCGGCCTCACCGGTCTCGGCCTCGATTCCGTCGGCGGTCCTCGTCGATGGCGGTCCTGCGCGGCCTCTCCGCCGCGGCACGCGTGCTCGGAGAACAACGTCGTCCACGCGATCGCGTCGACCGGCGAATCGCCTCGCCGCCGGGGTGATCTTCACGGTGCCCGCCCTGATCTTCCTCGACCTGCCATCCGAGCGTGCTCGACATCTTCCTGATCGGGGTCGCAGCCGGCGTCCTCGGCATCCTCTTGATGATCCCGTCTCCGGCACGCGCTCACGATCGAGGAGCACGCGCACCCTGCCGTTCCCGGAGGGCACCGCCTGCGCGCAGGTGCTGATGGCGGGCGATCGCGTGGCGGCGTCACGGCACGCCCTGTCTTCTCGGCATCGCGCTCGGAGCCTGTACCAGCTCGCGATGCGCGGCATGCTGCTCTGGCGCGACAGCGTGAGCGTCACGCCTACACGTCCTCACAAAGGCGACCTTCGGCATGGAGCTTCCGCCGCTCTTCGGGCGTCGGCTTCCTGGTCGGGACCGCGCATCGCCGGCACGATGCTGGCCGGCGGCGTCCTCGGCTGGACCATCCTGCTGCCGTGGTCTGATGCGCGATCGGCGGCGGCACGCTCGGCACGTGGCTCGGCATTCCGCCGAGCTGTCGCCGATCTCGGCGCCACCGACATCTGGAGCCGCTACGTACGGTACGTCGGCGCGGGCGCGGTCACCGCGGGCGGAATCTCGGCCGTGCTGCGCGGCCGTCCGTCGTGATGGTCGCCGTATCGCACGCCTCCGCCCGACCCGCGGCGCGGCGACGACGCCGCGCACCGCGCGCACTGAGCGCGACCTCGCCGACGGCCGTCCGTGCTGGTCGGGTCGTCAGCATCGCCTTCGCGTGCTCTGGGTCGGTTCCCGCCTTTCATCTCTCGCTCGCCGGCGACGCTCCTGCGGTCGTGTTCAGCTTCTTCTTCGTCGTCGTCTCGGGGCGCATCGTCGGTCTGCGTCGGCACGACGTCGCAACCCGTCTCCGGCATGACGATCACGGCACTCCTCGGCACGACGTTCTGCCTCGCGGGCCTCGGCGAACGTGGCCCCGCCGGCGTCACCGCGCGCATCACCGTCGGCGCGCTCGTGGCGATCGCCATCGCGCTCGCCGGCGATCTCGCGCAGGACCTTCAAGACCGGCGCGCCTTCGGCGCCACGCCGCGTAATCTCCAGATCGGGCAGATGATCGGCGTCGTCGCGGCTGCGCTCCGCGCGGGATCCGTGCTCTTCCTCCTGCACGCCGCCTACACGCTCGGCTCGCCCGCCTTGCCTCGGCGCCGCAGGCCAAGCTCATGGCGACGCTCGTGACGGGCGTCATGGACGGCAACCTGCCGTGGGCGCTCATGGTCTTCGGCGCCGTGCTGGCGCTCGTCGCCGAAGCCTGCGGCGTGATCCCGCTCGCCTTCGCGATCGGTCTCTATCTCCCGATCACCACGACGGCGCCGCTGATCCTCGGCGGCCTTCTGCGGTGCGGCCGTCGAGCGCGGCGATGCTCCGCTCGGCGATCGTCCGATCCTTCTTTGCCTCGGGGCTTCGATCGCTGGCGACGCGCCTCATGGGGATCGGCATCGCCGCCCTTCACCGTGAGCGGGCTGCCGCCGACGCGATCGCGATCCGCGCGCCCGGGGCGGCCGGCGACGCGATCGAAGCGCTGCTTCACCATCCTGCCGTTCGCCGCGCTGACGGGCGTGCTCGCCGCGCGGAGCGCGCGCGACACCACGGCGCTGATGAACGTCGCCGCGTTCGGAAGACGATGCACGTCGCCCGCTACCAGGCGGAGGTCCAGCGCACACTATCGCTGGAACGTCGGCGCGGCACCTCCTGTACGGGCTCCTCGGCACCACCGGCTGGCGCCTGATCACCGCCCCGACGTTCGTGCCGGACTACCTCTTTCGACTCGGCGGCTCGAACCTCGCGGTCGGTGCGCTGCTCTTCGCCGGTGGTTTCGCGCGCTTCGTCTCACCGCTCGTCGGCGCTCCCGAGTCGCGCACCAGCCGCTCGTGAAGCGCACCGCGATCAGGATCGGCACGCGGCATGCGGCTGCAGGTCCTCGGCATGGCGCTCGCCGCCCTCGTACTTCCCGCCCGCATGAACCTCGCCGCTTTCGCGATCTTCTACTGCGGGTTCAACGTGCTGAACGGTCTCCAGGGGGTCGTCTTCGGTCTCTCTTGATGGCGAAGGTGATTCCGCTCGGACGGCGCGGCCGCTTCATCGGCGCCCGTGACTTCGCAGGCGGCGCCACCGCGGCCCTCGTCGCGTGGATCGCCGCTTCGTGGCTCGCCGACGTCCTGTTCCCGCGAGCCACGGTCTCACCTATCTCCTCGCCTTCGTCTTCACGTCGCTCGGCCTGATCTGCTTCGCGGCGATCCGCGAGCCGCGCGCGCCGATCGTCTCCGAGGAGCGCTCGCTCCGCGCGACGCTCGCGAGCATGCGCCGCCTGCTCGCGAACGATCGGAGCTTCGGCTGGTATTGCGCGGCGCGCGCGCCTCGGCGGGCTCAGGCCTCATGGCGGCGCCGTTTCTCGATCGTGGCCATCGGCGCGGAACCGCCGGCGGTGCCCGCGAGCTCGCGCATGCGACCGTCGCCTTCTTCGTCGCCGGCACGATCGCCAATCTGGCATGGGGCCTGCTCGCCGACCGGGCGGGCTTTCGCGCCGTGTTCCTGATCGGCGCCGGCATCTGGCTCACGGCGCCTCGGCTGGATCATCACGAAGCTACCCGACGGCCGCCAACGCGGTCCCGCTCTTCCTCCTGGTCGGGCGCCGCGCAAAGCGGCATCCAGATGGCGTCGATCAACCTGGTCTACGAGTTCGCGGAGCACGGCGAGCTCGGCGTGCGGATCGGCGTCGTGAACGCGATCGGCGAGCTCTTCGGGGCGATCGCGCCGCTCGCCGGCGGCGCGATCGCCGACGGCTGGTCGTACCGCACGCTGTACGCTACAGCCATGGTCTTCACGTTGCTGGCGCTGGCGAGCATGTTTCGCGGCGTCGGGCCGCAACACCGAAGCGAGGCATGAGACCGCAAGGCGTGAGACGATGAAGCTCGAGCGCATTTCCTGGAGCGAGGCCGGTCCTCCGAACGAGACGGAGCTCCGACGTCGCCTCGCGGCCGACGGGTTCGACGCCATGGTGTGGAGCGATTCGCCCAACCGCACGTACGCGCCGCACCGTCACGACCACCACGAGAGCCTGTGGTGCATCCGCGGCGCCATCACCTTCCACATCGACGGCCGCGACTATCGCCTCGGACCAGGCGACCGTTTGATGCTGCCGCGCGACACGCTCCACGGCGCGACCGCCGGACCTGACGGCGCGACGTATCTGATCGGCGAGCGCTGAGCGAAACCGCTCGTCGAGCGCGTACTTCTCGTCGAGCCCGATCAGCGCGTTGAACTCCGCGAACCCGACCTGGCGATCGCGCACCGCGCGCGTGTGTCCGTCGGCGCGCAAGCGCGCGTAGACCGTCTGCATCGGCGTGGGTCGCAGCGAAGAGGGCGGCGACGGGATACACGATCCACTGGAAGCCGAGATCCCGAAGCTCCTGTGCCGAGAGATCGGGCGTCGCACCCTGCTCGACCATGTTGGCGACGAGCGGCGGCGGCAGACGGCGTCCGATCTCGCGGAGCTCGTCGACGATCTCGCGGCGCCTCGACGAAGAGCGCGTCGGCCCCGGCCTCGCGGTACGCGAGGGCGCGCGTGATCGCGTCCTCGAGCCCGACGGCCTGCCGCGCATCGGTCCGCGCGACGATGACGAGGCCGCCGTCCCCGCGCGCCTCGACGGCCGCACGGAGCTTCCCGACCTGTTCGGCGACGGGGATGACCCGCTTCCCCGCATGTGCGCCGCAGCGCTTCGGCCAGACTTGATCCTCGAGGAAGATGCCGGCGGCGCCGGCGCGCATCAGGTCGCGCACCGTGCGCATCACGTTGACGGCGTTGCCGTAGCCGGTATCGGCGTCGACCACGACGGGCACGTCGACCGCCGCGCATACCCGCGTCGCCGTCGTCACGACCTCCGACTCGCGTGAGCAGGCCGAAATCGGGCTCGCCAGAGCTGCGTCGCGCTCATGCCGTAGCCGGACACGAACACCACCTCGAATCCGGCGCGGGCGGCGAGGCGGGCGGAGAGCGCATCGAAGACACCCGGCATCAGGAGCGGCCACCGGCTTGCAGGAGGGCACGAAGGGTTCGCGGCGCGTGAGTCCATGTCCGTCTCTCCAAACGACGAGGGCCGCGGCTGGTCACGCCGCAGGCCTCGGAGTTCACTCACCGCCGATCGCGGCGATCGCGCGGCGAGCTCCGTACGTCAGAACTGATAGCTGAACCGAATGCCGGTCTCGGAACGACCGCGGTTCAGACCGGCGATGCCCCCAGGGCTCGAAGTTGATCTCCTTGGTGGGGTTGATGATGAACCGTTGCGACAGGTTGACGGCGAAGTTCGGGGTCACGAACCAGTCGACGCCCCAGATCGCCGCCTGGCTGTAGCTGCTGACCGGATCGAGCAGGTAGATGAAGCGCCGGCGCCAAGCTGCCGCCGCGGTAGAAGCCGATGATCGCGAACGTCATCAGCATTTCCCAGCGGTGGATGTCGTCGCGGTAGGCGGTCGGCGGATCCTGGTTGATGGTCTTCGTCTTGGTCGGGAGGTCGAGGCCGCCGATCACGCTCTTCGCCTTCTGGATCATGTAGGTGTGGAAGAGCTGGCCGGTGATGAAGAAGGTCGTCTTCTTGTTGAGGGGCCGGATCCACGTCGGTCGGTCGAAGGCGATCAGCCCGGACCAGACGTCGTGGTTGCGAAGACCCGGCAGGAACGGCGCGAACGTCGTCTCGCGCGTGCAGTGATCCTTGTTCGCAATGTCCTTCGGACTGTGCGCCGCACGAGTAGAACGGGATGCCGAAGTCGTACGCCTGCTCGGTGCGCCAGACGACCTCGGTCCACTCGTCGAAGTAGTTGGCCGCGACGCCGATCGTGTGGATGTAGGGCGTGTAGTACTCGACCGGCAGGATCCCGCGGCTGACCAACCGCTGGGTCTCGACGTTGCCGGCGTCGGTCGGCGGGATGCCGCGGGCGAGCGCCGCGCTCGATGGTGGCGCCGCCGCTCGGGGCGAAGCGCTGGTAGAGGTAGCCGACTTGCAGCTGCAGGCCTCGGGCAGGAGCCAGGTGTCGGGTCCGGTCACGCCGTTGAAGCGGATGCCGAACTGGCTGTTGTCGATCGGATTCCGGTCGTAGTTGCCCTGGCGGAGGCTCGTGCCGTTGTTCAGATGGGTGATGCCCGGGAAGACGGCGAAGAACGCGCCGCTGCTGGGGATTGGTGAGCGGCTCACCGATACGAACGCCCCAGGGGTTCGGGCAGGAACGTGAGCTTGCTCGGCCGCCAGTCGCCGGGATTCCAGTAGGCCTCGGCGAAGACGTTGCTCCACGAGCCGACGCTGCCGAAGTCGTAGAGACCCTTGATCATCCAGAACGGGATGCGGAGGTCGTCGAGGCCGAAGGCCGGCGGCGGCAGCCTCGTAGAAGAAGTGCCACGAGAGGTCGAGGGCGTTGGCGCGGTCGAGGAGGCGAAAGCCGTCCGACTCGCCCCAGATGATCTGCTGCTTGCCGGCGCGCAGGCTGAAACTGGCCGCGGAACTTGATGTCGACGTACGCCTCGCGCAGCTGATTCTCGAACTTGAGCGCGTTCGCGGGCGCCCTTGCTGTAGTCGTTGAGGTTGTCGAAGCGCTTGTCGACCTTCTCGCCCGGTGAACGTGAAACTGGTCGCGTGAAGCTCGGCGTGTAGGTCGTAGACGCTGTCGTAGACGCCGCGATAGAGCAGGAAGAGGTGGGAGCTGTCGACCCAGTCCGAGAGGTCGTAGCGGTCGAACCACTTGCCGCCGCGCTTCATCCACTCGTAGTCGACGCGCACGCGCATCGTGTTGCGCTGCTGGATGAACTGGTACTGATCGATGTCGGGGTGACGGATCAGCTGCTGCGATTGCAGGTTGCCCGAGATCTCGAGCGGGCCGAACTTCTGAGTTGCCTGAGCACGACCGGCGACTCCGATCAGCACCGCGACGATCAGCCACGCCAGCAACACGCTGCGTGCGCATCACCATGACGTCCCTCCTCGCGCGCGCGCTGCCCCACGCGTTTTCGTTTCGAGAAATGGCGCGCCGACCGGCCGCGCGTAACGCGCTCTATCGCAGCTACCCGCTCGCACGCAAGCTTCGGGCGTCGCGCGACGCGGATGGAGGAGCGACGCGCATCCACGCGCATCGCGTTGCACCGCGTCAGGCGGACAGCTTCTCGATCGGACGGGGCATCGGACGTGCGCGCGTCCCGCACGGCCGAAGCGGGAAACGGATCTCGAAACGCGAGCCGCGACCCACCGCACTCCCGACGGCGATCGTTCCGCCGAGCAGCGACGTCAATCGGCGCACGATGTAGAGGCCCGAGCCCGACGCCGTCGTGGCGCCGGCGATCGCTGCCGTCGACCTGGCGGAACATGTCGAAGATGATGCCCCTGCTCCTTCGGGGCTGATACCGATGCCGGTATCCGCCACCTCGACGACGAGCGCTATCGCGCTCGAGGTCCGCCGCGGCGCGCACCGCCACGCCGTGCCCGCATCGGTGAACTCGGGCGCATTGCGCACGGCGCGAACCGGCGGGTCGGGATCATGACGTCGGCGGGCTGAGGCGCGTCGCGAGCGCCCGCAGCTCGCGCTCGAGCGCTCGATGGCGCCGTCCGAGGTGCATCGAGGAACAGCGCGAGCAGGATCCAGATCGCGCCGTAGGCCGCGAACAAGAACCAGAAGCGATCCGAGAGCGTTCATCGGGCGAGCTCTCCCACGCGATCTTCCAGACGGTGCAGCTCGTCGCGCAAGCGCGAGACCCTCGTAGCGCAGCCAGAGGAGCCACGCGGAACAGCGAGCGCGAACGCCACGAGCGTGACCAGCAGCGCGACCACCATGCGCGGATCCTCGAGACCGCCCTTGTTGGCCGGCGCCGAGATCACTGACGGGTGCATGCCGCGCCACAGACGCACCGAGACCATGATGAGCGGGATGTCGAGCATCCCGACGATCGGCGAGCACCGCCGCGTAGCGCGATCTCGGCTCGTCGCGTCCGGCCGACCGCAGCACGAGGTAGACGGCGAAGATCGTCCACAGGATCACCGTCATCGTGAGGCGCGGGTCCCAGGTCCACCAGGCGCCCCAGATCGGCCGCGCCCAGATCGGGCCGGTCACGAGCACCCATGGTGCAGAAGAGCATGCCGACCTCGACGCCGGCCTGCGCCAGCCGATCGTGCTCGGCCGACCGCGCCGGAGATAGCGCGCGCTCGCGCCGGCGCGCGATGAAGAAGCCGAGATACGCCGCCCACGCAGCAGTTCACGTGGAAGTAGAAGATGCGCTGCGACGGCCCCATGCGTCCGCTCGTTCGGCGCGTACACGAAGACGCACCAGAGGGCGGCGAGCATCGCGATCGTGGCCGCGAACGGCAGGACACGGTCGGCGAAAGGCGCGATGCGGCGGTGCACGCTCACTCCTGCACCAGCTGCTCGAAGATCATCCATCCGGCGACGCTGAAGATCACGTCGAACGTGGCGAGCACGCGGATCCAGACGCCGGCGCTCGCGACCGTGCCGCCGGCCATGACGATCGCGGCTCGCCTCGACGGCGCAGATGACGAGCGGCACGAGCAGCGGCAAGCACCAGGAGCGGCAGCATCATCTCGCGGGCGCGCAGGCGCACCGAGATCGCCGCGAAGAGCGTCGCGAGCGCCGAGAAGCCGATCAGACCGAGGAGGTTGACGAAGCACGATCGCGAACGGCGCCGCGAGCACCGACATCGCCGAGCAACAGGGCGAGGAGCGCGCAGCAGGACGAGCTGGGCGATGCCGAGCACGATCACGTTGCTCGCCATCTTGGCGACGAAGATCGCGCCGCGATCGATCGGGCAGAGCAGCGAGGCCGTACCAGGCGCCGTTCTCGCGCTCGACCAGGAACGCGCGCTGGATCGCCATCATGCCGGCGAAGACGAACGGTCACCCACTGCACGGCGGGTGCGGCGCTCGCCGCGCCTGCCGGATCCATCGCGAACGTGAACGTCAGGAGGATCAGCAGCATCAAGACGACCAGTCCCGACGAGCGCTTCGCGCGTGCGGAGCTCGAGCACGAGGTCCTTGTGGAGGATGCGCCAGACGGCGTTCACGCGGCGACCGCTCCCGGTGATCTGCCGGTACATCGCGCCGACGCTCGAGCGCGCGACGTGCTGCGCGACGGACGCGTCCCACGCGAGCCGGCCGCGATGCACGATCAGCGCGCGGGTCGCGACCGCGAGCCCGCGCTCGAAGTCGTGGGTGGCGACGACGATCGTCCGCCCCTGCGGCCGCAGCTCGAGCAGGAGCCCGCCGAGCCAATCGGCGGCGGCGGCGTCGAGCCCGCTCCACGGCTCGTCGAGCAGCATCAGCTCGGGCTCGTGCAGGAGCGCGCGCGCGAGCGCGAGACGCTGCTCCATGCCGCGCGAGAAGAGCCGCACGCGGACGGTCCCCGGCGTCGACGAGCGCCACGCGCTCGAGCCACGCGTCGACGCAGGCGTCGGGCGTCGGCGATGCCGTACATGCGCGCGTAGAAGATCGAGGTTCTCGCGCGCGGTGAGATCCGGGTAGCAGGAAGCTCTGGTGCGCGACCAGGCCGACGCGGCGGCGCACCGCCCGGCTCCGGCGGCGTTCGCACCGAACAGCGCGCAGCGCGCCCGGCGTCGGCGCCGTCAACGTCGCGCAGCAGGCGCAGCAGCGTGCTCTTGCCGGCGCCGTTCGGCCCGAAGACCGCGACGCGCCTCGCCTGCCGCGACACTGAGCGTGACATCTCGCAGGACGACGGCGCGACCGAAGCGACTTGCCGAGCTCCTCGGCATGCACGACGAGGTCGCCGGTGACGCTGGTCACTCGCGTCGGCCATAGCGAAGCGGACCGCAAAGGGAAGCCGTCATCCGCGCCGCTCGAGAGCCGCGAGCGCCGCGAGCGCGCGGGCCTCGTACTTCGTCGCGCAGCGCGGCGTGATCCTCGGCGCGAGAGCTTGCCCATCTGCAGATCGAACTCCGCCTCTTTGATGGCGGCGTACGCGAGCTCTTTCTCCTTCTCGAGACGATAGCGCTCCGGATCGCGCGGCGGCGCGCTCAGTCGCGACTGGCGCGCGGCCACAAGCAGCGGAGCGGCGACCGCGACGCGCGACCCCGACGATGACGAGCAAGCCGGCGAGATAGACGAGCGCGCTCATCGGACGCGCCTCATGCGTCGAAGCGGTCGAGCTCGGCGTTCGAGCCGCGCGCGCGCGGCATCGTCGTCCGTACTGCGCGCGGTCGGCGGCGGTGGCTCGGCGACCGCGCGACGCCAGCGGCGCGACACGATCGACGACGACCGCCGCGGCGCACGAAGACGGCCGCGAACGGCGTGACCCAGGCCACCAGGTTGAAGCCGGTCGTGGTGGGCGACGACAGGATCTTCTCGCCGTACTTGGTCGAGAAGTAGGTCAGCACCTCGGCGCCGGTCTTGCCCGCCGCGAGCTGACCGGCGATCTCCTCCTTGAGCGGGATGCCCGACGGGCACTGCACGTGGTTGCAGCTGTGGACGGTGAGGCCGCAGCCGCATTGGCACGTGAGCGCCTCCTCGATCTCGCTCTGGGTCGCGTTCTTCATCGCGGACGGCCGCGTTCTCATCGGAGCGCGCGCCTCGAGGCCGCGCTCTTCGACCGCCAGCGCCGCCGCCAGCGCGCGCTGCTCGGCCGCCGTCGGCGACATCACGATCACCGTGCCGAGCACCATCACGATGACCGCCGATCCAGAGCCAATTCACCAGCGGGTTGACGAACACGATCATGCGTCATCGAGGCCCGACGCCTCGTCGTAGCTGCCGAGCACGAGGTAGAGGTCCTCGATGCAGCGTGCTGCGCATGCGCGACCTCGGTCGTCGGTTGCTGCTGCTTCTTGTAGAAGCGCTTCTCCGGATACATCGTCGCCGACCGGCGCGCCGTTCTTCTGCACCTCGATCTCGGCGAGCATCGACGAGTAGTGCGGCGCCGTCGGTGAAGTGGATGTCCTTGTACGTGAGCGTGAAGGCGCCGACCTGCGACCGACGTCGCCCTTGTGGATCGTCTCCTGCTCCTCGAGCCGGAACGCCGACGACGCCGCGACCCCGACGAAGGCCATCACGATGCCGACGTGGATCACGTAGCCGCCGTAGCGGCGGCGGTTCTTGCCGACCAGGTTCGCGAGCGCGCGCGGCGCCGGCTCGCCCATGAGCGCCTGGCGCGCGCGCGTGCCGCGATAGAACTCCATGAAGATCGTCGCGAGCACGAACGCCGCGAGCGAGAAGCACACGACGGCGTAGTAGTTGCGCCATCCGGCCGCGAAGACGACGACGCCGGTCGACGAAGCCGAGCGCCGAGCGGCACGGTGAAGCTGCGCCGCAGGTTGCGCGCGCTGGCGCGCCGCCACGCGATCACCGGCCCGACGCCGGTCATGAAGAGCAGCGCGAGGCCGAGCGGCGCGTTCACCTTGTTGAAGAACGGCGGCCCGACCGTGATCTTGACGCCGCGCACCGCCTCGAGATCACCGGGAAGATCGTGCCCCAGAAGGTCGCGAACGCGATCCCGACCAGCAGCAGGTTGTTGAAGAGGAACGCCGCCTCGCGCGAGAGGAACGGAGTCGATCTCGTTCTCGCCGCGCAGGAGCGGACGGCGCCAGACGACCAGCGCGGTCGACGATCGCGATGATCGCCAGCGAGAAACGCCGACGAAGAACGGCCCGAGCCCGGACTGCGTGAACGAGTGCACCGACGAGACGACGCCGCTGCGCGTGAGGAACGTGCCGAAGATGGTGAGGCAGAAGGTGAGGAGCACGAGCACCATGTTCCACATCTTCAGCATGTTCTTCTTCTCCTGGATCATCACCGAGTGCAGGAACGCGGTGCACGAGAGCCACGGCATGAACGCGCGCGTTCTCGACCGGATCCCACGCCCAGTAGCCGCCCCAGCCGAGCACCTCGTACGCCCAGCGCGCGCCGAAGCATGTTGCCGACGGTGAGGAAGAACCACGCGAAGAGCGTCCAGCGCCGCGTCGTCGCGGATCCACACGTCGCCGAGGCGGCCGCTCGCGAGCGCCGCGATCGCGAACGCGAACGGCACCGGAGCAGCCGACGTAGCCCGAGGTACAGCGACGGCGGATGGATCATCATCCAGTAGTTCTGCAGGAGCGGATTCAGGTCGGCGCCTTCGCTGCGCCGGCACCGGGAGGCGCTCGAAGGGACCGGTGATGAAGACCAGCAGCGACAGGAAGAACACCGCGATCGCCATGAGCGTCGCCGTCACGTACGGCATGAGCGCGGCGTTGCGCTCGCGGTTCTGCAGATGCACCACGCGTGCTCATCGTGGTGAGGATCAGCACCCAGAAGAGCAGCGAGCCCGCCTGTCCGCCCCAGAGCGCGGCGATCGTGTACGGCAGCGACAGCGTCGACGACGAGTACGACGCGACGTACTCGAGCGAGAAGTCGCGGGTGACGAGCGCGCGCCACAGGACCAGCGCCGGCGATCGCGACCAGCGCGTGCACGGCGTACGCCGCCTGGCGGCTCGACCGCACGAGCGCGCGGACGGCGCGCCTACGCGCCCCAGAGCGCCGTCACGACCGCGTAGAGGCCGCCGATCAGCGCCAGTCGGAGCGCCAGGACGCCGATCTCGACCATCGACTGCGCCTCCTGCTTCGCGAGCTTCCGCTCGCGACTTCCGCCTCGTACTTCGACGGACAGGACGGTCAGGAGCGTGCGGGCGTGGAACGATCCGCTACCGTGCGTACGTGCCCTCGACGATCACGTCGCGACCTTCGGCGAACATGTCGGGCAGGATGCCGTTGTACGCGACGTCGACGCCGTCGTTCCGTCGTCGAAGTTCGCGAGGCGGAACTTCAGGTCGAGCGTCGCGGCGTTCCAGTGCGACGCTCTTGCTGCCGACCCGGCCGGCGACGCGAAGGCCTTCGCCTGCGACCGCCTCGCGACGGGTCGAGGAACTCGTCGATCGTGAGGTAGTAGACCGAGGTCTCGCGAATGCCGGTGTAGACGAGGTAGGCGACGGCGGCGACGATGATGGTCGCGCCGATGATGAAGCGACGATTTCTCTCCATCAGGGGCGCTCTGAGTCGAATGTACTCGGCTTCCGCGCGCCATTGCAACCGAGGGTCGCTCACTCGGAGCGGTTCGCGCCGCGCGAGGTGCCGATGCCGGCGGCGACACGCAGACGCCACGCTTCGACGCACGGACGAACGCGATCAGCTCGCGCACGTCGTCGGTGATCTCGCTCGGCCTCGAGGCGCGCGAGCGCACGGCCGAGATGGGTCGGACGCCCGAAGAGACGGCGCGACGGCCCGCCGGATCGCCGCGACGCCCGCGGCGTCGAACCCGGCGCGCCGGAGACCGATCGCGTTCACGCCCCGCACGGTATGGGTCCCGTCCATGATGCAGAAGGGCGGGACGTCGCGGCTCGTACGCGACAATCCGCGCAAGAGCGCGAGGCGGCCGATGCGCACGTGCTGATGGACCACGCAGTTCCCGGAGACGAAGGCGCGATCGGCGACCTCGACGTGCCCCGCCAGCGAGCGCGCCGCCGGCGATGATCGTGGCGTCGCCGATGCGACAATTGTGCGCCACGTGCGCGTTCTGCATGAAGTGAGTTGCCGTCGCCGATCAACGTGGCGCTGCCGGCGACGGTCCCGCGATGCACCGTGACGTGCTCGCGAAAGACGTTGCCGTTGCCGATCCGGAGGAACGTCTCGGCGCCGGCGAACGCCAGGTCCTGCGGCTCGCCGCCGAGCACGGCGCCGGGATGCACGACGTTGCGCTCGCCGATCTCGGTGGCACCGCGCAGCACCGCGTGCGCCATGACGTGCGTCCGGCACTGATACGGACCCCGCCTCGATCACGACGTAGGGCCCGATCGTCGCGCGTCGGATGGACCTCGGCCCCGGCGGCGACGACCGCCGTTTCGTGGATCACTCGGAACCGCTCTCGCGCGTATCGCCGTCGTCGTCGTCGTCCGGCGACTCGGGCTCCACCGGCGCGCCGGCGATTCGGTACTGCTCGGTGAACCACCCGCCGAGGTCCGCCAGCTGACAGCGCTCGGAGCAGAACGGCCGGTGCGGGTTCTCTTCCCGACGCGACGGTCGCTCGACACGTCGGACACCGCGGCGTGAATGCCATCGCGGACGTCTCTCGATCTCAGACGAGCGCGCTCGAAGCGAGCGGCCGCGATTGCGACGACGTCCCGGCCGACGCCGGGACACGATCAATAGCCGCCGAGGCTTCGCTTGCGTGCGCGGAGCCCGCGACGGCTGCCCTTGTTCTTGTTGCGGACCGCCCGCTCAGCCGCCGCCCATCTCGCTCGCGAACGGATCGCCGGCCGCGAAACATGTTCTGCGGCGCCGCGAACGACGGGCCGCGGCGGCGACGGCGACGGCCGATAGCCGCCTCCGCCGCCGCCCGCAGGCCGCTGCGGCCGATCCTCGGCGCTGTTCACTCGCAGGCGCCGTCCCTCGAGATCGTAGCCGTCGAACTTGCGGATCGCGTCGGCAGCCTCGGTATCCGGACGCCGAACTCGGCGAAGGCGAGATCCCGCGAGAACGTCCGGTCTCGCGATCCGGTACCGATGTGGACGCGTGCGACTTTTCCGGCTTGCGACAACAGCGTCGGAGAGCTCCTCTTGGGTCGTGTCGAAGCTCAAATTGCCGACGAAGATTTTGTTCGAAATGATCGACTCCTTCTGGTTTGCGTGTGGTGGTGGGACGTACGGGGCCTTTCGGCCCGTATAGCGGAATGGGCTTTCGTATGCCAAGCGGCGTTTTACGAATCGGCGGGCGGCTCGGCGGGCGCCGAAAGCCTGACCGTCCGAGTCCGCACCCTTCGGTCGGCCGACCGACCGTCGAGCGCCGATCGCGCGTCGGCGACCGCTGCCGCCGCGGCGCGCCGTCGACGAGCCGGAGGCGCGGGCCGTCATCGGACGAGGCGTCGTGACGCCGGGGGGCCGACCGGTCCTCCGGTCACCGAACCGACTGCCTGCGTTCGGGCACCGGGGAGAGACTGTCTTCGCGGTGCTCGCCCGGTGCCGCGCCGCCGGACGGCGCCCACGCCCGCCACGACGCCCGCCGCGCGCGGCGCCGGCGCGCCGCATCTGCTCAGCTCGCGGAAGTCGCGTCGGCACGGCGTCGCCCGTCGGACGGGACGAACGGCGGCGATCGCCTCGATCCAGTTGCCGTTGCGACGCGGCCAAGATCGGCCGGCCGTCGCGATCCGGACGGGCGTCGGACGCGGCGGCTCGGGCGTGCTCGCATCGTCGGGTCGAGCCCGACGTCGGCGCGTCGCGTCGACATCCGCCATCGTACTGCGATGGTACCGCTCGGCACTTGCTCGCGAGCGGATCTCGGCTTCGGCCGCGCGTCGATCGGAGCGCTCGGCGCTCGACGCGCCGCGGGCGCCTCCGACACGGACCGGACGCGTCGGCCCTCGCCGCCGTCCGCGCCGACCGCGGCGCCGGCGGCGCTGTCCGGCATCGCTCCTCGCCGTCGCGCGCGGGCGCCGCCGAGCCCGCGCGCCGGGTCACGCCGCCGACGTGACGGCCGACGCGCCCAGCTGCGCCGACGCGGCAACCAGCCGCGGCGCATCCGATCCGCCGGAGCGACCTCGCCGGGGCGCACCGACCGCGATCGGCGCCGTGACCTCACGAGTGCGGGTCTCGATCTCGCTCTGGTGCGGCATCAGCTTCTCGCTGACGATGATGCTGAATCCGCGCCGAGTAGCGGCGTTCGAGCGTCGCGAGATCGTCGCGCTTCTGGTTCGAGCAGATACATCGCGACGTCGCGCGGCAGCGTCACGTTCATCTGCGCGATGTCGCCCTCGGCGATGCGGTGATGGATCTTCCGCAGCGTGCCGAGCGCGGCCGACTCCGCGGTACGAATCGAGCCGTGGCCCTCGCACATCGGACACGCGGTGTACGAGCTCGCGACGGCCGCGGGCCGCAGTCGTTGGCGCGAGATCTCGAGCAACCCGAGGCGCGAGATCCGGCCGACGTCGTGCCGCGCCTTCTCGGGCGTCATCGCCTCGCGGAGCGCGCGCTCGACGTCGTTGATGTGGCTCTGCATGCGCATGTCGATGAAGTCGACGACGATGATGCCGCCGAGGTCGCGCAGGCGCAGCTGGCGCGCGACCTCACGCGCCGCCTCGAGGTTGGTCTTGTGCGCCGTCTCCTCCTGATTGGTGCCGCGCATCGAGCCGCCGGAGTTGACGTCGATCGCGGTCAGCGCCTCGGTGCCGTCGATGACGATCGAGCCGCCCGACTTGAGCGCGACCCGGCGCTTGTAGATCGACTCGATCTGGCGTCTCGAGCCGAAGCGCGAGAAGATCGGCTGGTCGCCCTGGTAGAGGTGCAGCAAGTGCTCCTTCCCGGGCATGATGTTGTGGAGGAAATCCTTCGCGCGCTCGTAGACGTCCTCGTTGTCGATGAAGACTCTCGTCGATGTCGGGCGTGAAGTAGTCGCGGATGTTGCGCAGCACGAGGTCGTGCTCGCGGTAGATGAGCGCCGGACCGCGCCTCGGTCTCGGCGTTCTGCTTGATGCTCTCCCAGAGGCGGTGCAGGTACGCGAGATCGCGGTCGAGCTCGCCGTGGTCCTCGTCGAAACCGGCGGCGGTGCGCACGATGATGCCGCAGCCCGGCGGCGGCTGCAGACTCTCGATGATCTCGCGGACGCGGACCCGCTCCTCGCCTTCGATCTTGCGCGAGATGCCGGCGTCCTCCGACCCCGGCAGGAGCACCAGGTAACGTCCCGGCAGCGAATAGAACGTGGAGAGCGTCGGCGGCTTGTTGGTGAACTGCTCCTTGATGATCTGGACCAGGACCTCGTCGCCGGACTTGAGGACGTCCTTGATGCGGCGGCGGCCTTTTCGCCCTTCTCGCCTTTGTCGCCCGCGCCGTTGCCGCCGCTGCGGTCCTCCCCCGGGAGATTGCGGAAGCAGATCTCGTCGAGGGGCAGGAAGGCGTCGCGATCGGCGCCGATGTCGACGAAGGCAGCCTCGATCGCCGGGATGGATGCGCCGGACGACGCCTTTGTAGATGTTCCCCTTCAGGTGCTCCCGGCTGAAGGATTCGATCTCGAAGGACTCGAGTTGGCCGTCGTCAACGATCCCGACGCGGCTCTCCTCCGCGTGGGTGACGTTGATGAGCATGATCTTGGACATACTGGGCTGGAACCCCCTCCCCACCGCTACCCGCGCCGTCCTATCACGCGCTGGTGCCTGGCTGCCAACGAAAGTTCGCTTCATGAAAACTCTGGCATCTCTGCAAGCTGGTGCGGTCATCGCACCAAGCGCTTCCTCCACGAATTGCAGGCGGTCGTTGCCCCAGAACATCTGATCGTCGACGAAGAACGTCGGCGCGCCGAATGCGCCTCGTGCGATTGCTTCGTCGGTATTGGCCTTGAGGCGCTCCTTGATTCGCCGCCTCCTCGGCGCGCGCGACCAGACGCGGACCGTCCAAGCCACGCCGCGCTGGCGACGGCAGCGAGAGACCTCGCCATCACCGATGTCTTGGTCGTTCGCCCAATACGCTTCCATGACGGCGTGGTGGTACGCGGCGAAGGTTCCCTCCTCGAGCGCCGCGACGGCCGTTCGAAGCGCGCGGATCGTGTTCACCGGGAAGACGCTCGGCATGTGGAAGCGGCAACCCGTAGTGCCGACCCAGCGCCGGACGTCGTGGACCATGTACGTCGCCTTGGCCGGGACCGACGCCGGCATGCTGTTGCCGGTCGCCTTGAAGACGAAGCCGAGCACCATCGGCTTGAAGATCGAGCTCGGCCTCGTGGCGGGTCGCCAGGCGCTTCGATCTCGCGATGGGCCAAATAGCTGTAGGTGCTCGCGTAGTCGTAGAAGAACTCGATGCGTTTCATGACTGCGTTCCTCTCAGGTGCCGCGGGTGTCGCCGTAGAGATCGATGTGGAGCCGGGGCGTATAGCGGTAGCCGCGCTCCTTGCACAGCTCGGCGAGCCATCGTCCGCGCCGAGCGACCTCGGCGGCCTCGACCCCGAGCGGCATCAGCAGGACGGTTTCCGGGGCGACCGGCGGCAGCTCGCGCGAGCAGGGCGTCGATCTCCCGAAGGTCGCTCGGCTCGGCAACGACGAACTTCAGCTGGCACGACGTAGCGCTCGAGAAGCCGTCGGAGGACGTCACGGTCGAGCCGCCGCGCGCGCGTGGTCGGCCCGAACGGCGGGCGGGCGCTGCGGACCCGGGTCGGAGTTGGCGAGCTTCGGCGACACCGACATGAGATCGCAGGCGAGCGGCAGGAAGACCGTCCCGGCGGTCTCGATGGTGACGTGTTTGCCGGCGGTGCGGAGCGCCGCCGTCAGGCGCGGCAGGTTCGGCCAGAGCAGCGGCTCGCCGCCCGTCACGACCGACGTGACGCGCGGCGGTCGGGACCGCCGCGACGAGCTCGTCGATCGTGCGCCACTCCCCTCCGGCTCCCACGACGTGTAGGGCGTGTCGCACCACTCGCAGCGAGGTTGCACCCGGTCGTGCGGATGAAGAACGACGGGATCCCGACCAGCCCCCTTCGCCCTGGATCGAATGGAACACCTCGGCGATGCGGAGGCGGTCGTCTCGCTCGGCGAGCACGACGGAACGCTAGCAAGGGTCGGGCCGGCCGAAGGCGAAGGAGCATATTGACCATAGTAAGTTGGTTTGCTAACCAAACTATCTATGGGACGACCCAGTCTCGCCGGACCACGCCGCAGTCAGATCATCGAGGGACTGCGCGCCGCGATCCTCAAGCACGGCATCGCCGAGGCGTCGATCCAGCGCATCGCCGCCGAGGCCGAGTCTGCCCGCGGGCCTCGTCCACCACTACTTCGTCTCGAAGGAAGACCTGCTGATCGCGACCGTCGATCAGATCGTCGAGGATCTGCGGACGCCGCTCGGCGCCGAGCTCGACGTTCTCGACCCCGAGCGCGCTCTCGCGCGCGGCCTCGACTTCTCTTCATCGAGTTCCCCGCCGACCGCGACCGAGCATCTTGTTCACGGAGATCGGGGTGGCAGCGCTCCGCCGCCCGCAGTTGCGCAAGCGTTTGGCAGCACTTGAACGCGGAAATCGTGGCCGAGCTCACCGGCCTACTTCGACCGTCTCCCCGACTGTCAGAAGCCGTCACGCCGACAACGCCGACCTCGCCATCGATGCTCATTTGCCTGCTGTTCGGCGCGGACGCCGACCCGGCAACTTGATCCCGCTGCGATCAACCCGCGCCGGCTCCGCCGCATGGTGGAGGAGCTGGTCGCCAGTCACCGAGGAGTCAGCAATGGAAAGACTGATGCCCGAGCAACGCCGCATGATCGAGGACTTCGAGGTCATCGAGCTACGTCGACGAAGAGCAGATCGCCGGCCTACGCAAGCGCGTTGACGTCGACGTTCCGCTCGTCGCTGCACTGGACGTGGGAGTACGGCAGCGAGGTCGAGGAGCTGCGCCAGCTCTACGAGCGCGGCAAGAAGGGCCAGTGGAACGCGGAGACCGACATCGACTGGTCGATCCCGTTCCCGGCGCGACCAGTGGTTCCTGCCGCGCGAGAACTCCTCGCTGCTCGCCGGCGTGCTCGCCAGCATGGGCGCCGACGACGCCACCTGCCGCGACGCCGCGCGCGACGAGTTCGCGCACACGATGTCGCAGCTCCTCCACGGCGAGCAGGCGGCGCTCCAGCTCTGCGGCCAGCTCGACCAATGCCTGCCCGACGATGGACGCAGAAGTGGTACGCCGGCTCGCAGGTGATCGACGAGGTCCGTCACGTCGAGGTGATCTCGAAGTTCCTCGCGCGCAAGATGGGCGTCCTCTACCCGGTCTCGCCGACCATCAAGATGCTGCTCGACAAGCTGCTCGCGGCGCCCGACCTGGAAGACTGAAGACGCTCGGCATGCAGTGCCTCTTCGAGGGCGTCGCGGTCGGCATCTTCGACATCATCAAGACGATGACGACGAACCCGCTGCTCGAAGGACATCCTCCGTCGCGTCGAGCTCGACGAGTCGCGCCACGCCGCCTTCGGCATCCTCACCATGCGCCGCCTCGTGCAGGACGCGACGCCCGAGGAGATGATCGAGTTCGAGGACTTCACGTTCGACATCCTCGAGGCGCTGAACGCCAACCAGCAGCTCGACATGCTGCACGACCTCGGCCCGAAGTACGGCCTCGATCCCGAAGCATGCGTTCGCGTGATGTTCAGTCTGCCGAACTGGGCCGCGCTCAACAGCGAGGTCTACATGCACACGGTGATCCCGCAACCTGATCCGGTTGGGTCTGATCACCGAGCGCACCGAGTCGCGCTACCGAAAGCTCGGCATCCTCTCCGACATGCGCACCGCTCCGCGGAGCGAGCTGCCGCTCTCGGCCTGAAACGACGACGGGGGCGTCGGCATGCCGCCGACGCCCCCGTCAACGTCCAGCTCGCGCTCACCCGCCGCTAGAATTCGACGACCACGTCCGGCGTACCGTCCAGCCGAACGGAGTCGATGAAGCGGATCATCCGATCGCTCAGCGACATGATGAGCGAGCTCGTGCGCGCGCCGTGGCCGAAGAAGCGCACGCCGCGCATGAAGGTGCCGTCGGTCACGCCGCACGCGGCGAAGATGATCTCCGGACCGGGCGCCAGAGTCGCGCTCGGTGAAGATGCGACGCGGATCGGTGATGCCCATGGCCTTCATGCGTTCCTCTTGACCGTCTTTCGTCGGCACCAGCCGGCCCTGCATCCCACCGTTCAGGCACCGCATGGCCGCGGCGGCGAGCACCCCTTCGGGTGCGCCGCCGATCCCCATGACGGCATGGACGTTGGTGCCGCGGACGGCGGCCGAGATGCCGGCCGAGAGGTCGCCGTCGGAGATCAGCCGGATGCGCGCCCCGGCGCCGCGGATCTCCTCGATCAGCTGCTCGTGCCGCGGACGGTCGAGCACGATCACGACGAGGTCCTTCACCTGGCGGCCGAGACGTTTGGCGATGACTTGGAGATTCTCCTTCGGGCGTCGCGTCGAGGTGCACCGCGCCCTTGGCCGCCGGGCCGACGATGATCTTCTCCATGTAGCAATCGGGCGCGTGCAGGAGACCGCCCTTGTTGGCGGCCGCGAGCACGGCGATCGAGTTCGGCTCGCCGGTGGCGCAGAGGTTGGTGCCTTCGAGCGGATCGACGGCGATGTCGACCTCCGGCTCTGTCGCGGCAGCTGCTTCCGACCTTCTCGCCGATGAAGAGCATCGGCGCTTCGTCGCGCTCGCCCTCGCCGATCACGATGGTGCCCGCGCATCGGCAGCGTGTCCATCGCCTTCCGCATGGCCTCGACCGCGACCTGATCCGAATATTTGCGCTGCGCCTTGCCCCATCGTCCGCGAGGCCGCGATTGCCGCCTCTTCCACGACCCGCAGAAACTCGCGTGACAAATGATACTCGATCGACATTACCGATACCTCCCGCCGCTTGCTTTTCAGGGTGTCGCGACGCGGGCTTGGCACCCGGTCACGCAAGACACGTCAGTGCTGACATAGAAGCCGTCCGGCGCGGAAGCGCGCATGCAACCGTGCCGCCATGGCTCAGCGACCTCGGAAGGTCGGCGCCCGCTTCTCGAAGAATGCCATGACGGCCTCCTGCAGATCCTCGCTCGCGACGAACGCGGCGTTCCACGTTGCGACGTACGTGAGCCCGTCCTCCACGCTCTTGTCGGCGCAGTATTCGAGAACGCGCTTGGTGCCGGTGACGGCGAGCGGCGAGTTGGCCGCGATGCGGGCCGGCGAGCGCCTGGGCCGCCGCCAGTGCGGACGCCTGGTCGGGGTACACGTGGATTCACGAAGCCGAGCGCGAGGGCGCGCTCGGCGCCGAAGTCGTCGCCGCTGAACGCGAGCTCGGCGACTTGGCCACGGCCGATGATCCCGGGAAGGCGCTGCAGCGGTGCCGACGTCGGCGACCATCGCCATCTTGGTCTCGCGAATGCCAAACGTCACGTCCGCCGCGGCGATCCGGATGTCACACGCCGTCAGCAGATCGATGCCGCCGCCGATGCACCACCCGTGCGCGACCGCGATCACCGGCTTCCTCGCAGCGCGCGACGCTCGTCACCGTCCGCTGGATCTTCAAGATGAAGTCGAGGAGGCGCTTCCGTGCGCCGGCCCCGTTCCCGCCCTCGATGATGCCGCCGCTCATGCTCTTGAGATCGAGGCCGACGGTGAAGTGTTGACCGCGCGCCGCGATGACGATCGCGCGGACGGACTCGTCGGCGACGAGCTCGTCCATCACGCGCGGCAGCTCTTCCCAAAACGGCGGGCCCATCGCATTGCGACGGGCCGCGTTGGCAAGCCAGAGCGTCGCGACGTGCTCCTGGCGCTCGATCTCGAATACTTCGTACGTCATGAGATACCTCCGCGGTGGGCGGTCGTTGATACGATGCGCCTCCGCGCGGAGCAAGGCCGACGCGCACCATGGACAGGCCGCTGGGCGACGGCTACGGAAAGCGTCGCATGGTGATCGAAGGGATCGATACCGAGCGCGTCGAGGCCGCCGTCTTCGACCTCGGCGGGGTGTTCCTGGCCGGCGGCGTCGAGTCGGTGCAGGCCTTCGGCGAGCGCCACGGTCTTTCCCCGACGCCGTGGCGCGCCATACGTCGCGACCTGTTCCACGACGACGACGGCGTCTGGTCGGCGGTCGAGCGCGGACAGGCGACGTTCGCCGACTTCGTGGCTCGCTTGCGGAAGCTCGCCCTCGAGCATGGCTCGGACGTCTCGGACGAGGAGGCGCGGAACTTCATGGGCAACACCGGCACCGGCGCGACCCAACGCCTCCGCACCGAGATCATCGCCGCCGCCGCGCGCCTGCACGCGCGCATGCCGACGGCGCTTCTCACCAACAACATCCCCGAATGGCGGACCGGCTGGCGCTCGCTGATCGACGTCGAAGGGCTCTTCGACGTCGTCGTCGATTCCTGCGAGGTCGGCATGCGAAAGCCCGAAACGGCGATCTACGAGCTCACGCGCGCGAAGCTCGGCCTGCCGCACACGGCGCTCTTCTTCTCGACGACCTCGGCGTGAACCTGAAGGCCGCGCGGAGCCTCGGCTGGCAGACGCTGCGCTACGACGACACGACCCGCGTGCTCGCGGTCCTCGACGCGCTCGCGGTCGCCAAACCGGAACGCCGCTAGTGTCCCGAGTCCGAAGTTCGTTGCCAAAGGCTGCGAGGGATTTTCGGCGGGGCCAAGGCGCGACGACGACGGCATAGTCTGGACTATTCCCGAGGAGGAGCAACGCGGGCCCCGCCGAAAAGACCCGTAGAATTTGGTGACGGACTTCAGACTCGGGACACTAGTACTTCGCGGACGCGCACTCTAAGAAGATGCGCCGAACGACTGACCCGGCACGCACTTCGAAAGGAGCCCTCGTCATGCCCAAGGCCCAGCGGAGTTCCCGGTCGCGCCCGCAGACCACGAAGCACAAGAAGCGACGCCTTCCCGGATCGCATCGACGTCCGTGATTGGCCGTATCAACCGACGCTCGCCCCGCTGCCGGACACGATCGTCAACTGCAGCCGCGTTCCGGCGATCCTCGACCAGGGACAGGAAGGCGCGTGCACCGGCTTCGCGCTGTCCGCCACCATCAACTTCCTCCTGAAGCAGCGCGGGCTCCGGCGCGTCGTGAGCCCGCGAATGCTCTACGAGATGGCGCGCTGCTACGACGAGTGGCCCGGGGAGAAGTACGAGGGCTCGTCGGCGCGGGGCGCGATGAAGGGCTGGGCGCGCCACGGCGTCTGGCGAGCGGGACGTCTGGAAGGACGACATGCGCGGGCGCGAGCATCTCGACGCCACGATCGCCAACGTCGCCCTCGCCAACCCCGCGGGCGCCTACTATCGGGTGAACCACCGCGAGGTCCGCGACGTGCACGCCGCCCTTGCCGAGGTCGGGATCGTCTACTGCACCATCATGGTGCACGACGGCTGGGACGAGCCCGGACCGGTCAAGGTCACGGTCGACGACGCGGGCAAGCGCCGCACCCTCCCCGTGATCCCGCGCAAGGGCCGCGCCCCGGACGGCCACGCCATCGCACTCGTCGGCTACACCCGCGAGGGCTTCATCGTCCAGAATTCGTGGGGCCGAACGTGGGACGCGACGGTTTCGCGATCCTGCCCTACGAGGATTTTCTCCTCCACGCCACTGACGTATGGGCCACGCAGCTCGGCGTGCCCCTCGACGTCGACCTCTGGGCCACCACGCCGGAAACCGCGGACACGACGAGCGGCCGCCAGCGCGGAACCCAGGAGATCCCGCTCGCGGAGATCCGGCCGTACGTCGTGGACGTCGGCAACAACGGCGAGCTGTCCGAGACCGGCAACTACTGGACGACCGAGAAGGACCTCGAACGGCTGTTCCTCGAGACGATCCCCGAGAAGGCGCGCACGCTGGGCTGGAGCAAGAAGCGCGTCATGCTCTACCTGCACGGCGGACTCAACGGCGAGGCCGAGGCTGCCAAACGCGCCGTGGCTTTCCGCGACAGGTGCCTCGAGAACGGCATCTACCCGCTGCACATCATGTGGGAGACCGGCCCGCTCGAGACGATCAGCGACATTCTCGGCGACCTGTTCACGACCGCCGACGAGCGCGCCGGCGGTGCCCTGCTCGATCGCCTCCGCAGCGTGAAGGACCGGGCGCTCGAGCTGACCGCGAGTCCCATCGGTGGACCGATTTGGACCGAGATGAAGGAGAACGCCTGGCGAGCTTCCGATCATCGCGACGGCAAAGGCGCGATCCAGCTCATGCAAAAGCAAGCCCGCGATTCGCTCGGCCAGGTCACCGAGGCTGAACGTCAGGCGTGGGAGCTACACGTCGTCGCGCACAGCGCCGGAAGCATCCTCTTCGCGCACGCCGTCGAGGCCCTGTGCACCCTCGGCATCCCGTTCAAGACGCTCCAGTTCTTCGCGCCCGCGATCCGCATCGACGAGTTCGAGAAGTACGCGCTCCCGGCGATCAAAGCGGGCCGGTGCCCCAAAGCCACCATGTACATCCTGAGCGAGGAGCAGGAGGCAGAGGATACCGTCGGCTCCCTACGGCCACTCGCTCCTCTGGCTCGTGTCCAACGCCTTCGAGGACGAGCGCGGCACACCGATCCTCGGCATGAAGCACTACCTGAAAGGCCGCGCCGGCCTACGGCAGTCGGCGTTTGCCGAGATCATCGAGTCGGCGGGGAAGAAAGCCACGGGCGCCGAGTGCACCTCCGAGACGCACGGCGGCTTCGACAACGACGTGGCGACGATGAACGCGGTTTTGACGCGCATCTTGGGCAAACGACCGCGGCCCCTGTTTGGTCCGAGAGATCTGGACTACTGACGGCAACACACGAGCCGGCACGATTCACGCGGACTCGTCGCGGCCGCGTCGCCGCGACGAGCCTTCTAGAGAACCTCTGCACAGGTGGGTTCCGAGCGAGAAGCGCGAGCCGCCGCGAGCGCAAGGCGCGAAGCCCGACCGCGTATCTGAATGATACGTCGAGGGCTTCGCGCCGCCGTCGATCGCGGATGGATCGCGTTTCGCAGCCGGGAGCCACCTGTGCAGAGGTTCCCTAGTAACCCGCTGCGGTGAGCGCCGTCTCGAGCTGCGCCTCGGTCGAGCCGTAGTGCTGCTCGAGCGTCTTCACGCGCTTGAAGAAGAGGTGCAAGTCGAGCTCCCACGTGAAGCCGATGCCGCCGTGCATCTGGATCGCCTCGCCGCAGACGTGACGGGCCGAATCACCGGCGTACGCTTTCGCGGCGGCACAGGCGAGCGGCGCCTCGGGGGCATCGGTGTCGAAGCACCAGGCGGCGCGATACACCGCCGAGCGCGTCGACTCCACCTTGAGCAACATGTCGGCGAGGCGATGCTGCAACGCCTGAAAGGCGCCGATCGGGCGTTTGAAGGCCTGCCGCGTCTGCACGTACTCGAGCGTCATTTCGAGCGAGCGGCTCATCAGGCCGAGCAACATCGCGCTGGCACCGACGGCCGCGAGCCGATCGACGCGCTCGAGGAGGGCCGGCGCGCCGAGCGGCGTCACCTGATGCTCGAGCGCCACGTCGCCGAAGCGCTGCGCCAGGTCGAGGGTCTGGAGCGCGGTCACCTGGAACGGTCCTTCCGCCAGCGCCACGCCGTCCGCCGTCACGACCGCGAGCGCATCCGCCGCGGCGGCGAAAGGGACGAAATACTTGGTGCCGCGAACGCGCTCGATCCTTCACGACGAGCGGCGTACCGCCGGATCCGGCGAACGGCGCGTCGTGACGCGCGATCGTCACGATCTTCCGGCCGGCGACGACGTCGCGCACCAGCGCTTCCTGCTTTCCCGCCGCCGTCAGCAACGACGCGGCGAGGACGACATCGAGGAACGGGCCGGGAACACAGAGACGTCCCATCTCCTCCTGCACGATGGCGAGCTCGATGGCGCCGAGCTCCTGGCCGCCCGCGCGCGCCGGCAGCACGAGCCCGAGGTAGCCCATCTCGGCGAGGCGCCGCCACTCGGCGGCGATCGTACCCGTCGTTGGAGTGCTCCATCACGTTCCGACTCTTCTCGAGCGAGAACTCGCTCGAGAGAAAATCGCGCGTCGAGCTCCGCAAGAGCGCCTGATCGTCGGAAAGCGCGAACTTCATCGGGCGTCCTGCGGCAGGTTCAGCACCCGCTTGGAGATGATGTTGCGTTGGATCTCGGAGGAGCCGGAGTAGATCGTGCCCGGCCCGCGACCACAGGAACTCGCGGGCCCAGTCGACGTCGCCACGCGCCTCCGGGCTCGTGCGCGAGAGCTGGCCGCCCGGACCCAGGAGATCGAGCGCGGTATCGCGGAAGCGCTTGTCGAACTCGCTCCAATAGATCTTCTCGATCGACGACTCCGTCCCCGGCGCGTTGCCCTCGGCGAAGTTCGCGAGGGCACGGATGCCGTTCGCGCGCATGACCTCGTTCTCGACGAGGAGGCGCGCGAGCTTCTCGCGCACGGACGCGCCGGTGCGACCGTGCTCCTTGCAGGCCGCGGCGAGCGCGGCGAGGTCGCGCCCGAACTTCGCCGAGGCGGCGAGCGACATGGCACCGCGCTCGTACGCCAGCACGGTCATGGCGATCCGCCACCCTTCGCCGATTTGGCCGACCAGGTTCTCGCGCGGCACGCGCGCGTCCTCGAAGAACACCTCGCCGAACTCGCTCTCGCCGGTGATCTGGCGGAGCGGCCGCACCGTGATCGCCCGGCGTGTCGAGCTTGCAGAGGATGAACGAGATCCCGCCGTAACGATCCTTCGAGTCGGTGCGCGCCAGCACGAAGATCCAGTCGGCCCACGGGCCCGAAGGTGGTCCAGATCTTCTGGCCGTTCAGGACGAAGACGTCGCCGTCGAGGCGCGCGCTCGTGCGCAGCGCCGCGAGGTCGCTGCCGGCGCCCGGCTCGCTGAAGCCCTGGCACCAGATCTCGTCGCCCGCGAGCATCGGCGGGATGAAGCGGCGGCGCTGCTCCTCGCTTCCGTGATGGATGAGCGCCGGCCCGAGGAGACCGATGCCGAGCGTGTTCAGGATCGGCGGCGCGTCGGCGCGCGCCATCTCCTCGTCGAAGATCGCCTTCTCGACCTCACCGACGCCGCGCCCGCCCCATTCGCGCGGCCAGTCCATGCCGAGATAGCCCGCCTGATAGAGCTTCTTCTGCCAGGCGCGGCGGAACTCCATGAGGCCGTCCTCGGTGGCCGCCGGATCGCGGAGCTCCTCGCGCCACGGTCGCCGCATGTTGGCGGCGAGCCAGCCGCGCAGCTGATCGCGAAACTCGAGATGCTGCGGGGTGAGCTGCAAATCCATGGACGGCTCCTTTGGGTCGGACGATGGACGGCGGGAGGCGAGGCCCGACGGTCGTACGCAAGCCTCTGCGTTGAATCAAGGCGATCGCCGGCTCAGTCGATCTCCGCCGAGAACCGGATCGTCTTCTTTGCATGCCGTCGAGGACGATGTCGGTGCCGCCCGGAGCGCAGCATCCACTCGAGACGGTGGTCGCGATACTCGCGAACGAAGAGCCCGGAGGCGACGAGCTGCGGCAGCATCTCGAAGCCGCTCATCGAGGCCATCGCCTCGGCGACCACGCGCTGGACGCTCGGCCGCTCGCGAACGCGATCGAGCCAGCGCGCGAGCCCCGAGCCGGCCGGCGGCGCGAAGCCGTTCACGCCCGCGGCCGCGTTCACGTGCGGAAGCACCGAGAGATCCGCCCAGCCGAACTGCGTGCCATTGAAGTACTCCGGCGCTCCCGAGAGCGCGATCGAGGTGGGCGTTCAGACCGGCGATCTGTTCGCCGGCGCGGGCGATCATCGCCTCGGCGACGCTACCCTTGGCGCGCCCGAACACCCGGATCTCGAAGAGTCCCCAATTGGCCGCCTCGTATTGGGTGTCGCAGATCTCTTCGAGCGTGCGCGCCCGCGCCCGGCCTGAGGGCGCCGCCGGCAGCATCGGCGGCGTCGGCCACTTGTCCTCCAGATACTCGAGGATGATGGTCGAATCGAAGACCGTCGCGTCGCCGTCGACCAGCGCCGGCACCTCGAGGCGTGGGCTCGCGGCACGAAAGGCCGCGTCCCCACCCGAGAGCAGATCGGGCATGGCGGTCTCGAACGGGATGCCCTTTTCGATGAGCGCGAGCTTGACCTTCTGAGCGTACGGAGAGAGCGGATGCTCGAAGAGCTTGATCACGACGAACCTCCTGTTTGACAGCGCGGGGCGTGAGCCTTTACTGACGGGTGGAATGATTTGGGCGATCGACCTACTCGGCGGACTCGGGTTGCTCGAACCGGTCGGCAAGCGTCTAGCTCGATCTCTCGCCGTCGCCAGGGCTGCGACGGCCGGATCTCGTCATTCGCGCGGGGCGCTCCGTGGTTTGGCGTCGAACCATGCGCGTCGGTGCGACCCGTGACGAGCGCTGCCGTCAGGCGTCACCGCCCCGGGACGGCGGTGCTCGCGAAGGGCCGCGAGCGGATCGAGTCGATCCTCGATGCCGCGACCCGCATCCTGATCGACGAAGGGTACGCCGAGCTCTCGACGCGGAAGATCGCGGCCCGCGCCGGGATCCGACCTGGCCATCTCCAGTACTACTACCCGACCAAGCAGGACGTCGTGCGCGGGTCTGCTCGAGCGCTACCTCGAACGCGCGACGGTCGCCTTCGGCGGAGCGCCTGGCTTCGACCGCGCCGACGCCGGAAAGACGTCTCGAAGCCGCGCTCGACGGGATCCTCCGCGATCAGGCAGGACGGCGAGAGCGCGCGCTTCTTCTTCGAGCTCTGGGCGCTCGCGGCCCGCGACCCGGCGGTCGCCGAGGCCATGCAGGGATTCTACCGGGCCTACTGGCGAACGCTCGTCGACGCGCTCCTCGGCGACCGAGCTCGCCCTCGGGCCGTCCGCGCGCCGAGCGGCGCGCCGCCCTTCTGATCGCGACGCTCGAGGGCCTGTCGCTCTTCCGGAGCCGCACCGACCCGCGAGCTGCCGCTGCCGGTCGCTCGAACGCGAGCTCCGGAGCTTGGTCCGGAGACTCGCGACCGATCTCGCCTGACCTGCGCGCGTGCTGCTCAGCCGCGCGCGAGCTTCGCGAGGAACGCGCGGTCCGCGGCACCGCCTCGCCGTCGCCTTCGACCGGACAGGGCGCCCACAAGAAGTCCGTCGTGCCGGCCGCGTCGAGCTCGGCGAGCGCGGCACCGACGGTCGCCTCGTCGCCGGCGATCACGACGTCCGCCGGGCCCTCGGCCCCCTCGCGATCGAGCATCGCTCGATACGACGGCAGCGTGCCGTAGATCGCGAACTGCTGCGCGGCCGCGCGCCGCGCCGCCGCCGGGTCCTTGGTGATCGCGACCGGCAGGCCGACGACGATGCGCGGCGCCGGGCGGCCCGCCTGCGCGGCCGCCTCGGCGATGCGCGGGACCGTGTGCTCGCGGATCGTCTTCGGTCCCGGTCATCCAGGTGATCGTGCCGTCCGCGACCGCGCCGGTGAGCGCCAGCATCTTCGGCGCGAGCGCCGCCACCAGGATCTGGCAGGGCTGGCCCTCCGGGACGTTCAGGCTCGCCGCCACGCGGTACTCCTCGCCCTGGATGCATCACGCTGCCGGTCCGCATGAGCGGCGCCAGGACCGCGAGGTACTCCTTCATGTGACTGTAGGGCTTCGCGAACGAGAGACCGAGCATGGTCTCGATCACCACCTGGTGGGAGAGGCCGATGCCGAGGGTGAAGCGTCCACGCGCCATCGCCTGCGCGGTCAACGCCTGCTGCGCCATCGCCGTCGGGTGCCGCGGGAAGGTCGGCACGACTGCGCGTGCCGAGCTCGATACGGGTGCGTCTCGCGCGCGCAGAGCGCGGCCAACATGATCGCGTCGAAGCCGAAGATGTTCGCGAGCCAGCCGCTCGCGAAGCCGTCGGCCTCGGCGCGCTTCGCCTGCGCGATGATGCCGTCCACGTCCGCCGGTGCGCCCCCGATGTCGCCGATCCCGATGCCGATCTTCATTTGCATGGACGTCCTCCCTCTGTCGGTCGCGAAGGTGCGTCCTAGCCGAATCGCCGCCTCGATGGGAATGGGACGCGCGATGGCGACGACACGCCAACGGTTGACGGTTTACGTTGACTCTTCGCGGATCAGCGGTGCGAGAGTTCGTCGCGGTGATGAACGACGCCGCTCTTGCCGTTCGGCGGTCGGGGCTTCTGGGGTTGGTGGTCGGCATCGTGGTGACGGCGCTCGTCGCCCGCGTCCGCCGAGCGCGCGCCCTCGCCGCCGCGAATGCCAGCCATCTGCGGCCGAAGTCCGCGCCACCGACTCGCCGCGCGGCTCGAGGAACGCTCGGCGCGCATCGCGGCACTCGAGGCCGACCTCGCAGCGCGACCGCCGAAGGTGCCGCCGCCCGCGCGGCCGAAGCGCGCTCGAGGCCGCGCTCGCGAGCGAGCGCACCGCCAGCCGCCGAGAAGCTCGCCGTCGTGCATGCCGCGGAAGCCGCGCTCCGCGAGGCGTTCCAAGCCCTTCCGGCCAAGGCGCTCCAAGACAACAACGCGGCGTTCCTGGCGCTCGCCAAGACCGCGCTCGGCGAGTTCCAGGAGCGCGCCGCCGGCGATCTCGAGCACCGCCGCGTCGCGATCGACGAGCTGGTGAAGCCCATTCGCGAGTCGCTCGAGCGTGTCGGGAGCCAACTCCAGACCGTCGAGAAAGAGCGCGTCGGCGCGTACTCGGCGCTCGTCCGAGCAAGTGCAGGCCCTCGCCGTGAGCCAGCAACAGCTGCAAGGCGAGACGGCGCATCTCGTACGCGCGCTCCGCACGCCGAGCGTACGCGGCCACTGGGGCGAGATGCAGCTCCGTCGCGTCGTCGAGCTCGCCGGCATGCTGCCCCATTGCGACTTCCACGAGCAGCAGACGGTCACGACCGACGAAGGCCGGCGCCGTCCCGACCTGATCGTCCAGCTCCCGGCGGCCGTCATCTCGTGGTCGACGCCAAGGCGCCGCTCCTCGCCTACCTCGACGCGCTCGAAGCGACCGACGAGAGCCTCCGCGATGCCAACCTGAAGGAGCACGCGCGCCAGGTCCGCGACCACGTGAGCGCGCTCGGCGCCAAGACGTACTGGGCACAGTTCCAGCCCTCGCCGGAGCTCGTGGTGATGTTCCTCCCGGCGGAGACGTTCCTGAACGCAGCGCTGCAGCACGATCCGACGCTCATCGAGTTCGCCGCCGTCCGCCGGGTCGTCCTCGCGAGCCCGACGAGCCTGATCGCGCTCCTCTACGCCGTCGCTCACGGGTGGCAGCAGCAAGCGGTCGCCGAAGGCGTGCTCGAGCTGAGCCGCCTCGGGCGCGACCTCTACGATCGTCTGCGGACGATGGTGACCCACTTCGAGCAGCTCCGCCGCGGCCTCAACACCGCGACGACCGCCTACAACGACGCCATGGGCTCGCTCGAAAAGCGCGTGCTCGTGGCGGCACGCCGCTTCAAGGATCTGAACACGAGCGCGCCCGAGCTGCCAGTTGATCGCGCCGCTCGAGCCGGCGGCGCGGGCTTCGCGTCGATCGCCGACGCGGACGAGGACGCGTTGCCCGTCGACGACCCCGACTCCTGAGCGGGCGTCAGACGACGCCGGCTTCGACGAGGCGCGCGAGATCGTCCTCGCCGACCCCGATCTCGGCCAGCACCTCGCGGGTATGCTCACCGAGGCGCGGGCGCGAGAGCACGCGCTCGCGCCTCGGCCCCGAGAACCGCAACGGGTTGCCGTGGAGGACGATCTCGCCGAGCGCCGGGTGGGGATGACGCTCGATCAGCGCCGCGAGCGCGGAGCTGCGGGTCGTCGATCAGCTCGTCGGGACGCGCGCCCTCGCCTTGACTGTCCCGGCAGCCGCGGCGCATGGTGAACCCCACACGCTGGGGAGCCGCGAGATGCGGCTGAGAGGGCAGCACGGGGCTGCCGACCCCTCGAACCTGACCCGGTTCGTACCGGCGGAGGGGAAGCGCCATGACGAAGACCTTCACGCAGCTCGAAGCGGCCCGCGCGAACGTCGTCACAAAGGAGATGCAGCGAGTCGCCGAGCGTGAGTGCGTCACGCCCGAGCTCGATCCGCGGCGAGGTCGCGCGCGGCCGGCTCGTGATCCCGGCCAACCGCCGCCACCTCGACGGCAGCGCCGGTGGCGCCCCGACGTCGACCGCGGACGCGACGAACGGCACGGCCGTCGGTCATCCGGGCGCCGAACGCGACGGCGGCCTACTGGGTGAACCAGACCGTCGCGCAACGCCGGCACGTCGATCGCGCGATCCCGGCGGTGCTCCGCGGCTCACGCGCCCCGAAGCGCCTCGACCCGACCGGCATCGGGCGCATGATCACGACCAAGATCAACGCCAACATCGGCGCCTCGCCGGTCGCGAGCGGCACGTCCGCCGAGGTGGAGAAGCTCCACTGGGCGCAGCAGTTCGGCGCCGACACGCTGATGGACCTCTCGACCGGCGGCAACCTGACCGAGTGCCGGCAAGCGATCGTCGACCACGCGACCATCCCGATCGGCACGGTGCCGATCTACAGCCATGATCATCGGCCGGCGCATCGAGGATCTGACCTACGACGTCATCCTGAAGGAGATCGAGCGCCAGGCGCAGCAGGGCGTCGACTACTTCACGATCCACGCCGGCGTCCTGCGCGAGCATCTTGCCGCTCATCGGCCCGCGGACGACCGGCATCGTGTCGCGCGGCGGCTCCCTGCTCGCGAAATGGATGCTCCACCACGGGAAGCAGAACCCGATGTACGAGCTCTTCGACGAGATCAGCGCCATCATGCGCGAGTACGACGTCACGTACTCGCTCGGCGACGGCCTCCGTCCGGGATGCCTGGCCGACGCCTCGGATCGCGGCGCAGCTCGCCGAGCTCCACACGCTCGGCGAGCTGGTGCAGCGGGCGCGCGAGGCCGGCGTGCAGGCGATGGTCGAGGGTCCGGGGCACGTCCCGCTCGACCAGATCGGCTTCAACATGCAGCTCGAGCAGGACGCGTCTGCGACGATGCGCCCTTCTACGTCCTCGGTCCGCTCGTCACCGACGTCTTCCCCGGCTACGACCACATCACGAGCGCCATCGGCGCGACCGAAGCCGCCCGCGCACGGCGCCGCGATGCTCTGCTACGTGACGCCGAAGGAACACGTCGGCTTGCCGACGCGCCGAGGACGTGAAGGCCGGCTGCATCGCGTACAAGATCGCCGCGCACGCCGGCGACGTCGCCCGCGGGATCGCCGCGCGCCCGGCAATGGGACGACGACCTGTCGCGGGCCCGCGCCGCGCTCAACTGGCCGCGGCAGTTCGAGCTCGCCTTCGACGGCGAGACGGCGCGCGCGCTCCACGACGAGGACCTCGAGGTCGACACCGAGTTCTGCGCGATGTGCGGCCACGATTGGTGCAGCATGCGCATCTCGAAGGAGATCATCAGAGTTCGCGAGCGGGAAGGACGCCGCGCTTCCAGCCCGTCCCGCCCGGCGATGCAGAGCCCCGGGGTCGAGCGACGAGGGCGCGAGCCCTGCTGCGCCAGCGCGCCGCGCTCCCGGTGGTCGAGGGAAAGCACGCGTGTCACAGCGACCTCGTGAGCGAGCCGGTAGCCGCCAGGACCTGCAAACCGGATGCGCGGCGAAACAAATCCCAGCGGTCGGCGAACTCCCCGTCGGTCTAGCGACCAATGCGGCATTCGATTCCCTGGGGTCATGCCGCCCGGGCGACCGCCACGCGGTGTGTCACAAGCGCGCAGTGTGTCACAAGCGCCCTCCACGATGCGCCGGGAGGTCGCTCGCGAGCCGCGCCACTATCTGGCCCAACTCAACGTTTCGGCTTGCGATGCCGATGTGTTCTGGGGGAATGGCGACCGCATTGTGGATGCGGAGTGGCGACCCTCCATGGGGCCTGCAATGGGCTTCTGGCGCCGGCGCAAGCAGGCTCCACTTGTGCACGATTCTTCACGGACATACATCCTCGCAAAATCAGCGCGTTGATAACTTGGCGCATTGCATGCACATGGCCCGGTTCTTGATCCGACGGATGTAGAGAAATGTCCGCAAAGATGGAGTGGTTGGGAGCCGCAATCGACCCGCGAGTGTCCGAAGTGTTCTCTTGCGCCACGAAAAAGCCTATCGCTGGCGCAGCGTGCCGCAGATGCCACAGCCCCGGAATGTCACTCGGGCTAACTCCGAAAGCATTGCTTCCGCCTAGATCTTGCCTGTGGCGCGAGCATTGCTGCGGAGGATGGAGCCGTGACTCATCCGATGAGGATCAATTCCCGCAATCCCCGTCCGTCGCGACGCTGAGGATCGCTCGTGAGGGCGCGAAGCTTTGGAGCGTTGGCGCTCGCTCTGCCGCTCGTGCTCGGCGTGGTCGGCTGCGGACCGAAGCACGTCCGGCTCCCGCGCGGCCTCTATCCGACCGCTCACGGAGAATCCGCGGCCGGCACTCGAGCCGTACGTGCTCCAGGTCGGTGACGAGCTCGGCATCAAGTTCTACACCAACCCCGAGCTCAACGAGGACGTCACGGTGCGACCGGACGGCATGATCTCGCTGCAGCTCGTCGACGACGTCCTGGCGGCCGGCCGATCACCGGCCGAGCTCGACGCCGACCTCACCAAGCGCTTCACCGGTGAGCTCGCGGATCCGCAGGTGAGCGTCATCGTCAAGAAGGCCGCGGCCACCGCGATGTACGTCGACGGCGAGGTCAGGACGGCCCGGCGAGTGACTCGTCGTCGGCGGCATGACCCTCTACCAGGCGATCCAGCAAGCCGGCGGTCTGACCGAGACGGCGCATCGGAAGCAGATCATCCTGATCCGCGAGGACGCCGAGGGTCACCCGTTCGGCACGCGCGATCGACATCCGACCGATCCAGAGCGGTGCGGATCCGGGTGTCGACGTGCCGGTGCAACCGCTCGACATCGTCTTCGTCCCGCGCTCGAAGATCGCGGAGGTCGACCTCTTCGTGAAGCAGTACATCCGCGATGCGTTGCCGATCCAAGCGTTGCCGATCCCGGCGTTCTGAGGTCGAGCATGACCGACCAACCAGATCCCCTGGCGTGAGATGCTCGCGGTCCTGCACCGCCGGCGGAAGTTCATCCTGCAGAGTGTTCCTCGGCGGCTTCCTCGACGGTCGCGCTCGGCGTGTGGACGCAGGAGCCGATGCTATCGCGCCGCCGCGACGCTCATGGTCACCTCCGACCGCGCCCAGATCGTCGTGTCGCCGGACGCCAACACGCGCCCGACGGTCAGACGCGTGACCGAGCAGGACATGAACAGCGAGGTCGCGCTCATCAGGAGCGAGGCACTGGTGCGCGAGGTGCTCGAGCCGTACTGGAACGAGTCCGAACAGAGAAAGTCGGCGTCCTCGGCGCGCATCAACGCGGTGCTGACGCTTCCCCTTCCGCATTCCGTCGATGCTCTACCGACAAGCTGCACGGCGTCCCGAGCCGGCGACCGGGCTCGACACGTGGGTGCAGAGCGACCATCAGTCGAACCTCGGCGTCGAGCCTGGTCGGAAAGTCGAACCTGATCGAGGTCGTCGTACTACTCGCCCGGATCCCGAATGGGCCGCGGAGTTCGTCAACAAGCTCGTGGCCCGTCACCTCGAGCGGCGCGCCAAGCTCAGCCAGCAGTCGGAAGCTCGGCGCTTCTTCGAAGTCGCAGCGTGACGTGCTCGCGCAGAAGGTCGCGCGAAGCCGAGGCCGCGCTCGACGCGTTCAATCGCCGCGAGGGCATGGACGTCGATGCGACCCGAGCAGCGGCAGAGCACGCGCGCGCGACTCGAACGAGCTCCAGACGCCAGCTCGCGACACTCCGAGACGCGAGCTCGCCGAGGGCACCGCGCGGGTCGCAGTTCCTGACCAACGAGATCAAGAACTACCCGAAGAACATCGCGACCGAGTCGAAGATCGCGCAGAACCAGCAGTTCATCAAACCCAAGATCCTCGAGCTCGAGCTGCAGCGCAGCGAGCTGCTGGCGAAGTACGCGCCGACCAGCGTCAAGGTCCGCGACCTCGACCGGCAGATCGCCGAGGCGCGCCGCCTGATGGCGCGCGAACCCCGAGACGCTCGCCGAGACCACGAACGCGATCAATCCGGCCTACCAGAACCTCGAAGTCGACTTGGCGCAGACCAAGGCGCAGATGGCCGCGGTCGGCGCCCGCGTCGAGGCGCTGCGCGTCCAGGTCGCCGACCATCGCGACGACAGGTCGCGTCACCTCGACGAGGTCGGCTCCGAGCAAGAGCGTCTCGAGCAGGCGGTCGCCGTCGGCGAAGGAGGCGTTCATCACGTACTCGAAGAAGGAGGAAGAAGCGCGCTTCACGACCGCGCCTCGACGAGTCGAGCTTCGTCGACCTCGCGGTCGCCGAGCCGGCCGAGGTTCCGACCACGCCGGAGAAATCGAAGCAGATGATCATGCTGATCCTGGGCCCGCCATGAGCCTGGTGGCGGGCGTCGGCGCTCGCGTTCCTCCGCGACCGCCTCGATCCCGCCGTGAAGAGCGCCGCCGAAGCCAAGAACGTCACCGGCCTGCCGATCCTGGCGGAGGTCCGGTAACCGGATCACCATCATGTACGCCGCACACTTTGGACTCCGGACCGAGCCGTTCTCGCTGACGCCCGATCCTGCCTTCTTCTACCTGAGCCCCGATCACGCCGAGGCGCTCGCGGGCCTGAAGATCGGCCTCGAGAACCGTCGCGGCCTGATGCTGATGATCGCCGAAGTCGGCATGGGGAAGACCACCCTGCTCTACTCGATGCTCGACCAGCTCGATCCCCAGGTCCACACGGCCTACCTCTCGAACACGCGGCTCTCGCTTCGACGATCTGCTGCGCCAGGCGCTCGCGCGATCTCGGCCAGCCGTGCGCGAGCCGCGATCGCGTCGATCTCCTGAACGCCCTGAACACCTTCCTGCACGAGCGCGCCTGCCGTCGGTGAGACCGCCGCGCTGATCATCGACGAGGCCCAGAACCTCGACGAGGAGACGTTCGAGGATCTCCGCCTGCTCTCCAACTACGAGACCTACACCGACAAGCTCCTGCAGATCGTGCTCGTCGGCCAGCCCGAGCTCGACGTCAAGCTCGCGCGGCCCGAGCCTGCGTCAGGTGACCGAGCGCGTCGCGGTCCGCTGTCACATCAACCCGCTGACGCACGTCGGAGAGCGTGCGCTACCTCGAGCACCGCCTGCGCGTCGCCGGCGGCTCGACGACGCTCTTCACGCCGGCGGCGCTCCGGCTGATCACGTGGAAGGCGCGCGGCATTCCGCGCCGGCCTCAACATCCTCTGCCACAGCGCCATGCTGTTCGCGTACGGGCGCGGGGCGACCAACGTGTCGCTTCCGCGAGGCACGCGCGGCGATCCGCGAGAAGCAGGGTCGCGGACTCGATCACGATCGCGCCGCGCCGGCGCTTCGTCGCCGAGCCCGGCGCCGCATCCGGACATCCATCCCTGGCGCATCGCGGCCGCGCGCCGCCGCGGGCGTGGCCGTTCGCGCTCGGCTGGGGCGGCCGGCTACATCGGCGCACGCTCGGGCTCGGATACGCCGCCGACCGTGCCGACGCCACATCATGCAGCATGAACGAGGCGCTGCCGCCGCGCCGACGACAGTCGACGCGTCGCGACGGTGCCCGCGGTCGCGCCGAAGGTCGTAGCCGCGGACGCGCCGTCACCGGCGCCGTCGCCGCAGCGCGCCGAACGCGCGCGCAGAGATCCCGACCGCCCAGCTGACGCCACGGCGGTCGCCGGTCCCAACCAGCGCAAGCACCGAGCCCGAGCTTGCCCGTTCCGCGAGATCGTCGTCCCGCGCGGCACGTCGCTCTCCGCGCTCACCCAGCAGTACTACGGCGAGAGGCAGCACGAGGCTCATGACGCGCATCCGCGACCTGAATCCGCAGATCGCGAACGTCGACCACATCTATCGCCGGCGACCACCTGAAGCTGCCCGCCCCCGACGAGCAGGATCGCGCGCGTGAGTAACTACATCAACGTCCTGCGCCGCCTGGAGCGCGAACGGCGCGCGCCCGAGCCAGCCGGTCACCGGTGCCGACCGAGCCCGTGACGCGAGCTGGAAAGCGCGCCGGCTCCGACGATCGTCGAGCCGACGACTGCGCCGACCGCGTCTTCGTCGCCGCCGGTGCCGCGCCGGCGCCGCTGGTCGCCCCGACCCCGGTCGCGACCGTCCGATCCCGGTCGTCCGCACCGCCGACGCCGATACCCGCTGCACGCGCCGCCGACACCTCGCACCGTCATCCCGCTTCCGAGCGTCACGCCGCCGCCGCCGGTGCCGCGCCGACGCCTCCCGTCGCGGCACCGGTCGTCGCCCGGCGCCCCGAGCCGCGTCCGCACGACACCCGTCGCGAGCGCGCGTTCGCGACCGAGTCGCATCCGGGCATCGCCGACGCTGCTCGACAAGCATCCGTCTCATCGCGAACGGCCGCGAGAGCCGCATGGTCGTCTTCTGCGGTGCGTCGACGGCCGAAGCGGTCGAGCGTGCTCGCGACCGCGCTCGCGACCCACGCGGAGCGCAAGCGGCATGCGAACCGTTCGTCGCGATGCTGAACCGCACGAGCGTCGGTCGCGGCGGTGGTCGCCGTTCACACGGCGCCAGCGACACGGCACTCGCGGTCGACCTCGACGCGGTGGATCGTCGCTGCAGACGTTGGGCCCTGGGTCGAGCAGCTCGCCCCAGGAAGCGATCTCGTCGATCATCACGGGCCCACCGCTCGCGACGTCGATCGACGCCGCGCTTCTTGGCCTGCGCCTGCGACGGCCTCGTCATCGTCGCCGAATCCGAGGTGACGGAACGCACCGCGCTGCAGGTCGCCGCCGAGCGCGCTCGGATCGCCGGCTGCAAGACGCTCGGCGTCGTCATGCACGGCACCAAAGACCGCACGCCAGGATGGCTCCGTCGCCTCATGGGCGAACGATCGGAATCCCACGCCTCTCGAGAGGACTAGAACCAGTCATGTCCCCACGCCGGAAAGCCCTCACCACCCTCATCAAGCTCACCGATCTCGCCGTCGTGATCGCCTGCCTCGTCGGTGCCATCGCGCTCACCGCCGGAAAGCCGAGCATCGACGACGCGGGTCGGCGTGCTCGAGATGCGGTGTCACGGTCCTCAACATGCTGTTCGTCGGCGCCTACCTCGTCCTCTGGCACTTCGTGATGCGCATGCGCGGCCTCTACAACTCGTATCGCCTGTCGCCGGCGTCGCGTGAGTTCAGGGATCTCGGCACCGCGGTGGCGATCGCCACCGGACCCCTGATCCCGCTGAGCCTGCTTCTCGGGTTCGAGTACGTGAACCCGGCCTTCCTCGTGGTCTTCCCGACGCTCGCCTTCGTCGGTCTCGGCGTCGAGCGCCGGATGCTTGCGCGCGGTGGCGCGCCAGGTGCGGAGCTTCGGCCGCAACCTGCGTGACGTGATCATCATCAGCGACGGCGGGCCCGCGCTCGACGGCGCCGCGCGACTCGCCCAACGCGACGGCCTCGGCTACCGCGTGATCGAGGTCCTGAACGTGCGGTCGAACGTCCTTCCCGTTCACGTGAACGGCAACGGAACGTCCAACGGCAACGGCAGGTCGGCAACGGCGACGGCGCGCGGCACGAGGATCCGCTGGCGCAGCTCGCCGCGCTGCTCGAAACGCGTCCGATCGACGAGGTGTTCCTCGGGCTTCCGCTCGACGGGTCCGAGCCGCTCATCCGTCCCATCATCACGCTCTGCGAGAGCAGGGCATCACCGTGCGCGTCGTCGCGCATCTGGCCGCCCTCGACTGGGGCAAGGCCGCGATCGATACGCTCGGCGAGCAGCCCGTCATCACGATCTCGAGCGGCCCACCGGACACGCTGCGCCTCCTGGCGAAGCGCATGATCGACGTCGCCGGCGCCGGCGCCGGCCTCTTCCTCCTCTCGCCGATCCTGGCGGCGATCGCGATCGCCGTGAAGCTCGACTCCAAGGGGCCGATCTTCTTCATCCAGGAGCGCGTCGGCCTCAATCGGCGGCGCTTCCCCGCCTACAAGTTCCGGACGATGGTCGTCGACGCCGAACAGCTGCAAGCCGAGCTCGAGCACCTGAACGAAGCCGAGGGTCCGGTCTTCAAGATCGAGGAAGACCCGCGCTGCACCCGCCTCGGTCGCCTGCTCCGCCGCCTGAGCCTCGACGAGCTGCCGCAGCTCGCGAACGTGCTCATGGGCGACATGAGCCTCGTCGGCCCGCGCCCGCTGCCGGTGCGCGACGTCGATCGCATCGATACACGCTGGCACCGGCGGCGCTTCAGCGTGAAGCCGGGCATCACTTGCCTCTGGCAGATCAACAGTCGCGAGCCGAAGTTCGACGAGTGGATCCGTTCGGACATGGAGTACATCGACAACTGGTCCTTGACGCTCGATCTGAAGATTCTCGCGAAGACGATTCCGGCCGTGCATTTCCGGTCAAGGCGCTCACTGAGCGCCGCGACCGCACTCTCACCACCTGAACCTCGTCCCCCTGAGAAAGGACGCACTCGCAACTGTGACCACCGACACCGCTGCTCCCACCCCACCCGTGACCGTCATCGTCCCCTGTTACAACGAGGAGGCCGGTCTTCCGTTTCTCCTCGAGCGTTTGCGCAAAATGCGAGCCCATGGCGCCGAGGACTGGCACTTCCTCTTCGTCGACGACGGCTCGAGCGACACCACCTTCGGCGCCCTGCTGCGCGCGGCGCAGGACGAAGACTGGATCGAGGTCGTCCGTCATCCTGAGAACCTCGGGCTCGGAGCGGCGCTCCGCACCGGGTTCGAGCACGCGCGTTCTCCCATCGTGTGCAGCATCGACAGCGACTGCACCTACCCGCCCGAGAAGCTCCCCGAGCTCGCGGCGTTGGTCCGCGACGGCGCCCAGATCGTGACCGCCTCGGCCTGGCATCCCGAGAGCGCCGCCGCCGAAGGCAGCAGCATTCGCCTGTGGCTGAGCCGCATGGTGTCGGGCCTCTACAAGCTCTTGATCGGACAGGACGTCTACACGTTCACGTGCCTCTTCCGCGCCTACCAGACCGAGACCGTCCGACGGATTCGCTTCCGTTCGAGCGGCTTCGCGGCGGTCGCGGAGATCATGCTGCGCGCGATGCTGAGCGGCTACCGCGTCGCGAGGTCCCCATGCGACTCGAGAGCCGCCGCTTCGGCGAATCAAGCTCAAGGTGGGCGACGCCGTCATGGCGCACGTCCGCCTTCTCCTCCTCACCGCCTTCATGGTCGGCGCACGACAAGCGCGTGCCGTCGGCAGCAGATTGGTCGGCTGAACTCCACCCTCCCCCGAACGAAAGGACCCTCCAACATGACCATGCGAATCGGAATCATCGGACTCGGACGCGCCGGAACCGTCCACCTGCAGGCTTGGCCGCACGTCGAGGGAGCGGAAGTCGTCGCCGTCTGCGATCCTTCTCCCGCGGCGCGGAAGCGGGCTCGTGAGCTCGGCATCAAGGTCTACTCCGACCCTGCCGTGATGCTCGAGACCGCGAACCTCGACGGCGTCACGATCGCGACGCCGCCGGCCGACCACGCGGAGCTCGCCATCGCGTGCCTCGATCGTGGCCTGCACGTCCTCTGCGAGAAGCCGCTCGCGCTCACCACGTGGGATGCGCTCTCGATGCTGAAGGCGGCACGCCGCAACAAGCGGCAGCTCCTCCTCGCGACCAAGTTCCGTCACGTGCCCGAGCTCGCGATGGCGCGTGATCTCGTCCAGACCGGGAAGCTCGGCGTCCCGATCGCGTTCGAGGTGAGCTTCTGCAGCCCGGTCGAGATGACCAAGCGCTGGAACGCGCAGCGTCGCCTCGCCGGCGGCGGCGTCATCATCGACAACGGGTGCCACGCGTTCGACATCATGTCGTACCTCTTCGGCTCGGTGACCCGCGTGCAGACGAACCTGCACCAGCCGCTCCAGAAGATGAGCGTCGAGGACGGCGCCACCATCCAGGTCCGCGCCGGGGACGGCGTCATCGGCAAGGCCGACGTCAGCTGGAGCCTTTCGACCGGCCGCAACAGCTACGTCAAGGTCCACGGCTCGCTCGGCACCGTCGAGGTCGGGTGGCAGGAGACCCGCGTCAAGTACCTCGGCAAGGACTGGGAGAAGATCGGCGGCAACTACGACAAGATCGACGCGCACCGCCGCATGCAGCAGTGCTTCGTCGAGACGTCGCAGAGCAACGGCGCGACCCCGGCATGGATCAGCGAGGTCGAGTGCCTGCGCACCGTCGCGGCCGTCGAGGCCGCCTATCGCTCGGTGCATTCGGGCGGCTGGGAATGGGTCGACATGAAGGGCATGCGCCAGCGTCGCAGCACCAGTCGCGGCCGGGCGCGGAAGCAGGCGTAACGAGGCCACCCGCATCCGCATGTCCAACGCCGCTCAACGTACGACCGCCGGCGCCCGCCCGCCGCGGATTCACACGACCGCCCTCGTCGAGCCCGGCTGTCGAGCTCGGCGAGGGCACCTCGGTCTGGGACAACGTCCACATCCGTGGCCCGGCGGAGATCGGCCACGACTGCATCATCGGCGAGAAGACCTACGTCGCGTACGGCGTGAAGATCGGCGACTTCGTCAAGATCAACGCCATGGTCTACGTCTGCACCGGCGTGACCATCGCCGACCGGGTCGCGATCGCCGCCGGCGTCATCTTCACCAACGACCGCTACCCGCGCGCCTTCGATCCGGCGGGCGGCGGGCTCGCCGACTCCGGACCGAACGAGGACACCCTCGCGACGACCGTGGGCGAGGGCGCCACCATCGGCGCCGGCGCGATCATCGGCCCCGGCCTCACGATCGGGGCCTACGCGATGGTCGGCATGGGCGCGGTCGTCACGGCGGACGTCCCGCCGCACGGCCTCGTCTTCGGCAACCCGGCGCGACTTCGCGGCTACGTCTGCGTCTGCGGCGAGCCGCGCGCCCACGATGAACACGATGAATACGACGCGGCCGCGAGCGGTCGCTGTTCGCGTTGCGGGCGCACCGAATGATCGACCTCCTCGCCCACGACGAGCTCGCGGCGCTCGGCCTGCAGGCGATCCTCGATCTCGAGAAGATCCCCTATCGCCGGATCCTCGCTCCCGAGGAGGCGAGCGCGAGCCTGTTGGTCGTGACCGGCGATGCGCTCACCCCGCCGGAGATCGCGGTCGTCGAGCGCACCTCGGCGCTGGTGCTCGGCGGCGGCGATCTCTTCGCGCGCCAGGTCTTCGGGGCCACGGCGCCGCGCGCGGAGTTCGGCACCTGCACGGTCGGGCTCGACCAACCGGTATGGCCGCGCGCCGTCGCCGACATCGTCCGCTTGCACGGCAAGCGCGAGATGCGGCTCCCGGCCGTCCCGTTCTGCGACACGAGCGAGCTCACGAAGGGCAACGTCCTCGCGACCATGACGCGCGCTCCGCCCCGGGGCGCCGGCGACGCGGCCCGCCGTGGCGCGCCGCAATCGCTGCATCTGGTCGCTGCTCGACCTCGGCACCGCGTTCGCCAACCTCATGAACGAGGACGACGGCGTCGTCCGGAAGCCGCCGACCAGCTCTCCCTGGTACTCGACGGCGCGCAAAGCAGCCGAGGTCGTCTACTACGCGGCGCCCGACGCGCTCCGCGGCTGGGTCCAACGCCGCACGTACGCGACGCTCGACCAGCGTCTGGCGGCGCTCGGCGACCGCGCCTCCGAGTATCCGATCGATCCGACCGGCTATTTCCTGGTCGAGCTCCTGAAGCACCTGATCAGGCTCGCCACCGGCTCGCTGGTGCGGGTCGCGCGCTGGCCGGCGCCGTATCAGGCCGCCGCGAGCCTGACGCACGACGTGGAGCCGCGCCGCTACGCGTACACGCGCGGCATGGACCGCTTGCTCGAGACGATCGAAGCGACGGGCCATCCCGCGACGCTCGGTCTCGTCGCCGGTCCGACGGCGCGCCACCTGCGCGACGACGTCGTGCGACGGCTCGCACCGCGCCGCGTGCTCTGCCACGGCCTCGAGCACCGCGGCGAGCAGGTGTGGGGACGCACCCGCGTCGCCACCACGCTCGAGCGCGCGCGCGTTCGCCTCGAGCGCAAGCTCGGCCGCACCGTGCTCGGCTATCGCAGCCCGCGCCTCGATCGCTCGCCCGATCTCGCGTGGGCGCTCGATCGCGCCGGGTTCCGCTACGACTCCTCGTACCCGGACGTCGATCGCGAGAACATGGCGAACTTCGGTCGCGGCGTCCGCCTGAACGTTCCCTTCCGCCCGCTGATCGACGACGGCAACGGCGGCCTCCGCCCGAGCCGGTGTCTCGAGCTGCCGCTCACCGCTCCCGATTGCATCCAACCGCTCTTCGCGGGCGAGAGCCCCGAGCGGCTGCGACAGACCGTCGAGACCAAAGCGCGCGTTCCTCGCGGCCACGGGCGGACTCTACGTCGCGTTGGTCCATGGCGGCGTCTTCGACGAGCACGACGCCGACCTCCGCACGGCGCATCTCGAGTTCGTCTATCGCCAGCTCCGCCGCGCCGACGTCTGGCTCGCCGGCATGGAGGACATCGCCGATTGGTGGTGTCGACGCGAGGCGCTGAAGCTCAGCGTGAAGGCGAGCGCGGTGCACGTCACCAACACCGGGACGCAGCCGATCGCGGGCGCGCGCGTCGTCATCGAGCGCGACGGCGGCGAATGCGTGCTCAACGTCCCACCGCTTCCAGCCGGCGCGCAGATCGCGCTGGTCGTTCCGCGTAGCCGCGCCTTGCCTGCCGCCTGACGCTCGCATCGCATGCTCTACCCAGCCTCGTCCGGCTCGGATCGGACGCTCGTACTACGAAATTGCGTGCGCGTTGTGCGGCGACACCTGCCATGCCTCACCGGTTCCCCCGTACGCCAAGCAATTGGAGGTCTTGACGCGGCTTTCCGCCTAGAAGGGCGCGCGGCCACGCGGTATCACGGATGTGTCGCTCCGGAGCCTGCGCACTGACAGGCAACTGTTCGGCGACAGATCCAGGAGTCGACAACGTACATGGGGTCCGCTGTCGCCGGCGTCAGAATGCTCGGCAACACGTAACGAAACGAGATCGTGGTGAATGCATCGACTAAACGCGTCGCCGTGCTCGGCGGCGGGATCGGCGGGCTCGCGAGCGCGCACTTTCTTCTGAAGGCCGGGTTCACGCCCGTCGTCCTCGAAGCGAGCGATCGCCTCGGGGGCCTCGGGACGTGGTTCGAGCATCAAGGCGTCCACCTCGACCGCTACTACCACGTCATCCTCGACTCCGACGCCGAGCTCTGCGGCGTTGGTGCAGGAGCTCGGCATCGCCGATCGCCTCGTCTGGCGCGAGACCGGCATGGGCTTCCGGCTCGGCGGCAAGCTCTACGGTTTCAACTCGCCGCTCGACCTCCTGCGCTTTCGCGCCCTGTCGTTTCCCGACCGCATCCGCACCGGCCTCGGCGCCGCGTACATCACCAAGATCAAGAAGCACGGGCTCGACCTCGACGAGGTCTACGCCTGCGACTGGCTCCGCAAGATCTTCGGCCCGAAGATCTACGCCCGCATCTGGGAGCCGCTCCTGCGCGCCAAGTTCGGCGACCGCATCGACACGGTCCCGGCGTACTGGGTGTGGAACACGCTCAACCGCGAGAAGAACGGCGAGCAAGAGGTGAAGGGCTATCTGCGCGGCGGCTACGAGGGATTCGCCGACACGCTCCGCGACTCGATCATCGCCCGCGGCGGCGAGGTGCGGCTCGAGAGCCCGGTCGCGGCCGTCGAGCCGAACGGCGTCGCCGTGCATGCCGACATCGCGGGTCGGGACGAGCGCTTCGACGCGGTCGTCTCCACGCTGCCGATGCCGCGGCTCTCGGCGGTCGCGCGCGGCGCGCTCGCCCACGAGCTGCCGCTCTCGGACTTGAACTACCAGGGCTGCGTCAACGCGGTCGTCGTGTCGCGCCGCCCGCTCGAGCGCTTCTACTGGACGATCGTCGTCGATCCGGCGTTCCCGTTCCAGGGCGTCGTCGAGACCACGCACGTCATCCCGAGCGAGTGGATCGGCAACCGCCACCTCATCTACTGCCTCAACTACTGCGAGCCCGGGTCCGAGCCCTCACGAGCGGTCGGACGACCTCGTGAAGCGCCAGGCGCTCGACGGGCTCACCGCGCTCTATCCCGACTTCCGCACCTCCGACGTCGAGGACGTGTACGTGTTCCGCGCCCCGCACGTCGAGCCGGTCTGGACCGTCGGGTACCTCCGCAAACGTCCGCAGCCGCGCCTCGGCGCGAGCCGCGTCTATCTCAGCACCACCGCGCAGGCGTACCCGCGCGTCACCGCCTGGAACACCAGCATCGGCCTCGCCGCGCGAGACCGTCACCGCACTCGTCAAGGATCTCGGATGAAGTCACGGACACTACCGTCAAAGGAGCCTCACGATGACCGCACCCATCTCATTGCCGTCGGACGCCGATCACACTGGCCGCGATTTCGGAGACGAGGAGCTGAAGCTCCTCCGCGAGGTGATCGACTCCGGCACGCTCAACTGCACCAAGGGCACGCAGGTGAAAGAGCTCGAGAAGGCCTTCGCCGCGCGCTACGGCGCGCCCTACTCGCGCGCGCGTCACCTCGGGCACCGCGGCGGTGCACTGCGCCGTCGCCGCCATCGACCCCGAGCCCGGCGACGAGATCATCACGACGTCGATCACCGACATGGGCGGCATCGCGCCGATCCTCTATCAGGGCGCGATCCCGATCTTCGCCGACGTCGACCCGGTCACCCTGAACGTCACCCCCGAGGCGGTCGCCGCGCGCATCACGCAAGCGCACGAAGGCGATCATCGCGACCCACCTCTTCGGCAACCCCTGCGACGTCATCGGCATCAAGGCGGTCGGCGACAAGCACGAGCATCCCGGTGATCGAGGACTGCGCGCAGGCCTTCCTCGCCACCCAGAACGGCAAGCTCGTCGGCACCATCGGCGCGATCGGCGCCTTCAGCCTGCAGCAAGGGCAAGCACATGACGACCGGCGAAGGCGGCCTCGTCGTCACGAGCGACAAGGACTACGCGCGCTGGATGATCCTCTTCAGCGACAAGGCCTGGGGCTACGGCGATCCCAAGCCCGACCACTACTTCCTGGCGCTCAACTACCGCATGACCGACCTCCAGGGCGCGGTCGCGCGGGCGCAGCTCGCGAAGCTCGACGGCGTCGTCGAGCGCCGCCGCAAGACCGCCGAGCAGCTGACCGAGCGCTTGCAGGGCACGCCCGGCCTCGTGCTGCCGAAGCCGGCCGCCAACGCGACGCACGTCTACTGGAAGTACCCGCTGATCGTCGACCCGGCCGTGATCCAGGGCGGCTCCGGACGCGCTCGGCGGCGCCCTCAAGGCCAACGGCGTGTTCTGCGCGCCGCGCTACATCCAGAAGCCGGCCTTCGAGTGCGAGGTCTTCACCAAGCGCAAGACCTTCGGCCAGAGCCAGTTCCCCTACTCCCACCGCGAGCGCGAGGACGGCACCAAGATCGTGTACGACGCCGCGCGAGTACCCGGGCACGGTGCGCGGCCTCGAGCGTGTCGTCGTGCTGCCGTGGAACGAGTTCTACACCGATCAGCACGTCGCCTTCATCGCGGATGCGGTGCAGAATGCGCGTCGCCGAGCTGACGCGCTCGAAGACGGCACGGAGCGCCTGACCTGATCCACATGACCACTCGCCCATACGCGGTCTTCTCCTGCGACCTCGACACCGTCGACCGCCACCTGCAGGGCTACGGTATCGAGGACATGGCGGCGTGCGACCGCATCTATCGCACCGCCGTGCCCCGGCTCCTCGAGCTCTTCGCCGAGCTCAGGGTGCCGGGCGTGCTCTTCGTGATCGCCCGCGACGCCGCGTCGGAGTCCAGCGCTCTGGCGGCAGGCGGTGGGGGCCGGCCACGAGATCGCGAGCCATTCCCTCACTCACACGCAGCCGTTCAGCACGCTCGACGACGACGCGCTCCGCACCGGAGATCGCCGAGTCGCGCGCCCGCCTCTCGGACGCGAGCGGCGCCGAGGTCATCGGCTTCCGGGCGCCGGCATGGGACGTCACCGGCCGCGTGCTGGAGGTCGTGGCCGCTTCCGGCTACCGCTACGATGCTTCCGTGTTTCCGACGCCGGTCCTGGTCGCGAGCCGGCTCGCGGCCTACCGACGGAGCACGCACAAAGGATCGATCTTCTCGATGGACCGTCTTCGGACACGCGTTCGCGCCGACCGTCCCGCATCGCACGTCGGCCGGAACACCTGGTCGAGTTTCCGATCTCGGTGACGCGCTGGCTACGGCTCCCGTGTACCACACGTTCACGTACTTCGTGCCGCCGTGGCTCTTCGCGCGCGGTCTCCGCTCGGCGCTCCGCTCGGGGCGTCCGCTCTGCTACGAGTTCCACGCCGCCGACCTCCTCGATCTCGCCGAACGACGGCGTCGACCCGCGGATGGACCGCCATCCCGGGATGAAGGTGCCGCTCGCGACCAAACGGGCGGGGCTGCGCGACATCCTCGCCACGATCGCGCGCGAACGCCGCATCGTCACGTATCGCCAGGCCCTGGAGGAGGGGATGGCCGCCTGAACGCGGCGCTCGTTTTTATGGCAATACCGATGCGATCACTCGACGAACCGGAGGTCCCGCCCGCCTCCGGGCCCCCTTTATGCGCGCCAGCGTCGAGATCCTCGGGGTGCGGATCGCCAACCTGCACACGATCGAAGCCGTCGCTCACATGCAGAAGCTTCATCTGGGCGAGCGCGCCGCACGCGCGCGCCGTCTACATCGTGAACGCCCACACCTTGAACCTCGCCTGCGAGGACCCCGAGTATCGCGCCGTCCTGAACGCCGCCGACACGGTGTTCGGCGACGGTACGGGAGTGCGCGCGGGCCGCGCGCTGGCAGGGAAAGAAGATGATCGACAACCTGGTCGGCACCGACCTGCTGCCGTTCTTCTTCATGAACACGCTGGAGCGCGACTACCGCTACTTCCTCGTCGGCGCCAAGGCCGACGTCGTCGCGCGCGCGCCGCCGAGCATCTCACCACCGTGTACCGAGGGCTGAACGTCGTCGGGCACCAGCACGGTCACTATCCCGCGAGCGAGCACGACGACGTGCTCGCCAGGATCAACGACGCGCGTCCCGACGTGCTGATGGTCGCCATGGGCAACCCGATCCAGGAGCGCTGGATCCACGACAACCGCCGCCGGCTCACTGGCGTGAAGCTCGCCGTCGGCGTCGGCGGGCTCTTCGATCATTGGGGCGGCGTGCTCACACGCGCGCCCGCGCTGGGTGCGCCGGAACGGCTTCGAGTGGGCGCAGCTGATGTTGCAGCAGCCGCACAAGTGGCGGCGCTACCTGATCGGCAATCCCGAAGTTCCTCGCTGCGCTGCGTCGCGCGACGTCGCGGAACTCGGGCGCAGCAGACGTCCGCCGGCGCACGTGGCTGAGCCGGGCTCAGCGACCAGAGCTCCGTTGGCGCAGCGAAGAAGAGCTCGCCCGTGCCGGCGCATACGCGTCGTGCTTTCGGGCCTCGGGCTCGCTCTTCGCATCCGCCGCCGGACTCGCGAAATCCCCGCGCGTCCGCGTGTTGATGTACCACCGCTTCCGCGACGCGCCGTCGCGACCCGTTCAGCGTCTCGGCCGGAGGAGTTCGAGCGGCCAGATGCGCTGGCTCGCCGAGCGCCGGCTCGCGGTCTCGGCCGACGGACCTGGCGGCGTTCATCGCCAGTCGCGCGCGACCTGCCCGGACGGCAGCGTCGTCGTCAGCGTCGATGACGGCTACCGGGACTTCCTCACCGAGGCGCTGCCGATCATGCGTACGCCACGGCATCCCGGGCATTTGCTTCGTGCCGGTCGCCGAGATCGCCAACGGCGTCCTGGCAGCGAACGCGCGCCGACGAGCGCCTCACCTGGCGCCGACCTCGCGACCCTCACCGGCGGCCGGCATCGCCATCAGGCTCGCACTCATTACGAGCACCGCTCGCTCGGCGGCATGATGTCGCGCGCGGACGCCTATGAGCAAGCCCGCTCGTCCGCGCCGAGCTCGAGCGTCACCCGGGCGACCCGTCGAGGCGTTCGCCTATCCGTTACGGCACCCGCGCGGACTACAACGATGCGCACCCGCGTCGCGCTGCGACGACGCGGGTATGCGCACGCGTTCGTGACTCCAGCATGGAGCGATCGCGCGTGGATGCGACCCTCTCACGATTCCGCGCGTGAAGGTGGAAGGTGGCGAGGGGCTCTGGATGTTCCGGCTCATCGTGCGCGGCGGGCTCGATGCATGGGCGCTGATCGACCGGACGTTGTGGTGGCTGCAGAAGGGCGGGCGCCGTGTCGTCGCCAACGGGTGAGCCGCCGTCCCGTCGTCCGCGCATTGCCGTCGTCGCGCTCGGTGACGCCGATCGCCGGGGCGACGATGCCGTAGCGTCTTCGACGCGGAGCGCGTGGCTGACGCGCGCTTACGATCTCCAGACGATCCGCGCGGCCGAACATCCCGCCGCGACCCTGACCGGCAGGCTGGCACTGGGTCGCGCGTCGGCGCGCACGTTGCTCCGCGCCCGCCCCGCGGTCGTCCACCTCCGCTGCGACGCGCACGCATCGAGTGAGACGTACGCGTCCTGGCTCGCGGCCGCACGACTCCTCGGGCTTCCGAGCGTCGTCGAGATCGCGAACGCGCGCATGCTCGCCGACGTCGAGCAACTGCCGGCGCGGGCTCGGGCGCGGTCCGACGATGCTTCGCGGACGCCGACGTCTGCTTCGTCCGCGACGATCCGATGGCGACCGCCTGCCATCGACAACTCAGCTGCACCGCCGAGGTCGTGAGCACCGACCTCGGACCCAACGTTGCTCCGAACGACGCGCCGGTGGCGGCCGGAGACATCGACCTTGACGATCTCTACCAGCGCGCGTTGTTTCTTCGTAACGGCTCGCCGCGCGCGGGCCCGCCGCTTCTTCCTGCGCCGCCTGCGCCAGATGCGGCCTCGGGAGATCGCCCATCGGGTCGAATACGCGCTGCGGCGGCGGAACGCGGCGGCATGGACCGCCGCGCGCCAGCAGAGGTCGCGCGTGCCAGGCGGACGCCGGAGGCGCGCCGCGTCGCGGGCTTGGTCGCGCTCGGTGAGCTCGTCGCGGTGGGCGCGCGTCTCCGGCACCGAATGCCCGGAAGCGCATCGGCGGGCGCTCGACGAAGCGGAGCGCCTCCCGCGCCGGCGAGCGCATCCTCTTCGACGCCCGCAGAGCCTCCCGTCCCGATCGCCTACGATCGCGATCCGGCGACGGGATACGTCTGGCCGCGCACCTCGGAGGCGGCGTTCGAGTGTCCGCCCGACGCCGACGTGAAAGGCGTCTGGGAGATCGGCAAGCTCGCCGAGCTCGCCCGCCTCGCTTGGCTCGGGCGCGTGCTCGACCGTCCCGAGGCACACGCGCTTTCGCGGAGCGCCGAGGCGCGGAGATTCCTCGCGGAGCATCCGGCCGGCACGAGCCCGCATTGCGTCGCCGCTCGAGGTGAGCATCCGGCTCGTCTCCTTGCTCTGGATCATCACCTGCCGCGACGGCGAGCGCGCCGACGGCGCCGCTGACGTCGCGGAGCTCGTGGACGCCGCGGCCGCTCATCTCGACTTTCTCTACGACGAGCGCTCGATCTTCCGGGATCCCAACAACCACGTGATCGGCGAGGCCGTCGGCCTGCTGCTCGGTGGACTCGTGTTGCCGGGCGTACCGGGCGCCGCCACATAGCAGGAAGGACTGCGGATCCTGGCGTACGAGCTGCCGCGGCAGATCGACGATTCGGGCTGCTCCCGCGAAGGCTCGACCGACTATCACCGTCAGGTCACCGAGTGGGTGCTGCAGGCCGCGCTCGGAGTCCGCCGCCTGGCACCGACGCTGCGGAACGTCGCCGACGAGCACCGCGAGCGTACCCTCACCTGCGCGACGGCATGGACGGGCGCATCCGGCACGGTCGCGCTCTTCGGTGACACGGATCACGCCCGCGTTCCGCGCTCGGGCCGACGCCGAGCACCGACGGACGCATCTTCGCCCTGTATCGTGCCCACAGCGCGCCCGAACCGCCGCCAATCGCGGACGCATCCGACCCACTGCTGGCGCTCACCGTTCAAGCCATGAGCGCACCATCGCGGCGGCCCCGAGCACGCCGCGCGACCCGCGCGATGGGCGTCGCTCCGGCGGGCCGACGCCGGCGGTATCCATCGCGTGAACGATCCGATGGGACTCGAGCTCTACTTCAAGACCGGCGGCGTCGGGCCGCTGCCGCAACGCGGGCACGCCCACGCCGACCTGCTCGCCTGCAGCTCCACTACCTCGGCATTCCCCGCCTCGTCGAAGGGGGACCCATCAGTACGGAACGAGCGCAAGCCGCCGCTACGCCCTGCGCGGCGCCCGTCATCACGCGACGCTGTACCTGCCGCCGGACCAGGCCGATCCGCTCGATCTCTTCAAATGGGCGACCGACCCGACCCCGGACCGTCGTTTCGGGTGAGCGAGGCAGGCATCGACGTCGTCTGCGGCAGCCACGACGGGTACGCGCGCGTACGCGCCGGCGCCGTGCACCGGCGCGAGGTCGTCCGCATCGACGGCGGGCTCGTGATCGTCATCGACCGCGTCGGCGGGAGCGGATCGACGCTCGTCGTGCTCCCCTTCCCGCTCGGGCCCGAGGTCAGAAGTTTGACAGCGGCGGCACTCGGACCCGCGAGCAGCCGCGCGACGTACGACGACGGTACCATCATGACCATCGCCGCCGACGACCCGGTCTTGCACTGCTTGCGCCGTCATGGCGGGCGCGCACGGCCGGTACTCGCCGCGCTACACAGAGCTCCACTCCGTGCACGTGCTCGAGATCGTCGGCCGCGTCGCGCTGCCGCTTCGCATCGTGACGCTGCTGCACGTCACCACCCCGGGAGCGCCGGAGCCCCGCGAAATGAGGGTGGATCATGTCGGACTGTCCGTTCATACTGATTTCGGCCGCGACGACGCCACGGGTCGGCGGGTCGAATATGCGCAACGACGGGACGGGACGCGGTGGCTACGGGTCAGCGAGGCAGGGACCGCCGTCCTGAACGCACCTTGAAGCTCCCCGCCGAGTGGGGTGCCTAGTGAGCAGAAGGGGACGGAACTTGATGCCGACGAGATCGCATCCACGTACGAGGCTGCGTGTCGATCTCATCGTCAGGGCCCGGCCGAACTTCGTGAAGCGCCGCGCCGCTCCATCGAGCGCTCCGGCAGTTTCCCGACGAGTTCGAGGTTCGCCTGGTCCATCACGGGCCAACACTACGACGCCAGCATGTCGGACGTTTTCTTCGCGGACCTCGACATGCCGACCCGGACGTGTTCCTCGACGTCGGCTCGGCCGATCACGGCACCCAGACCGGCACGATCATGATCCGCTACGAGGCGGCGTTCCTCGAGACGCGGCCCGATCTCGTGCTGGCGCTCGGGGACGTCAACCTCGACGGTCGCCTGCGCGCTCGTCGCGACCAAGCAGGGCGTGCGCGTCGGGCACGTCGAGGCGGGGCTCAGGAGCTTCGACCGCACGATGCTCGAGGAGATCAACCGCATCGTCACCGACAGCATCTCCGACCTCTTGTTCACCCCGTCGACGGGTGCGGACGTGAACCTGCGCAACGAGGGCATCACCGCCGGCGTCCACATGGTCGGCAACATCATGATCGACTCGCTGGTCGCGTTCATGGATCGGATCGACGCGTCGGATGCGGTCGCCCGCCACGGACTCGCGCCGCGCTCGTACGCTACCACGCTCCACCGCCCGAGCAACGTCGACGAGAGCGCCACCTCGAGCACATCATGCGGACGCTCGGCGAGATCCAAACCGAGCTGCCGATCGTGTTCCCGGTTCATCCGTACCCGGCAGCGGCTCGAAGCGGCGGGGCTGCTCGGCACCGGGGCGGCGAATCTCCATCTCCTCGAGCCCGTCGGCTACCGCGATTTTCTGAAACTGTTGGAAAGAGGCGCGCGTGGTCATCACCGACTCCGGCGGCATCCAGGAGGAGTCGACGTATCTCCACGTCCCGTGCTTGACGGTGCGTGACAACACGGAGCGTCCCGTGACCGTCGATCTCGGCACCAACGTGCTCGTCGGCAAGGGCGCCGCGACGCTGCTTCCGGAAGTCCGCAAGATCCTCGCCGGGCGCGGCAACCGCGGCAGCATTCCACCGCCTGGGACGGCAGTGACGGCGGATCGCATCGTCGACGTGTTACGGAAGGCCATCGTGCGCCACGAGGGGTGGGATCACAACGGGGCACGCCCGACCTGATGTGCGGGATCGCGGGCATCATCAGCTGGCAGGGCCAGCGCGTTGACGTCGCTCAGGCGTGCGCGATGGCGCGCGCCCAAGCGCATCGCGGCCCGGACGGCGAAGGCGGAGTCTTCCTCACGCGTTCGGGCTCGGCGGCCTGCTTCGACACGCTCGATCCCGACGCGATCGGCGCACGTGTGCCGGCGCGGCCAGCGTAGCCCTCCTGCACCGCCGCCTCGCTATCATCGATCTCTCTGCCGCGCGGCGCCCAGCCGATGGGGGACGAGAGCGGCCGCTACTGGATCACCTTCAACGGAGAAATCTACAACTACGTCGAGCTGATGGAGGAGCTGCGGGGCAAGGGCCACGTGTTCCAATCGCACTCCGACACCGAGGTACTCCTCCATGCGTACATGGAGTGGGGAGCGGATTGCGTCGTTCGACTGAACGGCATGTTCGGCGTTCGCCGTGCGGGACGCGCGGCGCCAGACCCTGTTCTGTGCACGCGATCATCTCGGCATCAAGCCGTTCTACTACGCGCACGATGGCGAGCAGTTCCTGTTCGCCTCCGAGCCGAAGGCGATTCTGAGCGCCTTGCGGACCAAACCACGCGCCAACAACGCGGCCATGCGCGACTACCTCGCGTTCTCGTACGTCCTCTCCGACGAGACGATGTTCGAGGGCATCTGGCGGCTGCCGCCTGCGAGCCGCATGACCGTCGACGCGAACGGCACGCGGATCGAGACGTACTGGGATCCCGCGTTCGCTGCCGAGACGCGGTGGACGGAGAGCGACGTCGTCGACGAGCTCCGGGCGTTGCTGTCGGATGCGATGCGTTTGCAGATCCGTTCCGACGTGCCGGTGGGCGCTCCATCTTTCGGGCGGCATCGACTCGAGCGCGGTGTGCTGTCTCGCCGCGCGTGAGATCCCGAAGCTCCAGGTATTTACGGCGCGCTTTCGCGGACGGAGGTATTTTCGACGAGACGCAGTACGCAACGCCCCGTCGCCGATCACGTCCACGCCGAGCACCACATCATCGAACCGCGTCGGCAAGACCTCTGCGAGCTCTTGCCGCGCCTGATCTACCAGCTGGACGAGCCGGTCGAAGGTCCAGCGATCGTCGGCAAGTACTACGTGGCCGAGATCGTCGGGGGCCTGCCGAAGGTCGTTCTCGGCGGTCAGGGCGGGGACGAGCTCTTCGGCGGCTGCGACTGGCGTACGTCAAGAATCTCCTGACGGCGGCCGCGTTCGGCGCGCGCCACGTGCTCGGCGAGCGTCCCGCGCTTCCCTTCATGTGGCGGGCGTTGCGTGCCGAGGGGGCACCGCGACTCGCCCGGTCGTTGTGGAACAACCTCGGCAGCCACGACGTGAGCCAGGTCTTCTGTCGCCAATTGGAATCGCTTTACCACGCCGGAGATGCGACGGCTCTTCGACCGGAGCTCGAGAACGGACACTGCCTCGCCCGAGCATCGGTTCATCGAGATCTACAATCGCTACCACGAAGACAACGCCGGCGATCGGATGCTCGGGTTCGACATGCGGCACTACCTCGCCGCCCTCCTTACGTCGGAGGACCGCCTTTCGATGGCCTTCTCCCGTCGAGTCGCGTGTTCCGCTCCTCGACTACCGGATCGCCGAACTCGCGGGTCGTATCGGCTCGAGCGTAAGACCGAGCCGGGAAAAGCAGGATCTATCGCGCCGCGCCGTCAGCGACTTAGTCCCGCCACCAATCCTCGCACGACGCGACAAACGCGGCTTTCCCACCCCCGTCGGCAACTGGCTGTCGGACCCTCGCCGAAGCCCTCGAGACGACGGTGCTCAACGACAACGCCTTCGCGCGCGATCTTCGACCTCGACTACGTGCGGTCCTTGGCGAAGCGGCACGATCGCGCCCTGGGCTCGACGTGGTCCGAGCAGCTCCTGGCGCATCGTTTGCCTCCGCGGCGGGGTCAAGTCTTCGGGATGGCGGCGTGACGATGACGGGCGTCGATACCAGGCTCGAGGGCATGGATCCCGTAGCGGCCGACCGGCCCAGGGGCATCCTGGTGCGCATCCCCCCGAACGTCGCCCTGATCGCCTTCGGCGTCGGGATGGCGTTGGCACTCGGCGAGCTTCTCGTGCAATCGCGGCGCCGCAGCTGATCTATCGTTTCCGCGCGCGACTTGTTCGTTCCCGACCCGGTCGTGAGCTACCGCCTGCGACCCGGGTTCGACGGCAGGCTCGACACTCCCGAATATCGGACGATACGCGCATCAACGCCCAGGGCTGCGCGACGATCGCGACCTACGGCCCCAAGGAAGCGGGCGTCACGCGAACCTCGCGATCGGCGATTCCTTCACAATGGGCGTGGGAGTCGATCTCGCAATCGAAACGTTCATCAAGCAACTCGGAGGCGCCCTGAACGCGGAACAGTGCGGAAGCGTCGAGATCCTCAATGCCGGCGTCGCGGGCTACTCGACGGCGCAAGCAGCTCGATTCCTCCAGGCGTACGGATTCGCCTTCGAGCCCGGACGCGGTCGTGCCCGGTTCTTCGTCGGTAATGACGTCTGCCGAAAACGGCGGACACCCCGATCGCCGAGGACGGCCATCCCGCCGAGCCCGGACGCGAGCCGGGCTTCCTACCGTGGGTCGGTCGGCTCCTCGCGGCGCACTCGCAGCTCTACCACCTCGCATGGCCCCACGAGCGCCGCCTGCGCGCCGAAGGGCGTGCGCAAGACCGATGGGAGGCGGCAAAGAGGTCCGTCGCCTACCTCGTCGACGACACGCACGATCCGGCGTGGTCGGCCACGTACGCCGCGCTCCAGCAGATCGTGGATGCCGGGCGGAACGCCCGAGCATACCGGTCGCCATCGTCCTGATCCCGGAATCGACCCAGGTCGACGACGCCCAATGGGCGGCACTCGCTTCTCGATCGGTCCGGGTGCTTCGGCCTACGACCAACACGCACCCATCGATCGCCTGTCGCCGGTTTGGCTCGAGCGACACGTCCCGACGTTCGACCTGCCCCCGCCTTCGAGATGCCGGCGAACCTGCGGAAACTCTACGTTCCGCCAAGATCATCACTGACCGTGGCGGGCAACATGGTCGCGGCTCGGTCGATGGAGCACTTCTGCAGGACCCCGATCCCCGCGACCAACTAGCAGTCCCATGCGCGCAACGAACGATTCCCGAGCTTGACCGGCGAGACGCGCTGGCTGCTCGGCCGCGCCCACGCTCCGCCCTCGCCTCGGCGGCGTGATCGGAGTGATCGCGCTCCAGGTGCCGCTCGAACACGTTACGCTGGACGGCCCTCGCGTTCATCTTGCTGGCAGGCGTCGGGATCATCCCGATCGTCCGCCATCGCTACCGCCCTGCACCTCCCGGTGTATTCGTGTTTTCCTCCAGCTCTGCCTCTGATCACCCTCTTCCGCAAGGCGACAACTACTTCGGCCATCCGGCGCCTCCGCCCTCGAGCTCTACCTCTCGTCGATGCTCGCGGCTGCGGCATTCGTCGCGCGCCACCCGCAATTACGTGGGTCGGGGCAGGAGATTCGCTGGGGCCGCAGATCACCAAGCCGACGCTCATCATGGCGGTGCCGGTCTTTGTGTCCGTCCTGGTCGCCGGAGCGCACGATCAGCGTCCTCACGATCATCAACTGGATGCAGTGGTACTCTCACGTATTTCGTCGCCCTGAATCTCATCCGCACCGAGTCCGATCTCCGCTTCGTGACGAAAATGCTGTTGGCCGTCACCATCGTCCAGCTGGCGATTTACGCGGCCGAGTACGCGACGCTGGGTGACGGTCACGCTCACGGGCGAGGCTCTTCGAGCGCGCCGGCGAAATCGCGCGTCACGGCGGCACCGTCGGGACCCACCCGTCTGTGTACGCCGAGTTCATGAACCTCTTGTTCCCGCCCAGCGCCGCGCCTTCCTCGCACCGGCGAAACCAAGTTCCTGGCGGAGCTGCTCGCGGCGATCGCGGGCGGCATGGGCGTGTTGATGAGCTTCACACGCGCGGCCTCGATCGGTTGCGCCTCGGCGTGGGATCGTGTTGGTCGTGACCGGCGTACGACGACGTTGGATCAACAGCGGCGGCTCTGGTCGCTGGTCGCCGCCGGCGCCGTGCTCGCCAGTCAGTCTCTCACGCCACAGATCATGCTCGTGTTCGCGCAAGACCATCAGGGGCGCTCGACGAGCGGTCATGTTGCAGGACATCGCCATCAACGCGATCAAGCGCGCACCCGTTCGTCGGCATCGGCATCGGCGCCTATTCGAACGGCTTTCACAGCTACGTGAGCTCGGCGCTCGAGGACAATTGGCTGTTCGTCGTACACAACGTCTACCCGCTGCGCGCCGCCAGAGACCGGGATCTGGGGCTTGCTGGCATTCATCGCGTGGCTCTGGGCCGCGATCCGCTTGGCTCCATCGTCGGATGGACGACCCTGTGGAGCTGCACGCACGCCTCGGGCTCGGGTGCATGGCCGGCTTCGTGCCACCATCGCCTTCCAGTTCTGGTGGGACACGGGGGCCGGGTTCGCACCGTATGCGCTGCAATGGTTGCCTGCTCGGGATGCTCACCGCAACCCAGTTCATCGGCGAACCTGAAAATGTGGAGGTGCGGCCGGGCGTCGCGACCGCTACGATGATCGATGAGCGCGCATGCGGATAGCGTACGTCCACTACATCCGGGACCCGCACGCCGCCTCGCGGCGGCCCGGCGTGCACTATCTCGTCGAGCACCTCGGCCCTGCGGGCGCTCGGCCACGCGGTCGACGTGATCGGCGCGCCGATCAACGCCGCGACCGCACCCGCGCTGGCGACGCGACGCCGCCGCGCGCCCGGCGCGCCGCGGCGTCGTTCATCTTCGAGCCGCGAGCGCTGCTTGAGGACTCGGCGCGCGCGCCGGGATCTGCCGCGCATTCGTGCCGCCAACCCCGACGTGATGGTCGCCCGGTATGAAGCGTTCGAGTACGGCCTGATCCTCATCGCGCGCCCCTCGGGGTACCGCTGATCTGGGAAGTCAACGGTACGACCACCGAGATCACACGCTTCAACGCCGAGCTCGTCTTGTATCTGGGAACTGCCGCGCTCGAGCGCTGGGCGCTGAACGCGGCCGCGGCTGTCTTTGTGGTATCGGACGAGCTGAAAGCTCAGGTCGTACAGCAGGGCGTCCACGAAGAGCGTGTCGTCGTGATTCCCAATGGCGCCGACCCCGCGCGGTTCACTCCCGAACTCCGGTCGAACAGTACATTGGGCGATCTCCCCGATGACGCCGTCGTCGTCGGGTACCTCGGTTCGTTTTCGAGCTGGCACGACATTCGACCATGCTGACGGTGATTCCCGAGGTCGCCGCCGCCGATCCCAACCTCCGCTTCGCCGTCTTGGCGGGAGCACGGATGACGGACCTCGAACCCGCGTGGCAGCGTTCGCCTCCGAGCCCTCCCGGCGCGTCGTGCTCCCCGGCGTCGTCCCCATTGCCGACGCCGCACGCTGGATGGCGCTTCGACATCGCACTGAGTCTCTATCCTCCGGACGACTCCTTCTATTTCTCGCCAGGTCAAGCTCTTCGAGTACATGGCCTCAGGGACCAGCGATCGTCGCGACCGACATCCGGACAGCGCAGGCAAGATCATTCGCCATGGTGTGAACGGCCTGCTCACGCGCCCGGGGAACGTGGACGACGTCAGGAGCGCCATCGCGACGCTCGTTCGCGACGATACGCTCCGCCGTCAGCTCGGGCAGGCCGCGCGAAAAACGCTCGTCGAGAACTACACGTGGAGCCACAACGCGCGGCGGATCAGCGACCTCTGCGAGCAGGTCGTCCGGTCCGGCGGTGAGGTGGCGAAGCGCGACCGCTGGCCTCTCCATCGCCGGATGGCGTCGTCATGACCCCCTCGCCCGCGCCGCCATCGATGGTCAACGGCTCCCACGGTATCCGCGTCCTCCACGTGCTCTGACAGCGCCCACCCGGACGTCACGGGGCGCGAGCATTCGCAGTCGGTACATCGTCGAGACCCAAAGCGGCATTCGGTTTGGAGCCGGTGGTCATCAGCTCGCCATTCCAACCGCCGGTCGACGCGACTCTGGCACGCGGCGTCGAGGAGCTGAACGGCGTTCGTTATTTTCGCTGCTTCGACGATCGCTACGACCATCGCTTCAGTGGTCGCGCGCAAGTCGCTGGCCGCGCGAGCGAGAAGCTGACGGCGCTTCCCGCGTTCGTGCGCGAAGTGCGCCGGATCGCGCGCCGCGAGCGGGTCGACGTGATCCACGGCCATAGCCTCTTCTTCTGCGGCTTGGCGGCGGCCCTCGCCGGCCGCTCGCTCGGACTCCCTCGATCTACGAGTGCGATCCTTGATCGAGGAAGGACTCGTCGAGGAGGGCGGCGCGTCGTCGCGCGGGCTCCTGCACTCCGCGTACCGCTCGCTCGACGCCCTGAGCGTCCGACTCGCGACCCACGTGATCACGATCAGCGAGGGGTTGCGTCGCGATCTCACTGATCGCGGTGTCGCCGGCGACCGCATCACCGTGATCGGCAACGGCGCGGACGTCGCGGCGCACGGGCCCGCAGCCGCACGTACGCCCGCGATGCTCGAGACCCTCGGCTTCCCGCCGAATGCATTCGTCGTCGGCTACATCGGGACGCTTTTCGCGTACGAGAGCCTGGATCTGGTCTTGGACGCCGTCGCCGCATTGCTTCCGAGCATCCCCGAGCTCCGCCTCCTGGTCGTCGGCGACGGACCGGCACGCGAAGCGCTCATCGCGCGCGCGGCGGCGGCGGGCATCACGGACTATGTCCGCTTCACCGGCCGCGTCCCACACGAGGCCGTCGCGAATCACTACGCGACGATTGACTTGTTCGTTCTACCGCGGCGCCCTAATCGCCTCACCGACCTCGTGACGCCGCTGAAACCCCTCGAGATCATGGCACGCGGGAAGCCGCTGCTAGCGAGCAGCTGCGGCGGCCACGGCGAGCTCATCGTAGCCGGGGAGAACGGCTTCTCTACGACGCGGCCGCGCCGAACGGCCTCGTCGACGCGGATCGTCGTCGCTCCATGGGCGGCGTGAAGATCTCCGCCGCGATCGAGCCGCGGGCGCGACGCTGGGTGAGCGAACACCGCTCGTGGAGCGACGTCATCCAGCCAACCGTCCCGTTGTATCAGCGGCTCGTCGCACAAAGCGCGCGAGCCAACTGACGTCGTCCCCGCCTACGGCAGCGGACTGACGTCGAGCAGCAGCGGCGGCGCGGGCCCGCTCGCCGCCCCGAACCCTCGTCGGCACCGATGTCCCATGCTCCGCCGATCGGACGTGCGTCCCCGAGATAGTCGACCGCGAATCCGCTGAGCGCTTCACCCGCATTGCACGCTGTGCCGGCGCAGGTCGTGAGCGTCAGGCTCGGCGGCACTCCGGTCTCGTCCAGGTTCGGATTGCCGTACGCGCTCCTGGCGTTGAAATCGGCCACGCAGTCAGCGCCCGCGGTGCAATCACCGGAGCGTTTGTATGTCGCGCCCTTCCAGTTGATGAGGGCGGAGCCGGGCGGGCAGGCCGGGCAGTAATACGCGCTATACGTCGGCACAGTGTAGCCACTCTGGTTTCCGATGACGTACACCATCGCGAGCGAGGGGACGGTCGTCGTGTTGACGAACAGGTTGTTCGTGAACGTGATCGAGCCCGTCCACGTTCCGACGTTGCTCTCTTGTTCGATGCCGGCGCCGTGCATCTCGGCGCACGTATTGTTTTGAAACGACACCGGTCCGCTCGACACGATAGCGTCCGCGCTGATGTTGATGCAGTTGTCCGAATTCCACACGCGATTGTTGCGCATCGTGCATCCGGCGAAGTTGCCCTGCCCGCTGACGACGGAGTGCCTTCCCGTAATTCGGCGTCGAGGCGCCCGGCACGTGCGTGTTGTAGATGAGGTTGCTCTCGATCAGGTCGTTCTCGCACCCGTTTTCCATGTCGATGGCAAGAAACCGACCCGCGTTGCCGCCACCGGAATCGTGAATGACGTTGCCGGTGATCAACCCGTTGGAGCCTAGCGGCCGCGCGGATGCCCGTTCCCTGGTCCGTGAAGCCTGGCAAACAACCGCTGCCGACGCCGGAGCACAGGTCGAAGAGCGGGTAACGTCTGGATGTCGTGGACGTCGTTGTCCGCGATGACCCACGAGCCCTTGTCGGCCTGAATTCGAATGCCTTCCTGTCCGCAGTGGTGAATGTTGCAGTTCCTCACCACGTGACTCGCGGCGGTCTGGCCGCTCACGGTGTTGGTGCTGTCGAGACAGGCGATCCATCACCCATCCGACGTCCAACCCGTCGAAGGTGATGCCAACATTGTCCGCGCGAAGCCCGATGCCGTACACGAGGAAACGTTGAATGGTGAAGCTTCCCCGCCGGATTCTTCCGGAACGTGACGTAGTGCGGCCCGATGCCGGGCGGCGAGAGATTGATCCCCATGTAGTCCATCGGGAGCTTGAAGTACGTCGCGTTGGCCGGGTTCGATCCGTCGGAGAGATGCACGCAGACCTGGCCAGCCACGTACTTCATGAATCCCACGGGCAACGACGAATCACACGTGCGATTGGTCTGGATGAGGTTCAGCCGCTCCTCTGCGTTGTTGCCGCGCTTGTACCAAGCAGTGAACGGAAAATTTTGAGAGGTGCCGCAGCGTTCCGCTGGTACAGCGGTAAACACCATTGCCGACGGATGTCCACGTGCTGCCAGTGGATGTCACGTGCTCCCGTCGAACACGACCGTGTCACCCGGGGCGTTCTGGACGATGTACCGATTGGTACTCGTGCCCGAGCACGCCTGGGGAACTGCCAACGACCGTATGTGCCCCGCCTTGAGCTCTATGATGTCGCCCGGACGCGCACCGTTCGTCCCGCAGACGACGAAATCTGGATGATTCCAGGCCCCGACACCGCCTTGGGCCGTAGCGCAGTTCGCCGAGGTGCCGTTGCCGTTGATCGAGCAGCCCGAGTTCACCGTCCAGGTCGTTGCCGACGCGAGCGATGCCCAGAGCAGCGGGACGAGTAAGCGGCATGATACGCCCGGTCCATGCCACCATCCGGGACGGGGTCGGTCGTACTGTCATGGGAGATTCCTTTCGCCACGGCGAGTCGATGCTCGCTCACCGGCGCGCAGATTTCGGTGTGGGACAGCGGCCGCCGCCTCCGTAACTAACCAAGCCGCCGCGAAGCCGCTGCCTAGGGCCGCGCGGAATGTACCACCTGCAACTCGCCTGGCAACCTTCGGTCGCTCGCGGGTGAGGTCAAGCGCGCCCATTCGCATGCGCGCTGCAACTCGGGTTTCGGTTGCTGTGTGTTTTTCGCGGTCGAAACGCATCTTCCAGAGCGGTTGGAGCAAGCCGCATTCCAGTGGTTGATACCCTCGTGAATATTGCGTTTCTCGAGGAAGGCAGGTTCACCACCCGCAAGAAAGCGACGCTCGGCCGTACATCGTCGCCACTCGACCTGGATGGACATAGGGCTTCCGCAGCCGGTTGAAGCGCGCGACCGCCCTCACCGGATCGCCGTCCAACCTGGACGTGACCGCATGAACCACTGCCCGCAAGACAGCAAGATCGGGCATGCGCGCCGTTCTTCCTGGCGAGGGCGCCCCTACGATGAAGCTCGCTCGATCTCGAGCGAGCGTGGAGCGAAATCATGGTCGCGCGCGGCGCCTAAGGACGGTTCGTGGGCCCGTTTTGCGACGTGCTTTTGGGCGGCCTGGGCATGCGCGCGTCGTAGTTCCAGGGAACCCCTCGTTGGCCCGACTCGGGTCGACATTGCGCTGACGAGAACGCGATGGTCGCGAAGCAGGCTTCAACTACTGATCGCGCTCAGCAATAGCCGAGGCTCTCGCCCCGAGCTGGTGGTCGTTAACGAAAATCCGGGAGGATCTCGCCTCAGGATCCGCCGCGAACGCTCGCGACCTCTTCCAGGCTCAATCCCTGAAGGTGACGACGGCCCCGAATACGCCAGAACCCCGGTTCCTATCGCGACCCACACCGGCTGACCCCGCACCAACCACACGACGCCCGCCATCGCGAGCGCGGCGCCACCGACGGCGATTGACCGTGCATCGAAGCCGATCGTAACGCCGGCAAACCAAAGCACGCTCAAACGTAGAGCGAAAGCGAAGTAGTGGATGCGAGCATCGCTAATGCGGCGCCAGTCGCACCCCAATCGGTACGCAGAGCCAGATCAAGAGCACCGCCGTCGCGCTAACAAGTTGACCACGTTGATCGCGAGGTCGGGCGCGCTGGCGATCGCTCCCGCGATCAGCGCTTGCCCCAGAAGTCGCATCGCGCAACCCGGCACGAGCGCCCCCATCATCAGATCACGAATGCCGTGACGCGCAGGCGCCGAAGTGACCGCCGAATACACCCCGACCAGCAACGGTTCTCAACAAGCGTGGCGCCAACCGCTATCGGCAAGAGAAGAGGAGAAAGTGAGTCGCGCCGTTTGTCGCGTGAGCTGCGCTGAAGCGCGCGGGCGACTCCGTGTGAGCCGTCCAGCAGAGGCGGCGAGAACCACCGCTGCCAGCACACTCGCGGGGGACCTCTTGCGCCATCGCGAAGATCCGCTGTCCGGCGCTGTAGGAGATCCCACCGCTTCAACCTGATGCCAGCCTCGACAGCACGAGAACACGTCGACGCGGGCATGCAAGGCCCACAGCCAACCGCCATGCCTACGAAGACGGGAACCTGCGCAATGAGCTCTCGCGAAAGAACACACGCTCGACCTGTGCAGGACATGGGGCACATGCTCGTCGCGCCACCCAGAAAGCAACTGCTGCACAAAATACGCGGGTGACCAGCATGGACACGGTCACCGCCACGAGGCCGTACCCGAGTACCAGGCCCAGCCACACCAAACCCACTAACGCGACGTTTTCGACGACCCGCAGGCACGCGATCATCTGCGGGAGTCGCGCGCCACGAGCAACGGCTTCGGCAACGACGATGACCACACCTGGCATCAGTGTCAGTGCCAGCACTGCCGTCCCTATCCGCGTCACGGGTCGTAGCCGATGCTGCACGCGTACATCACCGGCATCGACAAGATGCTGACGGCCGCCGTCAGGGAGCGAGCCGTGGACCAGGTAGCGATATGCCACATCCGGCGTTCGGACGACGCACCGGATCAACAGCGGCCAGAGGCCGAGGGAGGCAGTCGTCTCTGAACACGGTGACGTTCGCCACCATGATCTGGTACTGCCGAGGCCCGCGGCGCCGAAGCCAGCGCGCCACCAGAACGACGACGCCCATGCGCACGAACGGTGCCGCCGTCCGCGCCAACCAGACCATCGCCGCAGACTCGACGGGATTCGCCGCCTCGCCATGCCGGACGACGAGTCTCGACATCAGTTGGGGGCTTGGTAGCCGCGAAGGTCGCGAACGATATGTCGCTGCAGGGGCCGTTCCGCGTGTTGAAATCGCCTGGGTTGCCGACGATACGCGACGTTGCCGTGATGAGCGAGCCGCACCTTTTGGGATCCGCGACCGCGCCGGAGCCGCCTCCGCTCCCGGAAGGGAGTACCGACGAGAACCTCCGGGCATGTCTCTGTGGGGGCTCTGGCGCGAGGACCTCGCGACCCACGGCGGCGATCCGTTCGAGCAGGGTTCTGGGGCCGTCGCCGTTCATCGCTACGGGCAACTGGCGCATGGGACTTCCGCGGGCGGTGCGTCCGATCTTCACGCTGGCCTACCGCTTCCTCTTCAAGTGGGTCGAATGGACCTGCGGGATCTCGCTCCCCACAACACGGCCCTCGGGCGCCGCGTGAGAATTTGGCATCACGGCGGAACCATCCTTCTACGCGCGCGATCATGGCGACGACTGCCACATTCGTCACAACACGACGTTCGGCATCGTGCGACGGTCCGAGAAGCGCGCCATTCCGACGATCGAGGCGCGCGTGGAGATCGGATGCGGCGTCGCCGTCCTCGGCAACATTCGCATCGGACACGATAGCGTCATCGCCGCCAACGCCGGTCGTGCTGGACGACGTCCCTCCATGGTCCGTCTGTCGCCGGCGCCCCGGCGCGCGTCAGCAAGCGACTCACCCCTGACCGACTCGCTGGGCGACGAGAACACCGGCAGCTGACCGCGCACTGGACGACCGGACGATGTGCGGCATCGCTGGACTTCAACTCGCGGACCACGGGACGGATCGGACCCCGATCTCTCCGCGATGCTCGCCTGCCTGACGCGTCGCGGGCCGGACAGCGAGGGGATGTTCCACCACGGCGGAGCGTCGCTCGGGCACCGGCGCCTCTCGATCGTCGATTCTCTCACCGCAAGGCAATCAGCCGATGCTGAACGAAACCGGCGACATCGCCCTCGTGTGCAACGGCGAGCTGTACGGCTACCACGGACTCCGGGCCGAGCTGATCGAGCGCGGCCATCGGTTCGTCTCCTCACAGCGACTCCGAGGTGATTCTACACCTCTACGAGGAGCGGGGAATCGAAGCGGTCGACGCGTTGCAGCGGCATGTTCGCGTTCGCGATCCTCGACGCCCGCCGGAACGAGATTCACCTCGCGCGCGACCGGTTCGGCATCAAGCCGCTCTACTGGACGAATACGCCTGAGGGTTTCGCATTCGCCTCCGAGCTGCGCGCCCTCCTGGCCTCGCTCCGTACGTCAACCTGCGACGTCGACCTCTCGGCGTTCTCGCGCTACCTCTGCTTCTACTACGTGCCATCGCCGCACTCGATGGTCCGCGGTGTGCGCGCTCGAGCCCGGCCACGTCTTGACCTATCGCGAGGCCGCGTCACGGAGCACGCGTATTGGCGAGCGACCGATCACCTCGGACGCGCGAGGCCGGCCGCGGGTTTCGCTCGTGAGCGCTTCGAGGACGAGCTCGACGGTCTCCTCGCCGACACGGTTCAGCGTCCGCTCTGAACGCCAGACGTGCCGGTCGGCGCTGTTTCTTTCGGGCGGCGTCGACTCGTCCGGGATCGTCGCGTACGCGGAGCCAGTGCTCTCACGCGTCCAGACATTCTGTCTCGCGCACGACGACCCGGCGATACGACGAGCGCGCGTCTCGGGCGGCCCGCGTGGCGGAACATTGCCGCACCGACCACGTCGAAGTGCGTGGGTGAACGCGGGCCAGAAGTTCGAGCCTGCGCTGCTCGATTTCCTGGTGGACGTCTATGGCGAGCCGTTCGCGAGTCCCTCCGCGATCGCGGTCCAATCTGTCATTCAGGCGATGAAGGATCGCGTGAAGTGCGTCCTGTCGGGCGACGGCGCCGACGAGATCTTCGCGGGCTACGACGACTACGCGCGTACCGACGGATGACCAAGCTCCAGCGGGTGTTACCTGGATCGGTCGCGCTCCGGCTCGCCGCCGGTGAGCGCTTTCTCCAGTTCCCCGGCGGCGACAAGGTGAGGCGCGCACTCGAGCTCGCGCAGTGGACGGCGCTCGATTTCTCTACGGCGACAAGGGTTCTTCTCTCGCTCCAGCAATCGGCGCTGCTGGCCGATCCGATCCTCGCGCAGCTCGATCTCGAGCACGAGTCGCTCGCACCTGCTCGACAAGCTCGGCGTGCGCGACGACGCTGAGAGGGCTTCGATCTCATCTACCGATTTCACCTTCTGCAACAGCTTCCCGACTACGATGATGACGAAGACCGATCGCGCGTCGATGCGGACGCTCGGTCGAGGTCCGTGTGCCGTACGTCGATCACCTGGTCTTCCGAGCACCTCTGTCGCGCGCCTGCCGAGAGTCAAGTTCGACGCCGATCAACCGAAGCCGCTACTCAGGCGAGTGCTCGAGCGGCATCTCCCGCGCAACGTCCTCTATCGCTCGAAACAGGGCTTCGCGGTACACTCGAAGCGTTCGTCGGTGACGCCTTCTGGCCGTACTTCTCGAGCCTCGCTTCACTGCGAGACCGGCGGTGCCTTCTTCAAGGTCAGCGGCGGTCGAGCGCTTGGTCGCAGCGTACCTCCGTAGCGGGCAACGTCGCGACCGTCGACCGCATCAAGCTCATGTACCAGATCTGGATCATCGCGATCTTCCTCGCACTGGAAGCGGCGCGTGCTCGACGCGCCGTCCCAGTTCAGCAGAGTCGCGTAGATCCTGGGAGCGTTCAGACTCGTACTGCGTGGCGAGCGCCGCCTGATTCGATCCGAGTCGGCAGCACGAGGCGGGTCCCGCGCGGCTCGCGACTCCAGCCGCGCTCGGACGCGGGATCGCCCGCGAGCCGCGTCAAGCTGCCCGCGAGCGCGTCGACGCCCCGACCGGCACCAAGAGGCCGTTTCCTCGTCCGCGATCATCTCGGCGACCGCTACCGACCGGGGTCGCGATCACCGCGCAGCCGGCGACTACCATCCTCCAAGAGCGTGTTCGGCATGTTCTCCGCGTGCGACGGCAACACGAACACGTCGACGGAACGAAAGAGCACCGGCTTCGCGCCGCCTGACCGCCTCGAGATCAGAGCCATCCATCGCCGGGGCCCCGAGCGGTCGCGGTCAAAAGCTCAGTGTGCAACGCACCGCCGACCACGACCAAAGAGAACGTCGCGGTGCGTTCGCCGCATTGGTCGCAACCGCGTCGACCAACTTCGCGGAACCCTTCTCTCGTAGTCGAGCTCAGCTGACGCGGTCCCGACGAACGCGACGGTCAGACGATCGGCTGGGATGCCGATGCCCGCCACGATCGGGCTTGGCTTCGCGAAAGATCGCCGTGGAAGCCCATTGGGCAGATGCTACACGGCCGCGAGACCGAGTGGTCGCGAAAATAGTTGGCCCAACCCTCCGAAAGCGCGAGGACGACGTTCGGGACGCGGAGCAGGATCAGATGCACCATTGCCCGAGAAGGCCCGCGCGCACGTAGAACTCGGGAAACGTCCCGTCATGGACCTGCAGCAGCGTCGGTATCTGGAACCACGCGCGAGAGCGCGTATCCAGCGTTCTGATGAAGTTCACCCCGGCCGACGTTTTGATGATAGCCTCGCCAGCGTCCGTCGTCAGGCGTGACGAGGAACCGGCGATAGGCGTCGGCTTGGTTACGGAGACGCTGCCAAAGCCCCGGGTCGGATCCGCCAGGGCGACGAACGTGTTCACGAACCCATCCCCGTCGAGCGAGCGAGCGCCGATCCGCGCAGTAGCTCGATGCCGTTTGCAATCCCGCCGAGCTGCGGAGGCGCGGGCATGGGCCCGAGCAAGAGCACGCCTCCGGCCGAGGGGCTCGCGTCGCCGTCGCTGTCGGCTTCAGGGCGTCGTTCTCCACCGTCGAGGTCCCACGGTAGAGCGAATTTGACCTGACGAAGCCTCTTCCAGCCCATCGCCGGCAGATTGACGCGTCTGGTCGGGCGGACCGCGCAATGCTCGACGTCGGCGGAAAATCCGGTCTCGCTTCGCCCCGCTCGCTGAGGCTGCATCCTCACAACAATCTCGGCTTCAAAGGAACGGTACCTCACATGGTACGCCCCGGCGATCGTTTCGCTCGCATCGGAGTTCTGGGCCTTCTTGCGGGTCCGCAAGAAGTGGTGGCTCGCTCCCATCGTCATCATCATGATGCTCTTCCGGATCGCTGATCGTCTTCACGCAGGGATCGGCGCTGGCGCCGTTCGTCTACACGATCTTCTAGATGGCAGAATCGCTCTCCAAGGCTGAGCTCCGGAAGTTCGGGCTCACGGTCGGTGGTGCTTTCCTCGTGCTCGGCACCATCAGCTGGTGGCGCGGCCACGAGCTGCCGCCGCGCGTCCTCTGGACGCTCGGCGTCTTGCTGCTCGTTCCGGGCGCGCTCTTCCCCGCGCGTGCTCGGTCCGGTGCAGCGCGCCTGGATGGCGTTCGCGCATCGTGCTCGGCCACTTCAACACCCGCGTCATCCTGACCGTCCTCTTCTACCTCGTGCATGACCCCGGTCGGCCTCGATCATGCGGCTCTTCCGCGATCCGCTCGACCGCTCACTGAGAGGAAAGCACCAGCTCGCAGTGGATCAAACGCGAGCAGCAGCCCGTCGAGGTCGCGCGCTACGAGCGCCAGTTCTGACATGACGCACGATCCTCGGCATCTCGGCCTACTACCACGACTCCGCGGCCTGCCTGGTGCGCGACGGCGAGCTCGTCGCCGCCGCGCAGGAGGAGCGCTTCACGCGCAAGAAGCACGACGAGGAGTTTCCCGCATCACGCCGTCGCGTACTGTCTGCGCGAGGGCGGGCATCACGCATCGGCGAACTCGACTACGTCGGCTTCTACGACAAGCCGCTCCTCAAGTTCGAGCGCATCCTCGAGAACTACCTCGGGCGTCGCGCCGAAGGGCCTGAACTCGTTCCTCACCGCGATGCCGGTCTGGCTGAAGGAGAAGCTCTTCACCGGCGACGCGCTCCGGCGCGAGCTCGGCGGCTACGAGGGCGAAGCTGCTCTTCGCCGAGCACCACGAGTCGCACGCCGCGAGCGCGTTCTATCCGTCGCCGTTCGAGGAGGCCGCCGTCCTCACGATGGACGGCGTCGGCGAGTGGGCGACGTCGTCGTACGGCGTCGGACGCGGCAAGGACCTCGAGCTGCTCGCCGAGCTCCGCTACCCGCACTCGCTCGGCATGCTGTACTCGGCGTTCACCTACTACACCGGCTTCAAGGTGAACTCGGGCGAGTACAAGGTGATGGGGCTCGCGCCGTACGGCGAGCCGCGCTTCGTCGAGCGCATCATCGAACGACGTGCTGCAGCTGAAGGACGACGGCTCCTTCAAGCTCAACATGGACCTACTTCAACTACCTCCACGGCCTCACCATGACGAACGGCGCCTTCGACAAGCTGTTCGGCGGGCCGCCGCGTCAGCCCGAGTCCGACGCTGACCCAACGCGAGATGGATCTCGCCGCGTCGGTCCAGGTGGTGACCGAGGAGATCATGCTGCGCATGGCGCGCCACGTGCACCGCGAGACCGGCATGGAGAACCTCTGCCTCGCCGGCGGCGTCGCGCTCAACTGCGTCGGCAACGGCCGCCTGCTGCGCGAAGGCGCCGTTCAAGCGTCTTTGGATCCAGCCCGCGGCCGGCGACGCCGGTGGCGCGCTCGGGGTCGCGCTCACGATCTACCACAAGGTGCTCGGCAACGAGCGCCACCGGAACGGCGCGCGCGCTCGACACGCATGAAGGGCTCGTACCTCGGCCCGGCGTTCTCGGACGACGAGATCGAGTCGTTCCTGAAGGAGATCGGCGCGGTCTACGAGCGGCTTCCCGACCGACGCGCATGATCGCCCGCACCGCCGAGGCGCTCGCCGACGAGAAGGTCGTCGGCTGGCTCCAGGGCCGCATGGAGTTCGGGCCGCGCTCGCTCGGCGTGCCGCAGCATCCTCGGCGACCCGCGCTCGCGGAAGATGCAGTCGATCATGAACCTGCAAGATCAAGTTCCGGGAGAGCTTCCGGCCGTTCGCGCCGAGCGTGCTCCGCGAGCACGTCGCGGACTACTTCGATCTCGACGTGCGACTCGCCGTACATGCTGCTGGTCGCGCCGGTGCAGCGCGTCGCGCCGCATCGCGATGACGCGACGAGCAGCAGCGCCTCTTCGGCATCGACAAGCTGAACGTCGCCCGCTCCGACCTCCCGTCGATCACCCACGTCGACTACTCGGCCCGCATCCAGACGGTGCACGCGGAAACGAACCCGCTCTATCACGCGCTGCTCACCCGCTTCCACGATCTCACCGGCTGTCCCGTGCTCGTCAACACGAGCTTCAACGTGCGCGGCGAGCCGATCGTGTGCACGCCGAAGGACGCCTACCTCTGCTTCATGCGCACCGAGATGGACACGCTCGTGCTCGGCTCGTTCGTCCTCGAGAAAGAGCCGTCAGCCCGAGCTCAAGCAAGACGTGGACTGGCGAACGCTCTACCAACTCGATTGACGAGCGGCGCGGTGACGACCCCGATCCTCGGATCGCCGAGACGTGACGCTCAGCCGACCATCTGTCCGCTGCGCACCTTCGCCATGATCACGGCGCTGCTGGGGTTGTTCCTGCTCTCGGGATGGTTCGGCTATCGCGCCTATCTCGAGAGCCCCGAGGTCGTGTCGGCCGAACCGTCGCCGTCGCGTCATCCGGCGACCGCCACACGCGCCGTGCTCTTCGTCGTCGATGCGTTCACGCCGGGCAAGGCGTTCGATCCGGCGGTCATGCCGGCGTTCAACCGTCTCGCGAGCGCCGGCGCGTCGGGCATCGTCCAGACCGGAACGGTCACCACGACCGCGCCCTGCGTCTACAGCTCTGACGACCGGTCGCCCGGGGAATCCTGGTCCAGGCGATCTTCAACTTCCACTCGAGCGCGACGCGCGTCGATTCGCTGCTGAGCCTCATGGCGCGCCGACGGCGGTCGGTTGGCGCTCGCCGGCGATCCCGCGTGGCACCGTCAGTTCAGCTGGCTCGATTCCGGCCGAGGATCGCCACGAAGCGCCCGAGCCCGGGCATCACGATCGAGCATCACATCGACGGCTACGACCGCGCCGACGTCGATTTCATCCTCGCGAAGTACCAAGACCCGCGCTATCGCCTGCTGATCCTCCACCTCGGCAGCGTCGACGCGGTCGGCCACATGGTGACGCCGCTCGCGAGCCGTTACGCGCGAGCAGCTCACGTTCATGGACGGCCTGCATCGCGCGCGTCGCGGCGCGCCGTCGATCCGACGACGACGCTGCTGCTCGTGACGGGCGACCACGGCATGGCGTCGCGCGGCACCCATGGCGGCGAGGAGGAGGCGCGTCTCACGCCCTACGCGCTGGTCGGACCCGGCGTGCAGGCGGGCGTCAAGCAGGACCTCAAGCAAACGGCGCTCACCTCGACGCTGCTCGGCCTCCTCGGCCTGCCGTTCCTGCCGGTGTCGGAGGAGCCCGCCGGTCACGACCCTGCTCGCACCCGCGCCGGAAGCCGGAGCGCGCTCCCGTCTCGGAATACTTCGAGAGCAAGCGGCCGACGCCGCGGCCACAGGGGAGCCATCCGGCGCTCGCGGACGGAACGCCGTCGGACCGCGGACGTCAATCGCGCCCTGAACGAGGTCCTCTTCGGCGCCGAGGAGTCGCGCGTCGGCTGGCGCATGCTGGCGGCCGGGCTTCACCATGCTCGGCGTCCTCGGCACGGCGTTCATGGTGTGGCGCTCGGCACCGCGCCCGCGCGAACGACCCTCCGCGCTCGCGCATCTGGTGCTCGCGGCGACCGCGCCGCTCCTGCTTGGCGATCGTCGGCGACGAGCTTCATCTGATGCGGAGCGCGTTCGCCTTTCAGTCCACGACGATCGCGATGACGGTCGTCGCCGGCCTGCTCGCCAGCGTCGCCGCTCGTCACCGGCGCGTTCTGGCGCTTTCCGCGCTCTCCTCGAGCCTCGCGGGCCTGGCGGATCTCCGCCTTCTCTGCCCGTCCTCGTCGTGCTGACCGCGCCGCTCGTGAACTCGCACTGGCTCCGACCGCGGCCGTACTTCGAGCTGCTCCTGCTCGCGGCGGTCGTCCTGCTCGTGCCGTTCGACGGGCGGCGCCGCAGCATCCGGCCTGCCACGGCGGTCACCGCCGCGATGATCTACGTCCCGCAGCTCGCGCCTGGAGACTGGCAGCATCGGCTGCTGCCCGATGCTCGCCGCCGTGGTCGGTGCTCGCGCTCCGCAATCTCCAGAGCGACCGCGCCGCCGCAACCGGCCTCGCGCGCGCCGCCGTGGTCGCGATCTTCGCGGCCGCGTTCTCTCTGGCGCGCCGGCGCCGGAGCACCAGCATCGCGAGCGTCGTTCTCTCGCTCTTCTTCGTCGCCGTGCTTGATGGCGGTAGCACTGAAGGACGAGCCGCTCGCAGCCGCGGCGCTGCTGATCGGCGCGAGCACCGCGCTCTTCCTGATCATGGCCTCCGACGCCCACGAGGGGCTCGGTGTTCTGCGCGACCGCCGTCGTCGCCTTGGCGCTGTCGCGGATCCGCCTCGATCTCGCGCGGCCCGGCCTCGATCTATCTCGTCGGCGGCGGTGCTTCATCCTGCTGCGGGTGTGCCTCTATTTCGAGCTCGGCGACCAGTACAACATCAGCTCGATCCGCACGGCTCCCGGCTTCCTGCTGGCCGACTACGGATTGCCCTGCCGAGCGTCGTCAGGCCTGTTGCTGCTCAAGTACTGCCTGCCGTGGCTCGTGATCCTCGCCATGGCGCTGCCGCTCGCTCGCGGCTGCGGAACGACGGCTGGACGACGCACCTCTTCGACCTCTCTGGTGGTCGGCTACGTCGTGCGCTTCGCCGCCGTCGCCGCCGTGGTCGACCCGTTCCGCGGCCTCCCGAACGGCATGGACGGCATCGTCGGCATGTTCTGCGTGACGTGGGCCGAGCTCCTGACCTTCGAGATCGTCGCCACCCTCGCGGCCGCCCTGATCGACGGCCGGGTCGCGCCTGGCGCCGCGGCCGCTTCCCGGCCGCGGCCTAGACGCTGCGCAAGCGCGCATAGCACTCGCTACGCGGTCGGAGCAAGACGACCTGACCGACGCCTGCGTCATGCCGTTCTGGCGAGTTGCTCTGTCGAACGCCAGTGTCTACGATCGATGCTGGCCCGTCGACCCCTGGGGCTTCGTGCACTACTGGGGGAGGACAGCAACGCAATGAGGTTGGGATATCGGTTGTCGTTGCTGGCGTTGGCGAGGCGGTGTGCTCATCGCCGGAACGGGAACGGCGGGTTTCGACGGGCACCCCCTCTCTCGGCGCGGACCTGTCGGCGACCATCGTCATCGGATGGGCGCGATCCATTTCGAGCCGCGCGGGTGGGTGGACACCACCGTCACGCACGAACCCGCTGGCCGTCGACCCGCAACCGTCGGGTCCATCGAGGTCTGACGCGCGATCAGCTGGCTGGCCAGCTTGCCAAGGCCACCGTCAGCGGCGAGCGGTGTTGCGGTCACCTGCGAGCCTCCGCTGACGCCGTGCCGCCCCGGGGCGATCGCCGTCGCCCGGCGCTCCCCGATCGACGCCGGCAAGGCACGCGTCAGCAGCCGGCACCACGACCCAGCTCTGCAATGCACCGCCATGCACCGCGCGCAAGTTTCGCCGACGGCATCGGTGAAAGAAGCCCCGCTCGAGCTGATGAAGAAAGCTCGCTTATCAGAGCAGCCTTCGAGCCGGCGACTGCTCTCGCCCTCGCTACGCGGGATCGACCCCGGTCGATGACGGCCCGCCCGCCGAGCATCGGCCGACCACCTCCCTCCCCGAGAGACCGACTCCTCATGCACCTCCTCCTTCGCTCGCGTCGTCGTCGCCCGGCTAGCGCCTGGGCGTGAGCGCGCTCATCCCGCGCGGCGGTTCCGGCGCGGCTTTCAGGAAGCCGTCGTCGTCGCCAGCGTGGCCGCAACCGAGCGTCATCGGCTTGCGCCCGACGGCCGTCTGTTCATCTGGTGAGAAAAAGCTCCGAGGCTTGCGAGATCCGCATCGGCAAGACCGGCGCCCTGCTCGCCCAACCGTTCTTGGACGTTGAACGCGTTCGTTCCCGCCGGCGATCCCTGCTTCGACACGTTCAACGAGCGTGGGCTCCTGGGCATCGCGTTCAGTGTCCGGAGCTTCGCCGCGAACGGTTTCCTGTACGTCTACCACTGGTCTGCAAATCACGCAGAATCCGCCCCAGCCCTGGGAACGAACACCTGCGGTTCGGCCAAGAACCGGAGTGGCAGCGGCCCGCCGCCGCCGGCGACGTCGTCGACGCGACGAGCCCGACGTGCTGCTCCCACTGACATCGACAACGACGGCGGGCAACGCAACGCCGGCTGGTCGGCCTCGGCCGCTGGACGGAAAGTCTCACGTCGCCATCGGCGACGGCGGGAGGCCAAGGCGCCGAACATGGGATCGCTGAACGGCAAGATCCTCCGCCAGCAACGCCGACGGCACCATTCCAGCCAGACAACCCGCTCGTGACCCAGCTCGCGCGCGCGGCGAGATCTGGGCCTTGGGGTCCTGCAACCCGTTTCGTTGCCGCAGCTTCGCGGCCGACGGCCGCTTTGTTCTGCGGCGACGTCGGGAGCGAACGGGTGGGTGCCAGAAAGTCGACCAATACGAAGGGCGCCGCCCAACTACGCGGAAATAACGCTGACGCGACCGAGGCCGCGCCTCAATGCGACGTCCTTCCCGCACTTACGGCGACCGATCCACGCCTACGCTCGCTGCGCACCAGCGTCGCGATCATCGGCGGCGACTTCGGCGCTGTTATCGAGCTTCCCGGGCGACTCATCGCCAGAGTTACTCTTCTCGGTCACTTCCGCCATCGGCCGCATTCAGCGCGCGCTGCTCTCGCCCCCTCGGCACGACCGTGCAATCGATCCAGAGACTTCGCAAACGAGCCTCGGCGGGAACAGCGTCACGGATCTTCATCGCCGGCCCCCGACGGGTCACTGTGCTACACCGCGTGCGGCGCGAATCAGGTTCGGAGGATCACCGCGACGTCGCCGAGATCGTTCGGCCTGTCGCGGTCGCGTCCGCGGACGTCACCTCCGGGCCGCCGCCGCTGCTCGTGCAGTTCTCTCCGCCGCGGGCTGCGTCGGACCGGACCGCGACGTCGATCGCGCCCAGCCGGAACTTCGGGGACGGAAGCGCAACGTCCGCGCTCGCACGAGCCCATCGCATCAATTCGCGGTGAAGAGGCACCGTCAGATACGGTCTGCAGCACCGTGAGCGACGGCAAGGCACGCCGGGTCCCGGCACCGGCACGCTCATCATGACCGTCGGGACGCCGCCGATGCCAGGTCGATCGCGGCGCCGCTCGGTAACGAAGCGCGAGCTTCCGCGCCGGCGACACCGATCCCGCTCCAAGGGGCGGCGTCGGACTCGGAGGACGGAGTCGCTTCCGCGCGTCGAGCTTGCGCTGGCGGGTGATCTTCCACCACGCCGATCACTACCGCCCGTACATCGACGATCTCCCCCGGGAGTGCTTCGTCGTTCACGACCGCCACGAGCGATGGTTTCGAGCCTGACGTCGCGTACAGCAATGCAGCGAAAAGC
>ERZ1370068.1799-contig-11740_pt1 | contig 78523 bp, 118 predicted proteins | sample MGYA00561227_ERZ1370068 | MGnify/ENA primary metagenome ERZ1370068 (study PRJEB38410, sample SAMEA6850437) | metagenome | study: Metagenomic assessment of the ecological functions of the soil: analysis of the soil microbiota associated with the... | reverse complement strand
GGTCTGATTATGTAGCCACGAACGGCACGGTAACGTTCAATCCGGGTGACACCAGTAAGACCGTGAGCGTGACGATCAACGGCGACGTCGGGTTTGAGCCGGATGAGACGTTCTTCGTCAATCTGTCGAACCCGGTGAACGCGACGATCAGCGATAACCAGGGCCTCGGCACGATTCAGAACGACGACGCCCAGGGCGGATTCATCAGCTTCAGTCAGCCGAACTATAACGTCAGTGAAAGCACCGGAATAGTCACAGTCACGGTCACTCGCACCAATGACGTCTCACAGGCGGCGTCAGGTGGATTACGCCACGGATGATACCGGCGCGTCGACCAACTGCGCGGCGCTCAACACGGATTGGCGTCGCAGCGCTGCGACTACACGTCCATGTTTGGCACGCTTCGAAGTTCGCGGCGAATGAAACGCAAAAGACGATCGACATTCCGATCAATCTGGATGCTTACACCGAAGGACCGGAAGTGTTCACGGTCAAACTGTCGAATCCGACGGGCGGCGCAGTTCTGGCGGTGCCGTCAACGGCGACCGTGACGATTAGCGACTCGCCTTCGCCAACGCCGAACGCAATTGACGACACGACGAGCTTCGTGCGGCAGCAGTATCGCGACTTCCTGAATCGCGACGCTGATCGCGGCGGGTCTGGCCTTCTGGAAGAACAACATCGACAAATGCAACGACCCGGCGCAGCGACCGCCGGGACAGACCCTGGCCGCGTGCATCGAAGTGCAGCGCATCGTCGACTATCAGCGGCGTTCTTCCTGTCGATTGAGTTCAAACAGCACGGGCGGCATGGTGCGTGACTTCTATGTGGCGGCGCTCGATCGTCCGTTGACGAACAACATGCCGGACTTTGTCGAGTTCATGCGCGACACGCAGGCGATTCAGAAGGGCGTGGCTGTGGGCCAGGGCAACTGGCAGCAGGTGCTGGATGCGAATCGCACTTGCGTTCATGAATGAGTTTGTCACGCGGGCCGAGTTCGTGGCGCTGTATCCGACTACCGATACGCCGACGCAGTACGTCGACAAGTTGTACTCAGCATGCGAACGTGACGGGGACGCAGCAGGAGCGGCTCGACGCAATTGAGTATTTTGGCGGGGCGGCCACGGCTGCGGATACGGGCGCCCGCGCTCGAGCGTTGCTGCGGGTGACGCAGAGCGGGGATTTCCAGGTCGCGCGAAATCAACCGCGTGCGTTCGTGCAGATGCAGTACTTGGGTTACCTGAGAAGGAATCCGAACGATCGCGCCCGACGACAACTTCAACGGCTTTAACTTCTGGGTGAACAAGCTGAACCAGTTCAACGGCGACTTCCTCGCACGCGGAGATGGTTAAGGCGTTCCTGAGTTCAGATGAGTACCGCCGCGCGCTTTGGTCCGTGAGCCATAACGGTAACTCTCTTAGCTGCGGGTGTAATCGATCCTGCGAAGGCTACTCGTTGCGCACTACAAAATGCGGCTTCGATCGCCGGACTGATGCTCACAACTGAAGCATTAATTTCCGAGCTACAGGATGATGACAAGCCGCGGGCAATGCCCGGCGGTATGGATATGTAATCACGTAAGAACTTGAGATTGGGAGCCTCACGTTTCGGCGTGGGGCTTTTTTATGTGCGCCGGGGAAGGTTGCTGAGTTAGTGCGCGCCGCCCGGCTTGAGGGCTATTCCCTCGTCCTCTCTTCTCTCTGTTTGCGCAGTCTCTGTAATCGAGAGCTCCCCATTGCCGGAGCTTTGTTTGACTTGCATTTCAGCCGTCCGTTTCACGGACTGGCGAATTCTGCGGGCTTCTGATCCCACCGGATAAATCGGTGGGCTACTCCATCAAGTCGGCTGCGCCGACTTTTAAGGCAAAGCCTCACGACCCGGAGAGGATTTTAAGCTTTTGCTTCACCAGCGTTCGCTTGTATTCTGCGCGCGCCTGACAAGTTCATGAGTCGCTGTTCCGAGGGGCGTCGCTCAACCCGATAATTTATTCTCGCGGGTCCCCTCCACTTGTTCGTCCTTCTTTGAGGAAGATTCAGATGTACTCCGCAATCCCCTGTGCTCTCCGCTCGTCTCGTCTATTCAATAAACCTCTTCGCGTAGTTTTGTCTCGCGTCATCCGGTGTTGTTGATAGTGCTGGTGCTGATGGCGGCGCTCCTGGCAGCCGCTATAGGCGGCCCGATCGCGGGCGCCGTCGCGGCTAGTTTTGGGGCGAAGACCGACTTCGGCACGGGCAGCGTTCCAGCCTCAGTCGCGGTGGGCGATTTCAATGGCGATGGCAAGCTCGATCTGGCGGTGGCGAACTCTAGTAGCGCCACCGTCTCGATTCTGCTGGGCACGGGCACGGGCAGCTTTGGGGCGAAGACCGACTTCGGCACGGGCAGCGGTCCAGTCTCAGTCGCGGTGGGCGATTTCAATGGCGATGGCAAGCTCGATCTGGCGGTGGCGAACTTTAATAGCGACACCGTCTCGATTCTGCTGGGCACGGGCACGGGCAGCTTTGGGGCGAAGACCGACTTCGGCACGGGCAGCCACTCCAGTCTCAGTCGCGGTGGGCGATTTCAATGGCGATGGCAAGCTCGATCTGGCGGTGGCGAACTATAATAGCGCCACCGTCTCGATTCTGCTGGGCACGGGCACGGGCAGCTTTGGGGCGAAGACCGACTTCGGCACGGGCAGCATTCCATCCTCAGTCGCGGTGGGCGATTTCAATGGCGATGGCAAGCTCGATCTGGCGGTGGCGAACCATGAATAGCACCACCGTCTCGATTCTGCTGGGCACGGGCACGGGCAGCTTTGGGGCGAAGACCGACTTCGGCACGGGCAGCGCTCCAGTCTCAGTCGCGGTGGGCGATTTCAATGGCGATGGCAAGCTCGATCTGGCGGTGGCGAACCGTAGTAGCGCCACCGTCTCGATTCTGCTGGGCACGGGCACGGGCAGCTTTGGGGCGAAGACCGACTTCGGCACGGGCAGCGCTCCAGTCTCAGTCGCGGTGGGCGATTTCAATGGCGATGGCAAGCTCGATCTGGCGGTGGCGAACCTTAGTAGCGCACACCGTCTCGATTCTGCTGGGCACGGGCACGGGCAGCTTTGGGGCGAAGACCGACTTCGGCACGGGCAGCGGTCCAGTCTCAGTCGCGGTGGGCGATTTCAATGGCGATGGCAAGCTCGATCTGGCGGTGGCGAACTTTAATAGCAACAACGTCTCGATTCTGCTGAACACCACACCCATTGTCGCCTCTGGGTGTTTTGTCCCAAGACCGACTTCGGCACGGGCAGCAGCTCCAGCCTCAGTCGCGGTGGGCGATTTCAATGGCGATGGCCAGCTCGATCTGGCGGTGGCGAACAATGGTAGCAACACCGTCTCGATTCTGCTGGGCACGGGCACGGGCAGCTTTGGGGCGAAGACCGACTTCGGCACGGGCAGCGCTCCATCCTCAGTCGCGGTGGGCGATTTCAATGGCGATGGCAAGCTCGATCTGGCGGTGGCGAACTCTAGTAGCGACACCGTCTCGATTCTGCTGGGCACGGGCACGGGCAGCTTTGGGGCGAAGACCGACTTCGGCACGGGCAGCGCTCCAGCCTCAGTCGCGGTGGGCGATTTCAATGGCGATGGCCAGCTCGATCTGGCGGTGGCGAACCTTAATAGCGACACCGTCTCGATTCTGCTGGGCACGGGCACGGGCAGCTTTGGGGCGAAGACCGACTTCGGCACGGGCAGCGCTCCAGTCTCAGTCGCGGTGGGCGATTTCAATGGCGATGGCAAGCTCGATCTGGCGGTGGCGAACCGTAATAGCAACACCGTCTCGATTCTGCTGGGCACGGGCACGGGCAGCTTTGGGGCGAAGACCGACTTCGGCACGGGCAGCGCTCCAGCCTCAGTCGCGGTGGGCGATTTCAATGGCGATGGCAAGCTCGATCTGGCGGTGGCGAACCTGAATAGCGCCACCGTCTCGATTCTGCTGGGCACGGGCACGGGCAGCTTTGGGGCGAAGACCGACTTCGGCACGGGCAGCATTCCAGCCTCAGTCGCGGTGGGCGATTTCAATGGCGATGGCAAGCTCGATCTGGCGGTGGCGAACTTGAATAGCGACACCGTCTCGATTCTGCTGGGCACGGGCACGGGCAGCTTTGGGGCGAAGACCGACTTCGGCACGGGCAGCGCTCCACTCTCAGTCGCGGTGGGCGATTTCAATGGCGATGGCAAGCTCGATCTGGCGGTGGCGAACTTTAATAGCAACACCGTCTCGATTCTGCTGAACAACACTCCGCCCACGCCGACGATCACACCGAGCGGAACGGCTACTTTCTGCGTCAGCGGCACGCTGACGTCGAGCAGCTCAACAGGGAATCAGTGGTACAAGGACAACAACCTGCTTCCGGGTGAAACAAACCAGACATTGAATGTCACGGCGTCCGGCAGTTACACAGTTACGGTGACGGATTCCAGTTGCCCCAGCGCTCCATCAGCAGCGACTACAGTCACCGTCAATCCAACGCCAGCGACACCAACGATCACGCCGGGCGGCCCCACAACATTCTGTCAGGGCAACAGCGTCACGCTGACCTCCGAGTAGCGCGAGCGGTAATCAATGGTATCTAAACGGCAATCCGATCGGCGGAGAGACTAATCAAACCTACGTCGCGTCGGCCACCGGCAACTACACTGTTCAGGTGACCGATGGGAACAATTGCCAGAGTTCACCTTCCGGAGCCACCTCAGTCACGGTGAATCCGATTCCGCCAACGCCGACGATCACGCCCAGCGGATCGACGACCGCCTGCGATAGCCTGCTGCTGACATCCAGCAGCGCCAGCGGTAATCAATGGTATTTGAATGGCAACGTCCTGATTGGCGGTGCGACTAATCAAACTTACAGTGCCACGGCATCCGGAAGCTACACGGTCGCCGTTACTGAACTTCAGCGATTGCACCGAGCGCAGCATTCGGCGGCGGCGACTGTCACGGTTCAGCATAGTGCCGCGATCACAGTCATCGAACACGAATGATAGCGGCGCGGGCAGTTTGCGCTGACGCGATCGCTAACGCTTGTACTCGAGCGGGCTACGATCAACTTCGATCCGGCGCTGAACGGTCAGACAATCACGCTGACAAGCGGCGAGTTGGCTGATCAATAAGAACCTGACGATCACAGGGACCGGGCGCGAATCTGCTGACTATCTGCCGGTAACAATGCGAGCCGGATTTTCAATATTGCGTAACACATTCACCGTGGGTCTCAGCGGGCTTGACGATGAGCAACGGAAGAGTCAACACCGCGACTGAGCGAGGGCGGAGCTATTCAAAACAATGGCACGCTGACGATCACCGGCAGCACGATCTCAGGGAACACTGTTAATGGAAGTGGACTTAACCTGGGGGCCGGCATTAGTAATAGGACCACGGGCAACCTGACGCTCAGAGACAGCACGATCTCGGGGAATTCGGCAACTGGCGGCGCAGCTAATGACGGTGGTGGCATTTACAACCAGGGCGTTGCTAAAGTTATTAACAGTACAATTTCCGGCAACTCGTCCACCATCGGCGGCGGTCTTAGCGTGGATCCCGGCGGCGGTAACGTCTCAATTATCAACAGCACCTGTCTCAGGCAATTCTGCCTCCTTTGCGGGCGGCGGTCTGCACGCTTCTGCAGGGACCGTAAATGTCAGAAACACAATCGTCGCCGGCAATACGTCGCCCATATGCTCCCGACGTGAGAAATGCGTTTGTCTCGCAGGGCAACAACCTGATTGGCGCGAGTGATGGCAGTACCGGCTTCACTAACGGCGTCAACAACGACAAAGTCGGTACGGTGGCCTCGCCGCTCAACGCGCTGCTGGCGCTGCTCGGCAATTACGGCGGACCGACACAGACACATGCGCTTATTGCCGGGCTCGCCGGCGATCAATGCCGCAAACAATTGCGTTACCGATGTGGCGCACTGTGGGGACGCTAACCTCCCGCAGCTTACCAGCGACCAGCGAGGCTTTGGGCGTCAGGTCAACGGCACGGTCGATATCGGCAGTTTCGAGTCGCGCGGCTTTACCATTGCGGTCATCAGCGGCACACCGCAAAGCGCGACGATCTTAAACACATTCGGCGCTCCATTGATTGCTTCAGTCACTGGAGTCGGCGGTGAACCTGTGAACGGAGGCATCGTCACATTTACTGCGCCAGCGGCTAATGCGTCAGCGGTTTTGACGGGTGGCGGCTCAACCGCGAACGTCAGCATCGCCAGCGGCCAGGCAAGCATTAACGCCACGGCAAATGGAACTGCGGGTTCGTACAACGTCAGTGCCAGCGCCATCGGCGCAACGTCGGCCTCATTCTCATTGACCAACAACCAGGCCACCACCACGACCGCAGTTTCTTCGTCGGTCAATCCAGCTGATTTCGGTCAGAGCGTGACCTTCACGGCGACGGTAACGTCAGGCGCGGGCACGCCTTCAGGGACGGTGCAGTTCAAGGATAACGGCAACAACCTGGGAGCCCCGGTGGCTTTGAACGCCGGAGTCGCGCAATTCACAACGTCAACATTGGCTGTCGGGCAACGCATCACGATTACGGCTGATTACAATGGCGACACAAACTTCGCGGCCGGCACTGGGACACTAACAGGTGGCCAGGTCGTTAAGGCGCAGCCGACACTATCGATAAACGATGTGTCGATCGCCGAGGGCGATACGGGCACGACCGCGATGAGCTTCACCGTGACCCTCTCGGCGGCAAGTAACCTGACCGCGACAGTCGACTTTGCCACTGCGAATGGAACAGCCATTACGCCCCGATTACCTGGCGACGAATGGCACGCTCACCTTCAATCCCGGTGATTTGACGAAGACGATTAGCGTGACCATCAACGGCGACGTTAATTTCGAGCCGAATGAAACCTTCACGGTGAATCTGACGAACGCGGTCAACGCCGGCATCAGCAAGGCGACTGGAATCGGCACTATCCAGAACGATGATCCCGCCGGCGGCGTGATTGCCATGAGCAAGACTGACGATACGGTGAGCGAAGCGACCGGCTTCATCACGGTCACGGTCGTGCGCACCAAAGATGTGTCGCAGGCAGTGAACGTGGACTACGCCACGGACGACACTGGAGCATCGCCGAACTGTGCGACGCTCAACAGCGGCCTCGCTTCATCACGCTGTGACTTCACGCTCATGCTGGGGACTTTGAAGTTTGCGGCGAATGAAACGCAGAAGACCGTAGACATTCCGATCAATCGCGACGGCCACCTGGAAGGAGCCTGAGACGTTTAAGTTCGTGCTCTCGAATCCAACCGGCGGCGCCATTCTCGGGCTAACGTCATCACTAAATATCACGATCACCGATTCCGTGGTGCCATCGGCGAATGCGATTGACGATACCGAGTCTATTCGTCCGGCAGCAGTATCACGACTTCCTGAACCGGGAGCCGGACGCGGACGGCCTGGCTTTCTGGAAGGACAACATCGACAAGTGCATGAATCCGACGAGAATTCCCGCCGGACCAGACGGTCAGCGCAATGCCTCGAGACGCAGCGCACCATCACCTCGGCGGCGTTCTTCCTTTCGATTGAGTTCCGGCAGACCGGCGGGCTGGTCCGCGACTTCTATGTGGCGGCGCTCGATCGGCCGGCCACGAACAACATGCCTAACCTGATCGAGTTCACGCGCGCCACGCAGGCGATCCAGCGTGGCCTGGTTGTCGGTCAGGGCAATTGGCAGGCGCTATTGGCGGCCAACCAGACGGCTTTCATGGATGACTTCGTCACCAGCGCTGAGTTCGTCGGGCTCTATCCGACCACCGACACTCCGACGCAGTACGTGGACAAACTTTATCTGCACGCGAACGTGACTCCGGGCTCAGCGCAGGAGCGCGACAATGCGATTGCTGAATTCGGCGGCGCGGCGACTGCGGCTAACGCCGGAGCGCGGGGCCGCGCGTTGCTGAGGATCACGCAGAACGCGCGCGTTCCAGGCGCGCGAACTGAATCGCGCGTTCGTGCAAATGGAGTACTTCGGCTACCTGAGAAGGAACCCGAACGATCGCGCCCGATAGTAACTTCGACGGCTATAACTTCTGGGTGAACAAGCTGAATCAATTCAACGGCGACTTTCTCAAGGCAGAGATGGTCAAGGCGTTTCTGAATTCAGGCGAGTATCGCGGGCGGTTTGGACCGTGACGAGAGCGCCGGCATCACTGCCTGCGGTGCCGCCGGCATCCTGCCGGCTGAAATAAAAGACAATGCGGGATGCCCGCGGAGCGCACGCAGTGATGCGTGCGCTCCGTTGGTCCAAACGGTTTCCTATCTATTTGCTTCCACGGACGTTCCCGTTAGGCCACACATACCTGACCCAGCCGGGATATTGCCGAGCACTCGGCATCAGCATGGGCACGGTCGAAAACCACCGCCATAACATCTGCGCCAAACTCGGCGTGCACGGCAGTCACGCCCTGATGAAGTTTGCGCTCCAGCACCAGGCGGAACTGTAAACGACGCTCCGGAGGAGCGGAATGTTTATAGCACGTCGCACCTCTCCATTCGCTCCGTCAGGAGCGAAATGTGCAGGACTTGTTTCTTCAGAACATTGCGCTCCTACCGGAGCACGCTGCTATTTGAAGCTCGACAGCTATAAACATCTCACTCCTCCGGAGTGAAAGCGCTGTCCTCGCCTAAGTAGTTCTACCTAGAAAAATCGAGTAGTTCCACTCACCCGAAATTGAGCAGAAACCTCCCTGTTCCGAAAGCCCGCCGCGCTCCATACTCCGCCTGAATTTTTGGTGAGACAAAACAAATAATTCTGATTGCTGATGACAACTCGCAGGCCCATTCAGCCACAAAAAGGAGAAAATCATGTTGCACAAATCACTCAGTTCCTTGCGTCGTATTACTTTGAACTATAGAGGAACGCAGCCGTCACTGCGTCTCCAACCCGCAGTTCTTCAGCGGCAAAGTATCGCCGGCCCTATCAACTTTCGCGTCGTTTCGCTTTTTTATTTGTCTGACAGCGCTGGTGGCGGTCTCGGTGTTTGCCGTCGTCGGCTTCGATTGGCTGCTGCTTCTTGACAGGGACGGTGCGCGCGGCGACCTTCACCGTCACGAACGACCATGACAGCGGGACGGGCTCGCTGCGTCAGGCCATCGCCGACGCGGCGGGCGGCGATACCATCACCTTCGCCCCCGGCGTCACGGGCCCCATCACGCTGACCACCGGCCAGTTGACGATTGACAAGAACCTGACCGTTACGGGGCCGGGCGCGAACACTCTGACGGTCTCTGGCAGTCATACGAGCCGCGTCTTCGCGATCAATAGCGGCGTCATAGTCAACATCTCCGGCCTAACCATCAGCAACGGGTTCAGCCCCAAGTCGGCGGCGGCATCTTCAGCGCCGGCGTGCTCACCTTGACGAACTGCATCGTTAGCGACAACTCCGCTACCAGCGGCGGCGGCATCGCCAACGACAGAATGCTCAACGTGACCAACAGCACTATCAGCGGCAACTCCGGCGGCGCTGGCGGCGGTATCTACAACTTAGCCACGCTCACGCTGACGAACAGCACCGTCAGCGGCAACTCCGCCACTAACAGCAACGGCGGCGGCATCGCCAACAACGGCACGCTCAATGTTACGAACAGCACTATCAGCGGCAACTCTGGCACGATTGGCGGCGGCATCCACCAAGAGCAGGGCGAGCTCACGCTAACGAACAGCACCGTCAGCGGCAACTCCGCCGCTTTCCAGCGGCGGCGGCATTTACACCGTCTTTGGTCACGCAACTCTGACCGGCGTGACCATCACCGCCAACCGCGCCAACACTGACGGTAACGGCTTGGGCACGAGGCGGCGGCATCTTCCTGGTTGTCGGCACGGCGCTGCTGCTGCGACACCATCGTCGCCGGCAACTACGGCAGGCGCGGGCACCGAGAACGACATCCAACTCGAAATCGGTTCGGTACGCCCCGACAGCTCCTACAACCTCATCGGCACGGGCGGCAGCGGCGGACTCATGGACAACGACGCGAACCACAATCAGGTCGGCGTCACAGACCCCGGCCTTCTCCCGCTCGCCAATTACGGCGGCTCCACAAAGACCCACGCCCTCGCGCTCACAAGCCACGCCCTCGATAAGGGCAATAGCTTCGGCTTGAACACAGACCAGCGCGGAATCCTGCGTCCAATCGACCTCGACAACTCCAACCACCCGAACGCCACCGGCGGCGGCGGCTCCGACATCGGCGCCTACAGAGTTAGATCGCCTTCGACGCCGACGCTGATGGCGTACCGGACACCTTGGACAACTGTCCCAACATCATCAACTCCGACCAAGCCGACAACGACAACGACGGCATCGGCGACGCCTGCGACCCGGACCACGACAACGACGGCGTGCCGGACACCGACGACTGCCAGCCCTTCAACCCTGCCGTCGGCGGACCCTCGACCTTCTACCGCGACGCGGACGGCGACGGCCTCGGCGTCCCGAACAACTCGGTGCAGGCCTGCACGCAGCCGCCCGGCTATGTCGCGAACAACACCGACAACTGTCCGCTTACCTACAACCCGACGCAGGCCGACCAGGACCAGGACGGCATCGGCGATGCCTGCGACACCGACCGCGACGGCGATGGGGTCCCGAACACCACGGACAACTGCCCCGTCACCTTCAACCCGACGCAGGCGGACTTCGACGGCGACCACATCGGCGACGCCTGCGAGGTCGGCCCCGTCAAGCCTACGACCAAAGACCAGTGCAAGGGCGACGGCTGGAAGATGTGGATGCCCCGCTTCAAGAACCAGGGTGACTGCATCCAGTTCGTCAACACCGGCAAGTAGGAGACGAACGGCTCAAGCGACCGGGCCGTAGCTGAAAATAAGGAGCGCGCGGGACTCTAAAATAAGGACTTCCCGACCGGCACCTATCTGCTGGCCTTCAGAGTAGCCTCTGACCCCTTCGTTTACACTGTGCCGTTCAAGATCAAGTAAGCAGAGGCGCAGGACGGAAAAGGAGGCACGGGCGAACACCCGCGCCTCCTTTTTCTGTTCTGAAAACTGAACCAGTTCAACGGCGACTTTGTGAAAGCTGAAATGGTCAAGGCCTTCATCAGCTTAAGCGAATTCCGACAACGCTTCGGGCCGTGAAACACAATATCGGTAGCAACTCTCAATTGTGGTTCGCGATCTGTCGCGCGCGCGCGCAGTAGCGAAGGCTATCGAATTCTCTCAAGCTAACGTGTTCTCATTCACACCTGGGCTTTAGCCGGTGTGAATGGCGTCAAGTTAAAGATCTGAAACCGTTAAACGGTTTCCGCCATCTCTGAAGCTTCTGATCACCCGGCTGAAGGAAGCAGGGTGTGAATGAGAACTGACGTGGTCTTAGAATTGCGGGAGTCTGATTTTGGCCGGCGATTACCGGCGTATTAATTAACGGAGTCTGAGTCCGTAGCAGTGTCAACCAACAAGCCTATATAAACTATTGAGTCTTTGAGCGACGGAAAGTCGTTCGAGAGTTCGGGAGAATGTTTCGACGCAATGATATTGGGTACCCAAGTAGGACGACCGTAAATAAAACCAGTAGAGCAGTTTACAAGAAATTGGCTCCGCAGGTAGGACTCGAACCTACAACCCTTCGGTTAACAGCCGAATGCTCTGCCATTGAGCTACTGCGGAATAATGGCGTGTACCAGCGACGAAATTCGCGCTCAGCACGAACGGATTTTATAACAAAAGCATGAGAGCAGGGTCAAGGAACGCGCTCGGTAAACCTGGAACATTAAGTATCCCAACCCCGCCAGATCGTGTCGTAAGACCGGATGAGGAATATAAAGCTGATCTGGCTGACTGGTGTTCAGGATTGATTAATCAGGGAACAAACGGTCTTGCCGGGCGTTTCAAGTTCCCTAAGTCCCGATCTACGAGCAGAAGCGAGATGAGAGCCTAACTCGCGCGGAACCTACCTGATTTCTTTGATGGCAAGGTGTTGAAATGCTGCCGAAATCCCGGGGCTCTCGATTGGAGAGATATCTTATCCAGCCGCGTGCGAAAGAGCCCGCCACACTCATGAACGTGCTTGTTTCCATTTTCTCTCTCGAGGGCGGATATGCTAAGAGTACCTGGGACGAAAGTCGAGGGAGTGCAAGACGCTCACCCTGGCTTTCCAACCACAGGGTCACGAGCACTCTGATCGGCGCTTCCGCCGAACCTTCCACTGGCTTTAACGATGGAACTGGAGGACGCATGGATAGCGAATCTGAGGCGGTTATTCACTCAAACTTGATCAGCCCGGATACTTTTACGGAGGTTCCGTCTCGTGGCTGACGACGAAAATTCATCATGAGTTTCGTTTGATGGAACCCGCTTCGACCACTGGTGATCGAGGCGCTGGCACCTCGAACTGGCGGTTGAAGTTGCGCGCCAGGCGAAGAATGTTCTCGACAGCACTCCTCCGCTCTGGCTCGAAACAGGCCCGTGAGGTTAATTCACGATCATTTTGCCGAGTCGCTTTCGCTGCAAACGCATCGCGCGCCTCAGTCGGCGTCCATCCAGGTTCACTCTCCAGCGCGCACGTTTCGGAAACACTACCACTTCACCGTCGGCGAATACCTGAGGCATCTCAGAGTCGAATACGCCGGTCAACAAATGGGTCCATTCCACCGCCACTCTGGTCGAGATCGGCCTGGCCGCCGGGATTCTCTGATCAAAGTCAATTCTCAAAACCTTCAAACGCGCTACCGGTCTCTCGCCGGCCCAATTCCGCGCGCAGGTTTGCCGGCGCTAATCACCGCCAAGAACAGTTCCAGTTCCGACAATACCTTCACTCGCAGAGCGTGATAGTTTCACTACGCGTTTGCTTGCGCGACCTTGGAGTTGTGAACCCGACTATTTGATCCAGGGGTCGCCATTAACCAGAAGTGGCGGTGATGCCTGCGGCACCAATTTGCCGAAGTCAGGGAGACCACGCAGTATGAAACGACTAATTTTTGCGGTTCTGTTGATTATCGCGATTTTCCGCAATTGATCTCACGCCGGCGCTCAGTGCCAAAGCTGGCGGACGCGATATCAGGCGGGTACGTTTATCAGAATACCGCCGTCCAAACAGTTTGCAGAGCCGGAGAAACTTCCTTCCGGGGACCTGGGCTATAGCGGAACCAGAATGCCACGGTTGCGTGATTAGTGGCAGGCACGTTTCCGGCGAACCGGACATGGAATTTGACTCCGGAGCCAATCCTCAGCGGCATTCGCGCAGGCGGGCCGGCCGACGGGAAACTCGCAGAGGAGATCAGCTCGGTCGCTATCGACGGTCAACCCATTACGACCCGGGCTGCAGCCGTTCAGTTGTCATGGCTCGAACCCGGCAAGCCCGTCCGCCTGACAGTTCGTCGCCGGGGTGCTGGCCGAAGTTGAGATCACTCCACGGCCCGTTGTCGTCGGGTAAACCCGCCCCGAGGTGCGTATCATCGTCGTGGAAGAGAATATGGCAATGAAAAAGTTCGTTGCGGTATTTCTGATCCTCTCCGTTGAATTTACAATGGCGGCTCAAGGTACCAGCCCGGCTCCTGACAACCCGCTCACGAAGCAAGTAGACAAACTGTTCGAGCAGTGGGGAAGGCCAACTTCGCCAGGGTGCGCTCTGGGTGTCATTAAAGACGGAAAGATTGTCTATGAGCACGGATGCGGCATGGCCGATCTCGAGCACCACGTGCCGAATACCTCACGAACGCTCTTTGACGTTGGCTCGATAGCCAAACAGTTTACGGCGATGGCCGTTCTGTTACTCGTCCAGCGAGGGCAAGCTTTCCCTCGACGACGATATTCACAAGTATGTGCCAGAGGTGCCGGATTACGGCGCGAAGATCACTCTACGGCATCTGCTCTACCACACCGGCGGGCTGCGGAACCATTTCCTTCTATACCAACTGCATGGCTGGCGCTGGGGAGACCTCGAAAGCGCCGCGGACGCTTTGGACACCGTAGCCCGGCAAAGGAGATTGAACTTTGCACCGGGCGCCGAGCATTCGTATACAGCAATACCGGTTACATGCTGCTCGGTGAAGTCGTCCGTCGCGTCGCGGGCATGACCCTGCGCGACTTCGTCGCCCGGAATATCTTTCAACCACTGGGAATGGACGACAGTCAAATCCATGACGATGTTTCGCTCATCGTGAAAGACCGCGCCTGGGGATACAACCCGGCGAAGAATGGCGCCTGGGTAAATAACATCCACTCGATCCGAGGAAGTTGGCGACTCGAATGTTTATGCCACGATTGAAGACTTCGCCCGCTGGGACCAGAATTTCTACGACAAGAAAGTGGGTGGCGAAACAGTCGTTAGGCGAGATGCTGGAACCCGGGACCTTGAACTCGGGTCGAGTTCTGAACTACGCCGCCGGGTTTGCGGCTCGAGGAATATCGGGGCCTGACGAGTCGTCCGGCACGCAGGGTGGAGTACTTCTCGAGGCTGAGTATCTTCGCTTTCCCGACCAGCACTTCTCGGTGGTTTGCTTCTGCAATAGCGGAGCGATCGACCCGTCGACGCTGGCGCAACGCGTTTCGGATCATCTATCTGAGTGATCTTTTACAGCCTGAGCGGAAGGCAGAGCCTCCGACGGCTGAATCTCAGGCGAAGGACACAGCTGACCTGCAATCATTCATCAGGTCGCGCGCCATTCATCTCGCCGGCAGAAGCTCGCGAATTTTGCGGGCCTCTACGTCAACACCGACAACGGCAATCGCCGGCGTTTGTTAATAAGAGAAGGAAAGTTGATGGTGGAAAGGCGGCCCGGTGTGGAAAATGAATTGATCCCGATTGCCGCCAACCGATTTGTGATGGCCGGCATTCCCGCCAAACTCGAGATATCTTTCGAAGAAAGGAAACCTCAGTTTCGGGTAATGCTGGTTTCGTCTGGAGAAAACACGACGCCACTGGCCCTGGTCTTTGCCGGCCCCGAGTCGAGAGATTCGCCGCCTTTATCAGGATATGGAGGCTCTTTTCAGAGCGCCGAAGCCGATGCGCTGGTTGGCTTTGTGGTGAGAGATGGCAAGCTGGTCCTGCACGCGAAACTTTGAAGCGCCTAAGTCCACGGGCGACTCGGGTCGTGGGTGGTTTCCGCTCGAGCCAGTTTGCGCCGACTCTTTTACCAACGAGTGGCTCGGCTTGCTTAGATTCACGCGTGACTCGAAGAGACATATCACGGGCTTCTTCGTCAGCAATTTTGCCGGTGGCGTGAGACACCTGCAATTTCAAAAGCAGCCCGATGGGTGGGCTCAACGTCACGCCGGCAGCTTCGGTGATGAAGGGAGTCCTCTTCGTTCGATCAAGTATCCAGCGTAATGACTCCGCCGCCGCCGCCGATTGGCGGGAGAGTCGAACCACCTGCCGGTTTTGTGACCCACACGCTCGGATGATGATGCCTTTGTGCTTGCCCGGTGGCGTCTCATGATCGATGTTGGCTGTCCACCCGTGGTTGAACGCATCGCGTAGCAGGTCGAGCATCCCCTGGCGGGCGGGGAGATTTGCGTCGCTGCGCAACTGAAAGCCGAGGCGTCCACCACCGGCCGACCGGCGGGTTGCACCACCACCTCGACGTCGATGAAATCGTTCGCCGGTCGAAGCCGGAACCGCGATCGTGCACTCACAACAGGCTGAGTTGTCCGCTGAGCTGTAATTGGCATGGTGTTGCTCCTTATTACCCTAGTGCTGCGCAATCACGCGCACGATCTTCCGATCCGGCAACCGGTGCGGACGAATTCCAGCCGCACCCGCCGATTTTGATTGAAGGCGTCACGCAAAACCTTCAGCTTGCCGTTTGCATCTGCGCGATCCGCGTCCGCCCGTAACGAGGCCAAACGCTTTCCGGCTCTGTGTCCAGGAGGACGATTACCTCCGCGTCCGAGCTGATCGTCCGGCGGTCCAAAACCGGTTTGCAGATCATGCACCCGCAAAAGCGTGATCGAGGCCTACCGCCGTCTGCAAACTGTTCGTGGGATAGTCCCAGTCAGGCGGAATTGGTCCAACCCGCAACAAGCCGCTGTTGAGAGTCGATACATAAACCACGCGCGGGCACGAACGATAGTCGTAAGTAATACTGCTGGGCAGTAAGGCCATCGCTTCTGCTACCAGCAGCGGGATCCATTGCACACCATTGAAAGTCGCAAACACGCCAGGCCGGACCTGCCGCGAAACGCGTCCCCGGACGATGCGGATCGAACTGCATGTCGCGCAGCAACGCCTCGAATGGATTCTCGTCAAATCCAACCTTGAACGGAAATGCGCCACCCTGGGTAAGCTGGTTTTCGAGCGACGTGTCGATCACCCAAGACGTCCCGCCATTTTCCGAGCGAAAGACGTGCGAATCCGACAGAACATAAAGCAGTGAGGACCGGTAAGGATCGACAAAGAACCGACGTGCGTTCTGCGGCGCCACCGGCGTCACTGGGCCCGGCCCAGTGCGGTTTGCACCACGGGCGGCGGGGGCGGCACGATCTGCTGCCAGGCGGTCATGCCCTCGCGCCATTTGAACAATCGCATCTGGCCATCCGGTGGACCGTTATTGAAAGGTTGAACATTGTCGTTAACGTAGAACACCGTGGCGCGGTGACCGCCAGAGGCTTGCGCCACCGGCATGTCCGCCACTGGCAATTGCGGCCCCACCTGAAATGATTTCACGTTCGGGCCATCAGCTGTCGCAGTCGAAGCCCAGTCGGCGGCGCTGGTAATTTGCTAAGTTTCAACGTGCGCATAAGAAACGCTGCGCCCGGTCGAAAGCGGATGACTATGGTGTCGCCGTCAGGCAGTGGAGACTCTCCAGGAACCGTGAGCACGATTGGGCGGTAACCAAAAAGAAAAATGAGCTAACCGCGTTCCAGGCGGCGGTTTTCTTGGAGCCCGCAGGAACCGGAAGATTGACCGGTCCCGGAATTCCGATCCGAACGTTGGTTCCAGCTGAAAGATCCGGTGGGTCACCACCGCTGCCCCGGCAAAGAAAGATCTCGCGAAAGACTTGGTCTGGTCCTTCCGCCCGCGGCGCAAAGACGATCGCCCGGCTCGGCTGCAACGGATCTGAGAAGGCACAATCATTGTCTCCGCCAACGTAATCCTGCGTACGCCAGTGCCCACCACCATCGCTGGAGGCGAAGCCCGAGTTGTCGCCGCCGCCGAAACACAAAGTCGGCGGCGCATTCGCTCCCCAGGGTTCACTGCAAGATTGATTACGTTCCAGCGTCGCAATGTCTTTCCCATGTTTCCACGAATGGCCGCCATCGGTGCTCAGATATGCGCCACCGTCATTAATGAGGATGGCGCGACCTCGCGATGAGGGGCTGCCGTGGGCGATCGCCGGAAAGAAGTCGGGTGTCAAAGCCAGCGCGTGCGGATCGCAGTGACAGTTGCCGTCTTCAAAACGTTTCCAGGCGCTCTCGAATTGGGCAGATTCTGGGCGATATGAACAGTGCGCCGATCAGAGCTGATCAGGAAAACTCACCGTTGGGCGCCTGATGCGGAATCACAAAATTAGCGCCACTATCTGTCGGCCCGTTAGGAATCACCGGTGTCGAGGCCAACTGGCTCCAGATACTGGCTCCGACTGGAAGCACAAAAACGTTCCCTGCCAGACCGAAAAGTCACTCTTCGTAAGAAACACCGAAAGCGGATTGTTAGGATGCACTGTCAGCGCATCGGCTGCGACACCAACGACTGTCGACGGCCCGAGCGTTAGGTTTTTGATTTTGCCACCAGGTCTTCCTGCCAGACGCTGCCGCCAGAGCGGTGAGAGCCAGACGCGGCTGCCCACAACATAAACCCAGCGCTCGCCTAAATGCCGCAGGCCTGTCACCACATGCCAGAACCTGTCGTTATCAGTCGAAGGCGTCGGCGTCAGCTCAGTCCAGGTCGTGCCGCCGTCCGTGCTGCGCAGGATGCAGGCGCCGGCAGCGGCAAAGATCAAATTCGGATCGTCGGGGCGATTGCAATCTGGCTGATCTGAAATATCTTCGGGGAGCCGTTGATGATCCTCATGACCTGGCGCACCAAAGTCCATGACTGCGCGCCGTCCAGCGATCGATAGACGCCGCTTTTCTGTGGCGATCTGGCGTCATTACCAGTCGCCGCGAAGACAATGTCGTTGTTGGCGGGCGAGATGGCTGGATCATAAACGTTGGGAACGATGAGTGCGCCCGACACAGCTTGTCCGGGTGCGGGTTGTGGTCGTTCCGGGATGCGACCAGCTTACGCCGCCATCATCCGATCGCCAGACACCGGAGTGCCCGCCGAAGTATGCTCGCGTGCCGTCTGCGGAGATCGCCGCGGACAGACCTTGCCGGCGACAGACTGCACCGTCGCATCGAGGGTGATTGAAGTATTAGCGAGGGTGGGGCCGACCTGTTCAATTCGCATCGCGAGCCCGCTTTCGCTCGCCCGGGGGTCGACAAGACTATCTACGAAATTTGGCGTTCGCTCCAGAGCTACCACTCAAAACGAAGGCCAGAATGCCACACATAATAGACATGCGTCGCCAATGCGTCAATGGACTCTAGTCAGGTTGGAAACCGACACTTTACTTTTGCTGTCTTCCTATCTAAGTTCGCTTTATGTCTGCCGGCCAATGGAAGCTCGCTCGCCGCTCATTACTGTACACCGCGCGCACGCTCATAATGGGTGTCCTCAATGTCACGCCCGACAGTTTCAGTGATGGCGGCCAATTCTTCTCGTTCGATCAAGCGATCGCCCATGCCGAGAAGATGATCAATGAAGGCGCTGACATCATCGATATCGGGGCGAATCGACGCGACCTGGTTCTGACTTTGTCTCCGAAGCGGAAGAGTTGCGGCGCGTCATACCCATAATCGAACGCCTGGTGAAAACAACGACGGTCCCGATTTCAATCGACACCACCAAAGCCGCGGTTGCGCGGGCCGCCTCACAAGCAGGAGCCGAGATCGTGAACGACATTTCGGGGCTGCGTTTCGACAAGACCATCGCGGACGAAGCCGCAAAGGCAACACGCCGGCCTGGTCCTGATGCACTCGCGTGGAACACCAAAGGACATGCAACAATTGCCGCCGGTTGAAAACATCGTGACGGAAGTAATCGGCGAGTTGTATCAGAGTGTGGCCGTGGCCGAGCAGCGCGGCGTCGAGCGCGAAGCTATCGCCATCGATCCTGGAATCGGCTTTGGTAAGACGGTCGAGCAGAATTTGGAGCTAATCGCAAAGCTGGATCAACTCGCGCACGCATTCCCTGGCCTACCACTGATGATCGGGACGTCGCGAAAATCATTTATTGGAAAGCTGCTGGATCGCGCGCCGGCAGACCAACGTCTCTACGGCACGATTGCGAGCTTGGTTGCCACAGTTTTGCACGGTGCGCACATTGTGCGGGTTCACGATGTGAAGGCTTCGGTGGAAGCGACCCGCGTAACGGACGCCATCCTAAAATCGAAAATTATAGCCGACTAGAACTCTCCCAGACGTTGAAAAGATAGCGAAGCTCGTTAGCGAAGCTATCAGCGGGCAACGACTCCTTGTTCAACCGTTCTACCCTTCTGAATAATGGCAACTTCAACGCTGAAATAGAATGGGCAGATTTCGCTGATGCGAGTTTCGTGTCCCCTGATCCACCCCCGGATATTCTTCTTGGGTATGAAGATAACGCGCGTGATATCAGATCCAAAGGGGATTTCTTCAATTTCCTTCATCGATTGCGACACGATGTTCTGTCGTTGCTGTTCCTTCAAGCTGGGGAACAGCTTATCCAAACCTGGCAACAGGAGGTTCCCATATTTCTCCAATCCCAAAGGCAAGTCGCTGCTACTTCCAGGCACTGCAACGGAAGTAACAAACGAGGCACTAGTTCCGATCAAGTCCAGCAACGTGAATATTCTGGTTCGCCTACTTCTGCCATCACGCCTGTCGACTGTGTTGACGACCATCTCAAAGGTCAGGGGCCGATACTTAATAACACCTCTACAAGGTGGTTCCGATTCAGGATCTCCCCTGGTAGAGGAGAATCACTGTCACTTATCTGCATCTCTTGCTCAGCCTGGCTAAGTAAAGGGAGGTCGTCGAAAACAGTTCCGCGTGGCTTGGGTGGAGGCTCCGGAGCGATTCTCTCTAAATCGCTTAAGGTGACGGGATGCCATTTTCCATCATCGATGGCGGTTTCAGAATCGGACACAATTTCAGCAGGAACAGGAATGCGGTTCGCAGCCGTGCGGGCAATTTGCATTCGAACGTTGAGGCATTGTCAACGGCTTGTTGAGCATCTTCTCGTGCGCGTCTGGCTTCGAGAATAGCTTCGTTCGCGAGTTGTCGATCTTCAGGTTTGCGGGATTGCAAGGCCTTTTCTCTCTTTTCAACCGCAGTTGTTCGCTTACTTATAGCATTTCTTACAGCCGTGTATTGGGCGTCAAGTGCTTGCTTCAGTACTGCTTCCGCTTGATCGGCTGTTTGACCCAAAGGCGTTAGCGTCTGCCTCGGCTATCCTCGCCACGGCTTTGGATCGCTTTTCAGCAATTCTTTTTGCGGCACCTCCCTCAAGCACATTCAAAAAATAACTGTCGCTGTCTTTCTTGAACTTTTCTCCAGATTCACAGCGACCTCAATCGACGAACTGTAGGCCAGAATCGATGATCCGATGTATTCTTTTGTTGTCTCATCCTTAAGGTTATTGAATAGTCGCACACTTAAGACGTAGTAAGTCGTTGCTCGTAACCGTTCCGTATAGATCGCTAACAGTTCGGTCATCCATGAGATTTAGCTTAACCCTTAGTGGAGCAAACTTTTGAACGTTAGCCATGCTGATGATGACCGTGCTGGTGAACTCCTTGTTGTCAATTCGAGCGGTCCCTTTTACTTTGACTTCCGCAGGGCGACGTTCCAATTGCCCCCGTATTGCGCTCGAATTTCTGCTTCGGTGGGCTCATGCCACGTAATTGTTGCGGCGTTACCCGAATCGGTAAGGCTGACCCAAACATTGCTCTTCAACCGATCTTCCAAATCAAACGTTACGGGAAATCCTTGAACCTCAATATTTGTCCTGGTTCTTCTCACTTTGCCGGTTATTACTGTTCGCGCTCCCGCGACCAGAGAGTACCCGGAAGGGCTTGTAACTCAACGTAATAACTCTTCGGTGTAACAGTAACATTCAAGTTGGTTGCAATCTCCGTTGGCTTACCTGTGTTATCCAAGCGTAAATCATTACGAAGTGTAACCGTCTCAGTGACGGGATCACCGCTCGGCAGCTGTTTGGCTGCAAGTAAGAGTTTATTGTCTACAATCGTGGCGGTGACGCGAGGATTATTATTCGTCGGTTGAACTATCCAATTGGGCTGTAAAGGGAACTTTGTTCCTTTTTCGCCGATTGCCCAGGCATCAAGAGTTAGAGTCTCCCCTCGGGAATAGAAATACTGGCGACATTAGTCTGCGGTGCACCGCCCACAACGACTTCAATTTTTGTTATCGCCTCCGCAACCCTTACGGGAATTTCCTGAAACGTAGTCTCGTCGACCTTCACTTTGAGCACCGATTCGGCGGACGCATTGATGCTTTGGGCTTTAAGCATGGTAGGTGTGGTGACTGCGTCCAGCGATACGAAGTTATTAGAGACTGAAACCTCAGCTGTAACTGAGACCGTCTTGCCTTTGACATCCACGCCTTCTGCTTTGAGATCATACTTCTGGCCTGATAGCAGGGAGACCGCGTCATTCTTGAAGCGGTCGCCATCCGGCGTCTTCTTGAACGGCTCTGTCAGGTAGACAGTCTTGTAAGGTATGACTACTTTCACTTCACCTTGTGTCGGCGTGGCTGTGTCATTCTCTTTGTATTCAATCTTGAGGACCATCTGACCACTAGTAAGCGGTGTGACCATTAACGTGTCCGGATCGAACTTGATTAGATTATTCGCGTTGTTGGTAAAGCCCGGACTTGTTACCCGAAATCTACTGCTTCCTTCCAGGCTAATCCCGGCAGGGTTCTTAATCGTCAACTTCTGCGGCTTGTCGTCCGCAAAGGTGAGGGGGTTGGGCGCGATTACTAACTTGTCTTCAAACAAGGTCCGGCTGAGGCACAAGATGGCGGCAGCCGACACTATGATGGCAATGAAGATCGAGTTAACAAATGTTCTGCGAGAATGAAACAGCGTGCACATAGGCAACCCTCCTTGGGAGTACTGAGTGCCGGATGAGTACCCGATAGCATTCAGCTCTCCCAGACAAGTTTTGACGAAATAGGAGTTCGATTGGGCTTTGCAGAGCGGGACAAAACAAAGTCAGGCCCTGAGGATCAGCCCGTCGGTAATGCAAGGACCGCGGATAAATATACTAGTTTGAGCGCGCCGTCAAGACTATTTTGCAAAAATCTCCGCAAGGACTGCTTAGATGTGACGATTCAGGTCGGTTTTCGCTCAAGAAGTTCATCAGAGCGGCGCACGGGCACCGCTAACTGCTGACATCCGTGCTGTTGGCGTGTGCATTTCCTTCCATGAGTGCAGTTGTCCGCTCAGTAACACTGTGAACTTGCGCTGGAATGGCTTCAGTTCTCGCAATCGACAACGGCCCAGTTGACGGCGGCAATGGTCTTTCCTCAAGCCTCGCTTTCAGTGACTTCGAATATCCCTGAAACACGGCCATCGCGCCGGCACCTAGTGCGAGCAGGATTAGGAGCACGCCGGGAACAATCAACAAGCCGCCTTTGAGGATTATTTGAGTGAAGACGATGATGATGAAGAGCAGCAGGACCAGTCCGAAGGTTGTTAGTCCGGCAATTCCCGCCAGGTTCTCGAATTTCTGTTGACGCTCACGGAGTCCCCTTGATTGGCTTGGCGCCGTCGAGGACTGCACCGCAACTTCTTCGCCGAGAATCTCAGCGACCTTTTCCAGACTTAAACCACAGGACCGACAGAATTGTTGACCTGCGGTTGCATTTGTTCCGCATCGGGGACAATGCATGACGTTCTCCGCGAATTAATACGTCGCTGAAACGCGCTGAGTTCATTCGACCCGGTCGCTACCGCCCCGGTACTGACTCCGGTTCAGAATCCGCCTTCATCCGCCGACGGTCCATAAATCGAAGGCACGGGTACGTCGAGCAGCCGCAAATAGACTCCGAGTTGCGCCCGATGGTGAATCAGAGTGGTTCATCACAAAGCCGCGCATCACAGCGGTGCGCGGCAGAGTGAAAATGTTCTTGCCGGTCATCAGTAGAGACCACTTGCCTTGCCAGTTGTCATCGCTCGCAGCTTCGAGCGCAGCCCGCGCTGAGGTCACGTTCCGGTCGAAAGCCTCCAACAATTCAGCGCGCGACTTTGCTTCTTCCAGACGATAAGGCTCCCCGCCCGGCGGAGAGATATCCAACTCATCTCGATCGAAAGTCATCGCGGTCCAACTGGGAATGTTCGCGAGATGGGTGGACAACCCACCTAGAGTCATGGATTTCTCGTGCGGCTTCCAACCGAATTTGTCATCCGGAACTCGTTCGAGAGTCTTGCGCGTGTTCACCATTTCGTGTTCGAACTCAGGCAGAATCATTTTACTAATAGGCACGACGTCCTCCGTTCAGTAAAGCAAATCAAGATGGCGAATTGTGTACGCGAGTGATTATAAGTATCCTTTCCAATCTTCATCAAGCGACTCTTTGTGAGAACCATCCGCGTCAACGGATGAGTTAAAGCAGATTCCGCATGACTCAAAAGTACGACGTCATCGTCATCGGCGGTGGCCACAACGGCCTGGTTAATGCTGCGTATCTCGCGCGCGCAGGCAAGCGCGTGCTGGTGCTCGAACGCCGTCACGTGCTCGGCGGCGCGGCCGTCACCGAAGAGGTTTTTCCCGGCTTTCAATTCTCAGTCTGCTCGTACGTCGTTTCCCTGCTGCGGCCCGGAAATCATTCGCGAACTGGATCTGCCGCGACACGGCCTCGAAATTCTTCCACTCGACGGCACCTTCACGCCCATGCCGAGCGGCGATTACCTTTGGCGGGTAAACGACCACGCAAAAACGCGGATGGAGATTGCCCGGCACTCGAGGCTCGACGCTGAGGCTTACGACGAATACGGTAAAGCAATGATCGAGATGGCGCATTTCGTCAAACCGATCATGAACATGACGCCACCCGACCCGGCTTCGCTCAATCCGAAAGGTTTGATGGATTTGCTGACGATGGGCCGGCGCTTTCAAAGGCTTTCCTCCGACGACAAGTACAACCAGGTCAGCTGATGACGATGAGTGCCGTCGATTTTCTCGATCAGTGGTTCGAGACTGACGTGCTCAAAGCGACGATGTCCGCGTCCGGGATCATCGGCACCTTTCTCGGCGTGCGCAGTCCTGGGACGGCCTACGTGCTGCTGCATCATTACATGGGAGAGATTGACGGCGCGTTTCGCTCGTGGGGATTGTCCCGAGGTGGGACGGGCGCAATCTCAAATGCCATTGCTGACGCCGCCCGCGAAGCAGGCGTAGAGATCCGCACCGAAAGCCCAATCGCGAAGATCATTCTGAAGCACGGCGCAGCTAAAGGTGTCGCGCTGGAAAACGGTGACGAGATTTACGCCGACGTGATTTCTTCAAGCGTCGATCCGCGTTTGACGTTTATGAAGATGGTGGGCGCGGAGCATTTGCCGGAAGATTTTGTTGACGACATTAAGCGGTATAAGTTTCGCGGCTCGTCAGGCAAAGTGAATCTCGCGCTCGATGCATTGCCGGATTTCAAATCGAAGCCCGGATCAGGACCGCATTTGCGTGGCGCAGTTTCAATTTCGCCGAGCGTCGATTACATGGAGCGCGCCTATGATGAGGCAAAGTACGGCCGCTTTTCGCGGCGGCCATATATTGACATTGTGATCCCGACGCTGACCGATCCGTCGATTGCGCCGCCGGGCAAGCACGTCATGTCGTGCTTTGTGCAATACGCGCCTTATAACCTGAAAGAAGGAACGTGGGACGAGAAGCGCGAAGAGTTTGGCGATACGGTGATCGACACCATTGCTGAGCACGCGCCCAATATCAAAGACATAATTCTTCATCGACAAGTCGTCACGCCGCTCGATCTCGAACGCGATTTCGGCCTGTCGGAAGGAAACATTTTCCAGGGCGAGCTGACTCTGGAGCAACTCTTCTTTCTGCGCCCGGCTCCGGGCTGGGCCCAATATCGTTCGCCGATCAAGAACCTTTACATGTGCGGTTCGGCGACGCATCCGGGCGGCGGCATCATGGGCGCGAGCGGACGCAACGCAGCGATGATGATTTTGAAGGACAAGTAAGTTTCGAGTTTCTTGTTTCGAGTTTCGAGTTAGCTCCGCCGAAAAGTAATTGCTCAATTGAATCGACAACTCTGAATTTCCGAACTAGAAACTCGAAACTCGAAAGCTGGAAACTGATGCGCAACACCATCATCATCGGCGCGGGACACAATGGCCTGGTGGCCGCTTTCTACCTCGCCAGGGCCGGATTCAAGCCGCTGGTCCTCGAACGTCGTTCGATGGTTGGTGGCTCATGCCTCACCGAAGAATTTCATCCGGGCTTTAGTTGCTCGACCCTGGCCGCCTCCGCCGGGCCGCTGCTGCCGCAGGTGCTGAAAGATCTGAAGTTAGAGCGTTACGGACTTGAGTTCATTACGCCCTCGGTCCGCGCAATCGCTCCTCGGTCACGATGCGCCACCCGTCTTAATCTACGAAGACAACGCGCGTACGGCCGCTGAATTGGCAGCTATCTCGGCGGCCGATGCGAACAAGTACGCTGAGTTCGTTTCGACCTTCGCGCGCATTGGCCGCGCGATCCGGCCGCTGCTCGAACTAACGCCGCCGGACATTGATGGGCCGTCTAAAAGTGAGTTATGGAACCTGGGCAAGCTGGGTTGGGCAGTCCGCGGTTTAGGCAAGAAAGACGAATACCGTCTGCTTCGCTACGCTCCGATGGCGGTTGCCGATCTGGCAGCTGAATGGTTTGAGACCGAAAGCTTGCGCGCCATGATCGCGGCGCGTGGAATTTTCGGCGCGTTCGCCGGCCCATGGTCAGCGGGCACCAGCGCGGCGGTCCTGCTGCAGGCGGCAGTCGATGGCAGCGCGATTGGCTCTTCAACCTTTGTCAAAGGCGGCATGGGCGCGCTGACGCAAGCGCTGGCGCAGGCGGTCACCGACGCCGGCGGCGAGATTCGCACGGATGCGGAAGTTACCGGCATCAGAACCGCCAACGATCGGGTGTCGAGTGTGGTGCTCTCCGACGGTGTAGAGATCCCTGCACGGACGGCGATTTCCAGCGCCGATCCCGGTGCGACCTTTCTGCACCTTCTGGCTTATGGCGAGCTTGACCCGAGTTTTCTGAATCGAATTCAGAACTATCGCGCGGTCGGAACTGTGGCGAAAGTTCATCTGGCGCTCGCGGACTTGCCAAAATTCACAGGTATCAAATGCGACGACGGCGACCGGGCCCAGAAACTTTCCGGCCGAGTGCACATTGGTCCCGAGATCGACTATCTCGAACGCGCCTTCGACGCTGCCAAGTACGGTGATTTCTCGCCGCGACCATATCTGGATATCACGATTCCCACGTTAACGGATCCGGCGCTGGCGCCGAAGGAGCGCACGTGATGTCGATTCACGCGCAGTTCGCGCCTTACAATTTGAAAAATGGTGAATGGGATTCGCGCCGCGAAGAATTAGGCGACACGATTATCGAAACCTTGTCGGAATACGCACCCAGGGTGAAGGAGTTGATCGTCGCGCGCGAAGTATTCACACCGCTCGATCTTGAGCGCACATTCGGACTGACGGGTGGGCACATTCATCACGGAGAGATGTCGATAGATCAGCTTTTCGCGTTTCGTCCGGTAATTGGATGCGCGCAGTATCGGACGCCCATCGCCGGATTGTATTTATGCGGATCGGGAACTCATCCCGGCGGCGGCGTGACCGGTGCGCCCGGCTTCAATGCCAGTCGCGAGATAATCAAGGATTTGAAAGCCGGAAAATAGTCGCCCGGGGCCTGAATGGAGAGTGCGCGGAGCGGGCGGCATTAAACGGTAAGCACGCCTCTGGCGTGCTTTTCGCGGGGCCATTTGGAAGCACGCCGGAGGCGGCGCACCGACTTTTCCTGGGGCTCCACGCACTCTCGGCGTCAATCGCGTTTCTATAAACATTCGGATCCTAACGAAGCCGAAGACGGCGCGCTATTCGTCACACGCGCTTCCGCTGACCCCAGCCAATAAGCGTACCTGCAGCGGCAGCGATCACACCGGCTACTATCAAAGTAAACCCAATGAACGTTTGCTTCGCTCCGGCATAACCGCCCTGCAACTGGTTCCTGAGATCCGCCAGGGAAGCGCCGTGCGGAATCGTCAGCAATCCAATCGCCAGCAGAAACGACCCCAGGGCCATCAGCATCAACCATGGCGCGGTGATGGGCGAGCGACCAATTTTCTTTCCAATCTCGCTCTTTGAATAGCTGTAAGACAGGTACACCGCCAGACCAAGCAGAAGCCACGCGATGAACCGCCACCAGGATGTCGGCGGCAAATAATACATTAGAAAGATGCACGAGACGGCGCCGAGAGTGGGCAGCGGCCAGGCGCCAAAAGGAACCTTGAACGGCCGCGCGCGATCCGGCTCTTTGTAACGCAGAATGATGATGCCGACGCACACCAGCACGAAGGCGAACAGCGTGCCGATGTTAGTCAGGTCGACCATCTCGTCAATGCTCATGAACGCCGCAAACCCGGCCACAATCACACCGGTCATGATTGTAGTTACGTGCGGAGTCTTGAACTTTGGATGGACCTTGGCGAAAACCGGCGGCAGCAAACCATCGCGGGCCATTGAAAAGAAAATTCGCGGCTGGCCCAACTGAAACACGAGCAGCACGGCTGTGTGTGCGACGACCGAGCCGAAGGCGATGATTCCGCCTTGCCATTTGGCTTGCGGGGCGACGTGCGCGAGCGCCTTCGATAGTGATCGATCCAGGTCTGCCTTGCTCCAGGTCCCCAGCACATCAAAAGAAACGGCGCCGGTGAAAACGGCCGCCACCGCGATATAAAGAACGGTGCAGATAATCAGCGAGGCAATTATCCCAATGGGCAAGTCTCTCGACGGGTTCTTCGTCTCTTCGGCTACCGTTGAAACTGCGTCGAAACCGATATAGGCAAAAAACACCACCGCAGCAGCCGTGAACGTACCCGACCAGTGCATCGGTTGAAACGGGTGCCAATTTGTCGTCATCTTTGCCGGCGAGACGTAATACAGCATGAGCCCGATGAAAAACAAAAGCACTACGATTTTCACCATCACCATGACTGCATTGAACTCGGCAGATTCCTTAATGCCCCAGACCAGGATGATGGTGATGAGCGCTACGATCCCAAATGCGGGCGCATTGAAGATAATTGCGTGGCCAAACAAATGAGGCGCCGCAGCGAATACTTCCGGCGTCGCGGTCCGGTAGTTGTTGACCAACCAATCGGGCAAAGCGATGTTGAAACTCGCCAACAGTTCGTTGAAGTAGCCCGCCCAGCTAATCGCTACGGCTACGTTGCCGATCGCGTATTCAAGCATTAGATCCCAACCGATGATCCAGGCGACTAGTTCTCCCATCGTGGCGTAAGAATAGGTGTAAGCCGAACCCGAAATCGGAACCATCGCGGCCATTTCGGCATAACAAAGCGCGGTGAAGGCGCAGACCACGGCGGTAATCACAAAGGAAAGCATCAGCGATGGCCCGGCGCCCGGGCGCGCCGCATCACCCGCCGCAGCGGTGCCCACGGTCGCAAAGATCCCGGCGCCGATGATCGCGCCGATGCCAAGCAACGTTATATTGATTGGGCCCAGGGTGCGCTTAAGTGCATGTCCCTTTTCCTGGGCCGACGCTAAAATGTCATCCAGATTTTTCGTGCGAAAGATTCCGCGCAGCAAGGTTTCTGTCTCCTTCAGTCGGATTCAATGCCGGTCTCGCGATAGTGCCGCGGAGAATAACAAAGAACGGGCCAAGCGCAAAGGGGTAAGAGCAAAGGGCGAAGGGCCAGGAGCGAGGGGCAAAGAGCTAAGAGCTAAGGGCGAAGAGCAAAGAGCAAGGAGCAAAGCGCGTCAAGGGCAAAGAGCAGAGTTGCTTGCGCTTAGCCCTTTGCTCTTTGCACTGGCCGCTTGGCCTTTGCTGAGACTCCGGCTCGATCAGCGAATTTCGTGATGAGCTCAACGACAAACGGCAAAGCACTCTACGAAAACCTCGATACGACGTTTGTAAGTCTTTGGTCGTTGCTGCGAAACCTGACGCAGCGCGGCTTTGTCGGTCGCGTCCACGTCGAGTTGGCGAACTACTCTGCCGACGTGTTCCTGAACGGTTCCGGCAACCCCTGGTTCGTGAAGTGGATCGCGCAGCAGGAACTGACACATTGGAAGAAGCAGCGTTACACCGTCTGGTCTTGCGAGTCCGCGAAACCCCGGGAACGATCAGCGTGTTTGAGGGCACGAGCGAGGCCACAGCCGCCCCAACTCGTCACCGTTGGCGTCAGATGAGCTAGTTAGCCCGGCGCCGCCGATCGAAATCTTTCCCCAGGATGAACTCGCGCTGGTTGAAGAACCGCAACCGGAATCGAAGCCCAACTTGTCACCATTGTCGTCAGATGAGTCTGAGTTTTTGTCTCTGGCCCAACTCCCTCAACTTCTTTTGAAGTAGAGGTGCCGCTGGTTGAAGAGCCAGTTCGCGCGGCGCCGCCGATCGAAACCTTTCCCCGGGACGAACTCGCGATGCTGGTTGCCGAAACGCAACCGGAATCGAGGCCTGAGGCGCAGGGTCAAATGCCGTTGATCATCAGCGTGAGCGGCGAGTTAATCGGCGCCGTTGAGCGAGGAATCAATGCGGCGGGTGAGGATTTCATTTCGCTCTTTCGGTCGGTGCGATTAGAATTGGCCGACGATTACAGTTACCTTGATCCGATGTCAAACGCTTTTACTTACGCGAATGGCGCTGTGTCATTGAGTCATGCGAGGTGCCTGAGGCCATGTATGTTTCCAGCCTCAGTGAAACACTGCGCCGGACCGTGGACAAGGTTGCGGTCGGTGGTCGCGCGCGACGAGTGCGTGAGCGGATTGCGCTGGAATTGCTGGGCGTAGCTCGAAAGCACAAAGAAGCGCTGGAACATTCCAAGTTTGGTTTACAGCTTGATCGGATCGCCGGAACGAAAGTCATCTGAAGTTGTCAGTTGTCAGTTGTCAGTTGTCAGTTGATTACGGAAGAGTGACCACTTGACGATCAGCGAGTGCGCGCCAACTGCTCAGCTCGAAACCAGAAACTGACCACCGACTACGGACCAAAAACTATGCCTTCATTCAAGAACATTCTCTTCCCGACGGACTTCACACCTCATGCACGTTCAGCGTTGAAGTACGCGGCCGCGTTTGCTCATGCCGTCGCACGGCCGCGTCGTTTTGTTCAGCGTGCAGACGGGCAAAGTTCCCGCTAACCTGATGACCCTGCCTGAGCATGTCTTCGAGGATCAGGATTCGAAATGGCTGATCGATTTACGGCGCGAGGTTAAATCGCTGTTGACGGATCCAATGTTCTCGGGCCTGGAAGTCGAACCGGTCATCGTCGAAGGCGAACCCGCGCCCGAGATTGCCAAAGCGGTGCGTGATTACGACATCGATCTGGTCACCGTCGTGACCCATGGCCGTCGCGGCATCGCGCGAGCAGTTTTTGGCTCCACCGCAGAAGAGATTATCGCCGAAGCTCCGTGTCCGGTGCTCACCGTGCGCCCGCCGCAGCGTGACTTCGTACATCATCGGGGCGGCAAAACTGAAATTCGGCTGAACCGGATTCTGCTGGCCACAAATTTCAGACCCTCGTCGATCGCCGCCACCAGTGTAGCGCGTGAATTGATGGAGGCCAGCGGCGCCGAAGGGCATGTGGTTTACGTCATCGGGGATTATTTCGAACAGATTTCAGTCATGTTTCCCGAAGGCGGCAAGTCGGCCCTTTCGCGAATGCGCGCAGGAAGTGAAGGATCGAATGGAAGCGTTTGCACGCGAGCGTGGGGCCAAGATAAAGGCTCACGTCGCCGAAGGCCGGCCCTATGCTGAAGTTGTCAGGCTGGCTGCCGAGATCGATGCCGACCTGATTGTGATTGGAACTACTGTTCATGCGTCGCTCTTTGGCGGCGCGCCCGCCCTGGGCTCCGAGATCGAGCGCGTGGTACGTAATGCTCCCTGCCCGGTGTTGTGCGTGCCTTCCGGTAAAGTAGTGACTCCGTTGCCGGCGTTTGGACAGGCTGAACCAGTGCCGCAGACGTAAAGAGCTAAAGCGCAAAGAGCGAAGGGCTAAGTGCGAAGGGCTAAGCCAAAGGGCCAGGCGGATTAGCCTGGCCCTTTGCGCTCTAGTTCTTGGCGCTTTGCTCTTTGCGCTTTGCGCTTTCTATTTAGCGGTACTTGTTTCGACTGGATAACCGGCCGTCTTCCACGCATTCAAACCACCGAGCAAGGCCGCCGCGTTGTCAATTCCTTTGGCTTTGAGTTCGAGCACCGCCCCGGCGCTCGTATGTTCGGCCGGTCAAGTACAGTAAGCCGCGATCAGCTTACCTTTCGGCAATTGATCAAACTTTGGCTGCCAGCGTGCCGACCGGAACCGGAAGCGCGCCCTTGATGTGTTCCTGTTTGTAAGCCACTTCAGGCCGCGTGTCGATGATCACAACTTCGTTCTTTTCCCAAAGCTTATGCAGTTCTTCGGCCGTGATTCGCCGAGCATTATCCGGAGGCGGAGGCGCCGGTGTGGCTTGGTTTGCCGGGCGTGGGGTCTGTGAAAGCAGCGTCTCGTTTGAATTGCAGGCCAACAGGCCGACGCCAATTAGGGAGAGCAAGAAGTATCAGGACCAGGTTTCGCATATATGGATGTTCCTCAGCTTCGATGAATCATAGGCTAGAGTACAACGTTAGAAGTCAGAATTAAAGTGCTGTTTTGCGAGGTCAGTACCGGGAGCGATAGCGACCGGGTCGTTCGCTAATTGCGAAGGCTCGCGCATGCCGTGAGCTGTTACCCGGTCGCTACCGCTCCCGGTACTGACCTCTGCTTAAAGAATCACCCTCCGTTCGCCTTCGCGCCGCGTTACCCGTTGTCGATCAAGATACTCGAGCAGTGGAATTGCATATTTGCGCGAGACCCCGGTGAGCCCTTTAAAAGAGGCGACATCAATCGACCGGTCCGAGTTTGAAGCCCCATACTCGGTTACTTTCCGGACCAGGTCTGCCGAGCAGATCGCGATGAAACAGCATGTCGCCGTGCACCTTAACCAACACCCCGGAATCAATGAGCAACTGCAGGATTCTGCGCGCATGCTGGGTCGATCCGCTGCCGGAACGCGTCAAAGCTTCGGCCATCGACGGCGCTGCCAACCCGGCGTCCAGATAAACCGCTTCGAGCGAATCGCGCAGGCGCGCATCCTCGGGCGAAAGCTCGAGCGTGTGATCGCGAAGCCGGAGAATATCTTTCTCGGCCACAAACGACCCCGCGCTCTCTAAATTGGCAATTAGAACGCGAAAGAAATCAGGCGAAGTGCCGGCCAAAAATCGCTCTCGCAGCACCTCTCGAGGCAGTCCCCGCGCCAGCGGTTCACGCTGATGGTGCGCTTTGATCTCTGCAACTATTTGCCGTTTCAACTCGTCGAACGCCACACGCGAAACGAGGGTCTCGCTCAATCGCCATCACGTCGCCGTTCGCAATCGCCTGAACGCGCGCGCGGTCGATTACCTGATCACGCCACGCCGTCCGCGCGGCCAGGGCTTCGTAGGTCAACCCGTGCCGGCCCGCGTCAGAAACAAATTGCCCCAGTTGCCGGGTCGCGTTTCCCGTGGCCAGATTCTCCAAAGAGGTTCTAATCGCCGGGGTATCGCGGGCCCGGTGTTTTGGCGCGAACGGATCGAGGATGCGACCGCCACCAATGGTGGCTTGCGGCGAATAGGATCGAAGAATAAAGCGATCGCCGAGTACGCCTACCAACGGAGATTCAAAACGTATCTGAGCAAATCCCGAACTCCCGGGCTTGATCTCGCCACTTGCTTCCAGCACGCGAACCCGCGATAAGACTTCGGCCGCTCCGATGTGGACGCGAATTCGTTGACGTGAGCGCAAGGCACGCGGCGCATCTTTCAGCAGCTGCACTGACGCGTCGACGACTTGAGTTGTGCGCAGACGACCAACCGGTGACAGAACCATTCCCCGCTCGATTGCTCCGGCCTCAACCCCGCCAAGATTCACCGCAGTCCTTTGACCGGCGGTGGCCTGTTTCACCGGATGTCCGTGCACCTGCAGGCCACGCACGCGCGTGCGAATGCCCGCCGGCAACAAATCCAACTCCTCGCTTTCGTTAATCTCTCCGGCGATCAGGGTTCCGGTCACCACGGCGCCAAAGCCCTTCATCGTAAATGCGCGATCGATCGGCAGCCGCGCGACGAAATCTTCAGAACGAGCAGGAGCTCCGCTTCCCAGTTCGCGGAGAGTGATCTTTAATTCATCAATGCCCTCACCCGTGCGCGAACTCACCGCCACGATAGGCGCGTGTTCCAGAAACGATCCCTTGACCAGGTCTTCGGCTTCGGCGCGCGCAAGTTGCAGCAGTTCGTCATCCACCAGATCTTTCTTGGTCAGCACGACCAGCCCGTGCGCGACGCCAAGCAACCGGCAGATATCAAAATGTTCGCGCGTCTGCGGCATCACGCTTTCGTCTGCCGCAATCACCAGCGCCACCAGATCGATGCCGTGCGCGCCCGCCAGCATGTTCTTCACAAAACGTTCGTGACCGGGCACATCGACGAAACCGATTCGCACTTCACCGAGGTCGAGATCCGCAAAGCCAATATCAATGGTGATGCCGCGGCGCTTCTCTTCCGGCAAGCGATCCGCGTCGATGCCGGTCAGCGCGCGGACCAACGCAGTCTTGCCGTGATCGATGTGACCGGCGGTGCCAACGATGATCGATTTCATTCTTGTTTCGTGAGTCGCAGACTATAATACCTGCTCTGGTGGAGCGAAGACTATGCCGAGGATGATATATGTGAATCCGTTAGGCCGATTTACACTTGCGGTCTTCATCGGGCTGGCTTCGTCACTTGTTACCGCCGGCCAGGAGGGCAAAGAATCGGTGGCCCGACCACCCCGGGTTAACCGAATTCCCAGTATTAATCGAAACATCGTAGCGCCTGCACCAACTATCTCGCCAGGAACGAGAGTTAGATGGGTTGAAGAATTTGAACCTACCGCAGCCGAGAAAGAACTAATCAAGGTCGACGCCGAAGATGAGGGACGATTCGCCGAGTTTCTGGCTCAGCCGAACACCGGAATTATTCGCCTCTTGCCTTTAAGCTCGGAGGGCCCCGTCGTATCCGCGGCAGATCCTGCGACTTACCGGAGACCACGATTTAACTACTTTGCCGCGACCTATTCCTTTTCAAAGAGAAAACACGGACACGGTTTGCATGGCTGGTATCGATTCCCTTCCAGGGGATGGTTGAGCTGAAGTTGTCGGACGCAGGGTTCACCACCGGGTCTATGGAAGAGTCAGTGGGCTTGATCGTCCGGCTGGGGAACGTCCGGCTTGAAGACGTCACTCTCCACACCGAAGGCGTAAGATACCTGGCCGAGATACCAGTCCCTGCCGATCAACCAACTGCAGCCGGGCTGTTTGATCGAAACATTCGTGGCTTTGAGCTAAACGGGTTCAGTTATGTCTCGATTATGCCCGCGACAATCGATACGACTTACGCGCTGCGAGCCACTCTAAACCGGCGCGCGGACGTGCTCGTTTGCTTTCGAGTGGTTCGGCAGACGCCAGATGGCGGCGTCACGGTTCTCTGGCGAAAGCTGGAAGGATTATCCGAGGCCATCATGGAAGGGAAAGCGCTAGGCTTCACGTGCGGGAAGAGAAATCAATGAACTCGAATCTTTCCGACCCACTTTGATAATAATGGGCTTCCAGTTTGCGATGATCGCATTCGGCAGCTCGGGACCGGGAACTTTCAAAGTAGCTGACGTTGCCGCTTCGGAAATGCGTTGCGGCTGGTTCAGTAACCCTACGCCGGCGAACGTTTCGCTTTATGACCGCGATGCGGAATGGATTATTGGAGTCCAGGGCGGGCATCAGGCGGATGGTGATTGGCCGGACTTTGGACCAGGTCAATGGGTCGAGACCAACGGTCACCACGGCTACGGCTGCGCATGCATGCGCGTTCAAACAAATAGCAGAACTCATGAAGTAAGCAAGATCGAGAGTGCCCAGGCGCGCCCGTTGTCGGCTTGTCGCAAAGACGCCGCGCTAAAGCGATGGGGATTCAAATAACTGGAGCGCGAACGTCTCGGTCGCCAAAGCCAACGCCAGCGAGGACGCTTGCGCTCCAATCCGGACAAACTGTAGCGTGTTGCCATGACTGAATTTCAAGCAGCGCCGATTGTTCTGGTTCACGGGATTTTCGGTTTTAATCAACTGACTCTCGGCGGCGTGCGTCTGGCCGAGTACTTTCGTTTAATCCCGGAAGCCCTTCGAGAAGACGGCCACCTTGTCCCTGAACCGCCCAGACTGAATTGGGCCGGCAGCGTGGCTGAGCGAGCACAGGATTTAAAGAATTACCTGCAAGGTCATCGAGAAGTTGCCGGCCAGAAAGTCCACATCATTGCCCATAGTATGGGTGGCCTCGACAGCCGCTTCATGATTTCAAAACTTGGCATGGCGGATCGGGTCTTGTCTCTCACCACGATTGCGACGCCCCATCACGGCAGCCCGATTGCAGCCATCGTCATCGAGGAAACTAATCCTGTCCTGACTAAGTTTCTTGAGCATCTGGGCGTCGACACGAAGGGTGCCTTCGATTTGACGATTGAGGCCTGCCGCAAATTTAACGATGACGTTCCGGATGCTCTCGGCGTGCGATATTTCAGTATTGGTGGCCAGTTTGAGCCTCACCAAGTTTTGGGAGCGCCTCAGGGTCTTTTGGGACTTACCCACGAGATCATCGCGAAGACTGAAAAGAATAATGATGGTTTGGTATCGGTTGCTTCGGCCACTCTGGAGCGTTCCGGGTGGGTGGCGTTGGACACGTGGAGTGCTAATCATTTCCGGGAGATTAATTGGGGCGAGAATATCGCTCCGACTCCGATCGAATTAATCGACGAGAGTATCGTGCAAAAATATCTAAATCTTGCCGTCCAACTGAAGAACCTGAGCGACTGAACCGCGCCGATGAAAGTACAGCACGCTTACGAGGAATGGGCCGTAACTTACGATTCAGATCGGAACCTGACTCGCGATCTCGACGAGCGTGTGACGCGCGCGGTGCTGGAAAATCTGTGCGTTCATTCGGTGCTGGAGCTTGGTTGCGGAACGGGCAAAAACACCGCATTGCTGGCCCGGATTGCCGGGCAAGTTCTGGCTATCGATTTTTCGCCCGCCATGATCGCGAAAGCGAAAGAGAAGGCGACTTTTGAAAACGTCACGTTCACAGTTGCCGATCTGAGCCAGCGTTGGCCCTGTGACGACCTTTCGGTTGATCTAATCAGTTGCAACCTGGTGCTCGAACATATCGACGACCTGTCATTTGTTTTTGCTGAAGCGGCGAGAGTGTTGAGCAGTGACGGCCGATTCTTTATCAGTGAGCTTCACCCTTACCGGCAATACCGTGGTGTCCAGGCACGTTTTGAACGCGGTGAGGAGACCACGACCATTGAGGCATTCGTCCACGACGTCACGGATTTCACGGGTGCGGCCGGGCATCACAGATTGTCACTTGAGAGCATCAAAGAATGGCGCCACGAAGAAGATAAGGATAAACCTCCCCGCCTGATCTCTTTCTTATTCACCAAACCATAGTGCGGAGTCGCTTCTTTGAAACTATGAAGGCCGAGGGTAATGAGACGAATGGCTTTGCCTCCGCTTTACGGACTGTATGTATGAATCTCCAGTCCCAATCCCACCGATGAATCGTTGGGCTATTATCATTCGTCGGCTTCGCCGACTCTGAGGCAATGATGCTGATGCAAATCCTGAGAACGATCGCGATAAGAAAACTTAACCAATTTATCCTGGCTTTGACTTGTCTGCTTACCGGTCAAATATGTCTGGCGCAACCCCAGTCCGGGAGCGAGCTATTTATGATCGATAAGGATGGCAAGTCAGGATTACATCGACACCACCGGCAAGGTCGTCATCGCGCCCCAGTTCGACAGCGTTAATGGCTTCAGAGAAGGTCTGGCGCTGGTGACTCGCAACGGTAAGAAATTTTTTATCGACACCAGTGGACGCATCGTCTTTGAAGCAAAGTTTGACATCGTCGATGGGTTTTCCGAAGGCCTGGCCGCGGTCAATATCGGACAGACGACGATTGCGCATATCGGGCTGATCGATAAACCAGGCAAATGGGGCTATATCGATAAGACCGGAAACCTCGCGATTCCGATGAAGTTCACCCACGCTGAGAGTTTCAGTGAAGGACTGGCCGCAATCAAGGATGGCGATCGCAGCGGCTTTATCGATCACACGGGGAAAATCATTTTCGAAGTTCCATTGGACGTGACGCTCGGATTCCACGAAGGCATCGTCGGAGTGCTTTACCACGGCACGCTGGCGTATTTCGATCGGACCGGCAAGCAAATTTCACCGCCGCTCGGCTATGGACCAAGTAGTCATTCCTTTTCAGAGGGTCTCGTTCCGGTTGAAATCAAAGGGAAAACCGGTTTCATGGATCGCGCCGGCCAGATAGTTATCGAGGCGCAATTCGAGGACGCCGACGATTTCCATGAAGGCCTGGCGCCGGTGAGGGTGCACAGTGAGGAAACGACCTGGTGTCCCACCGAACCATCGGGATCGCGCAAAGGCTTCACGAACAAATGGGGCTTTATTGATAAGACCGGCAAGTTGGTGATCCCGCCGCAGTACGAATCTGTGAGCCCGTTTTCGGAAGGCCTGGCCGCAATTAACAATTGCGAAGAGGCGTTCTTCATCGACAAGACGGGGAAGAAAGTAATTTCCGGCGACTTCACTTATGCAACGTCGCTGGCCGGAGGGCTGGCTCTGGTAAACCTGAAGAGAAAGGATCCCGGGCGGTGGGGTTACATCGACAGGAGCGGCAAACTGGTCTGGGGACCGGTGAAAAGATAAAGAAAGTGGCACGGCCGTCCCGGCCGTGATTCACGCGCAAGATGCGCGTGCCGCATAATGAAAAAGGCCCGCGAATCGATCGCGGGCCTTTTAGTTGTGATTGAGACAAGCGATTACTGGATCGTATCGGTTGAACCCTTGAACCCGTGCATGGCCTGTTTCAGCGTCCACTTCAAGCACGCGCTTCGTGTCATAGCAGTAAGCCGAGGATGTAGTTGCAGGTCGACGAGGCAGTGTGTCGAACACTCCTTCTTCATCTCGTCCAACTGGGCGACGTCGAACTTTGGATTCTCGATGGTGCCCCAGTCGTGCGTCGCTGAATACATCGGGAAGCACGGCGCCAAAGTGCCGTCGGTGCGAATGATCAGAGAGTTCTGGCCCGCCCGGCACTTCCAGGGCGGCACTGAGCCGCGCATGAGCTGCTTCATCTCCTGCATGTGCTTGCTCTGATTGACCATCTTGTAGCCTTCGTTGTGGCGCTTGTCGTCGAGATAGTCAAGCAGGTCGTCAACCTTCGACCAGTCGTCCGGAGTCAGGTAGGTGACGTTCTCGTCAAGATGCTTGAAGTGATCCTGCTCCATCATCGGTGTTTCGTTGATGTGATAGTCGGTCGCGATGCCGGCATCGTGAGCAATCTCAGTCAACTCTTTCACGTCGTCCATGTTGTTGCGGCAGATGTTGATATTGAACATCACGGTGTAGCCGTAGTGATGCTGCCGCTTCACCAGGTATTCAAAGTAAGGACGAATCGGATCGAGGGCCTTGGGCAAAGACTTGCGGTCTTTGACTGAATCGACAGCCAGATTAACCGTGGCAACTCCGGCATCGCCCAGACGATCGATCACGTCATGGCTTCATCAACCGGCCGTTCGTCGGCAGGTAAACGAAGATGTCTTTCTTGGCGCTGTAGTGAACGATCTTGTGAATGAACTTGGGCCGCAGCAGCGGCTCGCCGCCCATCAGCGCCAGCACGCGCGAACCGATCGAGTGCAGCCAATCGATCGAGCGCTTGGCCGTGTCCTCGGTCATACCCTTCACCTTGTTGTTGTACGACCAGCAGTAGTGACAATCCAGGTTGCACTTCCACTCGGTGAACAGATAAGGAATGATTGGCCGCAGGTCCTTGTTGTACCAGCGCGATTTGAAATACGGCGAGCCCCAGGTCTTCCAGGTGCGAATCGCATTCAGCTTCTGATATTCCGACTTGGTCATCGGCTGGGGATCCAGCATGAATCGGATACGGCGGCTCGGGCAACACAGCCGGCTCGGGCAACGGTTGCAAAGTAGTCCGCTGTTCCGGCTTGTAAAGAATTTGATGAAGGGTCTGATCCAATCTCGACGGCGGGGCCGATGAGACCGGAGCGTTCTCCTGCTGTAATGCTGGTGCCATAATCTCCTGCTACCTCTTTTGTTAGGCTAAATGGTTAAAGCAATACCCTTCGGAGCGCTTTGATCACTCGAAGGGCTGGGTCAAAATCAAGCGCCAATATTCGCTGATTTGCGCCGTCAATTGCAAGCCTGTTAATGCTAGTTGGTGTGCGGTAATTGTGTACTGTCGCGTACGCTGAGTTCCGGAGGGACCGACTGTTTCATCAGACTTAACTGCGCAGAGAATCTCGGCCACTCCGCAGAGCGTCACGTCCCGACATCTGGAGACCGCCGCTCCATCGGGCTGAGACACCAGCGAAGGATTTAGGCTCGACCCGCCCGACGGCGATTTCGCCAGCTACAGGCTGACCAAGCAATGCCGCCGGCGGTAATTACATACAGCTCGAATGTTAAGGCGTTTCTTCCATCGACGACGCAAGGCGCCTGCGGACAATGGGGCGGCAGACGCTCGGCACGTTGCTCGCGCAAGACGATTAAAGCTAAGCTTGCCGTTCATCATTCCGGCCTTCGGAGTTCTGAAGTAATTGTCTTCCCTGCTATTCCTTTCATTACCGCCGGCATGCGACCCGAGCTGTTCTCGGGCGCACGGGCCTATTCTCTGCCCAGGGTTTTGCTGGTAACCGCGCTGTGCGTCCTGGTCGTCGCCGGCTTTGCGCTGCGCGCTAACGGCTTGAGCAGCGAAGGCTTGAGCGAGGACGAACTCAACAAACTCGCGGCGGTCAACGAATATCGTTCGCAGGGATTAAGTTCGGCAAACGGCGAACACCCGCTGCTGATGAAGGCGCTGCTGACGGTGAGCGTCGTTACGGCTGACGCGTGGGACCGAACGTCATTCGTTTCGTCTCATCCGGAACTGAACATACCGGTCGAAACATCTCTGCGGATTCCCGGCGCCTTGTTCGGAGCCTTCACGGCCGTCCTCATCTTTTTGGTCGCGACCGAATTGTTTGGCTGGGAAGTTGGATTATTGTCGGCGGCGCTCTGGACTTTCGATCCGCTGGCCATCGGCTATAACCGCATTGCCAAAGAAGACACCTTCCTGGTCTTCTTTTTTCTGCTCGCGAATTTCTTCTGGTTGCGCGGGCAGCGAGCCGCCGAGAGCGAGCCAGACAAGAACCCTGAGAAGTATCTACTGGGCTAACCAGCTGCCGCGTTCGGCGCTATGCTGGCGTCGAAATACGTGCCGCTGCTGATTGGGATTCCGTGTGCCTACAACTATGTCTTTCAGAAGATTCCGGCGACCCGCTGGGTCATCGGCAAAAAGCGATTCATCAAATTCTTTATCGTGATGGGGCGTCGCGTTTCTGATTTTCAATCCCACGATTCTGTTACCTGACACCTGGCGGGCGATGCTGAAGTTCAGCACGAACAGGATGATCGGCCACGACAGCTATGAATTCATCGGCCGTCTTTATCCGCATAAGTTCACCGACTGGTTGCGTGGCGAGCCCTGGTACTTCTATCTCGCCCTGATTGGCGCAAAGATGCCGGTGCTGCCGCTGGCCGGGTTTATCGGCGGGCTGGCGCTGCTGTTCCGGCGCAAGACTGGTGACGGCCGCTATTTTCTGCTGCTCTGGTTTGCCATCTGGGCGCTCGGCTTTATGTTCGTCGGAGGAAAGTTCACGCGCTACATTCTCTGACTTCATGCCGGCGGTCGTCATCACCTCGGCGATCGGTATTCAATTCGCGGCGCGTCGGTCTGGCGCGACTCTTCGGGCGCCTGCTCGAACAATGAATCGGTCAAGGTTTATGCCGGTGCGGCATTGCCTGCGATTGTGATTCTGTTCAGTATTTGGTCGGCCGTGTCAGCCGCTCCGCACTACCGCTTCTACGTCAATGGCCTGGCCGGCCAGATGTGTCAGCGGCCGGCGACATGTTTCCGCAGGACGAATTTTACGATGCTTACATGCAAGAGGTGTCTGGCTGAGATCGCCAAACGCGCGCCAGCCGGGTGCGCGCGTGGCGAACGAGATTCCGACTGTTGGAACCTATTACGCGAATCGAGCGGGCCGGCCTGATTTGATTAGCGTGGAGTTGTCCGATCCCGCAGAGATCGCGAAGCTGCGACCAGGCGATTTTGTTATCGACGCGCGCGGTCGAACCTATTACAGTAATCAGGCGATGTTGAAGCGCTTGCGTCAGACGTCAGGCCGGCGTTTGCGGTATTCAGTCGGAGAGCGTTCCGGCGGCGAATGTTTATGTTTTGGATCAGAAATCGCTCGGCGGCGCTGCGCGGCCAGTAGCCGTGTCAGAAGCCCGACCGTCAGGGAGGGCAACTCTGGCGACCACGTGTTTGATTCACGAGCGCGCGTCAATCATAACTAACGATATTCACAGTGGCCCTCCCTGACGGTCGGGCTTCTGACACGTAGCGTCTGACACTTAACAGTTATGCCCACTCTCGAAGAACTTCTCGCCAAATCAATTCCCGAGTTGCGTGAGCGATTCGTCGATCGGGCACGGCCGGTTCCCAGGGGTCTGGTTGAAGCGCTCGATACTGATTCACGCCAGGGCGCCCATCATCTGGCCAAATTGATTCGCGAACGTTGGCGAAAGAATCGCGCTGAAGGTCAACGGCTTCACAACCTGCTGCGCTTTGAAATTGACTTGTGGGAGCAGGGCTTTAACTTCATCGCCGGAGTTGACGAAGCCGGCATGGCGCCGCTGGCCGGTCCGGTAATTGCCGGCGCGGTGATTTTGCCTCGCAATTACAAGCTCAAGAAGCTGAACGATTCAAAACAGATTCTGGATCCCGCCATGCGGGACGAGCTGGCCTATCAGATCAAGCAGGACGCGCTTTTCTGGGCTGTGGGCCGGGCCGAGGTCGAAGAGATCGACACAATAAACATTTATCACGCCGGACTGCTGGCCATGCGACGCGCCGTCGAAGGCCTGAACGTCGCAGCCGGATTTTGTTTTGGTTGACGCGCGGCGCATTCCTCACCTGACGGCGCCCCAGCGCGGGATCATCAAAGGCGACACGCTGTCGGCGAGCATCGCCGCGGCATCGATCATCGCCAAGACCACCCGCGACGCGATCATGACCGAGTTCGATTCAATTCATCCCGGTTACAACTTCGCCACTCACAAAGGCTACCCAACGCCCGAACATTGCCGCTGTCTGAAAGAGCTGGGCGCCACGCCGATTCATCGCCGCAGCTTTGCGCGCGTGCGTGAAGCCCTCGGTCTCGATCCGGTTCAGAGCGAACTGTTCGCCGAAGAAAAAGTCGGACGCCGCGAGCGCTAATGACATTAGCCCGGATTTTCGCGGATGAACGCGGATCAGAAGGCTCGTTAAGAAAATCTGGTAACTATTAGTTAACTCACCAGGGGCATCTTGCAGATTCAATCGCGGTATGAATCCCGAAGGATTCCATACCGATTACCGCTGATACGATGCTGGTGAGTCAACTATGCGATGCCGAATCTTGCTCTATCTGCGTCGATCCGCGTTCAACCGCCACTAACGTCCTGCCCAACTTGAAACTTGAAACTCGAAACCCGAAACTATTCTCATGGGTTTAGCTGAATACAAAAAGAAACGCCGCTTTAGTAAGACGCCCGAACCGGGTCCGGAAGAGAAAGACTTCTGAGCTGGGTAACATCTTTGTCGTGCAGAAGCACCGCGCGACCCAGTTGCATTACGACTTTCGTCTCGAGGCCGACGGCGTTCTGAAATCCTGGGCCGTGCCCAAAGGCCCTTCGATGGATCCGGCGGTGAAGCGCCTGGCCATGCAGGTCGAAGATCATCCGGTCGACTATGCGAACTTTGAAGGCGTCATTCCGGAAGGCGAATACGGCGGCGGCACAGTGATGGTCTGGGACAACGGCATCTACGCGCCCGAGAAACAACGAAAGTGTTTCAAAGCGCTGGCCAAAGGCGAGCTGAAATTCGCGGTGCTGGGCAAGAAATTGAAGGGCGGATTCGTGCTGGTGCGCACGCGCGATCGGCAGTGGCTTTTGATGAAGCATAAAGACGAGTACGCCGAAGAAGGCGAAGACATCGCCGAGACGCAACCGTATTCGGTCCTCACTAAACGAACGTTGACCGAGATCGCCGAAGATGAAGGCGGCGTGGTGAAGAAGGCCGCCACGGGTGATCCCAAAAAGCTTCCTGCCTCGCCGCGGCGTCAAGCGCCGCAAAAAGAGCGCGAAGAAAAAGTCTGGCACAGCAATAAGTAGTGAGCATGATCAATCCGCAGATTTCGCAGATTAGGAAAAGTCCCGAATCCTGAGAACTCGAGTGGTTTATTGAATAAGCTTGCTCTTAAATCTGTGAAATCTGTGGATTGCAACCGTTCCCTTCTCTCAATATACTAACCGGCTAAATTAAGACTCTCTCGCGTCGTCACCGGCGCCTTGAAGTTCAAAACAAAGGAAGATGTTTGGTTATGCGCAAATTCAGAATTCACAGCATGGCGCTTGGTCTTTGCCGGCGCTCTCACCTGCTTAATGGTTGCTGACAACTCAATGAACCGAATCGTCGCGGCAAATAAAGTGGCGGACCCAAATCCCCTGCTGGCCGAATGGGAAGGTCCTTACGGCGGCGTGCCGCCCTTCGATAAGGTCCAGATCGCCTTCTTCAAGCCGGCGCTCGAAGCGGCCATGTCAGAAAACCTTGCGGAGGTCGAGAACATCGCCCGGGTGCGATCCGCGCCGACTTTCGAAAACACGATCGTGGCCCTCGAAAAAGCCGGTCACACACTAGATCGGGTGACCACGATTTACGGCATCTGGGCTCGGAACGATTGTCGACGCCTGAATTCCAGGCCGTACAGCGCGAGATGGCGCCCAAGCTGGCCTGCTTTCAACGATCAAATCACGCAGAACGAACCGCTCTTCAAACGGATCGAGGCAGTCTACAACTCGCCCGACAAAAAGAAGCTTACGCCCGAGCAGCAGCGTCTGGTCTGGCTTTACTACACCAACTTTGTGCGTTCCGGGCGCGAAGCTCGAGCGACCGGCAAAAGCGCGGCTGACGGAAATCAATCAACAGCTCGCGACGCTGTTCACTAAGTTCGGCAACAACGTGCTGGCTGAAGAGGACGGTCAGTTCGTCACCTTAAAGAGCGAAGATGAGCTCAAGGGTCTGCCGCAGTCGGTGCGCGATGCCGCAGCCGCTTCCGCCATCACCAAAAAACAGCCGGGCGCCTGGGTGGTAATGAACACGCGCTCTTCGGTTGAGCCGTTCCTAACCTATTCAGACCGCCGCGACCTGCGCGAAAAGGTCTGGCGCATGTTCATCATGCGCGGCGACAACGGCGACGAGCACGACAACAACGCGATCATCACCGAGATCCTTCAGCTCCGCGCCGAGCGGCGCGAAACTCCTCGGCTATCAGACACATGCGCATTGGCGGCTGGAAAATGCGATGGCCAAGACGCCTGAGCGCGCGATGGATTTGATGATGGCGGTCTGGAAACCTGCCGTGGCGCGAGTGCACGAGGAAGTGAAAGACATGCAGGCGCTGGCCGACAAGGAAGGCGCCAAGCATCAAGATCGAGCCCTGGGACTATCGCTATTACATGGAGAAGGTGCGCAAGGCGAAATACGATCTCGATCAAAATGAAGTCAAGCCCTACCTGCAACTCGACAAGCTGCGCGATGCCATTCATTGGGTCGCGGGCGAACTCTTCAATTTCAAATTCACGCCGGCGACCAACGTTCCGGTCGCCCATCCTGACATAAAGGTCTGGGAAGTTACCGACAAAACCACCGGCAAGCATATCGGCCTCTGGTTCTTTGATCCCTATGCGCGCGCGGGCAAACGTTCGGGCGCATGGATGAATGCTTATCGCAGCCAGGAACGAATCAACGGTGAAATCACCACCATCGTTTCCAACAACGCGAACTTTGTGAAAGGAAAACCCGGCGAGCCGCTGCTGATTTCGTGGGACGATGCGAGCACGATGTTCCACGAGTTCGGCCACGCGCTGCACGGTCTGAACTCGAACGTTACCTATCCGTCGTTGTCGGGCACCGCAGTCGCGCGCGACTACGTCGAGTTCCCTTCCCAGTTGATGGAGCACTGGCTGGCAACGCCTGAAGTGCTGCAAAAGTTCGCGCTGCACTATCAAACGGGCAAAGCCGATTCCGCAGGCGCTGGTCGACAAGATCAATCGATCGAAGACTTTCAATCAGGGATTTCTCGACGGTCGAATATCTGGCTGCGGCGATCCTGGACATGAAGTTGCATCTGGCCGGCGACAAGAAGATCGACGCGCGCGCTTTCGAGAAGGAAGCGCTCGCCGAACTGCGGCATGCCGCACGAGATCGTTCTGCGTCACCGGCTGCCGCAATTCATGCACGTCTTTTCCAGCGACGGTTATTCGGCCGGCTATTACAGCTATCTTTGGTCGGACGTGATCACCGCCGATGCGTTCGGCGCGTTTACCGAAGCCGGCGGGCCCTACGACAAGAAAGTCGCCGAGCGTCTGCGCAAGAACATCTTCTCGGTCGGCAACACGATTGACCCGGCCGACGGCTATCGCAATTTCCGCGGTCGCGATCCGAAGGTGGAAGCGTTGATGAAGAAGCGCGGTTTCAGTTCGTGACGGTACGCGGGCATCTTGCCCGCATCTTCGCCTGAATCGCAAAGCAATTAGCCCAGGGTCGCGGCTTCGCCACCCTGGGTTTTTGATTAATCAATGTTCACTCGAGCCATCGTTCGCCCGCCTGCGTCTAACTTCGCTGAAGGTTTGACGACCGCCGAGCTGGGCCCGGCGGACTACGAACTCGCGCTGCAACAGCACGAGGCTTATTGCGCCGCGGCTCGAGCAATGCGGGCTGAGCCTGATTAGGTTGGAGCCTGATGCGGAATTTCCGGATTCAACTTTTGTTGAAGATGCCGCCATTGTCACGTACCGTTGGGCGATCCTGACGCGGCCCGGCGCGCCCAGCCGCACAGGAGAAGTTGAGAGCATGCGCAAAGTCCTGTCTCAATTCTTCCCTTCCCTTAATGAAATTCAATCGCCGGGGACCCTGGATGGCGGAGACGTCTGCCAGGCGGGCAATCATTTCTTTATCGGGATCTCCGAACGCACTAACCAAGCCGGCGCCAACCTGCTTGCCGATTTCCTGGGCCAGGCTGGTTACACTGCGAGCCTTGTTGATATCGCGAAGTCAGTACCGGGAGTGCTGGCCGGGTCGTTGTTACACTTGAAGAGTGGCCTCGCCTATCTGGGCGATGAGCGTCTGGTAATCGCGGAAGCGCTCGAGAACCGACGTGAATTCGCCGCCTACGATCGGGTTTGCGTGAATCCAGCCGAGCTCTATGCTGCCAACTGCATCAGAGTCAACCACCACGTTCTCCATTGCTCAGGGGTATCCACAGTTTGAGGCGAGTCTGCGCGAGCTTGGCTACCAAACCATTGCTTTGGAGATGTCTGAGTTTCGCAAGATGGATGGCGGGCTGAGTTGCCTGTCCTTACGGTTTTAGCCCAACCAATAGTTTAGCCTCAAAAGTTGGAGGCTGTGATGTTTCATTCACACCGGGCTTTAGCCCGGTGATGCACCAGGATATGAGACGAAGAACCGTTTTAACGGTTTACTCTTCGGTGCGAAAAATGAAGCCGTTGAATATCAGCAAGTTACGTCAACTGTAGCAGCAAGAAAAACCGTTAAAACGGTTTCTTAACTTTTTGGCGCCCGACACCGGGCTGAAGCCCGGTGTGAATGAAGAGTCCGTCATTTCGGACTTTGAGGCAAGGACTAACTAACGATGCAGGGGCGAAATCGTGATATCCCACAGACCTTCGCCGCGCACTCGTGATGCCAGCCAGGCTGGCTGTTATTGGTTATCTACTCTGGCCTCTATCACTCCCTGGATCGAAGCCGGCACATTGGAAAAGAAATCAAAGCCGGTCATACCTTCCACCTGATCCACGCTGACCCGGTAAGAGCGCCAGTCCGGACCAATGGTTCCTGAGTTTGGCACCACCACCGCGATGGTCCTGGTTGAGGTCGTCACACGCGATACATCGTTACTCCCATTGGCCAGCACGATAATCACCTTCCACGTTTGGGTTGGCACCGCCACATGGCCGTTGGCAATGAAGAACTGCGTGCCCACTCCGCCGGAAATGATGTAGAGCTCGTTCCCCTGAGAGACCAGCGTGCGGCAATAGCTTTCGAGATCAGCCCAAACGCCCTGGTTGTTGGCCGGCAGCTGCGGAACCATGTTCGTCATCAGGAACGTAGCCGAGTTGTCCGTGACGGTGCTGGTGCGATCCGCCGACGGACACATGTGACCGCGGTCAAACCCCGAACCCGAATAGTCGGTGCCCTGCACCTGATACCAACCCGCGGGCAGGGTTGTATCGGCGCGAAAGTCATTCTGCCTTGGGGCGCTGCCCAGCCATGACGATGCTCAAATGCCAGCTCACCCAGTTCGACTCGCCCCGATCGCGATTGTAGGAGATCGAGTATTGTGGCTTCTCCATCAAATAATTATCCGGCACCAGAACATTAGTCACCGCATTGCTGGGGTTACCCATGGTGAGATGCTCACTTGGCGGCGGTGTGGCGAGGGTGTTGGGTAGGTGTTGGCGTCGGTGCTGAGAAATCGCCAATCTGAATGTTGTCGAGATTGATCCGATTCGTGCCGCCCGAGACCTTTCGAATTTCAAATCGAATCGCATTAGCAGTTGTTAACTGTAAAGGTCTTCGTCTGCAGCGTTGTGGAACTGGTGGTCACAGTGGTCCCGACCTGCGTCCAGGTGCTGCCGTTATTTGTCGAGGACCAAAGCTGCCAGGTGCTGGAGCCGTCAGTGCCGAACACACCGTGCTGAATCGTCACCGTGCCGGCGCCGGTCTTGTTGAAATTCATGTGCAGGAGACCGGTATTGCGCACGCGCGCTGAATAGGAACCGGTCTTTCTGATCGGTGGAGAGGTTGCCCGTCAGCGCGTCGTCCATGTACCAGGATCCGGTGCCGAGCGTTACATTGCCAGCCGCGTAACTGGTCTTGCCGCCGGCTTCAAATCCTTCGCTGAGCGGCGCCATGCTGGCCGTCGTCAACGCAATGGTCAGCACGAACAGAACGGAACCAAACGCCAGGACTACCTTGGTTATGCTTGCAAACTTCGGCTTCGTCATTCGATTTATCCTTTCGTCTTTAAAGTGGTTCGCCCATTTGGACGAGAACTTGCAAACAGCAGTTGAGGCTGTAAGCACCCAGTCGACAAGGTGCACGTCGACATAAATTCGAGGACATAATTCGAGCTAAGACTAACCGTTGAAAGTTAACGTCGGGTTAAACTCTTTATCAGAGAAGGAGAAGTGCTTGACGTCCACGGAAATTCCTTCCCAAAGGACCGGGTTGAGGGCAAAAATCTTTGGAGCGCCGGGGCAGCATCTTATCCTCAAATAGATTCTTTGACCACAGATTTTTGACGGCAAAGACTACGGAGATTGGGAGATGACTGTCCTTGATAAAGCGCGCGCAAATTTGTAAAGAAGGAGTCACCTAATATCATCGTGGGTTTTCTCTAGCCCAGGCGTTTACGCCTGGGTGAGAAATAGGAGGCGATACCAAAGCCCCATTAATGGGGCTTTTGAAACTAACCCTCTTCTATTCCCAGGCGTAAACGCCTGGGCTACGGAAAAGTCATCTCGAATTTGGGCACCACCAAAGAGCCCTGCGGGTTTGACTCACTGACCGGAGATTTGGGACAACTAGTGCCAGCGCATTACGAAAGAACCAGGGTACGCACGCCTCCGGCGTGCTTCCTTCGGAGATAAACAGGCACGCCAGAGGCGTGCGTACCAATGATGGAAGAATTGATTGAAGCTCCTGAGACAACGTTGAAACCTTCGGTGAACGCTGTGCCCCGTCTGCGATCGGCTGGCGGATGAGCTATTCACGCTCTCCTCGGTGCCGAAAGAATTGGTCTCGATTATCAAGCCAAACGCGGCCACGCCAAATCCCGCACAGGTTTGCTCACGATGCATCGACCTATTCACCCGCGCTTTGCGTCAGATCGAATCGCAGGCTGCGATCTTTGAGCAGAATCATTTTGTCCTGCCGACGCCGTTGCGCATGGATGCTGACGAACGGTTCACCGGGCGCGGCGTGACCATGGCCTTTCTCGATTCTGGTTTCTACGCTCATCCCGATCTGACCGAACCAACCAATCGCATCCAGTCTTATCACAGCATCTTCGCCGCAGAGGGTGATAAGACTTCTTTGAAACGAACGACATGGCCAGTTGGCACGGCATGATGACTTCCGTTGTCGCGGCCGGCAATGGCGGGTTGGCCGGCGGTTTGTATCGCGGCATCGCCTCAGACGCGAATCTGGTACTGGTTAAGATCGGGCGCACGGGGCGCATCAGCGAAGCACAGATTCAAAAGGGTCTGGAGTGGGTGCTGGCCCACGCGGAAGAATTCAAGATTCGCGTGGTGAATATTTCCGCGGGTGGTGACTTTGAAGAGAGCTACCTGACAAACGCTCTTTCGCGCACTGTCGAAAAATGCGCGCGCGCCGGGCTGACCGTCGTTTGTGCGGTCGGAAACGCGGGCCACATGCCCGGGCACCCGGTTCTGCCACCGGCGAGTGCTCCTGCCTGCATCGCCGTCGGCGGGTTGGACGATCAGAACTCGCTCGACCGCGCCCGGCGCGGCATGTATCGCTCGTCGTATGGCCCGACTATCGACGGATTGCAAAAGCCCGAGGTCATTGCGCCGGGAATCTGGGTCGCGGCGCCGATCCTGCCGCAGACGCCTACCGCCGAAGAGGCCGAGCTTTATTCTGAATTGGATGCTTTGCCGGATGATGAGTTGCGCGCAGCCATTAAGGCACACGCCGGCGTCGATCGAGATTTGGACGAGGCCGCCGATCTGCGGATTCCGCTTGTTGCGACAGTTGATCACTATCAAGCTGCGTGAAGGCAACGTCATCAATCAGGATTACAAATACGTCGACGGAACATCCTTTGCCGCGCCGATTGTCTCCTCGATCGTCGCTGGGATGCTCGAAGCGAATCCGCGGCTGACGCCACCACAAATCAAACGAATCCTGATTGAGACTGCCGAGCGCGTTCATGACATCGACGTAGACCGGCAGGGATGGGGCGTGGTCAATGCCCGCCGTGCTGTGGAGCTCGCCTTGCAGCGACGAGAACGGTAAGGCGGCGTAGCCCCAGAAGCGGCTTTGCCGCCCGATGTGCGGAAAGGCTCTGCCTTTCCGCAGAGGTTTCTTAATTATCCGATCGAAGCTACGCCTCGAATCTGAGGCGGAGCCTAAAAGTATTTATTTATGAATTCCCCGAAAGGCGAAGCCTTTCCGCACATCGAGCGGCAAAGCCGCTTCTCCTGGCGCGACTCGGCTAGACACCGGCTTTGCCGCTGTGCCAGAATTCATGAACCCGCATCGATTAATTCAAACTAGGAGCTAAAGAGAATTTGTATGGCTGAGACTGAGTCCGCGCTAACTGAAAACCAAAGCGCACCGCCTGAGAACGAAGAAATAACCTACCAGGCCGTTGAGAAAGACGGAGTGGTCACCGCGATTTGGGAAATGAAGGGCCGCAAGCACCTGCGCACAATCGACCCGCGCTCACGACAGGGTCGCGAGATTTTGAATCTCTATACGACCGAAGAGGTCGATCATCAGGTAGCAGAAGCGGCCACGTCCTAATCCTCTTCAAATCAGGTTTGAGAGCTTTCCGGACGCCGCACGTGTGCGGCGTTTTCTGTCAGCGCACTTAACCTGGCCTTCCTTAGCACAGCTGCTTAGGTCAGCAGATTCTGCGGCGTTCCCGCCACGAATGCCTCAATATTGTCGATTACCTGATCCGCCAGAGCCTGCACCGCTTCATTACTGGCCCACGCCACGTGCGGCGTAACGATCAAATTCGGCAGGTCAAGATCCAAAAGCGGGCTTCCGGCACGCGGCGGCTCTTCGCGCAGAACATCGATTCCGGCGCCGGCCAGTTGACCGCTGCCTAAAGCTTCGATCAAAGCCGCGTTGTCAACCAGCGCACCTCGTGCGGTATTAATCAGCAACCCATTTGGCTTCATCGTTTGCAGTTCGGCCCCGCCGATCAGATCGCGCGTGTCGTCGTTCAAAGGGCAGTGCAAACTGATGACGTCGCTTAGTCTCAACGTCTCTGCAAACCTGGTCCTTCCGGCGCGAACTTCGGCCGCATATTTGCGCTCAGAAATCAGCACGCGCATTCCGACCGCCTCGGCCAGCCGGGCCATGGCCTGCCCAATCGAGCCGTAACCGATGACGCCAAACGTGCTGTCCCTGATGTCGTGCAGCTCGTGTGTCAGCAGGCAAAATTGTTTCGATTGATTCCACAGTCCGCCTTGCACGTCCCGGCGATAAGCGAACACGTTCCGGCGCAATGCCAGGATCATCATCAGCACGTGTTCGGGAACTGAGTTCGTCGCGTATCCGCGCACATTGCAAACAGCAATGCCCCGGCGCCGGCAATAGATCAAGATCGACGCAATCCGACCCCGTGGCGGCGATCGCAATCAGCTTGAGCTCTCTGGCCTGAGACAGTTCCGGCTCTCCCAGTGAAAGCTTGTTGCTGATGATGATGGTCGCGTCGCGAATTCTCTCGATGAGCTGATCGGCTTCCGTCTCTCCGTACTCGACCCATTCATGATTGAAAGCTGGCGGGCGGAAATCGGCCTGCAATCGTGTTGCGTTCGATAAAGACAATGCGTTCCATAAGGGTTCGGGGTTTCGATCTTTAAGCGACGAAAGTCTATCGCACGCGATGCGAAGGCGGAACTCGAAACAGGAAGTGGTAGACTCGCCTCCTGAATCATGAATATTCAACTCCGCCGAGCGACCCCCGACGAAGCCGAAACGTTGACCGCAATCGCGCATGCAGCCAAGCGACACTGGCAGTACCCGGAAAAGTGGATTGAGCATTGGCAGGCTGATCTTACGATTACGCCGGAATTTATTGCTGGCAACGAAGTGTACGTGGCCATAATTGGCGGCTCGATTGCCGGGTGTTGCGCGTTGGTGGTGAGCGACTCGCTGGCTGAACTCGAGCACATGTGGATCGACCCGCAACAGATGGGCGCTGGAGTCGGTCGAGCCTTGTTTGAGCATGCCAGGCAGCGCGCCAAAGACCTTGGGTTACCTGAACTCGAACTCTCAGCGGACCCCCATGCTGAAGGTTTCTACGAGCGAATGGGCGCGCAGCGGATTGGCGAAATTAACGCCGAGATGGATGGACAGCCACGCGTGCTGCCGAGAATGAAGATTGATCTTCGCAATGCCGGTTAATGTTGATAGGCGATCTGACAAAGTCCAAAGGTCAAAGTTCAGAGATCTAACGAGATGTGGGACACCAAACGGCAAATCATCTGGCTGGTCGCCGGCATAAGTTTCGGGACCTTCATCGTCTATCTGGACTCGCGCGATGAATTTGGCCGATTTGACCCGACGGTCTTTGTTTTTTGGGAAATTATTCTACTGCTGATTATCGTCGTGCTGTTCTTTATATACTCACGCCGAAAAACCTGATGACGTCGCTATCGGAGGTCAGTACCACCCGCGTCAGCGGGTGGGATAAAGAGGCGCCTCGGGCCCATCCGCTCACGCGGATGGTACTGACCTCAATCCCGCAAAAACCTGATGATATTAGCGGACTGGTCCACCAAGGTACCGCCCGCGTTAGCGGGATGGAATAAACGGCTCTGCCGGGCCCATCCGCTCACGCGGATGGGACTGCCAGGATCCTTCAGTTTGCCGGTTGCATTGTTTTTGAACGGGCGTCGATTCCCTGCTCACCCATCACCAACAATCGCCGAGGTTCGGTAAGCGTTACGCTCTGAGGCAGGTATGACAGCACATAGCGGTTCTTTCGCAGTTCATCACAAATCGCTTTCGCCGCCACGCGCGGATCGTCGATGGGAAAAATCGAGCCGCCGGTCCCTTCCGCCAGATCATTAATCACCTGTCGCGGCTTGGGAACATCGCGACGGATAGCACCGCGCGTGCGATCCTCCGCCTGAACGCAATAGACTGTGATGTCGAGCGACTGCAAGGCACTGAGCGCCTGATTGAATTTTGTCTTGCTGCCGCGATCGAGCCCATCACTGATGACCACGATGGCCCGCTTCTGGGCGGAAAGTGGGCGCAGCGCTTCCTCGACTACCGCCAGGATTGAATCGAACAGGTGTGGATCGCCTTTCTTGCGAAACGCCTTTAGCTCAGTCTCGATCTTCTTCGGATCGTCGGTCCAATCCGAAACGATTTCAGCGCTCATTGTCATAGCCGACAATCAGCAGCTTATCGCCGTCATAAATCTCATAGGCGAACTCCTTGGCTGCCTGCTCGAGCTTTTCCACCTCGGCGCGAATCGTTAGCGAGTTATCGACCAGCAGGACAATCTTCGCGGCCGAGAGATCGGGCGCAAAGCTTCTGATCGACTGTTCGACACCGTTATCGAAGAACGAAATATCCTTCGCGGTTATCGGCGCGGCACCACTGGTTCGCACCGCCACGACGTTGACCATGGTCGAAGATTCGGAGGTTGGGTGTGTCTGGCGGCCAGCCTGCGCCCACAGCGTGCCTAACAGCAGCGACATGACCAGCAAGATGAACAGCGCGCGCGACCAGCTATTGCTCGGTTTTCTTCCACGCACCGTTCGTCGTTGTTCTCATGGCGATTCCCAGGTATCTATTTCTTGTCAGTCTTCTTGCCGGCAGTTTTCTTCGGTTTGGCTTTATCGTCGCTCTTCGCGGCTGGTTCGGGCGACGCTAACTCTTTCTCAACCGTCTCCAGACACGCTGCCTTTGCGGGCATAGTCGGTCACATACCAGCCTTCGCCCTTAAAATGGAAGGCCGTCGCCGAGAGCGATTTTCTCCATGCGGCCGCCGCACTTCTGGCACTTCGTCGGCGGCTTATCGGATAACTTTGAAAAGACCTCAATCTGGTTGTTGCACTTCTTGCAGCGGAACTCGTAAATTGGCATCGTAAGTTGCGTTTACTTCTTTCAGGGTTTTAGGTTCACGCAAATTATACGAGAGCGCTCCAGAGCGTACAAACAGCTTGCGATTTCAGATGCGGGCCGCGCGCGTGGCGTCGCCCGCGATTTTGAGCTTTTTGCAACTTCAGCAACCGTTGGTTATGATCGTCCTCAACCTTTCGATTAAGAAATCGTGCGACAGGCAATCTTTCCGACATTTAGTCAACTACCAGGAATGCAACCAGCAGCAGAAACCGGTCCCAGCTTCTCCCTCGAGCGAAAGCTGAAACTGCACGAGGCGCGCGAATCGATCATCGGCCGGCTGGCGTCTGAAGCTCCCAACCTCAATCAACCTGGACACCTTTCTGAAGGTGATCGTTGCCGAACTGGGCCGGATGATGGAGGTCGATCGCTGTGACGTCATCAAACTGACGCCGGAAGGCGAGTTGCGAGTCAGTCATGAGTGGCGCGCTACTGAAACTGTGCCGTCCAGCCTCGACGCGCGCATTCCGGTTGATGTGAAGACGCTTTCGCAATATCTCGACGTGCGCCAACCCATCAAGCTCGATGACACTTCAGCGCCCGAACTGGATCATAAAGTTCGTTTCTTTGCGAAAAGTTTGGGGACGCGCTCGCTGCTGGTCGTGCCCGTGGTGCTCGATGATGAAGTGGTCGGACTGATTGGCTTGCACCACACGCGCTCAACCCGTCACTGGTCGGACGAAGAGGTGGCCTTCCTGGTTTCGATCGCCACCCAACTGGCCGATCGCCTATCAGTACACCCGCATTTACACCGACAAGAAACGGGAAGCCGAGACGACCCAGGCACTGCTGGAAATTGCCAATGCGCTCAATGCCCGTTCGGATTTCGGCGAAGTGACTTCCGCCGTGCTCGAACGCGCGTTGTCGCTGGTGGGGCGCGGATTACTGTGCGCTGGGCGTTCTGGACGCCGACGAACATCGCATCAGCCTGGCGGCTTTCAAAGCTGCGCCGCATGCGGTCACCGACAACGTCCGTGGACTGATTGAGGCGCACGGGCAATCGTTGGACGTGACGGAATATCCAGCCATGGTAGACATCCTCTCGCAGGGAAAACCGTGAAGTTGCATGAAACGGATCTGCCGTTCCCCTGCGCATGATGTTCAATGCGACCCTCGGAGGGCGAGCAGCGTTGATTGCACCCGTGAGAATCGCAGGCCACGCCTTCGGACTTCTCGGTCTGGTTTGGAGCCAGCAGCGCGACCAGTTCAAAGACCATGAAGTCGCTCTGGTCGAAGGAATTGCCGACCAGATTGGCACCGCGCTCGAGCGTGATCACCTTTCGGCCGAAATAATGCGACTGAAAAGTGCGCTGCATGAACGGCACGGGGAAGACCGCATCATCGGCCAGGCCCCGGCTATTCGCCGCGCAATTGAACTGGCCCTGAATGTGGCCGACACGCAAACCTCAGTTTTGATTCAGGGTGAATCAGGCACCGGCAAGGAATTGCTGGCCAATCTGATTCACTTCAACTCGGGCCGGGAAGATCAGCCTTACATCAAGCTCAACTGCGGCGCGATTCCCGAAACGCTGCTCGAGTCCGGAATTGTTTGGGCACGAAAAGGGCGCCTTCACGGATGCCCGCGCCCGCCGTCGAGGGCCGATTTGAAGAGGCCGACGGCGGTACCCTGTTCCTGGACGAGGTCGGGCGAGATGAGTCTGGCGGCCCAGGTGCGTCTCTTGCGCGTCCTTCAGGACGGCGAATTCTCGCGTGTGGGTGGAAGCGATTTGCTCAAGGCCGATGTCCGAATTATCGCCGCTTCAAATGTTGACCTGGAGCGAGCCATCGAAGAAGGAAGATTTCGCCGCGACCTTTTTTACCGCTTGTCCGTATTCCCCATTAGTTTGCCGTCGTTGCGCGAACGACGCGAAGACATTCATCCTCTGGTAATTCATTTTCTCGAGCACTACAAACAGCGAACCAGCCGGTTTGTTTCCGGAATTTCAAAGGAAGCACTGCGTGCTTTGGTGTCTTACGACTGGCCCGGAAACGTCCGCGAATTGGAGAATGCCATTGAGCGGGCCGTAATTATTGCTGCCGGCCGCCAGATTGAGCTCGAGGATCTGCCGACCGCCATCGGCAACATTTCTACCGAACGCGAGGCGCATGGCGCGCGCCGAACGGGCCCAGGCCGCCAGCGAAGGGCGCAACGTCACGCTCGCGATCGATGTGCCATCATCAATGGATGAGATCGAGCGCCGAGTTATTGAAGCGACTCTGGACTACACGTCAGGCGATAAGACCAGGGCGGCGCAGTCTGTTGAATATTGGCCGCAAGACGATTTACCGCAAGCTCGAGCAATATAACGGACAAGATCCAACCCTCGATTCGGCGAAAGAAAAATAAACTCCGGCAGACATTCAGCGTGGAAGACCAAGTGAGCACAACACCCGAAACTGTATTCGCCGCTGAACCAATTCCTGCGCCAGCCGATTCTTGCGTCCGATCAGAGCCTGGCCGCTACCGCGACCGAGCCCTGACAATCCGCCGTGGGGTATCAGCCGGGGCCGTCCTGACCTGGCTCGCGAGCGTCGCGTTGTTGGCCATCGTTCCCAACCTCTGCGTGCTTCCTTACGCTGCTCTACCGTTATCGCAACGGGCGCCACGAAAGAAATCCTGTTTGGCGACAAGACTTTCATGTTCCTCCTGGTACTCGGATCGCTGCCCACTCATCTGCTGACGCTGGCATTGATTTGGGCGGTTGCCACGCGGCTGGGCAAGCTTTCAATTAGAGGACGTTTTCGGTTGGAGCTGGAGTCCGAATTTTGGCCTGTGGAGAAGTTCAGCGCTGGCGATTTTGCTATTCTTCATGACCATCGTACTGGCTCTAATTTTCCGCGGGCCAGAAACCGATCTGGATCGAATTCTCGAAGAGCTCGCGGGCCACCGCCGTTACCCTCGCAATTATTGCCGTAGCCACCGCCCCTTTGGTTGAGGAGATGATCTATCGTGGCCTTTTGTATTCAGCTATTCAGCGAGCAATCGGACAATGGTGGGCGGTGATCGTGGTCGCGTCGATGTTTGCCGGACTCCACGTGGTGCAGTATTGGCCGAATGCCGGCTCCATTTCCGCAATCACTTTGTTCAGCGTCGCGCTCACGCTGATTCGGGCGCGCACCGGGCAGGCTGCTGCCGTGCTTCGTGATCCACCTCGGTTTTCAATGGCGTGCAGTCAGTGATCATCCTGCTGGAACCCTACATTCAGGCTGGGCTGGAGCTGTGGCGGCAACACCCGGTCAACGGCGCCGTAAGACTTCTCCGCTTTCTTAGCTAATCAATGAATTACGAAGTAGTCGTAGTCGGCGGCGGCATTGGAGGATTGACCGCGGCCGCGTTGCTCGCTGCTCGCGGCGTAAGCGTCTGCCTATTTGAAAGACAATCGCAGGTCGGAGGTTGCGTCGCTCAGGTCGAACATCCAGGGCTTTCGGTTCGAGCCAACCTTCGGCCTGTATTCCGGCTGGGAGCCAGGCGGAATTTATGATCGGGTGTTTTCCGAGTTGCCGGTTGATCCTCCGCCAGTCTTTTCGTTGTCGCCCGCTTACTCAGTCCGTTTACCAGACGGCGTCGAAGTTCCGTTCGTCGAGGATCGCGAACAGTTCGAAACCAATTTGGCCGCAGCCTTTCCTGAATGTTCAACAAGCGGCGATCGCGTTCTATCGCGACCTCAGCCAGTTTGCGACCGGGACAAAACATGATTCCGGCCGCGAACCGCTATCCAATTATCTCGCGCTCAATGTTCGCTCAGATTTCGTCGTTTCATTGACGTTCAACTACAACTCCTAACGCAGCGACCGAGCGACGAATGCACCTACGATGACGCGGCGCGCGAGCTGGAGCCTAAAAAGCTACTGGGGTATCAAGATGGTGGAGCGCAATCGCTGGCCGATGCACTCGCCACGTCTCTGAAAACAAGCGGCGGCAACCTGCGTCTGAATTCACCGGTGCTGCGTCTTGCTTATGGCCCGGATGGCTCGCCCACCGGGCGTTGATTTGTTGAATGGTGAACGCGTAGTGGCGACGCGCAGCGATTGTCAGCAATCTGACGGTGTGGGACACCTATGGCAAATTGTTCGGAATGAGCCGAACCCCGGCGGCGGTTTCCTCACGACTGAGACAGATGCGGGCCTGGGGCGCGTATCAGATTTTCCTGAGCATGGAGCAATCTGCCGCGGAACTGCTTTCATCACCGCGCATCCTGGCGCTTGACTCGACTGGCAACCGGATCAATCCTACAACCCGGAATACAACCAGTTTATGCTGTCGGTGCCGGCGGATTTCGACGGGAGCGGCGCTGAGGAAAGCGTACCGGTATGCCTTTCAGCGTTCACCAATGTCGAAGATTGGTTTTCATTCCACGAGGATCATTCCGCCCACGAAGAGCAGGATCAAGCCGTGCTCGAAATCCTCTGGTCGCGTCTGCATGCGGCGATGCCCGAATTAGGGGACAGCGTTGAAGTAATCGAGACCGCCACGCCCCAGACTTTCTATGAAGAGCACTCGCCGAAAGTTCGGCATGATAGGCCAGCCCAGCTCGAGTGTTCCCAGCCTCGGAATAACGCCATTCCCGAATGTCTTTGTGGTCAGCGACACTGCTGCGCCGAGTTCAGGCCTCAACGGCGTCGTCCAGGCCGGACTCAACGTGGCCAACCTAATCCGTCCGGTCTGAAAAATCTCAATTTACGAAGAGATATTTTGGTTGTATAGTGTCTAGCGACACTCGACTATGTACATCACTATTGACGAAACTGACAAGCGTCCAGTCTACCGGCAGGTGGCGGACGAGATAAAGGGGCTGATTGCGCGGGGCGCTCTGAGCGAAGGGATGGCGCTGCCTCCGGTTCGACAGGTCGCGGATGATCTCGGGGTCAACTTGAATACGATTGCCGCGGCCTATCGAGAGTTACAGAAGGAAGGATTGTTGCGTGTGCGCCATGGTTCGGGCGCGGTGGTCTCATCAAAACGTCTGGCGCAACAGAGCGACAGTGACCTGCGCAAGTCTTTAAGGGTGAGTCTGGCGCACCTGGTTTTGGCGGGACTACCCCGTCACGAAATCAACGAGATCGTCAACGAAGAAATTCGCGACCTCTTCAGACGCGAAAGATAGCCAAAAACTTTCTAGTTCGGATCCTTTATTCTGATTGATTGACCTGCTACCCGAATCAGGATCGCGTGGACCTGCTTGCGATCCGGGACGAGAGGCTGGAGCGCTCATCGATCCGCCGGACGATCCACCATAGCCACCGCCCGAGCCTGAACCAGACCCGCTGCCGACGGTGCCGCCGGCGGTGGACCACGTCGGGCCACCAGAAGAGCCGTTGCTTGGGGCACTACCTGAGTTGGTAACGATGGTCGGCCTGTAGGTAACGCCATTGGCGCCCGGATAACCGCGGTAACCGAAGTAAGGTGCATACAGTCCGTAGTCGCGGCCGTATGGACTGCCCCAGCCGTAGTGGAACGGCAGGAACGTGTAACAACTGGAGTACGAACTCCAGGTCCAAAGACCCCAGCGGCCAAAGCGCGCATCGACACTGCCCCACGAGCCCGACGCCAGAAATCCATTAAGCGTGCGGCCCGAAAGCTTTCGTTGGCGCGAGCCAGGGTTTGATCCGCGAGTTTTGCTCCAATCGTCGAATTCGTCTGAGTCAGTCTTTTCCATCTTGGCGATTGATTGACCGGCGCTGCTGAAAGTTAGTTTCTTCCCGCTCTTGATTATGTTGTCGCGGTCGTTTCCAAGCGTCATGCGGCCTTTTCGCACAAACAACTCAGTAACTCCCGGACGAACATTTATGCGGTAAATGCCGGCTCGCACGATGGTCATTTTCTGCTGTTCGGTGATGATCGGAATTCTCAATTCAATATTGTCCGGGCCGGTCGCTTCAATAATCGCGCTACCCTTGTTAAGCCTCACCAGCAAGCTTTCCAGCGAATTGTCGACCAGTTCGAATTCACTCTCCTCCGCGAGCCGCAGATAAGTGCCGGGGTTAAGCAGGATTTCCGCCTGACTTCCAGATGCGGTGTTCACCACATCGCCCGACGCCAGATCGTCCTGGCTGGTCAACATTTGTGGGGCCTGGCCTGTGCGCTTGACCATTACCTGGCCGGAGACGGAGTTCACTCCGCCGGCTTTGGCCGAAATGCCGAAGCGTTCGCGATTCTGGGCGTTCCCGGCTGAGACCAGAACCCCGATCACAAACATGGCGCACAATAGCGAGATAGTTTTGGCTTTCATTGAGACCTCCTGAACGAACGCGGCTGTCTACGGGAAGATGCGACGATTATACGCCGGACTTAAGCCATGTCCAGCGATTTTGGCAGGCCAGCCTAGAGCGGAGGGTCATTTTTCGAGGCCCGCTGACCTGGATTCACCCGAATCGCGTTATCAGTTGAATCAAGGTAGAAATGACGCCCACCCGTTGTCTCAGGCGCTTGGGTAGGCTCGGGATCAGCATTCACGGAAAAATCGCTCTCGTTCGCGGTCATCGTGAATCGGAAGCCTCTGATATTCGGGCTTTGACCGCTAAACCGTGTGTCCAAAAAGCCGGCTTGAACCAGGGAGCTAAAATCGGCAAAGGATCCGCGGGTGGCTTTTGATTGGGCCTGGGCGGTGGCAATTGTCCGCAACGTTTGAATTGCCGAGGTTTCATCCACGGCGCTGACGCTTTTCGGGTAGACGCCTAAGCCTTGCGAGGAATTTCCCGAAGAGCACGAAGCCAGGAACAGAACGGCCACCAGCCAAACCCACTTCCGCTTCTCAATTGTCCATTCCAGCGTCGTCATCGATTTCCCCTCACTGCTTACTCTCGTAATATCCTCGCTTGGCGCGAAGCGCCAGATCCGTGTGACCAACTACGCGAACATTCACGCTGTGCCATAGGCCATCGCGTCCCCGGTTGGTAGGTCGATAACCGATACTGTAGACCGTGCCCAGGTCTCGAATTACCTCTTGATACACGCCGTCCAGGTCTTTGATCTTGCGCGCGCGATAGAGCGGGTTACCGCCTTCCTCAGCCAGGGTAGCCAGTTGCTCGCGCGCGATGGCGAATGCTGACGGGGGCGTGCCTCGCGAGCTTTTCTCTCTTTCAGTTTCGAGACAAATCGGCAGGATGATTGTGTCGTAACGACGACCAACCTGAACCAATTCTTCGAAAGTCGTCTTTGAGCCATCGCCGGCAACCTCAGGGAGCGCATTGTCAACGCCGTCGGTCATCACAATGATGGCGCTGCGCCGGTGCTCCAACCGCGATTGATTCACCACGTGCTCGAGCACAAAGCGCAAAGCGTCCCAGAAGTTAGTCCCGCCAACCGGCCGTTCAATTTCGTCGATGCTTTTTTCAGCGCGGCATGATCGGAAGTGAACCTGGAGATTGTCTGGATGCCGGCAGAGAAAGTAAGAATCGCAACTCGATCGTCGGGCCGCACGGCATCGACAAACCGCTTCGAAGACTTTCGCACTAAATCAATCTTGTCCCCGATCGAACCGGAGAGATCCAACAACAAGACCAGGTCAAAAGGAGTGTCACCCGCAGCGAAAAACGTGATCTCCTGTGGCACGCCGTTGTCGAGGATGGAAAAATCCTTCTGTTGCAGCGAAGTTGCTGAGTTGGAGGCGGTGCGATTGAAAACGCTTACATTGAGATTGACCAGGTCGGAATCGATGCGCAGGATATCTGCCGGTTCGGGCATCTGACCCAGGGCAGTGAACAGTGCGCTCTGGGCAGCCAGAAACACGAAAGAGGTGACCAATGGCCAAACGGCCTTTTGCGCAGGCTTTGAATCACGATAAAAACGCAGACCAGAAGGTTCGGCTTACGGCTTCACTTCGCAAAAGTAGCCACGTTTACCGCGGGCAACGGTATTCGCGCGATTCACGTTGACGCGGATTTGTCCGCCGAGGAGCCGTCGCGGACTTTGTTCGTCGGTCGATAGGACAGAGTATAAACCGTTCCCAGATCGGCGACCACCCGATCGTAGGCGCCCGCCAAGTCAGACAGCTGTTCGCATTCATAGAAGGCGCCGCCGCCAGGCATCAGCCAATTCTCGCATTTGATCATGCGCCAGATCGAACGTCTCCTGCTGAATGTCGAGCGGGCTCGAGAGGCTCGTAATCCTGCGTATCGGTCCAAATTGAATAGAGCACTCCGTCGAATTCTTTCACTCGACGCACCATCTCTTCATACTTTAGCGTCGAACCTTCGCCGGTCACGTTCGGCATCACGCTGTCGAGCCCGTCACTGATCACGACAATTGCGTTCCGGCTTGAGTCCTTCGCCTGGCGACGCGCTTCGTCCACAGCAAACACCACCGAATCATATAACTTGGTGCTGCCCTCGGGGCGTTGAATGCGCGCTGATTCGTTGTCGCAGGGCATTGTGATCACTCGTTAGCGGCGACACCACGACCTGCCCTCCGGCGAAAGTGATCACGGCGATACGATCAAACGGTCGCGCAGCTTCGACAAAATGAAGGGCCGCTGCTTTGATCAGCTCTACAACCTTGGTGGTCGAGCCTGAAAGATCGATCAGTAATATTAGATTGAAAGGTCCCGACGCGGATTCGAAATGGGCGATCTGCTGTTGCGCGTTATCTTCGTACAAACGAAAATCGTCTTTGGTAAGATCATTGACGCCACGACTGGTGCCCCGGTCAACCACGCTGACGTTCACGCTCACCAATTCCGTATCCACCCGCAGAATGTCCCCTTCAGAAATCTCTTCAGGTCCGGGCGCAACCGGCGCCAGGCGTTCCCGCCCCCGCGGTCTTTGAAGGCGTTGGTAACTCGGGACGCTGTTTTGAGTGGGCATGTTTGATGGCTGAGTGAGCGGAACCGTGCGCTCCTGAGAGCTTGAGACCACCCGCGCTGATGACGAGGGAGCATTCGTCAGCGTTATGTTGCCCCGCCTGCGAATAAACTCGGACAGAGCTCCCGCCACGACCGATTCGACCGCGCACTTGCGGGCTCGACCGATTAACTTCAAGAGAAGAAATCGTGGAGGTGACGCTTCCGGTCTTCGAGTCAGCGACCACCGTGGCTTCGGCCCGCGTCGGCAATTCAACGTGAATTTCTCCCGATACACTTTGCGCCAGCAAGGCCGCCGGTAATCCTCGCGACATCGACCGGACCATCACTGGTGTTGATGGCCAAATGCGCCCGCTCAGGAATATTCAGCTCGAGATTTACTCGGGCGGCGCCTTTAGGGCCGCGCTCCAGCCGAATCGAAAGCAGGCCCTGGCCGCGATCCACCACCGCCGGCAAGCTGCGGGCTTCCCCGCTATCGGCAGCCGCAGCGATGGACACATAGCTTTCTTTCCAAACTTGAGCGATGACTGATCCGCGCAGGTTCTCGACGCGAATATTCCCGTTAGCCGGCAGGTCAAGACGCAATTCTCCGTTTGATTGCGCGGCGTTGAAGGATCGCGCTGCCGGGCTGATCGAACACAGCGCCAGGGCGGCAGTTATTAGCGAGGCAGAGAAATCGATTAGGAGGGAAATTCGGGGAGAGATTACCTGGGGCCCGATAATGCATTTGGCTATCGCTTGGATCCTACTCAACAATCCCGGAACCGGCTCTCGCATTGACTACGACTCCATCGAATCATGGCGGCCGTTGCAGCGGTCCCTTCATTAGACGTTGAGAGCGCGCGTTTCTGCTTAACAACCTTAGCCGTCACCGATCATCTTTCGATCATATCCAGCATCGAGTCGGCTTTTGGCTTCGGCTTGGCGGCTTTTGGATGTTCGGTCTGGCCAAATCTCGCCGAGCCGCAACAGCATGTTGCCCTGATTCGACGCGTAGGCCAGGCCGTCGTCTTTGCTCACGACACCGGCGCGAATCAGCTTTTCAATCTGGCTGTCAAACGTTTGCATCCCTTCGGTCTCGCCCTGCTCCATCGCGTCAAGCAGAGACTTCCCTTCCGTCTCGCCGCGTTCGATGTATTCCCGAGTTCGCGAAGTTGCTTTCAGGATCTCGATCGGCCGCGATTCGTCCACTGGCCATCGGCCCGCGGCAAAAGGCGCTGGGAAACGATGAACCGAAACGATTGGCGCCAGGCGGGTGCGAATTATTTGCTCTTCATTCTTCGGAAACACGCCGATGATTCGCTCGACCGTTTTGGCCGCATCGATGGTGTGCAGCGTCGAAAGCACCAGGTGGCCGGTCTCGGCCGCTTCCAGGGCGACTTCCATGGTTTCGCGATCACGCATCTCACCGACCAGAATGACCTTCGGAGCCTGTCGCAAAGCGGCGCGCAACGCCAGCGCAAAGTTGGGCGTATCTGAATGCAACTCGCGCTGATGGATGGTTGAGCTCTTGTGCGCTGTGCAGAAACTCGATCGGGATCCTCGATCGTGACGATGTGATAAGACTTGGTTTCATTGATCAGGTCGATGATGGCGGCGAGGGTAGAACTCTTGCCGCTGCCGGTCGGCCCGGTCACCAGCACAATGCCGTTCTTTAACTCGACAATTTCCAGTAGCTGCTTTGGCAGATTGAAATCTTCAAATCTCGGCGGACGTGGCGGAATCACGCGCATGACGATCGCATGCGTGCCGCGTTGCTTGAAGATGTTGACGCGAAAGCGGCACATGCCCGGCACGCTGAACGAAAGATCGGCCGATCCGAATTTTTCCAGCAACTCATTCGCCGCGTGTATTGTCGCCGATGATGATCTTGGCGATGCCCAGAGTTTGGGCCGGCGTCAACTTGTCCAGTCCGGGATTGCCACTGGCTGCAGCTTTGCAGATCAGTTCAATCTGCGGCGGCCGGCCGGGCGAGAAAATCAGATCGCTCACCTTGTCTGAAACCGCGAGCATCTGCTGCAAGACTTTCGCCAGGTTCATGACGCGGCCGTGGTAGGCTCGAAGTAGTTGTGTCCATGCTGGTGTTTTCGGAGGATTCAATCATGCTCGTCAGAACTAATAGCGCGTGTCTGCAGGTTTCGTCACTGATCCAGATTGCTGTGTATTGATTAGAGCGCTTTGATGATAAAGAGCGTGACGTCATCGTCGGCGCCCTGCCCATCAGTCCAGGCAATCAGATCACGATGGATATAATCGATCATTTCCTGGCGCTCAGATGGCGAGCATTGCCGCACGGCTTCAACCAGACGATCGCGGCCATATTCCTCGTCAGCTGAATTCATGGCTTCGGTCAGCCCGTCAGTATAAAGCACCAGCAACTGTCCGGATTCGATCGTCAGAAAATATTCGTAATAACGCGTATCGCGAAACATGCCCAGCGGAACTCCGCCGCGTTCCTCAAACCGTGCGCGTGCCGTCAGCGTCCATCAATAAGCGGCGGATTGTGGCCGGCGTTTGAGTAGGCCAGGGTGCGATTGTTCGCATCAAGAGACGCCATAGAAAGCGGTCACAAACTGATTTCTCTCGATCGATTCCCAAAGCAGATAATTGACCTTGGACATCGAGATGTGCGGCGCATAGCCGATATGCGTTGCGGCCCGCAAGCTGGCGCGCAGAAAGGCCATCAACAGCGCCGCCGGCACGCCTTTGCCCGACACGTCGGCGATCACCAGTCCGATCTGATCGTCGTAGATGCGGACCCAGTCATAGTAGTCGCCGGACACTTCCTCAGTCGGAAAGTTGTAGGCGCTAATCTCAAAGCCGTCGAGTTGCGGATCGCGGTCCGGCAGCAATTCAAGCTGCACCTGGCGCGCGACTTCGAGCTGAGTTTCCAGACGCTGCTTTTCGATTAGCTGCTCGTGCAGCATTACCTTCTCGATGATGATCGCCACCTGCGAAGACAGCAGCATCAGCACTTCCAGATCATCATTGGAATAGGCATTCAGTTCGTCGCTTTCGAGATCGAAGACACCGATGACTTCGTTGTTCGAAATGATCGGCGCGACCATTTCTGAATTAGTGCGGGGCCGGGCGTTGATGTAGCGCGGATCGTTGCGCACTTCGTGCGAGACGTAAGGCTTGCCGCGTGACGGCCACATGACCAATCAGGCCTTCACCCATCTTCAAATGCAGTTCCTGCAAATCGTCGATGTCATATCCGCGCACCGCCTGGGTATGGAAAACGCAGCTTTCATCCGGCCCGCCTTCCCATTCCGCCAGCGGCTGCGAACATTTGACCAGATAAATGCCGGCCGCATCGTAAGGTATCAGCGAATCGAGCGTGTCCATCACCAGATTCAGCACTTCGTCCAGATCGAGCGAGCGGCTGATCGTCTTGGTGATGTCCAGAAGCATGCGCAGCTTGTCGACAGTCGACAATCCACGACGCTTTTCTGCATTGTTTCGGGCATAGGTTTCGGCGGCCGTCAGAGCTGAAGCCACCGGTTTCGATTATACGTGCTCAGCGCGTGCCTTAGAAGCATCTTTGTATGCGGCCCACAGATGTGTGACTTTGATGCGATATTCGACCAGTTGCCGGCTGACGCGAAAATGGCGAGCAATTTCGTGAGCCGAGCGGCCGGCGCATGACGAATCGCCGCAGCGGGCCGTATGGGACTAAAGCCGCGGCGCCCACGCCGTAAGCAGCCTCCTCATCGTCATGATTGTAATCACGAGTAAGAATCCGCTTGCTGCGCGCCGGTCGGCTTCAGACGATACAACTGCCAGCCGATTCGGGGCGTGTCCGAGAAAAACATGCGCCACCTCTTCCATCAGCGTCGCGCGGTTCCTTTGTATGCCGTGAGCCGGATTCAGAATTACCAGCTTCCATCCATCAGCCAGCGGCCGCGAACAAGCCCCGCCGGACCATTCGATCGGCCGCCTCTCCGAGTAAGTGCGCCCGCGATTCGGCGGATAGTCCTTCAATGCTGTCGAAAGTCTACGACCAGCAGCCGGGCAAACTCTGCCAGGGCGAAGGGATCGAGCGGTTGATCGGCACCGACGCCCGCAAAATCACGCAAACCCAAAGCCCGCAACTCAAATTGTTTTCGCTTTTCAGTGGGAGGCAGAACCAGATATCGCACGGGTAATTATAGCATTGACGCTCGAGTTCGCGTGTAGCTTGCACCGCAGTGCATCCAGCGATGCGCAGGTTAGACAACCTGCGCTACTCTCAACTCGTTCTTGTTCGGAGCCTGGCTGAACTGCTTGTAGGCAACTCGAAACAATTCGGACAGCGCTTTGGCGGTTTCCGGCGACAGCTGCCGGTCAGCGCGCAGGTGTGCTTCGACAATCTCCGGCGTCGATTCGTGCGGATAGTAGACGACCGGTTTCGGATCGGAAGCGCTGCGGTGTCCATGGTGCATCACGCGTTCGATCGGCATGTCCAACCAGGACGCCAACCGCGCAATATTGTCAGCGTCCGGTTTCCCGGTGCCGTTTTCAATCCGTGACAGCGTCGACGCCGAAACGCCCGTTTGATCAGCAACATCGCGCAAGCTCAAGTTCTGTTGCTCTCGACGCCGGCGCACTGCGCTGCCTAACTCTTCGGTATTGACTCCGGTTTTCTTTACCATGGGAAGAAAGTTTAACATTACCGAGTTTTAGCTGCAAGATGTTGTTTTATTCTCGCAACAGAGGCAAGCCATGAGCGGAACCTGCCAACAAAAAGAGGCGGGACGTAGCCCGCCTCTAAACATAACTCAAATGGTCTTTGAATCCTATGGTTGGGTGACTCGCGCTCTGCAGCACGGCCTTGGCAAACAGGTCACGCGCGGCCGGCACCACATCAATCGCCTTGGCGATTTGCGGATCGTCCCTGGTCAGGACCTGCAGCGAGGCGACCGTGCCGAAACGCGGCGGTCGCCAATTGGAATCGCAACTGCTGCTCGATAAACTGGCGGTTCTTATCCAACTGCGGAGTGAAAACCTTCCAATTGGGATCTTTGGCCACAAAGTCCTTGAAGGCGTTGTAGACCGTATCGGTCATCGGAAAATCTGTCGCTCACCAGATCATGCTCGTAAACAATGGGCCGATCGACTTTGTAGTTGCTCAAGCCGGCGACTCGCCCGTTAGCCATCTCACGAGCGAAGAAGAACAGCGGATCGCGCAGACGCACTTGCAGTCCGGTCAGCAACTGCGCCTTGACTGCCTCGTCGGGCGTGATGCCGCCACCGCCGAAAACGGGTCGGCCGGTATCGGTATGGCTGGCCGGGCCGGCTGGCTGCTTGGTGCCGTCTTCGCGCAGCGTGCCGCCGCGATAGATGTAGTTGTACCAGCCGCCATTCGAATAATCGCGCTGAATCAAACGGCCGGAAGGCGTGAAGTATTTCGCCGAGGTCAGCGTCAGACCGGTGCTTTCCGGCAACGGAATGATGCTCTGCACCAGTCCCTTGCCAAAGCTGGTCTGGCCCGACAATCATCGCGCGATCATGATCCTGCATGGCGCCGGCGACGATTTCAGAAGCGGACGCCGTGTATTCGTTGACCAGGATCACCAGCGGCGTCCGATCCGGATCGGGATTGTTCGATCGGTAGGTCCGGTCGTTCAGGCCGTTACGGCCCTTTTGCGTAAGCACCACCTGCCCCGCAGGCAGAAAGCACTGGCCACGCGTATCGCCTGGTCCAGAAGACCGCCGGGATTGTTGCGCAGATCCAACACCAACGCGCCCATGCCGCGCTGATGCAGATTATCCAGCGCGTCGTCGCAATCCATCGGCCGTGTCAAAGTTGAATCCGCGCGTCATGTCGATGTAGCCGACGCCCGGACGAATCATGTAGTAATCGGGCACTGACGGCTGGGGCACGGCGTCGCGAGTAATCTCGACGGTTTCCACTTTGCCGGAATTGGCGCGGGTGACCGTTACCTTGACCTGGCTGCCGCGCGGACCGCGAATCTTGTCGCGGACTTCTGCTGATGACTTGCCGTGCATCGGAATGCCGTCCACTGCGTCGATTCGATCTCCGTAACGCAGGGTCGCGCGGGATGCCGGGAGCGTTTTGGAAGGTCGCGGTGATGTAGGTTTCAACCTGCTCGCCGATTGAATAATTCTGGATCGAGGCGCCGATGCCAAAGTACTCGCTGCGCTGATCCGTCTTTAGCTCGTCAAACTCTTCGCGGTCGAAATAGCTCGAGTGCGGATCGAGGGTCCGCAGCATGCCCATGATCGACGATTTATAGACGGCGTTGTAGTCCAGCTTGTTACCGTCAACGTACTTCTCCTCGATGATGCTGAGCGCTTCCTTAAAGTCATCGGCAACCGGACCGGCCTGATTGCTCGCGCAAGTCGCGCCGCGCGAGTGCTAATGGGCGGATCTGTCTTACTGCCTGTTCTACCAGCCGAAGTGCCTGGCTGTCCGGCTTGTTGAGCAAAAACAAAAACCGGGAGAGCAAAAGAAAAGATGATCAGCGCTACCAGCGCCAGCGAGAATTTGTTCTTCACTTAAAACCTCACTATATGAGAACCGTTGTTAATCCCAGGGGACCCTCTGTTCGATCGGATCGGCGACGAAACGTCGTTCCGCAATCTTAACGGATGCTCGTTGCCTCGGCAAGGTTGCGCTGGCGAAATCCAAAGTTAGAGAAACCCGGAAATTCACCGGGCTTTCCAGAGCGCGGTCACCTTAGACTGCGTGCAGCAAGCGCGGTACGCATCGCGGCGGCGGATTGCCAGCGATTTGCCGGGTCTTTGGCCAGCGCCCGCTCAATCACTTCGGCGACGCGTTCAGGTACATGGGGAGCGCGTTGCCGGAGCGGAATGATATGGCCTTCGAAAATAGCCTGCACCGTACCCGCGACATCACCGCTCGGTCCCATGTCGAGCGCGATGTCACCGGACAGAAGGCTGTACGCGGTCATGCCAATCGCGTAAATGTCTGAGGTTGGCCGCACGTTGCGGAAATCGCGAATCTGTTCGGGAGGCATGTAGGCGAACGTGCCCGCCATGTCTCCGGCCATCGTGATCCCGCTCATGCCCGTCTGTGTAAAGCTCTTGGCCAGTCCAAAATCGGTCAGCTTGGCGATAAAATTCGGGGACTCTCCGGTAACCAGGATATTCGATTCCTTGATGTCGCGATGGATGTAGCTTTTCGCATGCGCGTAAGCCAGAGCGTCCAGCGATTGCGAGATTATTTCGATGCCTTCGCGCAGCGGAAGGCGGCCACCCTGCTTATCAGCCAGTCGCGCCGCATCCGACCCTTCAACGTATTCAGTGACGAGATAGACGGCGCCGTTGTGGGTTCCGCTTTCGATGAAGCGAACGATATTGGGATGATCGAGGGCCGCGGCCACGTCAATTTCGCGCATGAAGCGCCGCAGCGATTGATCGGCAACGGCAACTTCGGGCAGCAGCGTTTTGATTGCTACCGCGTTCCCGGACTTTTCGTCCCGGGCCAGCATTACGCAACCCATTCCGCCGCGTCCCAGCAGCTTGATCATTTCGTATCCGGGCAACCGGCTGCGGACGCCGTTTCAATTCTTCGCGGCAATCCTCGCAGATGAAAGTCAGCTTTTCGTCCGGCAGGCCTTCGGTCTCGTCGCGGCGGCCACAGTTAGCGCATTCAATCGGTACGATTATTGGTGATGATGTGCTGTAAACAGGTGAATTTTCTTCCCCGACAGTGAAAGTGGGTGGTGGGCAAAAATGTGAGAAATGTCCCTACTTGTACCGCCAGTGAAGTGCCAATTGATGTTTGAGGTAGAAATGTGGAAAAGACTTAATAGTCAATCCGGTGCAAAACACTGTACGCCATGCCCCAAAGGTAAACACATTTGGCGTTGTTGTGCTGTTCATTGAGTGTATCGCATATTGGGTGCTTCATTTTCTTCACTGTTAGTTTTGGTTGAGTTTTTCATTTGTTGTTTTATGTGAATGTTTGCTTGTGATTGCAGGCCATAAATCGACGGGTGGCACCACATGTGGATGTCTATGCCCTGCAAATACTTTTGCAGGCGATGATCCCACAGATACATGCTATCCATGTGCTCAGGTAAACAATTTGCATTGCATTGTATCTGATGTGACACTATGTGTGTGTTTGTTTGTACATTATTCCACCTAATTGTTGTTCTGTGTGCGATTTCATTGTGATAGGTCAACATAGTCCCGAGGTATCCATCAAATGCAAATAAGCCAAGTTTCTCCTAACTGTATAAAAAATGAGTGCATGGATGTTTCTCCTACGCAAATTGTTTCCCTTTCATTGTTTAACATTGTTTGTCTCCATTGTCTTCTCTGCTTTTGTTTTTTCTTAAATACAGGTATTTATCGATAGCACCATTGCTTCCAGTTGATGGCAGACATCAACATTAACGCGAAATTTGTAAGTTGTTGTTGTTCGCTTGATATCGCTGGTGTTGTTTCTCATAAAACCAAAAGTTGATTGCATCACTATTTATCTACCGTATTTCACGCTGCATACGCAATTGAACGATTGCAAATTCATTAATATTCAATCCGCTGCTATTTATTGCTTAACTGAGGATGGATTACCCGCAGCCATTCTGCCGAGAAAATTATTACACGCTCAGTTTGCTAATGGAACGGTTTCAAATACATGCAGAGGAGAAGACATGGAACCAATCCGGTCCATACCTTAAAACATCAAAATCTCTAATTGCTGTTAATTGATCGACATAGCTGTGCCCTTGACTCAATATGTATTTCTTTAAGATCTCGTGCACTACATATATCGTTGAAATGTGATTTTCTAATACATGGCGGCTGTCTAACTTCGTCCTCACTCGCACACGAATACATTCACGCTAACAAAGCACACAAACACAAAACAACACACAAATGTAAGATGTCGTGTGTGTGGACTAATTGAGCATATATGTGTGCTGGATTACGATGCATCTGATCATGATCGGTAATGCGCCATATATATGCATACCACTGTCTAAATGAGCCCATTTGCAATTATTACCCAACAGTCAGCCCAAATGCGACCATTACATTTGAGCTGTTGCAGCAATGAAAAGCCTCAGGAACACGACGTAAACACTTAGACGATTCAATATAATCTTTCAATCAAGCACGAGTGAGTTCAACTGCGCGCAGACAATTACCGGAACATTTGGAATGATTTTGTTTTTGCTTGGGATGAACGAAGCGAAAACGATGTACCGAGTTTGCTCCCCAGAAGTACCCATAATCTCCAACTGATTCTGCATCTTGAACCATTGTAATTCCAACTGTTCCGGTGTAGCTTAATAATGAATCATTCTGCAACAACCATCAACAACAACAAGAGCAGCAATCAAACAAAATTGATTGATGAAATGGGCGATAATAAAAAGAGATAGATGTTCTGTCCTTCATAACCACTTTCCAATTCCGTGTACACAATAATCATAGTCCACTGGCATGATGAGAGGGAGCACGTACCTGACAAAATGCATGAAAAGGTTGCGAATGATATTTGCCTCATTCACATAAATGGAAGAGGAAGAAGAAGCAGCAAACTGTTGCTGCTCGAGCAGGCTCTTCGCGCCCACATTGTATTATTGATTCGATAATAAAAGATTTGCCTCGTTTGTCGATTGGAAGTGCAGCAAATTGTATGAATGGTGGGATGAGAAATGAGGAGGAAAAAGGAGGATCAATGAGGAAAGACACTTTCGTTTGGTCATTTTTGAGAAAATCGAATCATACCAACAAATGTAAATAATTTGTGGATGCGAATAGAATATTGAACAAGAAGTAAATGCACGTAATGAGCAACATGTATTTGGAAGAAAAGAATGAGGAAATGAGAATGAAATATATAGATGATGATGAAATTGGGTGGTGAAATGGTTGCTTGTTAGCTCGAGCAGTTGCAATGACCGGTCATTGAACACCCAACTACAGCGTACATGCTTGGTTGTTTACTTCGATGCAGCATTTCCTCCAAAACGCGAGATTCCTCTCCTCATTACAGTCAATCCACGCAACCATCGACAATGCTCGTTCGGGGTGTTGTTGTGCAATTGATTGTGAGAAATTCAATTAATGCATTCACTGTATGCATGCAAATACGAATACGTAGTGAAGTCTCAGATTGCGCACAAGAACAATGCAAACATTGCCAAATGGAGTTCATAATTTGGTTTGATATAATTTGCACACACAATTGTTGTGTAAAAAGATTGATACCCGCTATGCACAAGTGATGATCGAACAACAACAAATATACGACATCCCGACACTTCAGACCTCAAACAAATAACACCACAGTTTTCGAATGAATATTGCGTAGCTTGTATGGCCAATGTGGTGATGACGTGGATCGGCGCAATATGTTGGCAACAATGGCATCATTTTTCAAACGACATCGATTTGTTCGTCAACGCCTTATGATGATACCGTAACAGTACCATCACAAAACGAAACACAAATTCATCGAATCGTGGCACGCCGCAGGAGCATTGATGTGTGCAGGGGGAGCCAGTGAGGGAGCAGAGGAAACAACGGGTGGAGGAGGGAACTGTATGGCAGGAAGATGAATGAGAATAAAACGTAAGCCTACACACAAAGCACACACAACCACAACAGATCAGTATTCAAACAAACAATACAATACAAAAGTGGAATTAACCAAACATCCCATAAGCACAATGCAGAATCATGCACTTGCACATTATAGAGAAAACCCTGTCAAGAAGTAAGAATGGCAAACATGATAGTATCGACTTTGAATTTCTCCATCAACGCGGCAATGCAAGTGATATTCGTGTGCAATCAATTTCTGTAAACACACTGCAGCTTTCACATGGGAGAGAGACGATTCACTGTAATATTCCAACATACGATTGAGAACAACCATGCATCATACATGCAAATGCACGTTCCTCACCATGTCGCATCACTGATAAAAACAGCGCACCCACCATATTCAACTTTGCGTGTATCCTGCAGCGCCAATATGCTCTGCAGATCGCATCTTAGGCTGAACGAGGATTGCAAAACGCCGGACATTCAGATACATACAAACAGATAACAATGTGAATAAACATGCAATCAGCGTAGTAGAAGAAGCATCAATTACATTTTGTCCCATTTGTGTTTGAAAGAATCGTAGGAATTGAAATGTCCGTGGTACATCTACGGAGAGCATACGATGCAATTCTGCACTGCTCACTCGTCCATCCCCATCATTCTTCTGTGCTGTGGCAGGATCATCTTCGCCGCAGATCGCCCAATGTAGAGCACAAGTGGGTGAATGATCACCACTTTCGGCCTTAGGATATGTACCATCACGTAATGCACCAACACCATGCATATCACCATAATCAACGCTTTTCACACAAACAAAACAAAGTTCAGATAATGAAAAACAAATAGATGACGTTGTTTCTGTATCATACCCGTCTCCAGGCTTCTCCGACACGAGCACTGTTGCTGCGGTAAATCCATGAGCATCACCCATAATTTCATCCGCAAGGGTGTGGAACGCTGTATCCCCACTGTCGACGTAATTGTGCAGAACGGGGATTGGAAGAAGACGCGACGGAAATGGAGGAAATTGCTTGTCATTGCCATTGTTATTGTCATCTCTGGCTGCTGATGGAATATATGCTTGCTTGAAAGCAGCATTATTGGCTACTGCATCTTTGCCCAATACCAATCTATCAAGAAAGTCCAATTGTGTATTCTTGTAACGAAAAGGGAATGTAAGGATAATGTTCATGATGAGAGTGAAAATTGTGATTTGGGTGCAATAATGACCATCGGCTGCACAGCATTTCACCATACTGGAAAATGATGAAGAATGTACGAGGAAATAATGAACACTGAGTGGGTGATATACACCCACCGTTTCCTTCCCCAACAATAAGGCAACGAAATGGAATGAGGGAAACAATAAGAAATGGCAGCAGAGAGAAAGACAAAAAGCACAGCCCAATACACAACAAATCAACTGACACTTGCTAATCAAATGCACACTGAACAACAGCATTACATTTCGTTAAGTACGATAATATAATGAAACTTCCACAGACAACGCCACACACAGCTTTGCTTTTAAAGTTTCGATGCATTCATCGACCAACGGCACCAAAATACAAACAGATTTTTGATTGTTTGCCTCATTCATTCACACGCACACAAAAGGTTGCATACAACACTTCACACACGCAAACACGTCGTCCATCATTTCTCATCCACGCATCGCTGCTTTTGCTGGTGTACGCTTTTTATGTGTATGTTTTATCAACTTTCTGTTTTTTGCATTTTTTGCATTCACACGTAGTCAATTTACATCATGCAGAGCATTGGCAATAACATTCCTTCTCAGCCTGCTTTTCGACCACAGCGCATGCATTGTTACAAAAGGATCCGCATGCATTTTTCTTCCAACATCTCAACAGCAATACGCGGTTGCATACATACCGCCATCTTCTCTTCGCTCTCCCTGAATTACAAGCAGGTTTGCTGAGTAAAGCCACAGCGTTTGTGCATCGGCATGCTTGCTTCGATTGGCGCCATCTGGCCGCAGATTGTCTTTTGTTTCGTCTTTATCAATTTGCATTTGCGTTCCCTCTGTTTACCTCGCAAGCCTGTTACACGTATCGACAAGTTCGTCTGACCCACTCTCGCACCGCCTTACAGCATGTTCACTATCAATTGCCATTGATCCTTCATATCGTTATCGTGAACTGCCGCCCTCCTCCATCCTCCAAACATTGTCCTGTAGGCATTTTTGCACGTAATGTGACTTTTAAGTGGGAAAAGCATTGAAGTATTGTTCCAAGCATTGGCGGCCGCCTCTCTCCGCGGTATAAGAAATTCGCATCAAAGTTCGTTATCCTGGCGTAGAGGAATTATGTTTACTGTGACGCTGATCCATCCACTGTATGCGCGCAGATCAAACGATTATGTGTGGAGGATGTAGGTGTGCATTCGCAGCTGCGCAGAAATCGATCACTTCACGCGAATTGATATGCTCGTACTGCGTACACGAATGTGCCTTATCGCTTTTTATTGGTGAATTCACTGGGATGCATAATCGCATCTACGCCATTTCTCCTCCTTCGTTGCACCTGGCATATGGAGGAAGACGATCCATCATATTTTGAGCTGAATACGACCACCATACCACAAATGTGTCAACTGCATGCATTGATATCTTTGCATCTGTGCATGCGTATGGACCTGTACTGTGCCACAGCATTGATGAATGTTATCAGTGAATTGAAACAATTGCAATTCTTGCGATTGGGTAAACACGCGCAACAACAACCACACACACACGCTCACACACACACGCTCACACACACACGCTCACACACACACGCTCACACACACACGCTCACACACACACGCTCACACACACACGCTCACACATCGCACACTGTGGTGTGTACATCTGCTGTAAAAGTGTGTGGTTGGATCATTCTTGTTTTGTGCTGATTTTTGTTATTTTTTTATTTCTTCTTTTTCATTGTTGTTTGCTTTTGTGTTTTGCGCTAAACGTAACTTCCATTCCAGATGATGCCGTTCAACGCGAGACGACGAAACAGGCATTCATTGATGGTTTACGAAAATGTGGATCGGAAATGCTGACACGTACAATGGAATGGTTAACCATCTTACCGGACGCATCACCCACCACACATATTCCATTTCCAAGCTTCAACAGCGTTCAAACAATTTCCAGAACTGACCACTTTATCGTTCTTGGCCAGCAAATATGATTCTCGGGGATATCCTCGATCTGTTGTTCTATTGTGGGAAGTTGACCGCGTTATCGATGCGCGGTGTGAAATCAGCACGTATGGCTGTCGATGCGTGAAGTGATGCATGTACTTCGACCGGATCAATCCTGTCATTGCCGCGTCCGCACAGGCGCACCTGCTACAGTGCCACCACCGCCATTACGTTACCGGAACCGCAACAGCCATTGATACGCATCCATTGCAAGGATTACATTTCATGGTACAAGGATCCATGCTGGAGGATAATATTACGCCAATGCTAAGTATCGTACAAAAGTCCACATGGGAGCTGTATTTACAGGTGACCGAAGAGCAATCGCCTTTCTGGTCGTTGACGGAGGTGATCACAGCATTGGAACAATGCAGCGGAAGTGGCTTCAGCAGAGGCGGCGAAAAAGTTGAGCGAAGTGGCTGAAGAAGGTGGACGGGGTCGGAGGAGAGCAGTGATGAGGAGGCGGTGGAGGAATCAGCAGCAGCGGCCCCGGCAAGTCCAGTCGGTCAAATGCCTGTGTTTCATGCGCAACTGCGCCACGGTTCATATCCGTGGAGGCGGTGGTCGATGCTGACGAACACGTGGCAAAATGCGTGGTTGCTGGAGATGATGAGCTCGAGGATGCAGAAAATGATGAAGAATTCGAAGAAGATGATGAAGAAGAACGTCATCCATGAACCGGAACCCCTGTCACGTAACCAATCGAGCAAGGCATTGACATCTAAACGGTTGCTTGCTTGTGTCTGCGTATGTGGAGAAGCGATAGGTACGCGTTATCAATGGTAATCGCATCGATTTTGTATGCACTATATGCATATTTACTTTTGTTCGTAAACACAAATAAAATCGCAATTTGTCCCATTTGTTCTGTAGTTTATTATTGCAATGTACATATTAACAATCAATTTGTGAAACATTCAGAGCGCACGTGACTATCACCACAATCGTGAGTAACTGTACACGTGTACAATCGTGCACGGTGAACGCAATTTAAACCCATGTGGCAATCATCAATAGGGTTGTTGCGGATTTTCTTGTCGTTGTACTTTCATGCAATGGATGGAGATATTTTGCTCTGACGAATGTGGGAATGTCCGCAAATGATTTAATTGCGTGAACGACCAGCTCTTCTCGTCAACGGCACATTTCCAGGACGCACCAACAACATCGTCTCCATCCCCGCCGCACTCGCCGCCACACTCTCACTCCAACACATCAGGTCAAAAAAATACGCGAACCATCCAAACCCAACGCTTGATGATATTGGTGTAGCTGGCAGAGCCTTGCTTCATGCCAATCGTAGTATCGAAATGACCACTGATTAAATTCAAAATATCACCTGCATATGCAATCAACATTCGCAACAACGTGATGAGTCTCACGAAAATAGCGCAATAATACATTGATGCGGACCTTCGGATGTATGCTGAACAGCAGTTTCTGTGCACCAATCCGAGCCGGAGGAATAAATGTGCGCAATACGTAACTGAACGAAGTAATAAT
>ERZ1370068.3679-contig-2781_pt1 | contig 78558 bp, 109 predicted proteins | sample MGYA00561227_ERZ1370068 | MGnify/ENA primary metagenome ERZ1370068 (study PRJEB38410, sample SAMEA6850437) | metagenome | study: Metagenomic assessment of the ecological functions of the soil: analysis of the soil microbiota associated with the... | reverse complement strand
GTTACGTATTGCTCGTGCTGTACGGGGTCAGACGCCCCAGCGACGGAGACGCCGCGCCGGAGCAAGGCGCTTTCGCCGGCGAAAGCGCGAGGATCAAGCGCCTTGACGCTCATCCATGACGAAATGGAGGAGAGCCTGACAGATACCCTGCGGTGAAGCGCCTCCCCTCCTCGAACTGGCACGCTCCACATGATCCGGTAGTTGGGGCGGCGGGATCGTCAGACCCGCCGCTGTCGCAGAAGGCCATCGTCATCGCGCTGGAGTCCGGCCGAGCGGCCGAGGCCCGGGCGCTGATCAAGGCCCGCTATGACGCGTATATGAACGTCGCCCATCTCGGCCGAGAGGACGCCAACGCAGAGCGTCAGTCTCCATAACGCCGATAACCTTGACGACCAATGGTGGTCTGACCATACAATCTCCCAGCCCAAATGCCTTTCAGCCAGGACCCAGGGCCCCCTCGAAGTGCTCCGATGCCCGGCATCGGGGCCATCCCACACTCAACGGGGAGGCTTTGCCATGAGTCTCTTCATGACGGATTTCGGCATGGAGACCACCGCCGTCGCCGTCGGCACCGGCACGCTCTCGACCTCCAGCCGGTGGCCGCCGCCGCGACGTCGCTCCGGATCAAGGAAGCCAAGGTGCACCCGTGCGTCTGTCCCTATTGCTGCGGTCGGCTGCATCCAGCTCGTGTACTCGAAGGGCGACAAGATCATCGACATCGAGGGGCATCCGGACACGCCGCACACGCTCGGGCGGCTCTGCCCGCAAGGGCGCGGCGACCATCCAGCTCTCCAACAACCCGCTGCGGCTCGACCGAGGGCGCTCTACCGCGCGCCCGGCTCGGACAAGTGGGAGGAGAAGCCGCTCGACTGGATGTACGACGCAGATCGCCAAGCGCTACTACGACGCGCGCGAGAAGTACTTCATCGAGAAGGAGAAGGACAAGGACGGCAAGGAGGTCGTGGTCAACCGCCTCGAGGCCATCGCCTCGCTCGGCTCGGCCTGCATCGACAACGAGGAGTGCTACCTCCTCAGCAAGCTCAACCGCACCTTCGGCATCGTCTACCACGAGCATCAGGCCCGAGTCTGACACTCTCGCCACGGTCCCAGCTCTGGGGACCACGTTCGGGCGGGGGCGATGACGACCAACCTGATCGACATCCAGAACTCGGATGTCATCATGGCGACCAGCAACTTCGCGGAGAACCACCCCGTCGGCTTCCAGTGGGTGATGAAGGCCAAGGAGCGCGGGGCCGAAGTTCATCCACGTCGACCCGCGCTTCACCCGCACCAGCGTCGGTGGCCGACATCCACGTGCCGCCTGCGCTCCGGCACCAACATCGCGTTCTTCGGCGGGCTGATCAGCTACGCGATCCAGAACAATCTCTACTTCAAGGACTACGTCGTCCACTACACCAACGCCTCCTTCCTCGATCGACCCGCGCGTTCAAGACCGCCGACCGACCGGCGGCGGGCTCTTCACCGGGCTCGAGCAGACGGGCAAGGGCGGACGACCCGCACGTCGGCCAGACCTACAAGAAGGACATCGTGGAAGTACCAGCTCGACGGCGAGGGCAATCCCAAGCGCGACCTCACCCTGAAGGATCCGAACACCGTCTTCCAGCTCCTGCAGCGGCACTACAGCCGCTACACGCCGGAGATGGTCGAGCGGGTCTGCGGCATCCCCAAGGAGAAGTTCGTCGCAGGTCGCCAAGCTCTACTGCGAGAACAGCGGCCCGAGAAGACCGGCACCATCACCTACGCGCTCAACCTGACCCAGCACACCAACGGCGTCCAGAACATCCGGGCGCTCTGCATGCTGCAGCTCCTGCTCGGCAACATCGGCCGGCCGGGCGGCGGCGTCGTCGCGCTGCGCGGCCACGCCAACGTGCAGGGGCGCACCGACCTCGAGCTGCTCTACCACGAGCTGCCCGGGCTACCTGCCGATGCCGCTGCGCGACGCCCATCCCGACCTCAAGACGTACCTCGAGAAGGAGACGCCGAAGGGCGGCTTCTGGGTCGAACCGGCCCAAGTTCATGGTGAGCCTGCTCAAGGCCTTCTACGGCGACGCCGCCACCAAGGACAACGAGTTCGGCTACCAGTGGCTGCCCAAGCGCGCCTCCGCGGACGCCTACAGCCACCAGCACATGTTCGTGGACATGTACAAGGGCAAGATCAAGGGCTTCCTCGCCGACGGGCAGAATCCGGCGGTGGGCGGACCCAACGCCAAGCTGGCCCGCGCCGCGCATGGGCAAGCTCGACTGGCTGGTGGTGCAAGGACATCTTCCTCACCGAGACCGCGGAGTTCTGGAAGGCGCCCGGCGCGACCGCCAAGGACATCAAGACCGAGGTGTTCTTCCTCCCGCCGCGCCGGCGGCGGAGAAGGACGGCTCGCTCACCAACACCATGCGGCTCATCCAGTGGCACGAGAAGGCGGTCAACCCGCCCGGCGACGTGACCTCCGACGCCGAGTTCTTCGTGAGCCTCGCCAAGCGGCTGCAGAAGATGTACGCGGGCTCCAAGAAGGAGCGGGACAGGGGCTTCCTCGCCGCGAGCTTCACCTACGGCGACAATCCCAAAGAGCCCGAACATGGAGCTGGTGCTGAAGGAGGTCAACGGCTTCGCCACCGAGGAGATCACCGACAAGGACGGCAAGGTGGTCTACAAGAAGGGCCAGGCGCTGCAACTCCTTCGCCCACATGACCGACGACGGCAAGACCGCGGGCGGCTGCTGGATCTACACCGGCGTCACCGTCGAAGGTCCCGACGGCAAGCTCATCAACAAGGCCAATGCGCGGAAGCCCGCCGACGAGAAGGACTACCTCGCGCACGGCTGGGCGTTCGCGTGGCCGGCCAACCGGCGCATCCTCTACAACCGCGCCTCCGCCGATCTGCAGGGCAAGCCCTGGAGCGAGAAGAAGAAGCTCATCTGGTGGGATCCCGGAGGCGCCCGGCAGCGAGCCGGACAGACAAGGGCAAGTGGGTGGGGCTCGACGTGCCCGACTTCAACGCCTTCCTCGCCCCCGACGCCAAGAACGGGGACAAGCCGTTCATCATGCGCGGCCGATCTCGTGGGCGCCTTCTTCGGGCCGCTCAACGACGGGCCGTTCCCCGAGCACTACGAGCCGGTGGAGTCGCCGACCAAGAACCTGCTCTCCAAGCAGCAGAACAACCCGGTGGCGAAGATCTGGAACGTGCCCGACCAGCAGAACGACCTCGCCCCGGTGGGCTCGCCCGACTATCCCTACGTCATCACCACCTACCGGCTCACCGAGCATCACCTCTCGGGCGTCATGTCGCGCTACCTGCCCATGCTCGCGGAGCTGTTCCACTCCCACTTCGCGGAGATCAGCCACGAGCTGGCCGCGGAGCTCGGCATCACCGAACGGCGAGAAGGTCACGGTGTCGAGCCCGCGCGGCAAGGTGCACGTCACCGCCATGGTCACGCACCGGCTCAAGCCCTTCCTGATCGACGGCAAGAAGGTGCACCAGATCGGCGTGCCGTGGCACTGGGGCTACAACGGCATCGACGCGCTGCCGGGCAGCAAGGGCGACATCACCAACGACCTCTCGGCGACCGTGGCGGACCCGACGGTCTACATCCAGGAGACCAAGGCCTTCGTCTGCAACGTGAAGAAGGGGTGGTGTAGCCATGGCCCGCACGCTCGCGATGTTCACGGACACGTCGCTCTGCATCGGCTGCCGCGCCTGCCAGGTGGCGTGCAAGCAGTGGAACGAGCTGCCGCTCGAGCAGCCGGAATGGACCGGCGGCTACCAGAACCACGTCGCACTTCACCGACAAGACCTACCGCCTCGGTGCGCTTCATCGAGAAGCCGCAGGCCGACGGCCAGCTCCAGTGGCTCCTCGATGTCGGATGTCTGCAAGCACTGCGCCCAGGCGGGCTGTCTCGACGCCTGCCCGACCGGCGCCATCTACCGGACCGAGTTCGGCACCGTCAACATCAACCAGGACGTCTGCAACGGCTGCCGGTACTGCGTGAGCTCGTGCCCGTTCGGCGTGGTGTCCTACAACCACGACACCGGGCGGGCCAACAAGTGCACCTTCTGCAACGACCGCATCCACAACGGGCTCGGGCCCGCCTGCGCCAAGACCTGCCCCACCGAGTCCATCCAGTTCGGCTTCCGCGACGAGCTGGTGCCGCAAGGCGCAGAAGCGCGTGGCGAAGCTCAAGGAGATGGGCTACGCGGGCGCCCAGCTCTACGGCGCCGACAGCAACGGCCCCCTCGGCGGGCTCAACGCCTTCTTCCTGCTGCTCGACAAGCCGTCCACCTACCACCTGCCCGGAGAAGCCGCTCCTGCCCCAGCGCAACGTCCTCGTGGACTCGCTGCTGTCGGTGGGCTCGGCGCTGCTCGTCGGGGTGGGCGCCGTCGTCGCCTTCCGCGACCGCGGCGGAAAGGAGGGCGGCGATGGAGATCGTTAAGACGCCGGACTGGCATCTCCTCATCGTCTGGTACTTCTTCATCGGCGGCATCGCCGGCGGCGCGTACTTCACCGCCGCCATCGCCGACAACTTCGGCAGCGAGCGCGACCGCGGCGTGTTCCGCATCGGCTACATCCTCGTCGCTGCTGCTCATCGGCCTGTGCGGGATCCTGCTCGATCCTCGACCTGGGCACGCCCAGCCGCTTCATGAACATGATGGGCGCCTTCAAGTTCTGGGACCCCATGTCCATCGGCGCCTGGATGCTCGGGGTCTTCGGCCTCTTCGCCTTCTGTCCTCCGCCCTGGCCTGGGTGGGCGACGAGGCGCGCGCGCCGCTCCGTCGGAAGATCAGCCTGCTGGGCATCATCTTCGGGTTCTTCCTCGCCAGCTATACCGGCGTGCTGCTGAGCGCCACGCGCCCAGCCGTTCTGGAGCGAGGCGCGGCTGATGGGCGCGCTGTTCCTCGCCTCCGGCGCGTCCACCGGCATGGCGGCGATCTCCCTGCTCCTCTTCCTGTCCGGGGAATCCGGCGGAGCGGAGGTATCGGAAGGTCAAGCACGCCGACCGCTTCGCGCATGGTGCTCGAGCTGGTGCTGCTCGCCGCCTTCCTGGGGCTGCTGGGCTGGGCGGCCGCGCCCATCTGCGTCGGGCCATTCGCGCCGCTCTTCTGGGGCGGCCCTGGTCGTCGCCGGCCTGGTGCTCCCGCTGCTGCTGGACCTGGTCGGGGCCGGGTCAAGGTCCTGGGCGGTGCTGGCCGCCGTCCTCGTCCTGGTGGGCGGCTTCATCCTCCGGTACGTCATCGTGATGGCCCGGGCCTGAGCTCGCTCGCTCCCACGCCATCGAACCGGAAGCCCCCGGCCCGCCGCCGGGGTTTCTTGCTTCGACGACGCCCGCGCCGTAGGCTTGGGGCCATGAGGAGCTCCGGTGAGAACTTCTTCGAGGTCAAGCGCGGCCGCGCGGAGGAGGTCAAGGGCCCGGTGGTCCGGGAGCAGCCGCTCACGGTCTACGTGAACGGCGACCGGTTCCTCACCCTCCTCTGCTCGCCGATGCAGCTCGAGGCTCTGGTCCTGGGTTACCTGTGGATGGAAAAGGTCATCGGGGGCCTCGAGGATGTCACCGCGCTCACGGTGTCCGAGGTGGACGGACGTGCCGACGTGACGCTGCGCCAGCCCGGTGACCTTGCCCACCGAGCGCATCCTCACGTCCGGCTGCGGGGGCGGCATCACGTTCCGGATCGACCCGCGGCTCTTCACCCGCGCTGAACTCCAAGCTCGCGTGTCAGCCTGGCGGAGCTGAGTGCCAGGATGAAAGACCTCGTTCGCCAGGCTCCAGTCCACTACCAGGCCTCCCGCGGCATCCACGGCGCGGCGCTCGCCGACCGCGACCGCATCCTCCTCCTCGCCGAGGACGTGGGCCGGCACAACGCCGTGGACAAGCTCAAGGGCGAGGCGCTGCGGCGCGGGCTCGCGACCACCGACCGCATCCTGCTCTCCACCGGGCGGGTGTCCTCCGAGATGCTCCTCAAGGCCGCGCGGATGGGCGTGCCCTGGTGGCGCTCGCGCACGTCGCCCACCGAGATGGCGGTGGGACTGGCCGAGCAGCTCGGCGTCACCGTCGTGGGCTATCTCCGTCCGGACAGCCTCAACCTCTACGCGGGCGAGGCGCCTCGACCGCCGACGGCGCTCCTGACCATGACCGATCACCGCGCTGCTGCGCGCGAGTGGCAGGAGCGCTCGCCGCCGCGGCGCGCCTCGCGGCCTCGCTCGGCTTCTGGACCGTGGTGCTCGAGGGCTGGAGCCGCTGGCGCCGGGCTCGGTGCGTCCCCTGCGCTGGTCGCCGCTCGAGTGCCGCGAGCGCTGGGAGCGCGGCGTGCCGCTCGGCTCGCCGAAGTCGATCCCGAGCTTCCCGCGCGATCAGGTCGAGGAGCTGGTGGGGCCGGTGATGGAGCAGCTCGCCGGCGCTCGGCCGGACGACGCGCCGAGTCGCTCCAGCGCTTCGCCGCGGCCTGGGACGGGGGCGGTGGGGCCGCGCGACCTCATGCCCGTCGCGGGCAGGACGGCGCGCCGCGCTGCGGCGAGCGCCTCGGCCTCGGCGCCACCTTCGTGTCCTTCCTGCCGCTCGCGGCGCTCGCGGCCCGGCGCTCGAGACCTACTTCGAGGCCGCCCGCGAGCTGCCGGAGGGCATCCTGGACGCGCGGGCGTCTGCCCGTGGTGCGGCGGCATGCCCGGCGTACGGCGACCTCGTCGAGGACGGACGCGGCGCCGTCTCTCCTGCCATCTCTGCGGCGGCGCCTGGATCGCGCCGCGGCTCCGCTGCCCGTTCTGCGAGAGCTGGGAATCGCGCGACCTGGTCCGGCTCGCTGGGCGAAGGAGCGGACGAGGGCTACTTCATCGAGGCCTGCCGGTCCTGCCACGGCTATCTCAAGGGCGTGGATCGGCGCCAGCGCTGGAACGCCGGCTCGCCGCTGGTGGAGGACTGGAGCTCGCCGCACCTCGACATCCACGCGGCCCGGCGAGGGTACTGGCGCGGCACGCCCTCGCTCGCCCACCTCACCGCCGCACCGTGAGGGCGGGGCGGAGCGCGGCGACCGCGTGATCAACGCCGTCCTCTACGACATCGCGCTCACCGCCTACATCGTGGCGATGGCGGCGCGCGCTCGGCCACCTCCTCGGCCGGCGCGAGAGGGCTGTGGAGCGCTGGCGCTCCTCTTGACCCAGGCGGGCTGGCTCTTCCACACGCTCGGCCATCGGCGTGCGCGGGCGTCGAGCTCGGGCCGCCTGCCGCTGCTCACGCTGTCGGAGCTGATCTCGGTCGTGATCTGGGGCGCGGTGCTCCTCGAGCTCTGGGCGGAGCGGGTCGTATCGCGTCAAGGTGCTGGGCGCCTTCGTGCTCCCGGTGATCGTGGCGCTGGGACTGGCGTTGCCCACCGGGCTCCGCGCGCTGGCGCTGGAGCCCGCGATCCAGAGCGCCTGGATCTGGATCCACGCCGCGCTCGCGCTGGTGGGGCTGGCCGCGCTCGTGCTCAACTTCGGCGGCGCGCTCATGTATCTCCTGCAGGAGCGCCAGCTCAAGGCGAAGCGTCCGGGGACGTTCTACTACCGGCTGCCCTCGCTGGAGACGCTGGACCGGCTCACGCTGCCGCACGCTCACCGTCGGCTTCCCGTTCCTCACCGTCGGGCTCGTGCTGGGCGCGCTCTCGGGCCGGCGGCGGCCTGGGGAGCGCTGCTCGCCTTCGACCCGCTCGCGCTCTTCTCGCTGGTCATGTGGCTGGTCTACGCGGCCACGCTCGCTCGGCCGGGTGGTGGGACGCTGGCATGGGCGCCGCGCCGCCTACCTCGCCATCGCCGGCTTCTGCGTGCTGCTGGCTCACGCTGGGCGCGGGCGCGCTGCTCCACGGGCGGCACGGCTCGTGATCCGACACGCGCTCGTTCGTCGCGGGGCTGAGCCACCGCACCGCGCCGGTGGAGGTGCGCGAGCAGCTCGCCCTCGAGGAGGACAAGCTGCGCGAGGTGCTGCGCGACCTCGCCGGCGCAGGGCACCGCGGCCGAGCTCATGATCCTCTCCACCTGCAACCGGGTCGAGGTCTACGGCGTGGCGGAGGTGCCCGGCGAGGCGCGCGCGGCCGCCTTCCGCCAGCTGGGCAGCCCATCGCGGGCATCGGACTTGCGCGACCTCGAGCCGCTCCTCTACACGCAGTCACGGGCGACGAGGCGGTGCTCCACGCCTTCCGGGTGGCGGCGAGCCTCGACTCCATGGTGCTCGGCGAGCCGCAGATCCTGGGCCAGGTGAAGGACGCCTTCGCGCTCGCCCAGTCGTGCCGGCACCGCTGGGCCCGATGCTGCACGCCCTGATGAGCCAGGCCTTCGGCGCGGCCAAGCGCGTGCGCACCGAGACCGAGATCGGCCGCCTCGCCGTGTCCGTCTCCTTCGCCGCGGTCGAGCTGGCGCGGAAGATCTTCGGCGGCCTCGACGGCAAGGCGGTGCTGCTGGTCGGCGCGGGGAGATGGCGAGCTGGCCGCGCGGCACCTCGATGGACCAGGGCGCGCTGCCGCTCTACGTCGCCAACCGCACCTGGGGCCGCGCCCAGGAGCTGGCGCGCGGACCTCGGCGGGCACGCGCGGTGCCGGTTCGAGCAGACTGCGCGGCGGTGATGGCCGAGGTGGACATCGTGATCACCTCGCACCGCCGCGCCCCGAGCCCATCGTCACGCGTGGCCGAGGTGCGGGCCGCTGCTGCGCGCGCGCGCGCACGCGCGCCGCTCTTCTTCATCGACATCGCGCGTGCCGCGCAACGTCGAGCCGGCGGTCAACGACGCTCGACAACGTCTTCGCTACGACGTCGACGACCTCGCGCTCGGTGGTCGAGGCGAACCTGCGCGAGCGCCAGCGCGAGGCCCAGCGCGCGCGAGGCGCTGGTCGAGGGCGAGGTCGTGCAGTTCGCGGACCGTCTCCAGGACGCTCGAGGTGGTCCCCACCATCGTGTCGCTGCGGGAGAAGCTCGAGGCGCATCCGGCGCGGCGAGCTCGAGCGAGGCGCTCGCGCCGCCTGCCCGGCGCGCGACGCAGGCGACGCGCGCAGGCGCTGGAGGCGCTGTCGCCAGGCCATCGTCAACAAGGTCCTGCACGCGCCCGACGGTCAAGCTCCGCGACTCCTCGCGCGACGGGCACGGACGCCGCTGGACGGAGGTGATCTCGGAGCTCTTCGGGCTCGGCGCCGACGGGCGAGCCGCGACCGCATGAGAAGCTCCGCCTCGGCACGCGCGGCAGCCGCCTCGCCGCTGGTCCAGGCGGAGCACGGTGGCGGCCGCGCTGCGGCGCGCGCGGCGCCGAGATCGAGATCGTGATCATCCGCACCATCGGGCGACCGCTCGCCGACGTCGCCCTCGCCGACTTCGGGGGCAAGGCGCTCTTCGTGAAGGAGATCGAGGAGGCGCTGCTCGACGGCCGGGTGGACGTGGGCGTGCACAGCCTCAAGGACATGCCGGCGAGCTGCCGCGCGCGCTCACCCTGGCCGCGTATCCGCCGCGCGAGGATCCCGCGCGACGTCTGCTCGTCGCGCGCGGGGCGGCGGGCTCGCCGACCTGCCGCGGGGCGCTGGTCGGCACCTCGAGCCTGCGCCGGCGCGCGCTCTGCTCCGCGCGCCGGCCCGACCTGCGCGCCGAGCCGATCCGGGGCAACGTGGACACGCGGCTCCGCAAGCTCGACGCGAGGCGCCTACGACGGCGCTGCGTCATGGCCCGCGCCGGCCTCGGCGGCTCGGGCTGGAGCCCGCGGACGCCCGCCCACTGCCGCTGGACGCGTTTCCGCCCGCGGTGGGCAGGGCATCCTGGGCGTGGACGAGGCTCGCGCGGGCGAGCGGCGCTGCTCGAAGCGCTGCGCGGCGCTGGACCACGCCGAGACGCGGATGCAGGCCGTGGCGGAGCGCGCCTTCCTCCGCGCCTCGGCGCCGGCTGCCACACGCCGGTGGCGGGTCACGCGCGGCTGGACGGCGAGCGACCTCGATGCGCCGGGCTCGTGGCGAGCGTGGACGGCGCCACCGTGCTGCGAGGGCACGAGTGAGCGGCGCGCCGCCCGGGCGGCGGCGCTCGGCGGAAGCTCTGGCGGACGAGCTGCTCGCGCGCGGCGCGCGGCGCGCTGCTCGACGCCGGCGGCGGCGCGTGACGCAATCGGGAGGCGGGAACGCGACGAGCATGCGGGGACGCGGCGAGTGGAGCACGCGTGGAGTGCCCGGCCCTCACGGGCAAGGTCGTGATCGTCACGCGCGCCGCGGCCCAGGCCGGTCCTTCGCACGGCCTCCTCGAGGCGGCCGGCGCGCGAGTCGTCCTCGTGCCGACCATCGCTGATCGAGCCGCCCGACCTCGTGGGAGCCGCTCGACGCGCGCGCTGAGCGCGGCGGCGAGTACCGGCTGGGTGGTCTTCACCAGCGTCAACGGCGTGGCACATGACGCGGCGCCGCCTCGCGGAGAGGCGGCCGCGGCGCGGACGCGCTTCGCGCGGCGCGGCTGGCCGCGATCGGTCCCGCCACCGCGGAGGCTCTCCACGCGACTGGGGCTGGAGCGCCGACGGTGGTGCCCGACGAGTACGTCGCCGGAGGGCCTGGCCGCGCGGCTGCGCGGGCTCCTGACCGGCCCGGCGACCGCGTCCTGCTCGCCGCGCGGCCGCGAGACCCGCGACGTGCTCGTGCGCGAGCTGGAGGCGCGGGCGCGCGGGTCGACGAGGTGGCCGCCTACCGCACGCGGCCGCGCGCGCCGAGGCACGCGGGCGAGGCTGCGCTGGGCTGCTCGGCGAGGGGCGGCGTCGACGTGGTCACCTTCACCAGCTCGTCGACGGTCCGCCACTTCGCCGCGCTGCTTCGCCCGGGCGAGACTGCCGCGGCTCCTCCGGGGCGCGCACGTGGCCTGCATCGGTCCCATCACGCGGGCCACCGCGGCCGAGCTCGGTCTCGACACCGCCATCATGCCCGAGCGAGTACACGATTCCGCGCGCTGGCCCGAGCCATCGCGGCCCACTACGAGCGCGCGACAAGGAGCTGAAGCCATGCCGTACCCACTGTATCGGCCCGCGCCGGCTCCGCGAGTCGCCGCTCGCTGCGGAAGATGGTCCGCGAGACCGCGCTCCGCACGGACGACTTCATCTACTGCCGCTGTTCGCCGTGCACGGCCGCGGCGTGCGCGAGCCCATCGGCTCCATGCCGGGGCAGTTCCGGCTGTCCATCGACGAGCTGCTCGAAGGAGTGCAAGGACGCCGCGTCCAGTGGGCATCCCGGCGGTGCTGCTCTTCGGCCTGCCCGCGGAGAAGGACCCGCGCGGCAGCGAGGCCTACGCGGAGGACGGCATCATCCAGCAGGCGGTGCGCGCGGTGAAGGAGACCATCCCGATCTCCTCGTGGTCACCGACGTGTGCCTCTGCGAGTACACGAGCCACGGCCACTGCGGCGTGCGTCGAGGACGGCCGGGTCAAGAACGACCCGACGCTCGAGCTCATCGCGCGCACGGCGGTCTCCCACGCCGAGGCGGGCGCCGACATGGTGGCGCCGTCCGACATGATGGACGGGCGCGTGGCGCGCCATCCGCGAGGCCCTCGACGAGGCGGCGCTACCAGGAGACGCCGATCATGGCGTACTCGGCCAAGTACGCCTCGGCCTTCTACGGGCCGCTTCCGCGAGGCGGCGGACTCCGACGCCGCAGTTCGGCGACCGGCGCTCCTACCAGATGGATCCCGCCAACGCGATCGAGGCGATGCGCGAGGTCGCGCTCGACGTCGACGAGGGCGCCGACATCGTGATGGTCAAGCCGGCGCTGCCGTACCTCGACGTCATCTGCGCGGGTCAAGAGCGAGTTCGGCTTCCCGGTGGCGGCCTACTCGGTGTCCGGCGAGTACGCCGATGATCACGCGCCGCCGGCCAGCTCGGCTGGCTCGACGAGGAGCGCGCGATGCTGGAGGCGCTGACGGCGATCCGGCGGGCCGGCGCCGACATCATCATCACCTACTTCGCCAAGGACGCGGCGCGCGCTCATCGAGCAGGGCGCGCGTGAGGATCTCCGCCAAGGGCGAGTACGCCATCAAGGCGATGCTCGATCTGGCGCTGTGCGACGGCGGCGAGGCTGCAGCCGATCCAGGACATCGCCACGCGCCAGGGCATTCCCGCAGCGCTACCTCGAGCAGGTGCTGCTCGGGCTCAAGCGGGCCGGGTCTGCTCCACTCGCGGCGCGGCTCGGCCGGCGGCTATCGCTCTGCGCCAGGCCGCCCGACCAGGTCACGGTGGGCGACGCTGCTCCGCGCGGTCGAGGGCTCGATGGACGGGCGTCGGCCGGCCGGCGCGCGCGCGCGGGTCGGCGGCGATCGCGGCGGCCGACCTGTCCGAGCTCTGGCGGGAGATCGACGAGGCCGTGTCCGGCGTCGTCGATCGGCATGACGCTCGAGGATCTGCGGCAGCGGGCCGAGGAGCGGCGCAGCATCGCCAGCCCATGTACCACATCTAAGATAGAGGCTCTGCCTTTTGACCGGCGAAACAGCGTTCCCGATGAGGATTGGGACCGATGACCCAGACGAAGACGACGGCAACGTGCGCGGCCGCAGCTGGCCGCCTCCGTGCTCGATCTCGTGGGCGGCACGCCGCTGGTGCGGCTCAACCAGCTGCCGCGCTCGGCGGCGCCACCGTCCTGGCGAAGATGGAGTCGCTCAACCCGGCGGCAGCGTGAAGCGACCGGATCTGCCGTGGCCATGATCGAGGACGCCGAGCGCCGGGGCGTGCTCAAGCCCGGCGCCACCGTGGTCGAGCCGACCAGCGGCAATACCGGGATCGGGCTCGGCCATGGTCTGCGCGGTCCGCGGCTACCGGCTCATCCTCACCATGCCCGACGACATGAGCGTGGAGCGGCAGCGGCTCGCTCGCGCGCTACGGCGCCGAGATCCACCTCACGCCCGCCATCGAGGGCATGACGGGCGCCGTGTTCGCGGCGCAGGAGATGCTGCGCGAGCACCCCGACTACTTCATGCCCAGCAGTTCGAGAACCCCGCCAATCCCGGAGGCGCACCGCCGGACGACCGCGCTCGAGATCCTCGAGGCCACCGACGAGCGCGTGGACGCGCTTCGTCGCCGGCGTCGGCACCGGCGGCACCGTGCACCGGGGTGGGCGAGGTGCTCAAGGAGCGCGCTGCCCGGCGGTTCGCGTGATCGGGCGTCGAGCCGGCGCGCTCGCCGGTGCTCCCGGGCGGCCGGCGCGGCCCGCACGGCATCCAGGGCATCGGCGCATCCTTCGTGCCGGGCGGTGCTCAACCGCGCCGTGCTCGACGAGGTCATCCTGGTGCGCGACGAGGACGCCACCGCGACGGCGCGGCGGCTGGCCCGGGAGGAGGGCCTGCTGGTCGGCATCTCGGCCGGGGCCAACGTCTGGGCGGCCTGCCAGGTGGCGCGCGAGCGCTGCCGTCCGGACCAGGTCGTCGTCACGGTGCTGTGCGATACTGGCGAGCGCTATCTCAGCGTGCCGCTCTCTGAGCGAGGAGCAGGACCATGAGCGTCGACGTCTATATCCCGACGCCGTTTCGCCGCGCCACCAACAACCAGGACCGCGTCTCCGTCGAGGCGCGCGACGTCCGCGGGCCTGCTCGACGGGCTCGAGGCGCAGTTCAGCGGTCTCAAGGGCCTGGTGCGCAACGAGGCAGGGCGAGGTCCACCACCACGTCAACATCTACGTGAACAACGAGGCCATCGAGGCGCTCGCAGGGGCTTCGGACACCACGCTGAAGGACGGCGACGAGGTGTCGATCATTCCCGCCCCTCGCCGGGGGCAGGCCGCCCTCGCCGGGGGCGGGCGCTGGCGCCGGCGATGGGACGCGCACCTGAAGCGTGAACGCGGCCGCATCATGCTGACCGCCGGAGGAGTACGCGTCGGATCGAGGCCCAGGCCGCTCGCCGAGTATCCCGGCCGAGTGCTGCGGCGTCGTCGCTGGCGCGGCCGAGCGTCCCGCGACCGGCTGCTCCTGCCCGTGCCGCAACATCCAGAACGAGCTGCACGCAGAAGGATCCGGCGCGGCATCCGCGCGACGCCCGCACCGCCGTACTACATCGATCCCGCGCGACCTGCTCGCCATCGGCCGGCGCGAGGCGCAGGGCTTACCGCGTCGCCGACCATCTACCACTCGCACATCGACACCGGCGCGTACTTCTCCGAGACCGACAAGCGCAATGCGCTGGTCGACGGCGAGCCGCGCGTATCCGGACGCGGTCTACGTGGTGGTCTCGGTGCTGGCGGCCGCGCGCCGTCGCCGGCAACGCCTTCGCGTGGGACGCCGTCCAGCGCGACTTCCGCCCGTCGAGTTCGCGTCCTCAGCGCCGCGCGCTGAGGAGGCAAGGCGCCATGACCAGCTCCGAGTCGCTCTTCCAGTCCGCCCAGCGACTGATTCCCGGCGGCGTGAACAGCCCCGTGCGCGCCTTCCGCGGCGTCGGCGGCACGCCTTCTCGTGGCCAGCGCCGCGGGCGCGCGCATCGACGGACGTCGACGGGCGCTCCTACATCGACTTCCTGGGCTCGTGGGGCCCGCTCATCCTGGGCACGCGGCGCCCGCGGTGGTCGAGGCGCGTCGCGAGGCGGCCCGGCGCGGCACGAGCTACGGCGCGCCCACGGCGGCCGAGGTCGAGATGGCCGGAGCTCATCGCGCGCGCGGTGCCCTCCATGGAGATGGTGCGCCTGGTCTCCTCCGGCACCGAGGCGGCCATGAGCGCGATCCGGCTGGCGCGCGGCGCCACCGGCCGCGACGTCGTCGTCAAGTTCGACGGCTGCTACCACGGCCACGCCGACAGCCTGCTCGTCAAGGCGGGCTCCGGCGGCGCGACCTTCGGCGTGCCCGACAGCCGCGGCGTGCCCGCCGCGCTGGCCGCGCTCACCGTGGCGCTGCCGTTCAACGATCTCGACGCGGTCTCGCGGCTCATGGCCGAGCGCGGCGCGCGAGGTGGCGGTGGTGGTCGTGGAGCCGGTGGCGGGGAACATGGGCGTGGTGCCGCCGGCGCCGGGCTATCTCGAGGGCCTGCGCGAGCTGTGCACGCCGCCACGGCGCGCTGCTGATCTTCGACGAGGTGATCACCGGCTTCCGCGTCGCGTACGGCGGCGCCCAGTCGCTCTACGGAGTGCGGCCCGATCTCACGTGCCTCGGCAAGATCATCGGCGGCGGCCTGCCGGTGGGCGCCTACGGCGGCGCCGCGATCTCATGGAGCAGGTGGCGCCGCTCGGCGGCGTCTATCAGGCGGGCACGCTCTCCGGCAATCCGCTCGCCGTCGCCGCGGGGCTGGCCACGCTGCGCGCGCTCGAGGATCCCGCGGCCTACGCGCGGCTCGAGGCGCCTGGGCGCGCGGCTCGAGGCGGGCCTGCGCGGCCGCGGCCAGCGGCGCCGGCGTGCCGCTCACCGTCAATCGCGTCGGCTCCATGCTCACCGGTTCTTCACCGACGGGCCGGTGGTCGATCTCGACTCCGCCAAGCGGTCGGATACCGCGCGCTACGGCCGGTTCTTCCACGGGATGCTCGGAGCGCGGCGTCTTTCTCGCCGCCGTCCCAGTTCGAGGCGCGCCTCTTCGTCTCCCTGCGCCCATACCGAAGCAGGACGTCGATTCCGCGGCCCGAGCGGCCCGACGAAACCGCGCTGGAAACACTCGGGCTAAAGCGCAGCAACGTCATTGACACTTAGTTTTCCTGCGTGATAGGGTTCACAAGGTTTTTGCCGGTCCGCTCGGCACCGGTTCGCCGTGGCGCGACGCGCGGGGTCAACAGGGAGACACGGATGAGCGGTCTAGATCGGCGGTCGTTCTTCAAGATCGTGGCCGCCTCCGGGCGCCGCGACGGCCGCGGGCGGCTGCACCCAGACCGGCGGAGCACGCTGCTCCCCTACGTCTCGCCTCCCGAGAATCTCGTTCCCGGCGTCTCCAGCTACTTCGCCACGGTGTGCCGCGAGTGCCCCGCCGGCTGCGGCGTCCTCGCCAAGAACCGCGACGGCCGGGTGATCAAGCTCGAGGGCAATCCCGACCATCCCGTCAACGCGGGCGCGCTGTGCATCCGCGGCCAGTCCGCGCTGCAGGGTCTCTACCATCCCGACCGCTTCCGCGGCGCCTTGGTCGACGGCAAGCCGGCGCCATGGGAGACGGCGGAGAAGCTGCTCGCCGACAAGCTCGGCGCGCTCGGTACGAGGGCAAGGCAGGGCCAGAAGATCGCGCTCGTCACCGGGCTCGAGACCGGCAGCCTCGCCCGCCTCATGGACGAGTGGGTGAAGGCGCTCGGGCGCGCGCCCCCGCGTGGCCTACGAGCCGCTCGCCCTGGAGCCGCTGCGCGCCGCCAGCCGCGTGACCTTCGGGCGCGACGCCATCCCCAGCTACGACATCGCGGAGGCCGGCTACCTCGTCTCGTTCGGCGCGGACTTCCTCGAGACCTGGCTGAGCCCCAGCGCGCGTACGCGGCCGACTTCGCGCGGATGCACGCGCTGTCCGCCGGCCGCGCCGGCACCTATGTCCACGTGGAGCCGCGGCTGTCCATGACCGCGGCCAACGCCGACGAGTGGCTGCGCAACGCGCCCGGGCACCGAGGGCGCTCGGCGCCTCGCCATGCTCAAGGTCATCGTGGACGAGGGGCTGGCCGCGCCGGGCGCCGACGCCCGCGCGCTCGCGCGCCGCGGCGCAGGGCGTGACGTCGCGGCGGCGAGCCGCCTCCGGGCGTGCCCGCGGAGACGATCAAGCACGTGGCGCACGACCTCGCCGCCTCCAAGTCGGGGCTGGCCATCGGCGGCGGCGCGGCGGCGTCCGGCCCGCAATGCCACCGACACCCAGGTCGGCGATCAACCTGCTCAACGCGGCGCTGGGCGCGGTGGGCAAGCGCGTGCGCGTTCGGCGCGGATGCGGCGCTGCGGCAAGGCGAGCCCCTACGCGCGATATGCTGGCGCTCACCCAGGCCATGGCGAAGGGCGAGGTCGAGGTGCTGATCCTCGGCGACGTCAATCCCGTCTTCACCATGCTCGCCAAGGCCGGCTTCGCGGAGGCGCTCGGCCAAGGTGCCGCTGGTGGTGAGTCCTCGCCAACCGCCCCACCGAGACCAGCGCCAAGGCGCATATCGTGCTGCCCGCGCTGCACTGGCTGGAGACGCTGGGGCGACTACGCGGCCGAGGACGGCGTGGTCGGGCTCATGCAGCCGACCATGCGGGCCGGTGGAGATCGGCGGCCGGCCCGTGGACGGCAAGTCGGTCGGCGGGTCTGCTGCTCTCGGTGGGCGCCAGGCGCTCGGGGCGGAGGTGGGCAAGGCCCGCTCGAGCGCGGCGACGTTCGGCGACTATCATGAAAGCCGAGGAGCGGCGGCGGCGAAGCGACCTCGGCGGGAAGCCCTTCGCCGAGTTCTGGAGGCCTACGGCGCGGTGGCGTCTGGCGCAGACCCGGCGCCGGCGGTGACGCTGCGTGCCGGAGGCCACTGAGTCAAGGCGAGCCGGCCAGACGCTCGAGGGCACGGTACCGCACGCGCTGCTCGTCTATCCGTCGAGCCGCGTTCTACGACGGCCGCGGCGCCGATCGCGCGTGGCTGCAGGAGGCGCCCGATCCCATGACCCAGGTCGACCTGGGACGGCTGGGTGGAGATTCCCAGCGCCACCGCGGCCAAGCTCTGGCGTGGCCCGCGGCGACCTCGTCACGCTGACTCTCGCCGCACGGCCGCGTCGACCTGCCCGCATATCCGGTGGAGGCGCTGCATCCCGAGGCGGTGGCGGTGGCGATGGGGCAGGGGCATGCGTACCCCGGCGCGTACGCTCAGTCGCGCGTGGCTTCAATACCGGCGCCAACCCGCTGGCGCTGCTGGGCGCCGCGCCGGAGGCAGCCTCCGGCGGCGCTTCCGTATCTCGGCCGTGAAGGTGAGCCTCGCCAAGCGGGCCGCGGGGCGCCGGCCGCTCGGCGGTCCCGCAGTCCACCTTCAACCAGGACAACCGCGAGATCGCGCAGCATGTCTGGCCTCGCCGCCGCGCGCGAGCTGGAGGTGCGAGGCAAGCCGCCCGAGCACGCCAGCCACCCGAGCATGTATCCGCCGGTGAAGTACCCCGAGCACCGCTGGGGCATGACGGTGGACCTCGACCGCTGCACCGGCTGCAGCGCCGTGCGTGGTCGCCTGCGTGGCGGAGAACAATGTCCCCGTGGTGGGCAAGGAGCAGGTCGCGTACGGGCGCGATCAGCACTGGCTGCGCCTCGAGCGCTGGGAGGAGGGGCCGGCGGCCACGGCCGGCGAACATCTTCCTCCCCATGTTCTGCCAGCACTGCGGCGTGCGCGCCCTGCGAGCCCGGTGTGCCCGGTCTACGCGGCGTACCACACGCGCGAGGGGCTCAACGGGCAGGTCTACAACCGCTGCGTGGGCACGCGCTACTGCGGCAACAACTGCCCGTATCACGTGCGCCGCTTCAACTGGTTCAACTACCAGTGGCCCTCGCCGCTGGATCTCCAGCTCAACCCCGACGTCGACCGTCCGCCAGCTCGGGGTCATGGAGAAGTGCACCATGTGCCTCCAGCGCATCATCGACGGGCAAGGACCACGCCCGCGACGCGGGACGGCCCGGTGAAGGACGGCGAGATCCAGACCGCCTGCCAGCAGACCTGCCCCGACCCAGGCCATCACCTTCGGCGAACCTCAAGGACGACAGAGTCCGCAGGTGTCCAAGCTCTCGCGCTCCGCCGCGCGGCTACCACGTCCTGGAAGAGCTCGGCACCCGGCCCGCGGTGACCTATCTCAAGAAGGTGGTGCGGGGGACGGCGGGCGGCCGCGGGAGGACTCACGCGCATGCGAGCGCGCCCGGCCAGACCGCGCGAGCTGACCTGGGCGGACGTCAACCGGGACGTCATCCGCACGCGTCGGCATGCCCGGCAATACCTACTTCGCGTGGATGTACCATCATCGCCCTCATCCTGGCCGGCGGCGTCGGCCGCCTGGACCTACTCAGATCTACTTCGGCATGGGCGCGGCGGGCAAGCGCACCCCGCAGATGTGGGCGATGTACATCACCACCTTCGTGTTCTGGATCGGCATCGGGCACGCGGGGACGCTGATCTCCGCCGATCCTCTATCTGTTCCGGGCGAAGTGGCGCACGTCGATCTACCGCGGCGCCGAGGCCATGACCATCTTCGCGGTCATGACGGCGGGCCTGTTCCCGCTCATCCACGCGGGCCGCATGTGGTTCGCGTACTGGCTGCTCGCCGTACCCCAACCAGCGGCTACCTGTGGCCGAACTTCAAGTCGCCGCTGGTCTGGGACGTGTTCGCGATCTCGACCTACCTCACCATCAGCATCGGTGTTCTTCATCGTGGGCCTGGTGCCCGACATCGCCGCCGCTGCGGGACGCCGCCACCGGCGATCAGAAGCAAGATCTACACCGTGCTGGCGCTGGGCTGGCGAAGGCATCGACACGCAGTGGCAGCCACTACCGCCGCGCCTACGGTCTCCTCGCCGCCCTGGCGACGCCGCTGGTGCTGTCCGTGCACAGCGTGGTGTCCTTCGACTTCGCCATGGCGCTGGTCCCGGGCTGGCACTCCACGCTCTTCGCGCCCTTCTTCGTGGACGGGGCCATCTTCTCCGGCTTCGCGATGGTGCTCATCCTCATGCTCGCCCATGCGGTACTACTTCAACTGGCACGCCTACATCACGGACCGGCACCTCGACGCGCATGGCGAAGCTGATCCTGGTCACCGAGCCTCGTGCTGACGTACTTCTACGTCGTGCGAGGTCTTCACCGCCTGGTACAGCGGCGACCACTTCGAGCGGGCGCAGCGCTGTTCGCCAAGGCGACCAAGCAGTACGCCTGTGGCCTACTGGCTCAGATACTTCTGCAACAGCGTGGCGCCGCTCGATCTTCTCTGGAAGAAGGCGCGCGACCAACGTGCCTCACGCCTCTACGTCGTGTCGATCCTCGTGCTCGATCGGCATGTGGTTCGAGCGCTTCAACATCATCGTGCCCGGCCTCGGCTCACGACTTCTATCCGTACACGTCCGGGGCACCTACTATCCCGACGCATCACCGACACCACCATCATCGTCGGGTCGCTTCGCGTGGTTCTTCCTCCTCTTCCTGGGCTTCATCCGCGTGATGCCGTCGCTGTCGCATCGTCGAGGTCAAGGAGGTCCTGCCGCACCCACTCAAGCACGGCACGCCGGCGCCGCACGGGGGGGCCACTACGGATGGCGGCCACGGCAGCGTCCTCGGCGTCTTCGCCCACGTCGACACCACGCTGCAGCGCCATCCGAGGAGCTCCGGGCCAAGGGCTATCGGATCTCACCGTGTACACCCCGGTGCCCGTGGAGGAGATCGAGGAGCGAGATCGAGCACGGTCCGGCCGCTCTGCAAGGTGCGGCTTCTTCACCCTCATCGGCGGCGCTGACCGGCACCGCCACCGGGCTTCTTCCTCACCATCTGGTCCTCGCTCGAAGTGGGAGCCTCGTCACCGGGCGGCAAGGCGCCGGTGTCCATCCCGCCGTTCGTCATCATCGCCTTCGAGCTCACCATCCTGTTCGGGGGCCTGGCCACCCTGCTCGCGCTGCTCCTCCTGCTCGGGCGCCTGCCCAAGCTCAGCCCCTCGCCGACGCTATGATCCGCGCTTCACCCTCGACCGCTTCGGCGTGGCTCGGTGGCCTGTCCGCCCGAGCGCGGCGCAGGCGGTGTCCGCGCTGCTGTCGGCGGCGGGCGCTGAGGAGGTGCGGCGGTGATCAAGAAGTACGGTCTTCGCATCCTCTTGCTTCCTCGCCGCTGGGTCGCTGCGGCGCGGGTGGCCTCGGTGCAGCTCGGCGTCATCGTGATGCGCTGGCAGGACAACATGACCGAGACGCCAGCGGGTGATGCCGGGCGAGCGCGTCTTCGCCATGCCGGCGGGCAGCGCTGCCGCGCGACGGGCAGCGAGCTCGTCTACGCCAAGGAGCAGCGGAGGCGGCGGCGCGCGGACCGAACCCGGTGCCAGCCAGCCCCGAGTCGGTCAAGAAGGGCGCGCGGGCTCCATGATCTACTGCACGCCCTGCCACGGGCCTCCGGGCAAGGGAGACGGGCTGGTGACCGTCATGTTCGTGCCCGCGGTGGACCTCACCAATCCCGATCTGCCACAAGACGCGGACCGACGGCTACTGGCAGCAGCCACGTCTCGGTGGGCGGCGCCCTGATGCCGGCCTACGGCGGAGGCGCTCGTCGCCCGAGGAGCGCTGGCACCTCGTCAACTACCTCCGCACCCTGGCCAAGAAATGAGCGCGACCACGATGACCGAGACCGCCTGTCCAAGGGGCTCCACTCGGCGCTGGCGTCCTGGCGGTGCTCGCGCGGCGCCTTCGTGCACGGCATCACGCGGGGACGCGAGCCACGCGTGGGCGACCTACCTCGTCAACCTCGCTGTTCTGGTCGAGCCTGGCCATCGTGGGACCCGCGCTGGCCGGCCATGATGCAGCTCACCGAGGCGCGCTGGTCCCCTCGGTGAAGCGGCGTGGCGCTGAGCACCGGCGGCTTCCCTGCCCGTCTCGTTCGTGTCTCGATCCTCCTCCTGCTCTTCGGGCTCGGGCTCGCTGTATCCGTGGGTGAACGATCCTCCCGGTCGAGAAGAAGCATCAGTGGCTGAACGTCCCGTTCTTCACGTGCGCACCGCGATGGGCGTCTTGCCGTCGCTCTACTGGCGGCCATCACGTTCGCGCAGGGCCGTGTTCGCGCGAGGCGGACCGGCGCGCGACGCGACCGGCGCCGCCGACCGTCGCAACAAGCTCTGCCGGCATCCTCCTGATGCTCTTCGTGGTGGTGCTGTCGCTCTGGGGCTTCGACCTCGTGATGTCGCCTCGACCCCGTCTGGTACAGCGGCCTCCTCGGCGGCTACTACGTGGTCAGCACCGCTCTACGTGGCTTCGGCCTCGTCGATCTTCCTCACCATCCGCGCCAATGCGCGAGGGCTCAGCCGGCGTCTCGCCGTCGGCCATCCAGGACGTGGCCAAGCTGCACCTTCGCGATGTGCGTCATGTGGATCTACTTCTTCTTCTCCCAGTACCTGGTCATCTGGTACGGCAACGTGCCGGTGGAGACGCGCTTCTTCCTGCGCGCGCTTCATTCGAGGACCCGTGGCGGACCATGGCCTTCGTGGTCTTCATCGTCGGGCTGGCTCATCCCCTTCGGCTATCTGCTCAAGCGCCTCACCGGCCGGCCGCCCGCCGCCCACAAGCCCCTGGTCGTCATCCTCTTCATGGGCTGGACGGCGATGTTCCTCGAGCGCTGCGCTGCTCGTCTTCCCGGCGGTGTCGACAGGTGAACCGCTTCCCCATCGGGCTTCCCGAGCTCCTCATCACCGCCGGCTTCTTCGCGCTGTTCGTCCTCAGCCGCTATCGCTTCCTCGCCGCGCTACGGCGCCCGGCCTCGATCAGGGTCGCTGAGCGGGCCCAGCCCCGCCGCCGGGGTAGAATGGCGGCGTGATCTCCGGTCGAAGAGGCGCTCGAGCGCATCCTCCCGCATCGCGGTGCTGGGCGACGAGCGCGTGGCCCTGCTCGACGCGCTGGATCGCGTGCTGGCCGAGCCCGTGGTGGCTCGAGCGCGACATCCCGCCCTGGTCGAACTCCGTCCATGGACGGCTATGCGCTGCGGAGCGCCGACACCCGGGACGCCGACGCGGGCCGGCGCCCGCCCGCCTGGCCGTTGACCGGCCATGACCGCCGGCCGGCTCGCCGAGCGCGCCGCTCGGTCCGGGCGAGACCTATCCGCATCTCACCGGGGCGCCCTTGCCGGAGGGCGCCGATGCGGTGATTCCGCAGGAGGACGTCACGGTGGAGGGCGACGACGGTGCGGCGTCTCGCGCCGCTGGCGCCCGGCGACTATGTGCGGCCGCGCGGCGAAGACATGCGGCCGGGCGACCGGCTCTTCGAGCCCGGCCGCGCGCTCTCGCCCGCCGACCTCGGCGTGCTCGCGACGGTCGGGGCGCAGTCGCGGTCGCGGTGGTCCGGCGGCCCCTGGTGGGGATCCTCTCCACCGGAGACGAGATCGCGGACTTGGGCATCCCGTCGGCCCCGGCCAGATCCCGAACTCCAACACCTACTCGCTGATGGCGCAGGTCCGCGCAGGCGGGCGCCGAGCCCGCTCAATCCTCGGCGTGGCCCGCGATCGGCAGGACGAGATCGAGGCGCGGCTCGCCTGGGGGCTGGGCGCCGATCTCCTCATCTCGTCGGCAGGTGTCTCCGTGGGCGAGCACGATCACGTCAAGGCCGCGCTGAGCCGCGCTGGGCGCCGAGCAGCATCTCTGGCTCGTGGACATGCGGCCGGGCAAGCCCATCACCTTCGCCACGGTGCCGTCGCCGCTCAAGGGGACCTTGCCGGTATTCGGGCTGCCGGGCAATCCGGTCTCGGCCATGGTGACCTTCGAGCTTTTCGTGCGGCCCGCGATCCGCCGCCTGAGCGGGCATACGCGGCCTCGGTCGGCCGGTGCGCCCCGCCCGCGCGCTGGCGCCTATCGCCAACCCCGGCCGGCGCCGCGGCTATCTGCGCGTCACGCTCAGCGAGCGAGAGGGCGTGCTGGAGCGCGCGGCTCACCGGCGAGCAGGGCTCGGGAATTTACGCTCCATGTCCGCCGCGGACGGTCTCGCCATCGTGCCCGGCGACACCACGGTGGGAGCCGGCGAGACGGTGCCGGTGATGCTGCTGCGGGAGATCCTGACGTTCAGCCCTTGCGGAGGTACAGCATCCACGAGGGTCAGCCAGGCGCCCGCGCACATCGACACGGAAGGTGGCCAGGCTGCCCCACGCTGAGCGTGGCCGAGTTGGTGAGGCCCTGCGTGATATTGCAGCCGTCGGCGACCAGCGCGGAGGCGCCCCATCAGCAAGCCCCCGCCGAAGATCTTCACCAGGCTCCAGCCGGGTGGAGCTTCCAGCGGAAATCGCCCGCCGGCCACGCGCCGAGGAAGCGCCGATGGGCATGCCGCACCAGCCAGGACCATGCTCCACGTGACCTGGTTGGGATAGCCCACCAGCGGGATAGGTGAGGACGTGCCCGGTATTCACCGCGAAGGTGATGCCGACCGGGCGTCCGCCGAGCGTGGATGCCCACCAGCCGGCCCCGATCAGAAGTCCCACGGTCGCGCCGGTGAGCGGCCAGCCCCATTTCCCATGCTCGGGCTCGCGGGCCCGCGCCGCGAGCCAGTAGAGGCGCGCCGGCGCCGAGGACGGCGATGACCAGCCAGGGCGGCACTCCGAGCGCGGTCGGTAGTGTGGGCGGCGCGTCCGCCAGGACGCAGCTCGAATTCCCGGCGCTGAAGCCAACCGCGCAGCGGCGCCAGCACGCCCACGTTCGCGGTGGTGGCGCCCATGGCGAATCCGAATCAGAATCACCCACGCGCCGATGGCGCCCTCGCCCACGCGGTACCACGTGCTGCCCGAGCAGCCGCCCGCCAGGATCATGCCCACCCCGAAGAGGAGCCCGCCCAGGACATTCGCGAGCCAGCGAAATGGCCGGACCGGCACCTCCACCAGTCCCAGCCCGGCGAGGACGTGCACGCTCACCACGGCGACGAGCATGGCCAGCACATAGGCCCGCAGGGATGCCCGCGTCTCCCATGAGGGCGACGTTGGAGACGGCGCGCGGTGAGGCAGAAGCCCCCACGCTGTATCGCGTAGCCGAAGACCAGTCCCGTCAGAACGGCAGAGATCCAGAAGGAGAGAGCGAGATCATCCATGCGGGCATGCTATCGCCCGCGTCCCGGAGGTGTAAAGCCCTGGAAATTTGACTTTTCTTCTAGCCGGTGCTACCGTCGCCTATCTTGATGGCTCCCACTCCGCGGACAGTCTACTCTCTGGCTCGGCCGGCGCGACTCTCGCGCTGCGCTCGGCGCCTGCGCCAGCGATGACGTGGGCCGGCGCGCCCTCGCCGAGACCATCACGCTCGGGGCTCAGCTGGACGAGTACAACGACGCACTGGCGCAGGATAGCAATGCGCGCGAGATCGCCCGCGTCCAGACTCAGCTGCGCGAGCTCGAAGCCGACGCGACGGAAAGACGCGGGAAGTGCGTGCGGCGGGCGTGGAGCTGGCGCGGTCGCGGGTGCTGCTCGAAGAAGCGCGCACGGAGCTGCGCGAGCGGAGGTGCCGCCGACTCCGGGGCCCGGTGGCCATGCCCTCGGAGTGGCGGCACGACGCCACCGGGGCGGCCCGCGCCTGCGCTCCGGCTCCGCCGCCCGCGGTACGTCCCTGCCGAGGCGCCGGGCGCAGCGCCGCGCTCCGCGCAGTCCGCCGAAGCAGCTCTTCAGCTCCGCCATGGCCAATTTCCGGGCACACGAACTGGGTCAGGCGGTGCTCGAGCTGACGAATCTCATCACCCGCTTCCCAGATCACGCGCTGGCCGCGTCCGCGCAGGTCTGGATCGGCGAGGCCTACTATCAAGCAGCGTGACTATCGGCAGTCGCTGGTCGAGCTCCGACGGGTGCTCGACACCTATCCGAAGAGCCCTCAGGTAGCCGACGCGCTGCTCAAGACCGGCCTGTGCCACCGGGCGCTGGGGGACAGGGCGCGCCCGCACGTCCTGGGAGCGGGTGGTGCGCGAGCACTCGAGGCAGCGCCGCGGCCGGTCAGGCGCGCTCCTCCTCGGCACCCAGGAAAGCGCCGCCCGCAGCGGTCGATAGGAGCGGGCCGGGCCCGCTTCCTGACCGGACCTCGGCCTCCGGTATACTGGGCCCGTTCTCGACGCATTGCGCGACGGACGCAGACACGATATGTATCTCCTTGAACACATGGCAGTTATGGGCGGTGGGCGCTGGCGCGAGGACGCGCGCGGCTGGCCAGCCGCGCGCCCGGCGCCGATCAGGCAGGTCGAGCGCGGCGCCGCCGAGTTCCCGTCCATCTGCGCGACATTCCCGCTCCACCGGACCGCCTCTGGGTGCGCGGACGCCTGATCGACGAGGACGCTCGCGGTCGCCATCGTCGGCTCGCGCCGTGCCACGCCCTTCGGGCCTCGAGCTCGCGGAGCGGCTGCTGGTGGCGATCTCGCGGCGCGCGGGGTCACGCGTGGTGAGCGGGCTGGCCCGCGGTATCGACGGCGCGGCGCACCGCGGCGCACTCGAGTCGCCGGCGGCCGGACCTTCGCGGTGCTCGGCTGCGGCGTGGACGTCGTGTATCCGCCGGAGAACCGCGCGCCTGGCTGCGCCGTATCGCCGAGCGGGGCGCTGTCCTCTCGCAGTTCGCGCCCGGCACGCCCGCGCTGGCCTCATCATTTCCCGATGCGGAACCGGATCATCGCCGGTCTGGCGCTGGGGTGGTGGTCGTGGAGGCGGCGGAGCAGAGCGGTACCCTCATCACCGCCGGTCATGCCGGGCGACCTCGGCCGCGAGGTCATGGCGGTGCCGGGCCGGGCCGGCGCGCCGACGAGCCGCGGCACCCACCGCCTCATCCGGGACGGCGCCGCCCTCGTCGAGCCTGGGAGGACGTGGTCGGCGCTCCCTGCCCGCGCGCTGGCGGGCGTGCGTGGCGGCGCTGCCGTCGCGCCGCCCGCCGGCGGCGATGTCGCTCGGAGCAAGCGGATACGCCGTCGCCCTGATCGGCGCAGGAGCCGGTGACCATGGAAGCACTGATCGTGCGGAGCGGCCTCGCCGCCTCGCGCGCGGCCCGCGCGTCGCTGCTCGCCCTCGAGCTCGAGGGACGGATACGGCAGCTGCCCGGGCAAGCGGTTCGTCCGGGCCGCTCGTCGCTGGAGGCAGCCTGTTGGCCAAGAATCGCGCTCGCTCGTCGTCGTGGAATCGCCCACCAAGGTCAAGACGATCCAGAAGTATCTGGACGCCGGCGTATCATCGTCAAGGCCTCGATGGGCCACGTCCGCGATCTGCCCAAGTCGCAGCTCGGCGTGAACGCGAAGAAGGGCTTCAAGCCGCGAGTACGAGGTGCTCGCCCGGCAAGAAGAAGGTCCTCGACGAGCTGAAGAAGGCCGCCGAGAAGTCGACGCGCTCTACATCGCCACCGACCCCGACCGCGAGGGCGAGGCCATCGGCTGGCACCTCGCCCAGGAGCTGGGCATCAGACAAGCGAAGACGCCCACCGCATCACTCTTCAACGAGATCACCGGAGCGCGCGGTGAAGGCGGCCTTCCAGCATCCGGGCAAGATCGACACGAACAAGGTCGACGCGCCAGCAGGCCCGCCGCGTCCTCGACCGGCTGGTGGGCTACAAGCTCTCCCCGCTGCTCTGGGACAAGATCCGGCGCGGGCTGTCCGCCGGGCGCGTGCAGTCGGTGGCGGTGCGGCTCATCACCGAGCGCGAGCGCGAGATCGCCGCCTTCGTGCCGGTGGAGTACTGGTCGCTGCACGCGCAGCTCGCGGGCCAGCACCCGCCCGAGTTCATCGCCACCCTGCGCGGAGGTGCGGCGGCGAGAAGGCCGTGCCTCGCCGACGAGGCGCGCCACCACGGCGGTGATGACGCGCGCTGCACGGCGCCCGGCTGGCGGGTGAAGTCGGTGACGCGCGGCGAGCGCCGGCGCAATCCCGCGCCGCCCTTCATCACCTCCACGCTCCAGCAGGACGCCAGCCGGAAGCTCCACTTCTCCGCCAAGAAGACGATGATGCTCGCCCAGCAGCTCTACGAGGGCATCGAGCTGGGCGACGAGGGCGCGGTCGGCCTCATCACCTATATGCGGACCGACGCGGTGCGGGTGGCGCGCGGAGGCGCAGGAGGAGCGCGCGGACTGGGTGACGCGAGCGGCTTGGGCGCGAGTACCTGCCCGGACAGCGCCCCCGCCTACAAGTCGAAGAAGACGCGCGCAGGACGCGCACGAGGCCATCCGCCCGGCTCGGTGGCGCGCGAGCCCACGGCCCTCGCGCGCGCATCTCAGCCAAGGACCAGCTCGCGCTCTACCGGCATCATCTGGGAGCGCTTCCTCGCGAGCCAGATGCCGCCCGCGGTGTACGACACCGTGGCCGCGGACATCACCGCGGGCCGATTGCCTCTTCCGCGCCCAGGGCTCGACGCTCAAGTTCGCCGGCTTCACCGCGGTGTACGTGGAGTCGCGCGAGGAGGCCGACGCAGCCCGCGGAGGAGGAGGCGGAGGCGGTGGTGCCGCCGCTCGAGGATGGGCGAGACGCTGCGAGCTGCTGCGCGCTCGATCCCAAGCAGCACTTCACCCAGCCGCCGCCCGCTACACCGAGGCCTCGCCTGGTGAAGACGCTGGAGGATCTCGGGATCGGCCGCCCGTCCACCTACGCGCAGATCCTCGGCACCATCCAGGACCGCAGCTACGTGCGCCGCGACAGCGGCACGCTCTTCCCGACCGAGCTCGGCATGCAGGTCACCGACATGCTGGTCCCGCATCTTCCCGGAGGTCATGGACGTCGAGTTCACCGCCCAGCATCGAGGAATCGCTCGACAAGATCGAGGAGGGCGACGCGGACTGGCAGGAGACGGTGGAGGCCTTCTACAAGCAGTTTCGCGCAAGGATCTCAGCAAGGCCGGCAAGAAGATGGAGAACTTCAAGGAGGGCGTGGACGCCGGCCAGGCCTGTCCCGACTGCGGCAAGCCGCTGGTCGGAGAAGTGGGGCCGCTTCGGAAGTTCCTCGCGTGCTCCGCCTATCCGGACTGCAAGTTCACCAAGGACCTGAGCGGCCGCGAGCGGCCGGCCGACGAGCCCACCGACGAGATCTGCCCGACGTGCGGCAAGCCGATGGTCATCAGCACGGCCGCTTCGGGAAGTTCATCGCCGTGCTCGGGCTATCCGGAGTGCAAGACCACCAAGCCGATCACCGCTCGGCATCCCCTGTCCCCAGGACGGCGGCCAGCTGGTGGAGCGGCGCAGCAAGCGCGGCAAGACGTTCTACGCCTGCGCGAACTTCCCCCAGTGCACCTTCTCGGTATGGTCGCGGCCGGTGTCCCAGCCCTGTCCCCAGTGCGGAGCGCCGTTCGTCACCGAGCGCGATGGGGCGCGGGGGCAAGATCACGCGCGCTGCGTCAAGGACGGCTGCGGCTACAAGGAAGACGTCGCCCCCACGGTCGCTTGAAGGACCGGCCCACCATGCCCCATCGGGAACCCCCCTCGCCGCGCCCCGACGACTCGCCCGTCTCCGCCTTTCTCCAGTACCTGCCGGCGAGCGGAGCGCCTCTCCTCACACCCTTACGGGGTTACGCGGCCGACCTGGCTGAGTTCCGCCGCTTCCTGCGGGTGGCGAAAGTGGGAGGGTGGGAAGCCGTCGATGCGCGCGCGCTCCGCGGCTACCTCGCGTGGCTGCACGGCCGGGGCTCGCGCGGACCTCCATCGCGCGCAAGCTGGCGGCGGTCCGGAGCTGCTTCCGCTTCCTCACCCGGCGGGGCGCGCTCCCGGCGAATCCGGCGCGCCATGTGCGCACGCCGCGCCTGGGCCGGCGTCTGCCCTCCCTTCCTGCCCAAGGACGAGTCGAAGGACCTGCTCGACGCGGCCTTCGAGGACACCGATGCCGGCCGGCGAGACCGGGCCCTGCTCGAGCTGCTCTATGCCTGCGGGCTGCTGGCGGAATGCTGCGGCCTCGACCTCGAGGATGTGGACCGCCGTCACGGACGGTCCGCGTGCTCGGCAAGGGCAATCGCGAGCGCGTGATTCCGGTGGGCGACACGGCCCTGGCCGCGCTCGATCATTATCTGAAGGCCGCGGCGCCTCCCGGAACGGCCGCGGGACGGCGGCGGGTCCGCTGTTCCGCAATCCGCGCGGGGAGCGCTTGACCACCCGGAGCGTGCACCGGATCGTGGACGCCGGGCTCGCGCGGCCGGCATCGCCTGCCGCGTGACGCCGCACACGCTGCGTCACACCTTCGCCACCCACCTGCTCGGCGAGGGCGCCGACCTGCGCCTCATCCAGGAGCTGCTCGGGCATCGCCGCCTCTCCACCACCCAGCGCTATACCCACGTGAGCCCCGAGCACCTGATGAAGGTGTACGACTCGGCGCATCCCCGCGCGGTGTGACGGCGGCACGGTGACGGGAGCGGCGTGATCCCGCGCATGCCGGTGTTCCGCGCCACCACCGTGATGTCGGTGCGCCATGGCGGCACGGTGGCCATCGCGGGCGACGGCCAGGTCTCCATCGGCCAGACCGTGGTGAAGGCCGCCGCGCGCAAGGTGCGCAAGCTCCACCACGGGCGCGTGGTCGCCGGCTTCGCGGGCGCGGCGGCGGACGCCTTCACGCTGTTCGCGCGCTTCGAGGCCAAGCTGGAGGAGCACCGCGGCAACCTGCCCGCGCGCGGCGGTGGAGCTGGCCAAGGACTGGCGCACGGACCGCGTGCTCCGGCGCCTCGAGGCGCTCCTCGCGGTGGCCGACGCGGAGGTGTCGTTCATCGTCTCCGGCACCGGCGACGTCATCGAGCCAGACGACGGCCTGATCGGCATCGGCTCGGGCGGGCCCTTCGCACTGGCCGCGGCCCGCGCGCTGGTGGCCCACTCGAGCCTCGACGCCAGCGCCATCGCCGAGCAGGCGCTGCGCATCGCGGCGGGCATCTGCGTCTACACCAACGAGCACATCACCGGTGGAGACCCTGCCGTGAGCGCGCCCTGCACCGCCGGCCGCAGATCGTCACCGAGCTCGACCGCTACATCGTGGGCCAGCACCGCGCCAAGCGGGCGGTGGCCATCGCGCTGCGCAACCGCTGGCGGCGCCAGAACCTGCCCGGCCGAGCTCGCGCGACGAGGTCGCGCCGAAGAACATCATCATGATCGGCCCCACCGGGGTGGGGAAGACGGAGATCGCGCGCCGCCTGGCCACGCCTCGCCCAGGCGCCGTTCCTCAAGGTGGAGGCCTCAAGTACACGGAGGTCGGCTACGTGGGCCGCGACGTGGAGTCCATGATCCGCGACCTCACCGAGCTCGCGGTGAGCATGGTGAAGGCCGAGATGGCGGCGCCGAGGTGCGCGAGCGGGCCGAGGCCGTCGCGGAGGAGCGGCTGCTCGACCTCCTGCTCCCGCGCCGGCCCGGCGAGGCTTCACGTCGGCACGCTCGAGGAGATCGACCCGCCGCCCGCCTCGCGGGACGCCGACCCGCGAGAAGCTCCGCGCCCAGCTCCGCGACCGGCAAGCTCGACGAGCGCGTGATCGAGCTCGAGCTGCCAGCGAGGCCGCGCCCATGCTCCAGATCTTCGGCGGCCAGGGCATGGAGGAGGTCGGCATCAACCTCCAGGACATGCTGTCCCAGGTCATGCCGGGCCGCACGCGGCGCCGCCGGGTGCAAGGTGGCGGAGGCGCGGCGGCTCATCGCCCAGGAGGAGGCCCAGAAGCTGGTGGACATGGACGAGGCGGTCGAGCCAGGCCGTCCAGCGGGTGGAGAACGCCGGGATCATCTTCCTCGACGAGCTCGACAAGATCGCGGGCCGCGAGAGGCGGCCACGGGCCCGATGTCTCGCGGGAAGGGGTGCAGCGCGACCTCCTGCCCATCGTCGAGGGCTCGACGGTGACCACCAAGTACGGCACCGTGCGGACGGACCACATCCTCTTCATCGCCGCCGGCGCCTTCCACGTGGCCAAGCCCTCCGGATCTCATCCCCGAGCTCCAGGGCCGGTTTCCCCATCCGCGTGGAGCTGGAGCCCTTGACGCGGGAGGACTTTGTCCGCATCCTGAGCGAGCCCGAGAACGCGCTCATCCGGCAGTACCGTGGAGCTGCTGCTCACCGAGGGGTGCGGCTCCAGTTCACGCCGGACGCGGTGGAGGCGATCGCGGAGATCGCCTCCCAGGTGAACCAGCGGGCCGAGAACATCGGGGCCCGGCGGCTCTACACCATCATGGAGAAGCTACTGGACGAGGTCTCCTTCGAGGCTCCGTCCCTGGTGGGCCGAGAGATCGTGATCGACGCCGAGTACGTGCACGCGCGCGCTGGCCGAGGTCCTGAAGGACGAGGACCTCTCCCGGTACATCCTCTAGTCGCGCGGCGAGACGCGATGGCCACGCCGGACATGCAGCGGATGATCCACCGGGCGGAGGTGCTGCTGGAGGCCCTGCCGTACCTGCAGGCCTTCCAGGGCAAGACCATCGTGATCAAGTACGGGGGCTCCGCCATGGAGACAGGCGGACCTCAAGGAGCCGTTCGCCCGCGACGTCCTGCTGCTCCGGCTCATCGGCATCCGTCCCGTCATCGTGCACGGGGGCGGCCCCAGATCGGCGCCCTCATGAAGAAGCTGGGCAAGGAGCCGCACTTCGTGGGCGGCATGCGCGTGACCGACACGAGACCGATGGAGCTCGTGGAGATGGTGCTGGTGGGCAAGATCAACAAGGAGATCGTGGGTCTCATCAATCGTCCACGGCGGCCGGGCGGTGGGGCTCTCCGGCAAGGACGGCAATCTGCTCCGCGCGCGCAAGCGGCTGCACCGCATGCCCGACGGGATCCAGCGTGGACATCGGGCTGGTGGGCGAGGTGGAGGCCGTCAACGCCGAGCCTCATCCGGCTGCTCGAGGACAACGGGCTTCATCCCGGTGATCGCGCCGGTCGGGGTGGGCGCGCGGCGAGAGCTACAACATCAACGCCGACCTGGTGGCGGGCGAGGTGGCGGCGGCGCTGCGCGCGGAGAAGCTCGATCCACCTCACCGACGTCCAGGGCATCAACGGCGAGGACGGCCGGCTGATCTCGACGCTCGACCAAGCGCGACGCCGAGCGGCTGATCAAGGCCAACGTGATCGACGGGCGGGATGCTGCCCAAGGTGGAGTCCGCGCTGCGCGCGCTGGAGGCGGCGGCGCCAGAGGCGCACATCATCGACGGCCGCGTGCCGCACGCGATCCTCCTCGAGGTCTTCACCCACGAAGGCATCGGGACCGAAATCGTCTTCTAGAGGAGAGTCCGGTGGACACGAAAGAGCTCCTCGACGCGGGCGGCAAGCACCTGATGGCCGTTCACCAAGCGATTCCCGCTCGCGCTCGGTGCGCGGGGAGGGGATGCGCGTGTGGGACTCGGACGGCAAGGAATACCTCGACTTCACCGGCGGCATCGCCGTCACCGCGCTCGGCCACTCCCACCCGCGGGTGGTGGGGACCATCCGCGAGCAGGCCACCACGCTCCTGCACGTCTCCAACCTCTTCCACATCCCGCAGCAGACGCACCTGGCCAAGCTCCTCTGCGACCACTCCTTCGCCGACCGCGTCTTCTTCGGCAACTCGGGCGCGGAGGCCAACGAGGCGGCCATCAAGCTCGCGCGCAAGTGGGCGAAGGAGCACGGGGCCAGCGACCGCGGCGACATCATCACCATGCGAGGTGGTTTCCACGGCCGGACACTGGCCACCGTGACCGCCACCGCCCAGGAGAAATACCACCACGGCTACGAGCCGCTGCCGGGCGGGTTCAAGTACGTGCCCTACAACGACCTCCGCGCGGTGGAGCGCGCGCATCGACAGCCGCACCGCCGCGGTGATGGTCGGAGCCCATCCAGGGCGAAGGCGGCGTGATCATCCCGGACGACGGCTATCTCCCCGGGCTCCGCAAGCTCTGCGACGAGGCGGGCGTGCTCCTCATCCTGGACGAGATCCAGACCGGCATGGGCCGCACCGGAAAGCTCTGGGCCTACGAGCACGCGGGGTGGCCCCGGACATCATGACGGTGGCCAAGGCGCTCGCCAACGGCATCCCCATCGGCGCCGCGCTGGCCACCGAGGACGTCGCCTCCGCGTTCTCGCCCGGCACCCACGGCAGCACCTTCGGCGGCAACCCCTTTGCCACCGCGGTGGGCCTCACCGTGCTGACCACCATGCCTCGAGGAGCGGCTGCCCGAGCGGGCGGCGAGGATGGCAAGCTCATGCTGGAGCGCCTGGAGGCCCTGCGCGGCCGCCACGCGGGCAAGATCAAGGCGGTGCGCGGCAAGGGCTGCCTGGCGGGCGTGGATCTGGCCCGCCGGTGGCCGACGTGGTGACGGGCTGTCGCGAGCGCGGCCTGCTCGTGCTCACCGCCGGCGACAACACGCTCCGGCTTGCCCCCGCGCCTCATTCTGCAGCGAGGGCGATGTGGGTCGCGCGGTGGAGGCGATCGAGGGCGCGGTGGCCGCCGCGAAGTGATGAAGCACTTCCTATCCGTGGAGGACCTCGAGCGCGACGAGGTCACTCCGCCTGTTCCGGCTCACCGCCGAGCTCAAGTCGCGCATCAAGGCGGGCGACCGCGCCACCCCGCTCACCGGCCGGACCATGGCGCTCATCTTCGAGGAAGCCGTCGCTCCGCACCCGCGTCACCTTCGAGGTGGGCATGATCCAGCTGGGCGGGGCCTCGGTGTACCTGGCTGCCCAGGAGATCGGCTTCGGGAAGCGGGAATCGGTGCCCGACATCGCGCGCAACCTCTCCCGGTGGGTCGACATCGTGACCGCGCGCGTGTTCAGCCACGCCACCGTGGAGGGGCTGGCCAAATACGCGACCATCCCGGTGATCAATGGATTGTCCGACCGCGAGCATCCCTGTCAGGCCATGGCCGATCTCTTCACGCTGTGGGAGCGTGGCCTCGGATCTCGGGCAAGACGCGGCTCGCCTGGATCGGCGACGGCAACAATGTCTGCCACTCGGTGCTCCTCCTGGGCGCCCAGCTCGGAATGGATCTGATCGTCGCACGCCGCCCGGCTTCGAGCCGGACCCGACGGTGGTGGAGACGTGCCGTCGCCGGGGCGGCAAGGTGGCCCTGACCACGGAGCGCGAAGGACGCGGCCGAGGGCGCGGACGTCATCTACACCGACGTGTGGATCAGCATGGGCCAGGAAGCCGGAGCGCGAGCGCGCCACGAAGCGCTTCCAGCGCTATCAGGTCAACGACGGCTTGCTGCGCTTCGCGGCGCCCCGGCGCCTGGTCATGCACTGCCTCCCCGCGCACCGGGGCGAGGAGATCACCGACGAGCGTGCTGGACGGACCCCAGAGCGTGATCCTGGACCAGGCCGAGAACCGGCTGCATGCGCAGAAGGCGGTCATCCTGCACCTTCTGGGCGGCGACTAGGAGACGAGTGCCGTGAGCAAGAAAGCCCGCAAAGTGGTGCTCGCCTACTCCGGTGGGCCTCGACACCTCGGTGATCCTCCGCTGGCTCATCGAGACCTACAAGTGCGAGGTGGTGGCGTACTGCGCCGATCTCGGCCAGGGCGAGGAGCTCATCCCGATTCGGGAGAAGGCCCTCCGCACCGGCGCCTCCACCGTGCACATCAAGGATCTCCGCGAGGAGTTCGTCCGCGACTTCATCTTCCCCATGCTGCGGGCCAGCGCGGTGTACGAGGGCGTCTACCTGATGGGCACCTCCATCGCGCGGCCCCTCATCGCCAAGGCCCAGGTGGAGGTCGCGCGGAGCGGCGGAGCGGACGCGGTGAGCCATGGGGCCACCGGCAAGGGCAATGACCAGGTGCGCTTCGAGCTCACCTACGCGGCGCTCGCTCCCGAGCTCACCGTGATCGCGCCCTGGCGGGAGTGGGACCTCAGCTCGCGGACGGCGCTGATGGAGTTCGCGCGGCGCCACGACATCCCGGTGCCGGTGACCACCGAGCGCCCGTACTCCACCGACCGCAACCTCTTCCACATCTCCTTCGAGGGCGGCATCCTCGAGGACCCGTGGGCGGAGCCGCCGCCCAAGATGTTCCTCCTCAGCAACTCGCCGGAGTCGCGCCGGACGTGCCCATCTACGTCGAGATCGACTTCGAGCGGGGCAACCCGGTGGCGGTGGACGGCGATCGGCTGGGGCCGGTGGCGCTTCTCGAGCGGGTGAACCGGCTGGGCGGCGAGCACGGCATCGGCCGGGTGGACCTGGTGGAGAACCGTTTCGTCGGGATGAAGTCGCGGGCGTCTACGAGACGCCGGGCGGCACCATCCTTCACGCCGCGCACCGGGCGCTGGAGTCGATCACGCTGGACCGCGAGGCGCTGCACCTCCGCGACTCCCTGGTCCCGCGCTACGCCGAGATGGTCTACTACGGGTTCTGGTTCTCGCCGGAGCGCGCCGCGCTCCAGCGGCTGATGGACGACATCCAGGAGCGACGTCACCGGCACGGTGCGGCTCAAGCTCTACAAGGGGAACGTGATGGTGGCGGGCCGCAAGTCGCCGCGCTCGCTCTACCGGACCGACTACGTGACCTTCGAGGCCGATCAGCGTCTATCGGCAGAAGGATGCGGAGGGTTTCATCAATCTCAACGCGCTTCGCCTCAAGATCCGCGCGCCTGCGCGACGCGCGCTAGGCGCCGGGCTCATCCGATGCGCGTCCATGTCGCCCTGGGGCCGGCGGAGTTCCGGCGGCGCCGTTCTCGACGGGCGGACCGCCCTCGTCGTCGACGTGCTCCGCGCCACCACCTCCGTGGTGGCCGCCTGCGCGGCGGGATGCCGACGGTGATCCCGGTGCCCGACGAGGCGTCGGCCCGGCGCGCGGCGAGCCGCTTCCCCCGGCGAGTGCCTCCTGGCGGGCGAGCGGGGCGGCGATCCCATCGAGGGCTTCGACCTCGGCAATTCGCCTCGCGAGTTCACCCTCGAGCGGGTGGCGGGCCGCGCCATCGTGCTCACCACCACCAACGGGACCCACGCGATGCTGACCGCGGGCGCGGCGGCGGCGGCCGCGGTGGCCGCGCTCACCAATGCCGCCGCCGCGGCGCGCTGGGCGCTCGCCTCCGGGCCGGGACCTCACCATCCTCTGCTCCGGAGAGAAGGGCGCCTTCTGCCTGAGGACGCGGTGTGCGCGGGATTCGTCGTGGAGGCCCTCGCGCGCGAGGGCGCGCGAGCTCCGCCCACCGACGCCGCGCTGCGCCGCGCGGCGGCTCGCCGAGTCCTACGCGGGTCGCCTCGAGCGCCTCGTGGAGGACTGCGGCCTGGGCCCGTTCCGCTTCACAAAGCCGGCGCGCGCCTGCCGACTTCGAGGTCTGTCTCGCGCTTTCCAGCCAGGACCAGGTGCCCGTGTTCAAGGCGTGGCGCCATCGTGCCCGGCCCGTCGATGCTGGCGACGGAGGCGGACGGCCGCCGATGAACCTCCCCATCGCGCTCACCCTCGTGCGCATCGTCCTGGTGCCGCTGGTCATCGTCTTCCTGATCTCCTCGGAGCGCGTGCACGTCCTCATCGCGGCGGTGATCTTCCTGGCCGCCTCCCTCACCGACTGGCTGGACGGGACGCATCGCGCGGCGCACCAACCAGGTCACCAGCCTGGGCACGCATGCTCGACCCGGTGGCGGACAAGCTGCTGGTGGCGGCGGCCCTGGTCTCGCTCGTCCAGGTGGACATGGTGCCGGCGTGGATGGCGCTGGTCATCATCGGCCGCGAGCTGGCCGTGACCGGGCTCCGCGGCGTGGCGCTGTCCATGGGGGTGGTGGTGCCCGCCTCCCGGCTCGGCAAGTGGAAGACCGTGACCCAGTACGTCGCGCTCACCTTGCTCATCCTCGAGAAGGGCGTGCCCGCGGAGTTCGTGCCGTTCCATCTGGTCTCGGGCGTCGCCCTCTGGATCGCGATGGGAGCCACGGTGTTCTCCGGGCTGCGACTACTTCTACTCGCTTCTTCCTGCGCACCGGGGCCGAAGCTCTGGTGAAGGATCGCGAGCGGTGGCCCTGAGCCTCGGCGGGCTGCTCGCGGCCTACCTCATCGGCGCGATCCCGGTCGGGCATGCTGCGTGGCCCGCCTCGCGGGCGGCGTCGACATCCGCACGCAGCGGGCAGCGGCAATATCGGCGCCACCAATGTGCTCCGCACGCTCGGGCCGGCCGCCGGCGTGATCACGCTGCTGGGCGACGTCGTCAAGGGCTATGCCGCGGTGTGGGTGGCAGGACGCTCGGCGGCGGCGCCTGCCTGGGTCGGCGCGCGGGGCGGTGGCGGCGGTGGTCGGGAACTGCTGGCCGGTCTTCCTCCGCTTTCGCGGCGGTAAGGGTATGGCCACCGCGCTCGGCGCCTTTCTCGCCGCCGCGCCCTGGGCGGTGGCGCCCGCGGCGGTGGTGCTTCGCGGCGCTGACCGCCATCACGCAGCTGGTCTCGCTTGGCGTCCATCGCGGCCTGCGTCACCTTCGCGGTGGCGGGCTGGGTCGCTGCTATCCGTCCAGCATCGCCCTGGCGGCGACGGTGGTGGCCGCCATCATCGTCGTCCGGCACCGCGCCAATATCCAGCGCCTGCGCGCCGGCACCGAGTCGCGTCTCGGCCGTCGCGCCCGGCTGGCGTGAGGCGATGAGCGCCGACCGCGCGCCGGCTATCGGTCCCGTCGCCATCGTGGGCGCCGGGAAGTTGGGGCACCGCCCTGGCCATTCATCTCGGCCGCCGGGGCGCGCCGGCCCGGCTCTGGGCCCGCGACGCCGACCTGGCCCGCGAGCTCGTCCGGCGCGGCGAGAACCCGCGGTATCTTCCCGGCGTGTCGATCCCGCCCGCGTCACCGCCACCGGCGACGCGGGCGCCGCGCTGCGGGGCGCGCCCATCGTCGTGTTCGCGGTGCCGTCCCAGTACGCCCGGGCCACCCTGCTTGTCGCTGCGAGCGCATCTCGCGCGGCGACGCCATCATCGTCTCGGCCACCAAGGGAATGGAGCCCGAGCGGGGCTACCGGATGTCGGAGCTCCTCGCCGAGCTCGCGCCATCGCATCCGGTAGTCGTGCTCTCGGGCCCGTCGCTTCGCGCGCGAGGTCGCGCTGGGCCGGCCGACCGCGCTGGTGGCCGCCTCGAGATCGCCTCGAGGTCGCGCGCATGGCTCAGCGCGCGCTGGCCGGCCCCACGCTCGCGCATCTATACCAACGGCGACGTGCTCGGCGTGGAGCTGGCGGGCGCGCTCAAGAACGTCATCGCCATCGCGGCCGGGCTCTCCGACAGCCTCGGCCCTGGGCGAGAACGCCCGCGCCGCGCTGGTCACGCGGGGGCTCGCCGAGATGGCGCGCCTCGGCGTGGCCCTCGGCGCCTCGGCCCGGACCTTCGCCGGCCTCGCCGGTCTCGGGCGATCTGGTCCTCACCTGCCACCGGCTCCGCTGAGCCGCAACCGCGCGCTCGGCCTCGCGGTGGGGCGGGGGCGAAGCCTCGGCCGAGGCCGAGGCGGCCACGCCCATGGTGGCGGAAGGCGTGCGCACCGTCACCGCCGCCCTGCGCCTCGCCCGGGAGGCCTCGCGTCCCGATGCCGATCTGCGCCGCGGTGGCCGCGGTGCTCTTCGACGGGATGCCGGTCGCGGAGAGCGCTCGCCGCGGCTCTCGCGCGCGGAGCCGCGGCCGGAGGAAGAGATGGACGTGTCCCGTGCCTGAGCTCCGCAAGGATCCGGTGGTGGGCCGCTGGGTCATCATCTCGACGGAGCGCGCGCGGCGGCCCTCCGACTTCGCGCCGGCGCCGGTGGCGAAGTCGAAAGGCCTCTGCCCCTTCTGCCCCGGCGAGGAGTCGCGCACTCCCGCGGAGCTCTTCGCGGTTCGCCCCATCGGGAGCCCGCCCAATGGGCCGGGCTGGTCGCTGCGGGTGGTGCCCAACAAGTTTCCCGCGCTCCGCATCGAGGGGCGAGCTCGAGCCTTCCGGCGAGGGCCTCTACGACCGGACCACCGGGGTGGGGGCCCACGAGGTCATCATCGAGACCCCGGATCACGCGGCGACCCTCGCCACGCTCCCCGCCGAGCGCGTCGGCCGACGTGCTCGGCGCCTATCGCGACGCGCATCCTGGATCTCCGGAAGGACCCGCGCATCCAGTACGTCATGGTGTTCAAGAACCACGGCGACGCGGCGGGGCGCCTCGCTGGAGCATTCGCACTCCCAGCTCATCGCCACCCCGATCGTGCCGCATCATGGTGGAAGAAGAGCTGGAAGGCGCGGAGCGCCACTACCGGATCAAGAAGCGCTGCATCTGGTGCGACATCATCCGGCAGGAGCGGCGCGGCGACGGGCGCATCATCCTCGAGTCGGACGGCTTCGTGGCGCTGGCCCCCTTCGCGCCGCGCTTTCCGTTCGAGACCTGGATCCTGCCCTCGGCGCATCGCGTCGAGCTTCGAGGACACCGATCCCGCCGAGCTGTCCGCCCTCGGCCGTCGTCCTGGGCGAGATCCTGCGGCGCGTGGGCAAGGTGCTGGGCGACCCCCTATAACTTCATGCTGCATTCCGCGCCGCTCCGATCCGCCGGCCTGGACCATTTCCACTGGCATCTCGAGATCATTCCCAAGCTGACGCGGGTGGCCGGGTTCGAGTGGGGCACGGGGTTCTTCATCAACCCCACCCCCCGAGGAAGCCGTGCGCTATCTCCGCGGGGAAGTGCCCGGAGCGCCCGTAAGTTGACACCGTTGAAGGCGTTTGTTAGACTCCGACGGAACTTTGTAGAGCCTGAAGCGCGGGAATAGCTCAGTGGTAGAGCACAACCTTGCCAAGGTTGGGGTCGCGGGTTCGAATCCCGTTTCCCGCTCCATGAGATGATGTAGGGGACCGGGTCGGGCCCCTTTGAGTTTGTAGGGCGGCGTAGCCAAGTGGCTAAGGCGGAGGTCTGCAAAACCTCTATTCAGCGGTTCGAATCCGCTCGCCGCCTCCAGTCGTGACGCGGTTGGCGGGATAGGCCGGGGTGGCGGAACTGGGAGACGCGGTGCCCTTAAAAGCACGTGGCCCAGCCAGGGCCGTGGGGTTCGATTCCCTCCCTCGGCACCAGAGGGTGCGGTGAAACCTACGACAGGACCACGGAGGGCAGGCCACGGTGCAGACGCTCGAAGATGGTGCGGAAGACGTTGACGATGCTGAGTGACAAGAGGACCGAGGTCCTCGACATCACCAAGCAGATCCGCGACATCATGCTGAGTGCCGACATCACGGAGGCATCCTGCCTGCGTGAACTCGCTGCACACCACGTGCGCGCTGTTCGTCAACGAGTTCCAGGGCGCGCTGGTGGAGGATCTCAAGGCCATGGTCGACCGGCTCGTACCCGAGGCCGGCGGCTACCGCCACGACGACCCGCGCTATTCCGACTGCGAGCGCGGCAACGCCACCTCGCATCTCCGCGCGGCGCTGCTCGGACGGAGCGTGGCGGTGGGGATCAGCGGCGGCGAGCTCGCCCTGGGCCGGTTCCAGTCCATCCTTCTGGCGGAGCTGGACGGGCCGCGCCCCCGCACCATCGACATCCAGATCATGAGAGTCTGAGCCGGGCGCCTGCCGACCCCGCCGCAGTCCCGGTCAGACCAGAAGCTGCTTCCGCTCGAACGTCTCTCGCCCTTTCTCTGGCGCATCCCTCCCGACGCACGTCCCGGCATGCGTGTCCCGGGCCTCATCCTCTCCGACGATCGCTTGATGGCGGAGATCCGTCGCGACGCCTCGCTGGAGCAGGTGGCCAACGCCGCCTGCCTGCCCGGCATCGTGAGCGCTTCCTGGCCATGCCGGACATCCACCAGGGCTATGGGCTTCCGGTGGGCGGCGTCGTCGCCACCGATCCCGACTCGGGCGGGGTGGTGAGCCCGGGAGGCGTGGGCTATGACATCAACTGCGGCGTTCGGCTCATGCGCACGCGGCTCACCGCCGAGGATGTCCGGCCTCGGCTCGAGCCACTGCTGGATCCGGCTGCAGGCCGCCGTACCCGCCGGCGTGGGGCGCGCGGCCGTATCGCGCTGAGCCCGGCCGAGCTGCGAGGGTGGCCGAGCGTGGCGCGGCGTGGGCAGCCGGCCGTGGCTGGGGCGGCGAGGACCTCGAGCGGATCGAGTCGCATGGCTGCTCTCCCGGGGGCGACGCCGACGCCTTGTCCGACCATGCCCGCGAGCGAGGACGGGGCCAGCTCGGCAGCCTCGGATCGGGCAACCACTTCCCTGGAGATCCAGACGGTGGACGCGGTCTACGATGCGCCGGCGGCGGCCGCGCTCGGCCTCCATCCGGGAGGGTGACGGTGATGATTCACACCGGCTCGCGCGGCCTGGGACACCAGGCATGCACCGACGCGCTCCGCCGCTGCGAGGCGGCGATGCGCCGCCACCGCATCGCGCTGCCCGATCGCCAGCTCGCCTGCGCGCCGGCGGACTCGAGGAGGCCCGAGACTACCTCGCCGCCATGCGCGGCGCCGCCAACTTCGCCTTCGCCAACCGCCACGTGCTCGCCCACTGGGCCGAGCAGGCCTTTCTCGAGGCGCTGGGTCTCGGGCCCGCGGACCTCGGCTGGCGCCCTCGTCTACGACGTCGCCCACAACGTGGCCAGGAGAGAGACCCACATGCTCGACGGACGCCGCCGCCGGCTCATCGTCCCACCGCAAGGGAGCCACGCGCGCCTTCCCGCCCGGCCACCGCGAGCTGCCCGACGACTACCGGCGCATCGGCCAGCCGGTGCTCATTCCCGGTGACATGGGCCGCTACTCGTTCGTCCTCGTGGGCACCGAGCGCGGCAATGTCCAGAGACCTTCGGTAGCACCTGCCACGGCGCCGGCCGCGTCAGTGAGCCGTACCGCGGCGGTGAAGGCCGCGCGGGGCCGTGACATCGGCGAGGAGCTGCGCGCGCGTGGCGTCTCGTCCCGCGCCACCGGGCGGCATGCCCTCGAGGAGGAGATGCCTGAAGCCTACAAGGACGTCCAGGACGTCGTGGGCGTGGTGGAAGGGTTCGGGATCTCGAAGCGGGTCTGCGCGGCTGCGGCCCATCGGTGTGGTGAAGGGCTAGGTGATACTCTAACCGTATGTCCTGGACCCTGAAGCGCAAAGCACAGCAGCTCCCTCGCCGGCGAGGAGGGCGATCCGCAAGCGATTGGGGCGGGCGGACCTCGATAGCCCTGTCGATCCCAATACCTACGCGGTGGGCATGTCGAACCTGGGCTTCAGGCCATCTACAGCCATCTCAACGCGATTCCCGAGGTCGTCTGCGAGCGCGTCTTCTTTCCCGATCCGGAGGACCTCGACGAGCAGCTCCGGACCGGAGACCGCGCCGTTCTCGCTGGAGTCACTCCGGCCGCTCGCCGACTTCGACCTGATCGGGTTCTCGGTGACGTACGAGGGCGACTCACATCAACCTGGTGCGGATGCTCCGACTGGCGGGGATTCCTCCGCGGGCCGCCGATCGCGGGCCCGGCCATCCCGTGATCCTGATGGGCGGCGTCTGCGCCTTCTCGAACCCCCGAGCCGGTGGCGCCCTTCATGGACCTGCATCGCCGTGGGCGAGGGCGAGAACTGGTGGGTGAGCTGATGGCGGCGCACCGCGCCGCCTTCAGCCGCCGGAGCGCGAGGGCGGGCGTGAGCGCTTCCTGGTGGCCGCGCGCGCCATCGCCGGCCTCTACGTGCCCGCCGCCTCATCAGGTCGGCTACGCGCGCGGATGGACCATCACCGGCGTTGCCCGCTCGAGATCGGTCTGCCCGCGGTGGTGACCAAGCGCCGGCTGCGCGAGGTGGACCGCTGGGAAACCGTCTCCACGGTGAAGAGCCCGCAAGGCGGAGTACGGTCACCATGCAGCTGCTCGAGGTCGGCAGAGGGATGCGGGCGCGGCTGCCGCTTCTGCCTGGAGGGACAGGTCTACCGGCCGGTGCGGCACCGCAGCCTCGGAGCGCTCCGCGAGTCCGTCGTCCAGATCGCGAAGGAGTCCAAGCGCGTAGGGCTGGTGGGCGCTCGCGTCTCGGACTACCCGTGGATCGGCGAGCTGATGAAGATGCTCGAGGAGGAAGGCGTGGAGGTGTCCATCTCCTCCCTCCGCGCGGACAGCTCTCACCGAGGATCTCGTGGCCTCGCTCGCGCGGGGCGGCCACCGCACGCTGACCATGGCGCCGGAGGCGGGACCGAGCGGCTGCGGCGGGCGGTGCGCAAGCCCATCACCGACGCGCAGCTCCTGGCCGCCTGCTGATCTCAGTGCGGCGTTACGGCATCCCCAACCTCAGGTGCTACTTCATGATCGGATTGCCCACCGAGACGCCGGCGGACATCGAGGCCATCCCCGACCTGGCCGCCCGCCTCTTGAGCGGCTGCAGGTGCTGGGACCCGACGGGCATCCCTTCGGCAAGCTGACGCTGTCGATCTCCTCCCTTCGTCCCCAAGCCCTGGACGCCGTTCCAGTGGGCCCCCTTCGACGAGCAGCGGGGCCTCGAGGACAAGCTCGACACGATCAAGCGGGCGGCGCGGCGGCCTCGACCATCCGAGTGCTGCACGAGAACCCGCGCGAGGCGGGGCTCCAGGCGCTCCTCGCCCGCGGCGACCGTCGCGTGGCGGACTTCATCGAGCTCGCCGCCGCCCATGGCGGCGACTGGCGCCGCGCGCTCCGCGAGTGGGACGGCGATCCCGCCTTCTACACGCGGCGGGCGCGAGCCGCTGGATGAGGTGCTGCCCTGGGACCACTTCGACGTGGGCGTGAAGAAGGCGGGCTCACCAAGCGAATGCGAGCGCGCGCGGCTCGAGCAGGGCGGCGGCGCCGGTGGCGGGCTAGCGGTGGCGCGGGTGCGCGTGGCGGCGGTGGGCGAGGTGCCGGCGGGTGAGGGCCGCGTGGTGGAGGCGGACGGCCGCGCGCTGGCGCTCTTCAACGTGGAGGGCGCCTACCACTGTCTCGACAATGTCTGCCCGCATCGGGGCGGGCCCCTGGGCGAGGGCGACCTCGAGGGCCGGCTGGTGTCCTGCCCCTGGCATGCCTGGCGGTGGACGTGACCACCGGCGCGCATGCCAACAATCCCCGCAGTGCGGGTGCCCTATCTTCCGGTGACCGTCGAGGACGGCGGCATCTTCGTGGAGCTGCCGTGAGCGGGGCCGGGCCGGTGAGGCCCGTGCTCGACACGTTCGGTCGGCCGCCGCGAAATCTCCGGCTGTCGGTCACCGACCGCTGCAATCTGCGCTGCTCCTACTGCATGCCCGAGGAGGAGTACGTGTGGCTCCCGCGCGAGGACATCCTCACCTTCGAGGAGGCGGCGGGGCTGGTGGACGTCTTCGCCGATCTCGGGGTGGACAAGGTGCGCCTGACCGGAGGCGAGCCCCTGCTTCGCAACGGGCTGGAGCGCCTGGTCATCTTGCTCGCCGCCAATCCTCGGCTGCGTGACCTCGCCATCACGACCAACGGCATCCTCCTCGCCGAGCGCGCCGCCGCCCTGCGCGCGGCCGGTCTCCACCGCGTCACCGTGAGCCTGGACACGCTGCGGCCGGATCGCTTCAAGGCGCTGACGCGCCGGGAGGCTCTGCCGCAAGTGCTGGAGGGCATCGCCTGCGGTGGGCCGCGCGGGATTCCTCGGACCCAAGCTCGACACCGTGGTCATGCGCGGCACCAACGACGACGAGCTGGCGGACCTGATCGAGTACGCGCGCGGGGTGCCCGCCGAGATCCGCTTCATCGAGTACATGGACGTGGGCGGTGCCACTCGCTGGACCCGCGACCGGGTGGTCTCGCGCGCCGAGATGCTGGAGACGCTGGCCCGGCGGTACGGCGCCATCGAGCCGCTCAACGAGGAGGCTCGGCTCCCGCGGACCGCTACCGGCTGCCGGACGGTTACGTGTTCGGGATCATCGCGTCCACCACGGCGCCCTTCTGCCAGGACTGCGACCGGAGCCGCCTCACCGCCGACGGGATGTGGTACCTCTGCCTCTACGCCACCCAGGGCACCGATCTGCGGAAGGGCGCTGCGAGCGGGCGCGTCGCGAGAAGAGCTCCGGCCCCGATCCTGCCGGGCTGGGCCGGGCGCAAGGACCGGGGCGCCGAGGACCGGCTCGCCATGGCCGGACGGCCGCTCGCCCCTCATCCAGATCGGCGAGCTCAAGCGCGATCCCCACCTCGAGATGCACACCAGGGGCGGCTAGAAGGGCGAGCCGCAGCCGAAGGCGAGGCGAGCAATCCGAAAGTGGGTTGCCGAGCGGAGCGAGGCCGGCCCTACACGCGGGTCCCAGCACCTGCCTACTTGGCGGCGCGAAGACTTCCTTGAGCAGGTCGGTGGTGCGGGCGGCGGGGTTGGTGCGAATCTGCTTCTCCTGCTCGCCCAGCACCACGAAGAGCCCGTCGAGACTCTTGCCGAGCACGTACTGGTCGATATCCAGCGAGTCCGTCTTGAGGAAGGGAATGGACTGCACGCGCCCCAGCAGCTCCTTGTACTGGCGCGTGACCCCGACCTGATTCATGGCCTGATCCACCACCGGCCGGAAGGCGGCGGTGAGCTGGTCGCTGGTCTTGCCGCGTGAAATACTGGGTGGCGGCGTTGTCGCCGCCGCTCCAGATCTTCCGCGCGTCCTCGATGCTCATCTCGCCGATGGCGTCCCCGAAGATCTTCTTCGCTCCCGGGCCGCCGCTTCCGCGGCGCGGTTCATGGAGAGCACGAACTCGTCGAGCTGGGGCCCATAGCCCACCAGCCGCAGTCCCTTGTCGGCGGTCTGGAGCTGGGAAGGCATGAGGATCTTGATCGCCTGGTTTGCGAAGTAGCCGTCGGTCTTGCCGGTGAGGCTCACGGTGGTCTCGGTCCCGACCCGCAGCGCTTCCTTGAGGCCGGAGCCGATCTTGGCGTCGGAAAGCCCCCGATGCCCAGCCCTGCAGGAGCCGATCGAGCTGCCCGGCGGCGGGCGAGGGGCTCAGCAGGAGACCGAGGGCGAGCGCGAACCCGAGGGCCAGGCTTTTCATACGCGCGATTCTACGCCGGGGCAGGAGGGCGTGCTACTGGAGCGGAGCGGGCAAGTCCGAGCGCTTCATCAGGAAGCGGTCGATCCCCGCGCGGCGCTCCGGCCCTCGGCGATCGCCCACACGATCAGCGACTGGCCGCGCTGCATGTCGCCCGCGGTGAAGACGCCGGGCACGCTGGTCATCCAGTCCGTGTCCCGCCAGACATTGCCGCGGTCGGTGAGCGCGCACGCCCAGGGTGCTCCAGCAGCCCCGGGCGCTCCGGGCCCACGAAGCCCATGGCGAGGAGGACGAGCTCGCAGGGCAGGATGAACTCGGTGCCCGGCTTCTCGCGGAAGCCGAGCCGGCCGGCCTCCGCGCTCATCTCCACCTCGATGGCCTCGAGGCCGGTGACACGCCCGTCGGCCCCGCCGATGAAGCGCTTGGTGGACACCGCGTACACGCGCTCCCCGCCCTCGGCATGGGCGGAGGAGACCCGGTAGATGTTCGGCCACTGGGGCCAGGGATTGCTCGCGGCCCGCTCGTCCGGTGGGCGGGGCAAGATCTCGAACTGATGTACCTCGAGGCGCGCGCGCTGCCGGTGCACGGTGCCCAGGCAGTCCGCGCCGGTGTCGCCGCCGCCGATGATGACCACGCGCTTGCCCGCCGCGCTGACGAAGGTCGCGTCGGGAACGCGGTCGCCCTCGTTGCGGCGGTTCTGGAGCGTCAGGTAGTCCATGGCGTAGTGGATGCCGCGGAGGCTCGCGCCCGGGGATGGGCAGGTCGCGCGGCGCGCAGGCGCCGCCGGCCAGGAGCAGACGGCGTCGGACTTCGCCCGCAGCTCGCCCGGATCCACGCCCGCGCCCACGTGGGCGCCGGTCACGAAGGCGGTGCCTTCCGCCTCCATCTGGCGCAGGCGCCGCTCGAGCACGCGCTTCTCCATCTTGAACTCGGGGATGCCGTAGCGGAGGAGCCCGCCGATGCGGTCCGCGCGCTCGTAGACGGTGACGGCATGGCCGGCGCGGGTGAGCTGCTGGGCGCCCGCGAGCCCGGCGGGGCCGGAGCCGATCACCGCCACCGTCTTCCCGGTGCGCGCCCTGGGAGGCTGCGGGCGCGACCCAGCCCGCCTCGAAGGCATGGTCGATGATGGCGAGCTCGATGGCCTTGATGGTGACGGCGTCGTCGTTGATCCCCAGCACGCAGGAGCCCTCGCACGGGGCGGGGCACAGGCGTGCCGGTGAACTCGGGGAAGTTGTTGGTGGCATGGAGGCGGTCGATGGCCTCGCGCCACTTGTCCCGGTAGACGAGGTCGTTCCAGTCGGGGATGAGGTTGCCCAGCGGGCAGCCCTGGTGGCAGAAGGGGATGCCGCAGTCCATGCAGCGCGCGCCCTGCTTGCGCAGCTTGTCCGATGGGCCAGGGCAGCATGACCTGCCGCCAGTCGCGCAGCCGCTCCTCGACCGGCCGATAGGGCTGCTTGTCGCGCTTGAACTCGAGGAAGCCGGAGACCTTGCCCATGCCGGGTCCTAGTTGTGGGCGCTGGCCATCACGGCCTCGTCCGCCGACATGCCCGACTCCTGGGCCTTCTTGATGGCGGCGAGCACCCGCTTGTAGTCGCGCGGCATGACCTTGACGAAGCGCTCGCGCGTCCGCTCCCAGTTCACCAGGAGCCGCGCGGCCACCGCGCTCTGGGTGTAGCGGATATGGCGGGCGAGGAGATCGCTTGACCTGCTCGAGGTCCTCCACGTCCATCAGGGGCTCGAGATCCACCATGCCGAGATTGCAGCGGCGTTTGAAGTCGCCCGCCTCATCGAGCACGAAGGCGATACCGCCCGACATGCCGGCGGCGAAGTTCCGCCCGGTGCCGCCGATCACCACCACCCGGCCTGCCCGTCATGTACTCGCACCCGTGGTCGCCCACCCCCTCCACCACGGCGGCGGCGCCGCTGTTCCGCACCGCGAAGCGCTCGCCCGCGACCCCGCGGAAATAGGCCTCGCCGCTGGTGGCGCCGTAGAGCGACCACATTGCCCACGAGAATGTTCTCTTCCGGCACGAAGGTCGCCTCCCGCGGGGGAAAGACCACGATCTTGCCGCCGGAGAGCCCCTTGCCCAGGTAGTCGTTGGCGTCTCCCTCGAGCGTGAGGGTGATGCCGCGGGGCACGAAGGCGCCGAAGCTCTGGCCCGCCGACCCCGGAGAAGTGCAGGCGGATCGTATCATCGGGCAGGCCCTGGGCGCCGTGGCGCGACGTGACCTCGTAGCCGAGGATGGTGCCCACCGTCCGGTTGACGTTTCGGATGGGTAGCCGCACGTCGACCGGCTCGCTGCCGCTCGAGCGCGGGCGCGGCAGAGCGGCAGCAGGGTGGTCATGTCGAGCGACCGGTCCAGCCCGTGGTCCTGCGCCGACCACCTTGCGCATCGCGACCTCGGGCCCGACCGCCGGCCGGTGAAGGAGCGCGGGACAGATCCAGGCCGCGCGCCTTCCAGTGCTCCACCGCCTCGGCGGACGTCCAGTCTGGTCGGACGCGGCCGATCATCTCGTCCATGGTGCGGAAGCCGAGGCTGCGCCATGCAGCTCGCGCACCTCCTCCGCGATGTAGCGGAAGAAGTTCTCGACGAACTCCGGCCGGCCCGCGAACTTGGCGCGGAGCTGCGGGTCCTGGGTCGCGATGCCCACCGGGCAGGTGTTGCAGGTGGCAGACCCGCATCATGATGCAGCCCATCGACCACCAGCGGCGCGGTGGAGAAGCCGAACTCCTCCGCGCCCAGCAGCGCGGCGATCACCACGTCGCGGCCCGGTCTTCATCTGGCCGTCCGCCTGCACGATGATGCGGTCGCGCAGCTTGTTCAGCACGAGCACCTGCTGCGTCTCCGGCGAGCCCGAGCTCCCAGGGCACGCCGCCGTGCTTGATCGAGGTGAGGGGCGAGGCCCGGTGCCGCCGTCGTGGCCGGAGATCAGCACCACGTCGGAGTGCGCCTTGGCCACGCCCGCCGCCACCGTGCCCACGCCCACCTCGGCCACCAGCTTCACGCTGATGCGGGCCTTCGGGTTGCGCGTTCTTGCAGATCGTGGATGAGCTGCGCCAGATCCTCGATCGAGTAGATGTCGTGGTGCGGCGGCGGCGAGATCAGCCCGACGCCCGGGGTCGAGTAGCGCACCTTGGCGATCCACGGATACACCTTGTGGCCGGGGAGCTGGCCGCCCTCGCCGGGCTTGGCGCCCTGGGCCATCTTGATCTGCAGGTCGTCGGCGTTGACCAGATACTCGCTGGTGACGCCGAAGCGCCCGGAGGCCACCTGCTTGATCGCGCTCCGCCGCGAGTCGCCGTTCGGCGTCGCGCGTGTAGCGGGCGGAATCCTCGCCGCCCTCGCCGGTATTCGACTTGCCGCCCATGCGGTTCATGGCGATGGCAAGCGTCTCGTGCGCCTCGAGGCTGATGGAGCCGTACGACATCGCGCCGGTGGCGAAGCGCGGGAGCGATGGCCTCCACCGGCTCGACCTCGTCGATGGGGATGGCCCGCTCCGCCGTCTTGAGCAGTGAAGAGGCCCCTGAGCGTCGCGAGGTTGCGCGTCTGCTCGTCCACCGTGCGCGTGTAGTCCTTGAAGATCCGGTACTGCCCGCTCTGGGTGGCGTGCTGCAGCTTGAAGACCGTGTCCGGGTTGAAGAGGTGATACTCCCCCTCGCGCCGCCATTGATACTCGCCGCCCCACTCGAGCTCGGCGCTTCCCACCGGCCGGTCGGGAAGGCCCGTGGCGTGGCGCGCCGCCGCCTCCTCGGCGATGACGTCGATGCCGACGCCGCCGATGCGGGAGGCGGTCCAGGTGAAGTAGCGGTCCACGAAAGCTCCGGTCCAGCCCGATCGCCTCGAAGATCTGCGCGCCCCGGTAGGACTGGATGGTGGAGATCCCCATCTTGGAGATCACCTTGAGCACGCCCTTGTTGAGCGCCTTGATGTAGTTCGTCACCGCGGTCTGGACTGATCGAGCCCCGGGAGCAGGCCCTGGCGGATCATGTCGTCCAGGCGTCTCGAAGCGCCAGGTACGGGTTGATCGCGCCCGCGCCGTAGCCCGAGCAGCAGGGCGGCGTGATGCACCTCGCGGGCGCTCGCCCGATCTCGATGACGAGCCCCACCTTCACGCGGCTGCCCTCGCGGATGAGGTGATGGTGCACGCCCGCGGTGGCGAGCAGCGAGGGGATCGGGCGCCAGCTTCGTCGTTCACGCCGCGGTCGGACAGGATCAGGTAGGTATAGCCGTCCGCGCACCGCCTGGCTCGCCTGCGCGCACACCGCTTCCAGCGCGCGCGCGAGGCCGGCGCCGCCCTCGGCCACGGGGTAGACCATCTGGATGGTGGTCGAGCGATAGCCGGGAAGATCGGCGTGACGGATGCGGGCGAGCTCTTCGTTGTTGAGGATCGGGGTCTTCAGCTTGAGCTGCCGGGCACGCCTCCGGCGTCGGCTCGAGCAGGTTGCCCTCGGGGCCGATGGTGGTCGCGATCTGGGTCACCAGCTCCTCGCGGATGCCGTCCAGCGGCGGATTCGTCACCTGGGCGAAGAGCTGCTTGAAGTAGTCGTAGAGGAGCCGTGGCCGGTTGGAGAGCACGGCCAGCGAGGTGTCGGTGCCCATGGAGCCCACCGGCTCCTCGCCCGCGGTGGCCATCGGGCCCAGGAGGATGCGCAGGTCCTCGTGGGTATAGCCGAACGCCTGCTGGCGCTGGAGCACGGTCTCGTGGTTGGGCTCCGGGCACATAGGGCGGCTCGGGGCAGCGACTCGATGGGCCGGATATGGGTCTTGAGCCATTCGCCGTACGGATGCTGGGAGGCATAGGCCTTCTTGAGCTCGGCGTCGTCGATGATCCGGCCCTGCGCGGTGTCGACCAGGAAGATGCGCCCGGGATGCAGACGCTCCTTGAGGAGCACGCGCTCGGCGGAATGTCGAGGACGCCCACCTCGGAGGCCATGATGACCATGTCGTCCTTGGTGACGTAGTACCGCGAGGGGCGCAGCCCGTTGCGGTCGAGCACCGCGCCGATCACGGTGCCGTCGGTGAAGGCGATGGAGGCGGGGCCGTCCCAGGGCTCCATGAGGCAGCCGTGGTACTCGTAGAAGGCCTTGCGCTCCTCGCTCATGCCTTCGTGGCCGGCCCAGGCCTCGGGGATCATCATGAGCACGGCCAGCGGCAGCGGCCGCCCCGCCATCACGAGGAACTCGAGCACGTTGTCGAAGACGGCGGAGTCGCTGCCGCCCTCCACCACCACCGGCATGATCTTCTCGAGGTCGTCCCCCAGCACCGAGGAGCGGCAGATCGCCTCGCGCGCGTGCATCCAGTTGATGTTGCCCCCGCAGCGTGTTGATCTCGCCGTTGTGGGCGATCAGCCGATAGGGATGCGCGAGCGGCCACGACGGGAACGTATTGGTGGAGAAGCGCTGGTGCACCAGCGCCAGCGCGGAGTCCACCAGCGGGTCCGTCACGTCCGGGAACATCCCCTCGATCTGGTCTGCCGAGAGCATGCCCTTGTAGATGAGGGTGTTGGCCGAGAGGCTCGGGATGTAGAAGAACTTCCGCTCGCGCGAGCCCGCTCCGTCCCACCGCGTGCTCCGTCCGCTTGCGGATGACGAAGAGCTTGCGCTCGAAGGCGGCCCGGTCGGCCACTCCGGCCGCGCGGCCCACGAAGATCTGGCGGAACCGGGGCTCGACCGACGCGCGCGCTCGGCCCCACCGCGGAAGAGTCCGTGGGAACATCCCGCCACCCCAGGACAGTCTGCCCCTCGTCCCGGACCATCCCTCGAGGGTGCGCTCGCACTCGGCGGCCTGGACGGGGTCCCGGGGAGGAAGACCAGTCCCGCGCCATAGTGACCGGGGCCGGGAAGGGGATGCCCAGGCGCCCGCACTCGCGCGCCAGGAACGCGATGGGGCATCTGGATGAGGATGCCCGCGCCGTCGCCGGTATTGACCTCGCAGCCGCAGGCGCCCCGGTGGAGGAGATTCTTGAGCACCGTCAGTGCCTGGCTCACGATGGCGTGCGAGCGTCGGCCCTTGATGTCGACCACGAAGCCGACGCCGCAGGCGTCATGCTCATGGGCGGGGTCGTAGAGGCCCTGGGCGGGCGGCAGGCCCGCGGGGGTGGCGTCGGATCCCGTCGTCATCGACCGCGTCTCCTTCGGCATCGGTGCTGGCGGCGTCATGCGCGTGTCATGGTTGGTGGACTAAAGTTACTCCACTCCGGAGCATTAGCCAAGCCCACAATACAAAATTCATTGTATTAGCATTCCTAATGTGGTTAGGCTCGGACCGTGAACCTCGACACCCTCCGCCTGTACTGCGACGTGGTGCGCCTTCGCAGCTTCTCGCGCGGCGGCGGCCGCCAGCGGGGTGTCCCAGTCGGCCGCGAGCCAGGCCATCCAGCAGCTCGAGGCGGAGCTCGACGCGACCCTCCTCGATCGGTCACGCCGGCCACTGGCGCCCACCGCCGAGGGCCGCGGCTTCTACGACGCCTGCCGGGGCTCCTGGCCGGGTTCGACAAGGCGCGCGCGCGACCTCGCCGCCTGCGCGAGCGTGTGGAGGGCACCGTGCGGGTCGCCGCCATCTACTCGGTGGGGCTTCACGACATGAGCCGCCACATGCAGCCCTTCATGGCGGCCTACCCGAACGCCCGCGTGCTGCTCGAGTGCCTGCACCCCCACAAGGTGGTGGAAGCGGTCCGGAACGACGAGGCCGATCTCGGCATCCTGTCCTATCCGCCGGCGAGCCGCGCGCTCGCGGTGCTGCCCCTTGCGCGAGGAGCCCATGATGGTGCGTGACGCACCCGAGCCACCCGCTGGCCCGGCGCCGGCGCGTGAGCCCGGCCGACCTCGACGGCGAGCGCTTCGTGGCCTTCGACCACGACCTGCCGATCCGGCGCGCCATCGACCGGGCGCTGAAGCAGCACGGGGTGAAGGTGGACGTGGCGATGGAATTCGACAACGTCGAGACCATCAAGCAGGCCATCGGCATCGCCGCCGGCATCAGCATCCTGCCCGCGCCCACCGTGCAGAAGGAGAACGAGATCAAGACCCTCGCCGCGGTGGAGCTGCGCGTTGCCCGGCCTCGTGCGCCCGGTGGCGATCATCCATCGGAGAGGGCGGCACCTCACCGCCGCCGTCTCGCGCTTCATCGACCAGCTCCGGGCCGACGACGCTCCCAGGACGACGACCGCGCCGGCGCCGGGCGCTGCGGCCGCCCGTCTCCGGCTCGCCGCCGCCCGCGCGTCACGGTAGCGGCAGGACCGCGCCCGTGAGACGGTAGCAGTATGACGGCGATCGTATGACGGCAATCGCATGACGGTGACACGGTTCGAGACGCGCGGGGCGCGCGCGTGTACCAGATGCCCGTGGAGACCTTCCCCGGGCACGTGAACAACATCTATCTGATCCTCGACGGCGACCTGGTGACGCTCTTCGACGTGGGCTCCGGCCTCCCGGACTCCAACGAGGGGCTCGAGCGTCGGATGGCGGAGGTGCGCGAGCGCTTCGGGGAGTCGGCCACTCTCGCCTCCGTCCAGCACGTGGTGATCAGCCACGCCCACATCGATCACTTCGGCTGGGTGGGGCGGTTCACCCAGGAGTCCGGACGCGGCGGTCTACGTGCACGAGCTCGACGCTCGCGTGCTGGTGAACTTCGAGGAGCGCATCGTGCTCGCCTCAAGGACCTGCGCGTCTTCATGGAGCGGGCCGGCGTGAAGCCGAGCTCCGCGCCGAGATCGAGGAGGCGTACCGCTGGTCCAAGAACTATTTCAAATCGGTGGAGATCGACCATCTGGTGCGGGACCGTGACCGCATCATCAACGGATACCGCGTGCACCACACCCCGGACATTGCCCGGGGCAGATCTGCCTCGAGGTGGACGACCTTCTCTTCACCGCGGACCACGTGCTCTCACGCATCACCCCGCATCAATCGCCGGCGGCGATCACGCCGTTCTGCGGCCTCGAGCTCTATCTCCAGTCGCTCGACAAGGGTGCGCGGGCTCGCGGGCATCCGCGTCTCCTTCCCGGCCACGAGGCGCCCATCGAGGATCTCGACGGCCGGATCGCGGGCATCGTGGGCCATCACCAGCGGCGGCTCAGCCAGGTGCTGGACATCTGCCATGAGCCGCTCCCGCTGGTGGAGGTGTCCAAGCGCTCTTCGGCCCCCGGGCGGGCTATACGCGCCTCCTGGCGCTCGAGGAGGACCGGCGCGCACGTCGAGTACCTGTTCCAGCGCGGAGAGCTGCGCATCGCGAACCTGGAGGACGTGACGCGGGAGACCAATCCCGTGATCCGCTACGAGGCCCGCCGGGGCGCCTGATCCCTCCCGCGCCTTCGGGAGAGTGCTGGCGGAGCCCGCCGGCGCCAGAATCGGGGCGGAGAGCCTCCGGCCCGACGGTCAGACCGCGGACAACCTTGCCAAACTGCTGGCCTTTGGTTAGCATGGGCACGGGCTCTGACGCCGTCCGAAGGGTCCCCCTGGGTAGGCCAATGCGCCAGGGGTCCGCTCCGTCCTGAGTCAGGGAATTTCGGATGCGGGGAACAGGAAACGTATGTGTCCGTCCGACGATAGGGCCTGCGGTGTGAGGCCTGGAACGAGGAAAGGACCGAGGACATGAGCGACACGATAGCGTCCGTACCGGCCGCGGCAGAAGCCCCGACGGACGCTCACGCGCGCGGTGATCCGCTTCGCCGGGGATTCCGGCGACGGCATGCAGGTCACCGGGCGAGCAGTTCACCACCGAGGCGGCCTGGGCCGGCAACGACATCTCCACGCTGCCGAATTTCCCCGCCGAGATCCGCGCTCCCGCCGGCACGCTCTTCGGGGTGTCGAGCTTCCAGCTCCAGTTCGGCAGCCAGCGCGTCTACACGCCGGGCGATCAGCTCGACGCTCTGGTCGCGATGAACCCGGCCGCGCTCAAGGTGCACCTGGCCGATCTCAAGCCCGGCGGCATCCTCATCGTCAACACCGCCGCCTTCGACGAGCGGAACCTGACCAAGGCGGGCTACGCCAAGAACCCGCTCGAGGATCCGAGCCTGGGCGAGAAGTACCGGCTCCACCAGGTCGACATCAGCGGGCATGACCAAGACGGCGCTCGAGGACCTGCCGCTCAACGCCAAGGAGAAGGATCGCTGCAAGAACTTCTTCGCGCTCGGACTGGTGTCGTGGATCTACACGCGCCCGCTGGATCCGACGCTCGACGCGATCAAGAAGCGCTTCGCCAAGAACCCGACGTTCGTCGAGGCCAACATCCGCGTGCTCAAGGCGGGCCACGCCTTCGGCGAGACGGCGGAGATCTTCGCGGAGCACTACGGCATCGAGGCGGCCGAGATGGCCGCCGGGCGTGTACCGCAGCATGACCGGCAACCGCGCGCTCGCCTGGGGGCTGCTCGCCGCCGCGGAGCGCACCCAGATCCCCATCGTCTTCGGCGCGTACCCGATCACGCCGGCCTCGAGCATCCTCGAGGAGCTGGCGATGCACAAGCGCTTCAAGGTGCGGACCTTCCAGGCCGAGGACGAGATCGCCGCGGTCACCTCTGCCATCGGGGCCGCCTTCGGCGGCGCCATCGGGGTCACGGCCTCCAGCGGCCCGGGCATCGCGCTCAAGGCCGAGGCCATCGGGCTCGCGGTCATGGCCGAGCTGCCGCTGGTGATCTTCGACATCCAGCGCGGCGGTCCGAGCACGGGCCTGCCCACCAAGACCGAGCAGGCGGACCTGATGCAGGCGCTCTACGGCCGGAACAGCGAGTCGCCCGATCGTGGTGATCGCGCCCGTCCAGCCCCGGGCGACTGCTTCTTCATCGCCTACGAGGCGGTGCGGATCGCCATCAAGTACATGGTGCCGGTCATGGTGCTGTCCGACGGCTATCCTCGCCAACGGCTCGGAGCCCTGGCTCATGCCCGACGTGAAGATCGCTGCCCGACATCCCGGTCGAGCTTCCGCACCGAGAAGGAAGGCTTCTTCCCGTACCTGCGCGATCCGGCCACGCTGTCGCGGCCGTGGGTCCGTCCGGGCACGCCGGGCTCGAGCACCGGATCGGCGGCATCGAGAAGCAGGACGTCACCGGCAACATCTCCTACGAGCCGGACAACCACGACCACATGGTCCGGACTGCGCGCGGAGAAGGTCCGCCGGGTGGCGCAGGAGATCCCGCCCACCAGCATCAACGGGCCGCACGACCGGCGACGTGCTGGTGGTGGGCTGGGGCGGCACCTACGGCGCCATCACCGCCGCGGTGGAGGAGGCGCAGCCTGGAGGGCAAGGCGGTGGCCTCCGTGCACCTGCGGCACCTGAATCCGCTGCCGCCCGACCTCGGCAGATCCTGCCGCCAGTACCGCAAGGTCCTGGTGCCGGAGATCAACAGCGGCCAGCTCGTGCGCGTGCTGCGGGCGGAGTACCTGGTGGACGCGGTGGGCTTCAACCGCGTGCGCGGCGTGCCGCTGCAGACCCACGAGATCCTCGAGGCGATCAATCAACTGCTGGAGGCCACGCGGTGAGCACAGTCAAGGGATCGCCGGAGCGGCGCCGAGCGGGCCGAAGTACACCAAGAAGGACTTCGAGTCCGACCAGGACGTCCGCTGGTGCCCGGGATGCGGCGACTACGCCATCCTGAGCGCGGTGCAGAAGGCGATGCCCGAGCTGGGCATCCCCAAGGAGAGACATCGTGTTCATCTCGGGCATCGGCTGCTCGAGCCGCTTCCCGTACTACATGAACACCTACGGGTTCCACACCATCCACGGGCGCGCGCCCGCGCTCGCCACCGGGCTCAAGCTGGCCCGGCCGGACCTCAAGGTCTTCGTGGTCACCGGCGACGGCGACGGGCTCAGCATCGGCGGCAACCACCTCCTCCACGTGCTGCGGCGGAACGTGGACGTGACCATCCTGCTCTTCAACAACCGCATCTACGGGCTCACCAAGGGCCAGTACTCGCCCACCAGCGAGATCGGCAAGGTCACCAAGTCCACCCCGCTCGGCTCGGCTGACCGGCCGCTGAGCCCGTGCGTCGTTCGCGCTGGCGGCGGGCGCCACCTTCGTGGCGCGCACGGTGGACCGCAACATCGCCCACATGGAGGAGACGCTCAAGCGGCGCCGCCGCCCACAAGGGCGCGGCCTTCGTCGAGATCCTCCAGAACTGCAACGTCTACAACGACCTCGCCTGGAACGTGCTCTACGACCGGGAGTCGAAGATCCAGCACGAGCTGCGCCTCGAGCACGGCAAGCCGCTGCTCTTCGGACCCGCCGACGACCGGCGTGGTCTCGTGCTCGAAGGGGTCAAGCCCAAGGTGGTCCGGGTGAAGGATGTGCCGGAGAGCGCGCTCTGGGTGCACGACGAGACCGACCGCGGCACCGCGCTCATCCTGGCCCAGCTCTGGGCGCCGGACTATCCCATCCCGCTCGGGGTGATGCGCGAACGAGCCGAACGGCGCCGATCTACGAGGACATCCTGCTCAAGCAGGAGCAGAAGGCGATCGCCGAGCGCGGCCCCGGCGACATCGCCGCGCTGCTGCGCGTCGGGCGAGACCTGGACGATCAAGTAGCGCCGCGCTGCGCCGACGCCGCGCCGTCCCGCCGGCGGCGTGGACACCGTGACCGCGTCACGCTCGACTGCCGGCCTCATCCCGGGGGCCGGCGGTCGTTTTTCGATCGGGACGATACGACCGCAGAGCCGAGAACGCCCGACACCTCCCTTCCTTCGCGAGCTCGAGGGCATCGTGGGCCGCGGTAGCATGGTGGCAACCGCCGAGGGGCGCCTGACCTACGAGTGCGACATGCACACGTTCTACAAGGGCGCTCCCGACGTGGTGGTGCTGCCCGAGTCGGCGGCGCAGGTGGCCGCCATCGTCCGGCTCTGTCGCGCGCAGCTCGGTGGCCGATCGTGCCGCGCGGCTCGGGCACCGGCCTCATCGGTGGCGCCATGGCGCCGCGCGGGCGGGGTCATGGTGTCGATGACGCGGATGAACCGGCATCCTCGAGGTGGACCTGGCCAACCGCTGCGCCATCGTGCGAGCCGGGCCTCATCAACCTGTGCGCTGATCCAGCGCCACCCGCGAGCGTGGCTACTTCTTCGCGCCCGGATCCGTCGAGCCAGATGGTCTCCTCCATCGGCGGCAACGCCTCCACCAACGCCGGCGGGCCCCACTGCCTCAAGTACGGGATCACCGTGAACCACGTCCTCGGGCTCCGAGGTGGTGACGGGGGCCGGTGAGCTCGATCTGGCTCGGGCGGCAAGGCGCACGAGCGGCCGGGCTACGACCTCACCGGGGTCGATGGTGGGCGTCGAGGGCACGCTCGGCCTCGTCACCGCGGTGATCGGTGCGCCTCACGCATCTGCCCGAGGGCGTGAAGACGCCTGCTCGCCTCCTTCGCCGCCATCGAGGACGCCTCCGAGGCGGTCTCGGCGATCATCGCCGCCGGCATCATTCCCGGCCGCGCTCGAGATGCTCGACGAGGTGATGCATGCCGGGCGATCGAGGAAGGGGTCGGCGCGGGCTATCCCGAAGGGCGCGGGCGCGGTGCTCCTCATCGAGCTGGACGGGCCCGTCGCGCGAGATCGAAGCGCAGTCGGCGCGCATCGAGGAGATCTGCCGCGATCGCACGCCGCGCTCGAGGTCCGCGTGGCCGCAGAGCGACGCCGAGCGGGCCCTGCTCTGGAAGGGGCGCAAGGAGGCGGCGGGCGCGGTGGGGCGGCTCACCCCCAACTGGCTCCTCCAGGACGCGGTGGTGCCGCGCTCGCGAGCTGCCGCAGATCATGCGCGAGATGATGCGCCATCGGTCGCCGGCACGCGGCTCGTGATCGCCAACGTCTTCCACGCCGGCGACGGCAACCTCCACCCGATCATCTGTTACGACGACCGCAGAGCCCGGCGAGCTGGAGCGCGCCAAGCAGGCGAACGAGGAGCTGCTTCACGCCTGCCTCGCCCTGGGCGGCAACGTCACCGGCGAGCACGGCGTGGGCCTCGACAAGGCCAAGAACCTGCCCCATGCAGTTCGCGCGACGCCGATCTCAACTTCATGGCCCGGCTGCGCCGCGTCTTCGATCCCGACTGCCATGATGAATCCCGGCAAGCTCTTGCCATCGCATCCCGCCTGCGGCGAGGGCTTCCGTCCCGCGCGCCCGGCGCTGCCGCCGGGAGCCTGGATCTGAGCCCGACCGCGATGTCGGCCGCCGCGGTGGTGGCGCATGCCCTCGAGGAGATTGTCGGGCGTGGCCAGGTGCAGTGCCGATCCCGCCGCGCTGGCCGCGGCGGCGGTGGACGGGTGATCCCGCGCTGGCTGGCGCGCCCGGGCACGGTCGAGCAGGTTGCCCAGCTGCTATCGCTGGCTTCCGCCGAGGGGCTAGCGGTGACTCCCGCGGGAGCGGCTCGAGCCTCGCGCTCGGCAATCCCCCGCCGGGTCGATCTGGTGCTGGACCTGGGCCGGCTCACCACCGTGCTCGCGTATGTCCCCGAGGACATGGTGGCGGACGTGCAGTGCGGGATCACCCTCGATGCGATGGCGGCGCGCCTCGGTCAGCACGGCCAGCGCCTGCCCTCGATCCCGCGCCGGGAGGCGGTCGATCCGTGGGCGGCGTCCTCGCCACCGCGGCGGCGGGACCGCTGCGCTTCCGCTACGGCACGGGCCGCGACCTGCTGCTCGGCGTCCGCTTCGTCCAGGCCGACGGCGTAGTGACCTGGGGCGGCGCGCGTGTGGTCAAGTCGGTGACGGGCTACGACGTGCCGAAGCTACTGGTGGGCTCGCTGGGAACGCTCGGCGTGCTCGCCGAAGCCACCCTGCGCCTGCATCCGATCCCCCCGCCTGGGGTGCCCGGCTCTGGACCTTCGACACGGCCGGCAACGCGCGGCGGCATACATCGCCGCCATTGTCGACTCCACGCTGCAGCCGGAGCGGGTAGTGCTGCTCGGCGCGGGGCGCTGGCCGCGGTCCGTGACACGGTGCCGGCGCAGTCCGGCCGACCTGCCGCCGGATGGGGCCGCGGTGCGGAGTGTCGGTGGCGAGCACCGCCGAGGCGGTCGCCGCCCAGCTGGCCTTCCTCGAGCAGCCTGGCGGGGCCTGGTGGCCGGGGCACCGATATCACCGGCGGCTTCCGGAGTCGGCTGAGCGCGGCGCTCGGGGCCGCCGTGGCGCTCAAGGTTGCCGGCGAGCCCGCGCGCCTGGGCCACTGGCTCACGCAGCTCGAGCACGTGGCGCGCGATGGGGGTGTCGGCGCTCGTCGCCGTCGGCGAGGCGGGCAGCGGCGTGGATCCGCGCGGCCCTTCACCGGTCGGGAGGCGACGGCATGCCGTCCGGCACCTGGCTCGCGCGGAGCAGTGGCCGGACTGCGCGCGGCGCTCGCGCCCGAGGGCGGCAGCCTCGTGGTGGAACGGGCGCCGCGGGCGGTGAAGGAGACGTTGGACGTCTGGGGACCCGTGGCCCCGGAAGTCCTCGACGTCATGCGCCGGCTCAAGCACGGAGTTCGACCCCGCCGGAATCCTGAATCCCGGCCGCTTCGCGGGCGGCCTGTGAAGAGCGCGTTCGACGCCATCGATCCGCCGTCGATGGACGGGTTGCGGGCCTGCGTGCACTGCGGGATCTGTCTTCCGCAGTGCCCGACCTATCGCGTCCTGGGACAGGAGATGGACTCGCCCCGCGGTCGCCTCTACCTGATGCGCGCCGCCGCCGAGGGGCGCACCGCGCTGACACCGCAGCTCGCGCACCATCTGGACCTCGTGCCTCGGCTGTCGAGCCTGCGAGACCGCGTGCCCCTCCGGCGTGCCGTTCGGCCAGCTGCTCGAGGCCACCCGTGGCCAGCTCGAGCGCGCCGGCGTACGCGCGCCCGGCGCCGATCGCGGCATCGCTCCGACTCATGCTCGCGCTGTTCCCGCGGCCCGATCGGCTACGCGCCCTGCTGCGAGGCGCTCCGCTTCTACCAGAGAACCGGGCTCCAGGCCGCGGTGCGCGGGCTGGACCTGCTCGCGCCGTTCAAGCGGCTCCGGGCGCTGGAGTCGCTGCTGCCGGCGCTTCCCGCCGTCGCCGGGGACGGCTCCCCGAGGTCACGCCGGCGCGGGGACGCGCCGCGGTCGCGTCGGCCTCCTCACCGGCTGCGTGCAGAGCGTCGTTTTTCCGCCGCGTCAACGCGGAGACGGCGCGCCTGCTGTCCGCCGCGGGCTGGGACGTGGTGGCGCCGCGCGCCCAGGGCTGCTGCGGCGCCCTGCATCTCCACGCCGGGCCGGCTGACCGACTTCCGCGCGCTCGCGCGCTCCTGGTCACGGCGTTTCCGCCCGAGGTCGACTTCGTCGTCACCAATGCCGCCGGCTGCGGCTCGGCGCTGAAGGAATACGGCCACTGGCTACCCGGAGTCGACGTCGAAACGTTCGCGGCCAAGGTGCGCGACGTCACCGAGGTGCTGGTGGACGCCGAGCTGGCGCTCGAGCCGCTGCCGACCACGGTGACCTATCACGACCCCTGTCACCTCGTCCACGGCCAGCGGGTCAAGGCTGCGCCGCGCGCGCTCTGCGGCGGATCCCCGACTTCCGCCTGGTCGAGCTCGCCGGACAGCGATCTCTGCTGCGGCAGCGCGGGGATCTACAATGTGCTAGCAGCCCGAGATGGCCGGCGAGCTGGCCCGGCGAAAGGTCGAGCGGATCCGGGAGAGCGGCGCGCGCACCGTGGTGAGCGGCAATCCGGGCTGCCTTCTGCAGATCGCGCAGGCAGAGCCGGCGGCAGGGATTCGCGCTCGAGGTCGCTCCACCCGGTGGAGCTGCTGGGCCGCGCCGTGCGGGACGGGATGGAGGGCCGGAATGAAGATCCGTGTCCGGGAGCACGTCACGGTCGACCGCGAGCGCATGGCCAAGGTGGCGCTGGCCGCGACATCGCGCGCCCAGCTCGACCTCTACTGCGTGGCGCCGGGCCAGGCGCAGAAGCCCCACGTCCACGGCGACCAGGACAAGATCTACTACGTGCTCGAGGGCGCGCGGGCGCTTCAGCCTCGGCGCCGACGAGCGAGCGGCTCGAGGCGGGCGAGGTCGCTGGTGGCGCCCGCGGGCGTGGAGCACGGGCTCGTCAACGACGGCGAGGAACCGCTCCTCGTCCTGGTGGTGGTCACGCCGCCGCCGCCCACGCCAAGGCCCCGGGCACTGAGCGCCCGCGGGATCCAATGGATACCGGCGTGAAGGCGGCCATCATGATCACCTGCCTCGGCGACCTCTTCTTTCCCGAGGTCGGGGTGGCCATGGTGACGGCTGCTGCGCCGCCTCGGCGTGACGCGTGGAATTTCCCGAGGGCAGACCTGCTGCGGCATGCCGCTGTTCAACTCCGGCTACCACGACGAGGCGGCACGCGGTGGCCGCGCGGACCGTCGCGGCTCTTCGGGGAAGCCGGAGCACGTGGTGGTGCCGTCGGGCTCCTGCGCCTGGATGGTCAAGACCGAGTATCCGGGCCTGCTCAAGCACGATCCCGCGCTCAAGCGCCGGCCGCGGAGTCGCTGGCGCGCGCGCACGCGTGAGCTCTCGCAGTTCATCGTCGGAGGTGCTCGGGGTGACGCGGGTCGAGTCGGACTGTTCAGGACGGGTGACCTATCACGACTCCTGCCATCTCGCTGCGCGGGCTCGGGCGAGTCGCGCGCCCGCGCACGCTGCTCCGGAACGTCTCGCGGGCGTGGACCTCGTGGAGCTGCCCGGCTCGGACGAGTGCTGCGGCTTCGGCGGCTCCTTCTCGGTGCGGCTGCCCGAGGTGTCCACCGCCGATCCTCGACAAGAAGCTCGGCAATGTGGAGAGCCACCGGCGCCGGCTGCCTGGTGGCCTGCGACGCGGGCTGCCTCATGCAGATGGGCGGCGGACTCTCGCGCCGCGGCTCGCGCGTGCGGGCGGTGCACCTGGCCCAGATGCTCGCGGGCGAGGGCGGCCGGTGAGCGACGAGCTGCTCCGCGTCCCGTTTCCCGAGCGCGCCGGCGCGGCCCTCAAGGACGCCTACCTCCAGGAAGCGCTCGCCATCGCCACCACCAAGTTCATCGACCTGCGCCGCGAGGCCTTCGCGGGCTTCCCCGAGGGCGAGGCGCTCCGCGACCGGGCGCGGGCATCAAGGAAGCCGACGCTCCAGCAGCTCGACCACTACCTCGGGCGCCTCGCCGACAATGTCGAGCGGCTGGGCGGCCACGTGCACTGGGCGGCGCACCGCCGAAGAGGCGCGCGAGATCGTGCTGCGTGCTCTGCCGCGACCAGGGCGTCCGGATGGCGGTGAAGTCGCAAGTCCATGGCCACCGAGGAGATCGACCTCAACGAGGCGCTCGAGCACGCGGGCGTCACGCCGATCGAGACCGACCTGGGTGAGTACATCATCCAGCTCGCCCACGAGAAGCCGTCGCACATCATCGCGCCCGGCCATCCACAAGACCAAGGGGCCAGGTGGCGGAGCTCTTCTCCAAGGAGCTCAGGCGGCGACTTCGCCGCCGATCCCGAGGTGCTCACCGCGGTGGCGCGCAAGGAGCTGCGGCAGAAGTTCCTCCAGGCCGACATGGGCATCACCGGCGCCAACTTCGCGCGTGGCGGACACCGGCACGCTCGGTGCTGGTGACCAACGAGGGCAACGGCCGGATGGTGACCTCGTTGCCGCGCATCCACGTGGCGGTGATGGGGATGGAGAAGGTCATCCCCGACGCATGACCGACCTCGATGGTGTTCCTCGCCATCCTCGGCGCGCAGCGCGACCGGGCAGAAGCTCTCCGTCGTACACGACCCTCGTGCGCGGGCCGCGCCAGCCCGGGCGAGCTCGAGGGGCCGGAAGAGCTCCACCTCATCCTGATGGACAACGGGCGCGTCCGCCAGGTCGGCGGGCCCGCTGCGCGAGGCGCTCTACTGCCTGCGCTGCGGCGCCTGCCTCAACGTCTGCCCGGTGTACCGGCAGATCGGCGGCCACGCCTACGGCCATACCTATCCCGGGCCCATCGGTATCCTGCTCACCGCCATGCTCAAGGGCGACCGCTCGGTGAAGGAGCTGGCGCACGCGTCCATCGCTCTGCGGCGCCTGCAAGGACGTCTGCCCGGTGCGCATCGACATCCCGCGCATGCTGGTGGAGCTGCGCGAGCAGCTCGACCGGGAGCCGCATCGCGCCCTGGAGTGAGCGCATGGTCTTCCGCGCGCGCCCGCCTCGGCATGCAGTCGCCCGCGCTGTTCCGGCTCGGCGCGCGGGTGGGCCGGCAGCTCCAGCGGCCCTTTCTGCGCGAAGGCAGGCTCCGCCGGCTGCCGCTCTTCTTCGGGAAGTGGACGGCCACGCGGGATCTTCCGCCGGTGGCGGCCAGGACCTTCTCAGAGCGCTGGAAGCGAGCTCCAGAACGCCATGACCACGCGTGCGGAGTTCCTGGCCGGCGTCCGCGGCGAGATGGCGAAGACGCGCGGCCTCTTCCGCCACGCCTCCGCCGCGGCCCGGCCATCCCGGGAGGCCGCCGAGGTCGTCCGGCGCGCAGCTCGCCGAGCGCTGGCCACAGGCGCTCGAGCGGTTCCGCGCGGAAGTTCGAGCGCGGTCGCCGGCGTGTTTCACCGCGTGCCGTCGCCTGGCCGAGGTGCCGGCCGCCATCGCGCGGCATCGCCGCCGAGCACGGGCGCGCGGGAGGTGGTCGGCTGGGAAGCGGGCGCGCTCGGGCTGGGATCTTCGGCCAGCGCTGTGCGCCGCGGGGCTTGACGGTGTGGCCGCGCTGCCCGCGGCGCGACGGCGAGGACGGATCGTCTCCGGCACCGGGAGCGAAGCCGCCCGCGCGCCGCTCGGGATCACCGGGGTGGACTGGGCGCTCGCCGAGACCGGCACCTTGATCCTCGCGACCGGGCCGGGACGGCCTCGCTCGACCTCGCTCCTGCCGGACGACTCACGTGGCGGTGTTCGGGCCCGGCCACCTGGTCGAGTCTCTCGAGCAGGTGGGCCTCCTGCTCGAGGCCCTCCACGCCGACGGCGGAGTCGGGGTGCGCGGCGGCATGATCAACTTCATCACCGGCCCCTCGCGCACCGCGGACATCGAGCTCACGCTCACGCGCGGCGTGCACGGCCCCGAGGAGGTCACGCGGTGTTCGTGGACACCCTGGGCGGACCGGCATGACCCCACGGCTCTTCACCGCGGCGGAGGTGGATGCCCTCATCCCCAAGCTGGCGGAGCTGATGGGCGCCGCGCTGGAGCGGCACGGCCAGGCCCAGGCGCTCGCGGAGGCGATCCGGGCCGCGAGGAGCGCATCCGCATCTCGGGCGGGGCGGCGGTGGACCAGCGAGATTGGCGGGCGCGCGCCGAGCGCCTCGACGGCCTCACCATCGAGGTGCGCGCGGCGCTGGAGGAGGTCGCGGCGCTCGGCGGCTCGGTGAAGGACGTGGAGCAGGGGCTGGTGGATTTCCCGGGACTGGTCCCGGGTGCGGGGGACGAGCCCGTCAACCTCTGCTGGAGGCTCGGCGAGACCGCCGTCCGCTTCTGGCACGGGTTCGACGAGGAGCTATGCGCAGCGGAAGCCGCTGCCATGACCTCCACGTCGTGCGAGGCCGTCCTCTTCGATCTCTTCGATACCCTCGTGCTCTTCCAGCGCGAGCGACTGCCCGGAGATCGAGATCGACGGGCGCCGCGGTGCGCTCCACCGCCGGGCATCTGCACGAGGCCTTCCGGTCCGTTCGCGCCCTCGCTCTCGCTGGGCGATTTCGCGGGCGCCTTGTTCTGGAGCTGGCAGGAGGCGGAGAAGATCCGAAACGGCACCCATCGGGAGGTGTCCGCCCAGGAGCGATTCGGCATGCTCTTCCGGTCGGCTGGGCTTCGAGGCGGCGGCCATGGAGCGCGAGGCGCTGCCGCTCCTCCTCGCCACCCACATGCGCGAGCTGTCAAGGCGGTGGTGTTCCCCTCCCATCACCGGAGCGTGCTGCGAGGCGCTCGGGCGGCGGCACCGGCTCGCGGTGGTGTCGAACTTCGACTACACGCCCACCGCTCGGATGGTGCTGGAGCGGGAAGGGGTGGCCCATCTCTTCGAGACCATACTCGTCTCGGACGCGGTAGGCTGGCGCAAGCCCTCGCCCCGTGATCTTCGAGCAGGCGCTCCAGTCGATGGGGCTCGCGCCGGGCGCCGCGCTCTTCGTGGGCGACCGGGCCGACATCGACGTCGCCGGGGCGCACGGGGTCGGCATGCGGTCGGTGTGGATCAACCGGGAGGGAGGCGCTGCCCGCGGGCGCCCCGTGCCCGACCATGAAATTCGCGATCTTGGAGAGCTGCCCGGCCTGCTCTGCACCTAGGGGCGGCGGCCGGGCATCCAAGGGCAACGGCGATCAATCGGGGAGACGGACCATGGCGACGACACGGAAGGTGATCATCATCGGCTCGGGACCGGCTGGGTACACCGCGGCCATCTATGCGGCCCGGGCCAATCTGGCGCCGATCATGTTCACGGGCGTCCAGGCGGGCGGGCAGCTCATGCTCACCACGCTGGTGGAGAACTACCCGGGCTTCGTGGAGGGCATCGACGGCCCGCCCCTGATGGAGACCTTTCAGAAGCAGGCCGAGCGCTTCGGCACCGAGATGATCGCCGACGACGTGACCGAGGTGGATTTCTCGACGCGCCCCTTCCGGGTCACCGCGGGGGACGCGACCATGCACGCATACGGTGATCATCGCCACCGGCGCCACCGCCAAGCTCATCGGCCTGCCCAGCGAGTCCAAGCTCATGGGGCGGGGCGTCTCCACCTGCGCGACCTGCGACGGGTTCTTCTTCAAGGATCAGAACATCATGGTGGTGGGCGGCGGGGACTCCGCGATGGAAGAGGCGCTGTATCTGTCCCGGCTCGGACGCAAGGTGGAGGTCGTGCACCGCCGCGACACCCTGCGCGCCTCCAAGATCATGCAGGACCGCGCGCTCAAGAATCCCAAGATCTCCTTCACCCTGGACACCGTGGTGGAGGATGTCCTCGACCCCTCGGCGGGGAAGGTGACCGCGGGTGCGCCTGCGCAACCTCAAGACCGGCGCGCAGTGGGAGACGCCGGTGGATCGGCCTCTTCGTCGCCATCGGGCACGAGCCGAATACCGGCAATCTTCCGCGGTCAGATCGCGCTCCACGACAACAACTACATCGAAGGTGGAGCCGGGGACGACACGGACCTCGGTGGAGGGCGTCTTCGCGGCCGGCGACGTGCAGGACTTCACCTATCGGCAGGCGGTGACCGCGGCCGGCTCGGGCTGCATGGCCGCGCTGGAGGCCGAGCGCTACCTCGAGGCCAGTGTCTCCGAGCACTGAGCGCGGCTAGCCGACCCGGACGGCGCCCAGCTCGCGGAGCATCGCGATGGCCGAGAGATAGGAGAGGATCCCCGTGCGCGGGTTCGCGGAGGGGACGTTCTCCACCTCGATGACGAGCCGCCCGAACTCGCCCTCCACCGTGATCCGGCGCTGGTTGCGCTGCTGGCCCGGCACCGCGAAGAGCTTGATCCGGGTTCGCTCGGGTCCCACGCCGGCCAGGCGAGAGCGCGGCCACCACGTTCACGTTGGCGGGGAAGGCCTTCACCGCCTCCGTCGGCGAGGGCCCTCGAAGATCAGCGTCTCCTCGGAGATGGCGTCCAGATCGATGCGCCGCTCCTCGATATAGGGCGCCCGCGTGAGCCCCGCGCGGCGGCTCGCGCGTCTCCATGGTGACGCTGGTGATGGGTGCCCTCTGCGCGCGCCCTTCACGCCGTCCAGCCCCGCGATGGCGCCGGACGGCACGAGGATGCGGCAACCGTGCTTCTCGGCGAGCCGTGCCCACTCGTCGAGCGCGACGCCCACCAGGGCCCCACCGAGAGGACCATCAGGTGCTTGCCGGCGGCGAGGACGGTGGGGCCGAACCCGCGGAGCGCCGCCTGGGTGGCCGCCTCGACGATCAGGTCGCAGCGCCCCACGAGCGCGTCGAGCGGATAGGCGGAGGATAGCCGGCCGCCTTGGCGGGTCGCGCCAGGTGACGCCCGCCAGCGTCACGCCGGGAATGTCTCCGCTCGCCGCCTTCGCGACAGCGGTGCCGATGACGCCCATGCCCGACGATGCCTACTCTGAGCATTGACCTCCTCGCGGGTACCTAGAAGTCTACGTCGACCTCGGGGGCCTTGGCGAGGCGGACGGGATACGCGCGCCGGTGCGGCCAGACGGCGAGGACCACGGAGGCGACGGACAGCGCCAGGAGACCGCCGGAGATGGGGGCGCGTGAGAAAGAGCCACGGGTTCCCGTCGGTCATGATGGCCCGCACCAGGCTCACCCCGATCTGGCCGCCGAGGATCACGCCCAGGATGAGGGCGCCAAGGGTGGTCAGGCTCCGGCGGGCGCTCGCCCGCTCGCGAATGCACTAGTGTATCCGCTCGCCTCGCCCTGCGGCTGCGGCTCGCCGAGCTCAGCTCCGCCTGGGAACGCATCACGGATCCGCTCGCCTCGATCTCCGGCTGGTCGGCTTCGCCTCCGGCGGCGGCTCCACTGCGGGCTGCGGCTCGCCCATCTCGGATCTGAAGGAGCGGGAGATCCAGCAGAAGCGCGGCGGCCGCGACCGCGAGCATGCCGATCCCCATGGCGGTCTCGGCGAAGATGAGCTTGCCGATGCCGAAGAGAGTCGCGTAGACCGCGACGATGCCGGCGATCCAGTTGGTCCACGCCAGCGCGCCGCCGGGGATCGGCTCGCGGCCGAAGCCCAGCCGCCGGGAGACCTGGGCCCAGCCCGGGCCGCCGGGACGGACGCGCCGGTAGAAGGCGTCGAGCACGGCGGGCGGCTCGGGCGCGGTGGCGAAGGTCACGCACCACCCACACCACGGTGCTCACCGCCACCGTCATCAGCATCATCCGCGGCGGTGCGCGTTCGGATCGTTCTCGGCGAAGCGCGGCGGCGACGAAGCGGAAGGCCAGGGTGCTCACCACGAAGCTGGCGATCATCGCGGAGATCTCGCTCCACGCGTTGATGCGCCACCAGTACCAGCGCAGGATGAGCACGAGTGCCGGTGCCGGCGCCCGATCGCGAGGAGCAGCTCCCACGGCCTTCTCGACGCTCGAGAGCTGCGAGGTGACGGCGATGGAGGCGAGGAAGAGGAGCACCGTCGCCGCGCGTGACACCGCCACGTAGTGGCTGCTCGGTCCCGTCGGTCTTGACGAAATCGCTTGTAGAAGTCGTTGACCGAGATAGGAGGCGCCCCAGTTCAGCTGCGTGCCCACCGTGCGACATGTACGCCGCGGCGAAGCCGGCCAGCATGAAGCCGCGCCACGGCGTGGGCAGCAGGTCCACGAAGGCCTGCACGTACCCCGGCCTCCTTGTCCTGCGAGGCGTCGGGTAGAGGATCACGGTGCGCGAGCCCGGTGACGATCCACGGCCAGGGACGGAGCGCGTAGTGCGCGACCTGGAAGAAGAGCGTGGCGAGCACGCCGTCCCGCTCGGTGCGCGCTGAGAGATGCGCTGGGCCACGTAGCCTCCGCCGCCCGGCTCCGCGCCCGGATACCACGCCGCCCACCACTGCACGGAGCAAGATACACGCATCAGCGCGGTCAGCGGCATCCAGGCATAGGCGTGGATGCCGTTGCCGTCAGACGCACCGGGAGCACCAGACAGCGCCGCCGCCTCGCTCCCGAAGTGCGCGGCCACGCCTGGCCTTCAGCGCCGCGATCCCGCCCACCGCGCGCACCGCGTAGACCGCCAGCACGATCACCGCGGTCATCTTGATGACGAACTGGACGAGGTCGGTCCACGAGCACCGCCCACATGCCGGCGGCCACCGAGTACGACAGCGGTGATGAGGAAGCAGATGCCCACCGCGAGGACCTCGCCCGCTCACCACGATCCCGCAGACTGAGACGTCGCGGAGCCCAGCGAGATCGTGAGGATCTTGATCATCGCGCGCGTGACCCAGCCGAGGATGATGAGGTTGATCGGGATCGCGAGGTAGAGCGCGCGGAAGCCGCGCAGGAAGCGCCGCCGGCTCGCCGCTATAGCGCACCTCGGCGAGCTCCACGTCGGTCATGACCCGCGCGCGGCGCCAGAGCCGGGCGAAGAAGAACACGGTGAGCATGCCGCTCATGACGAAGTTCCACCAGAGCCAGTTGCCCGCCACGCCGTTGGCGGCGACGAGAGCCCGGTGACCACCAGCGGCGTGTCGGCGGCGAAGGTGGTCGCGACCATGGCGGTGCCGGCGAGCCACCAGGGCACCTGGCGCCCCGAGAGGAAGTACTCGTCGAGGCTCTGGCCGCCGCGCCGGGTGAAGTACGAGCCCGATGGACGCGTGCAGAGGACGAAGTAGCCGACGACGATCGCCCAATCCAACCGGTGAGATGGCCATGCGCGTCCCACGTCCGCAATACAGCGGACGCGAAGGCCGAGTCAAGGAATTTCGGCGCGGGCCCGTGCTGGGAATCGCTCCGTCGATGGCTCCGTCGCAGCGCCGCCCGCTCCGCTCGCCCGATCGCCTCAAGTCGCCGCTGGAGCGCCTGTACCGGAGTTCGACTGGGCCGCCCGCACCGCCGCCGGACGCCATCCGTTATCCCCTCGGCTACCCTGACCCGCGAGACCGTGAGGTCGTCGCGCTCTCGCCTCGTGCCTCGCCTACGGCCGGGTGAGCCTCTTCGGTCCCTGGTGGCGTGGCGCTGGAGGCGCATGGGGCCCTCCCGCATCGGTTCATGCTCGAGTTCGACGCCGGCCGGCAGGGCGGCGCGTTCGCGGGCTTCCACTATCGCTTCAACCGTCCCCGCGATCTGGTCGCCTTCTGCACTGCCGCCGCCGGCGGCATCCTTCGCGCACATGGCTCCCTGGGGGCCTTCTTCGCGGCCGGGTACTCGCCGGAGGACGCCACGGTGGGGCCCGCGCTCGAGCGTTGTCGTGGACGAGTTCCGCTTCGCCGAGGATCGCGGCGCTGTTCCCGCGCCGCCACCTGTCCTATGGGTATCGGCATTTCTTCCCGCGCCCTCCACCGGGGCGTGCAAGCGCACTGCTCCTCTACCTGCGCTGGATGATCCGGCGGGAGCCGCCGGACTTCGGGCTGTGGACTCGCATCCCGCCCGCCGCCCTCGTCATTCCGGTGGATACCCACATCGAGCACGCATGGCGCGCGCGGTGGGGCTCACACGACGGCGCAGCCGCAACTGGCTCATGGCGGAGGAGATCACGAGCCGCCTCCGGCTGCTCGATCCCGCGGACCGGTGAAGTACGACTTCCGCGCTCTGCCACAAGCGCATGTCCGGCGACTGCCCGGGCCGGCGAGACGCCGTCAGTCCTGCGCGCCTGCGGCCTCCGCGCCGGTCTGCGTGCACTGGCGGGGCTGGCGCCCGGTGGCACGCCCGGCATGACGCCGCTGGAGATCGCGCTCATCGTCGTCCTGGTGAGCTGGGCTGGTGGCGCTGGCGTGGGCGCTGGCAGGCGCGCGGCGGGATCTCGACGCCGCCCGCCGGCCGGGCCCGGATCCCGTGGCCGAGCTGCTGCAGCGGCAGATCGAGGCCGTGCGCACGGATGGTAGCCGCGCCGGCCAGGACGGGCTGCGCGCCAGGAGGTCGGAGATCCTGGGCGGCCGCGTCCGCGACGCGAGCTGGGGCGCTGCGGCTCGCGCTGGCGGGCGAGCTCAAGGGCGTGAGCGCCGAGGTGACGCGGCAGCTCGCGGACGGGATGCGTCTCTTCCAGTCCGCCCAGGCCACCATGGGCGATCGCCTCGACCGCGCCGCGCAGGTGGTGGGCGTAGGTGCAGGAGCCTGGGCAAGCTGGGCGAGCAGCCACCCAGCGCGTGGCCGACGTGGGCCGGGAGATCCAGGGGCTGGAGCAGGTGCTCCGCTTCGCCCAAGATCCGGGGCGGCCTCGGCGAGACGCTCCTGGAGCAGGTGCTCGCCCAGATGCTGCCCCGCGCAGCACGGGCGCTGCAGCACGGCTTTCTCCGGCGACCGCGTGGACGCGGTGGTGCTCGTGGGCGGCCGCCTGGTCCCGGTGGACGCCAAGTTCCCGCTCGAGAATTTCCGGCGCCTGCTGGAGGAGGCCCGAGGAGGACAAGCGCCGTCCATCGCAAGCAGTTCGGCCGGGACGTCAAGGCGCGGGTGGACGAGATCGCCAAGAAGTACATCCTCCCGGATGAGGGGCGCTTTCGACTTCGCGCTCATGCAGCCGCGTGCCCGCGGAGAACGTGTACTACAGAGATCGTAATCGTGAGCGGCCGGCTGCCAGGGGCGGCGATCAGAGGAGTCATCGCGTCCTATGCGCTGGCCGGCGCGTGATCCCGGTGGCTGCCCGGCGGCTTCTACGCCTATCTGCAGGTGATCGTGCTCGGGTTGCGGGGACTGCGCATCGGGTAATGCCCGGGACATCCGGACGACCTGGCGCGGCTTCACGCCCCGGATCTGGCCCGCATGCGGGAGGAGCATATGGAGCGAAGCTGGGCAGCGCACCTGGGGAACGCCCAGAAGCAGTACACCGTACGGCTGCCGGAGCAGGCGCTGGCCAGTTCGGGGACAAGCTGGGCGCAATCGGGCGCGCCGCCAGAGTCAGGATCCCCAGCAGTCGCTGCTGCCCCCAGCCCTGAGTCGCGCCGCTGTGATACGATGACGACATGCAGGCGACATCAGTTCCAGGTCTTCAGGGATCAATCTCCTGGTCCGCCTCCTGGCCGAGCCGCCCGCGGATGTCCGCGTGCACTGCCCCAGGGCTCGCCCATCCCGTTACGGCGAGAGTGGGTCCGACCGCGGCGACGGATTCGACGGGGGCGCCAATGCCTTCCGCGAGATGCCGCCGGTGCACGCCGCCGTGGTGCGCCATTCGAGGAGAATCGAGGAAGTCGAGGGCCGCTATTTCTACATCGGCGGCGAGGAGCACCGCGTGATCCGGCTGGGACATGCCGGTCATCCTCTCCTTCTCCCCTGGAGTAAGGGCCCGCTGGCCACGACCGCCTCCACCACCGCCGGCGTCCTGCTCGGCGTGGACATCTGGCTACTCGCATCGCGTCCCAGCACCGGCCTCTGCCTGATCGATTCCACCGCCGCCGTGCCCGTCCGCAGCGTCCACGTGCGCGCCTCGGAGACGCTTCGCGCCGCTCGCGCGCTGCTGGAGACGGTTTCGTCGCCGGAGATGCGGTGCATCGACGACTGGCCAGCTTTGCGCCCGGACCTCCGGCGCCAGCGGGCGGGGCGCAGTGCGAAGCGCCGCCTCACCGGAGTTCGCCATTCCGTCACCGCTGTCAGCCTGGCTCCGTCGCCACTCCCCTGGGTCAGCGCCTTCACGCCGAGGCCACCCGGGTCGCGCGCGCGCTGGCCCGCGACCGTCCGGCCGCGCTGCTGCGCTGGAGGCGTTCCCACCGCCTTTCTCCGCTGCGCTCTTGCCCGAGCACCGGCCCGGCCCAGGGTGCCGCGCGGGGACAAGGCCCGGGTGCACTATGGGCCGCCACTGCCTGCGTGCGGGCGCGCTGGCCTCCTCGTCGCGCGACTGTTGACCCGGGCAGCGCCGTGATGGCCGGGCTGGCGAAGCGCTGCGCCAGCGCGACGAGCGCGCCGCCGCCGTGTGCGCCCTCACCGCGCGGGCTGGCGGCGCTGGGCTTAAGGACACGCGCGTCGGCGTGACGGGAGACGGCTGGATCTCGCTGCGGGCCCCGCCGCTTCCTTGCGGACTGGGCTGAGGCCGGGCCCTATAGTCACCACTGAACGCGCTCAAAGAGCGTCCTCCGCCCGGATCACGAACGCCAGGACGAGCTGGTGGGGCTCGCCCGCGCCCTCATCCGGATTCCCAGCGTGTACCGGCCCGACGATCCCGAGGCCACCGAGGCCCGAGTGGCCCGCCCATGTCGAGGCGTGGCTGCGCCGGGAAGGCTTCGCCGTCGAGATCCAGACCGTGGCGCCCGGCCGGCCCAATGTCATCGGCACGCTCGGCGAGAAGCGGAACGGCACGCGAAGCCTCCTCCTCGAAGGCCATACCGACGTGGTCACCGAGGCGATCCGCAGGCGTGGAGCCGGCCGCCGTTCGGCGCCGAGCTCGCGGACGGGCGCATCTACGGGCGCGGCGCCGCCGACATGAAGGCGGGCTGGCCGCCGCCATGGTGGCCGCGGCCGCCTCTTCGTCGCGCGGGCGTGGAGCCCCGCGGGAAGCTCGTGGTGGGCGCGCTCGTGGACGAGGAAGACCGCATGCTCGGCGCCCGCCATCTGGTCACCACCGCGGTGGGACGCGAGCTGGATGCGGCCATCATCTGTGAGCCCGAGGAGAACGAGCTCTGTCTGGTCCAGCGCGGCGTGGTCTGGGCCCGCTTCCGCGTGCGCGGCAAGATGGCCCATGGAGCCATCCGCGAGGCGGGGCTCAATCCCATCACCGTCCTGGGAGCGGTGCCTCGAGGAGGTGCCGGCGCTCGAGCGCCGGCTCCGGCGCCGCTGCGAGAAGAGTCCCTACCTCAAGCCCCCCACGGTGACGCCCACCATCGTCCAGGCGCCGCCCCGCGGCGTGGGTGTGCCGCAATCCAACGTGATCCCGGCGCTGGGTGAGATGACGCTCGACGTCCGCGTCACGCCGGGCGTCGAGCGCCGACGAGCTGCATGCCGAGCTCGAGGCCCTGTGCCGGGCGGGTGAGGCCGCGGTGGAGGGCGTCAAGGTGGAGTGGGAGCCGGTGAACGCGTTCCGGCTGGCCACCAAGGTGGACAGGGCCGAGCCCTCGTGCAGGCGATGGTCGCGGGCGTCCGCAAGGCCACCGGCCGGGCCGCACGCTGGGGGCGGTGTGCCGGGCTCCACCGACGGCACCATCCTGCGGATGGAGCTGGGGCTGCCCATCGTGACATGCGGGCCGGGAAACCGGCAGATACCCCACCAGGTAGACGAGTTCGTAGAAGTTACAGAATTAGTTGATGCGGCAAAGATTTATGCCGCATCAGCTCTCAAGTATCTCGAAGCGTAGTGACCCTTCCCACGCGGCCACGACTCCGTTCGCTCCGAGGCATTTCCCATCGAGCAGAATGGGCGGCCCATGATCGGCCTCCGCGATCCCTCCGGCCTTCACCGACGAGGTCGCGATGCTGCCCATCCCGCTGCTCGACGTGGTCTCGCTGTTCGATGGCGACCACGCGATCGCCGAGATCCGAGACATCGTGGCCGCGCGTCACGGCGGGGTCTTCACCGCGGACGACGTGGCCGCGGTGGCCGAGCGCTGGACGAGGCGGCTTCCGGACAGCCCGCGCTTTGCCGAGCGGCGCCCGGCGCATCGAGGCGGAGATTCGCGGCCGGCCCCACCCGGCGCGCGGCGCACGCGGGAGGCGCGTACGCCGGGGAGGCGGGGGCGCTGCGGGAGCAGATCGCGGGGTTTCTCCGCTTCTGACGGTCCCGGGGTGGCACTCGATGGGACCGCACTCGATGGGATCGCACTCGCCGGAACCGCACTCGATGGTGGGGAAGGGTTGGCGGCCACTCGGGATTGTGATCTACGGTCGCCCCAAGGGGCGACCTCTATGAGGAGGCTTCGGGCCCGCAACTGCGCGGGCTCCTCGCGCCGCATGTATTGATTTTTACCGGGGCGGGGCGGTGTATGCGTGGGCGTACAAGGAAGTGCTGGAGCGATGCGACGCGGATCTCTTCGTGGTCTGGGCACCTGCCACGCGGGCATGGTGGAGCCGTTCGCGGCCACCTACAAGGCCTTCGAGACGCCGCTGGGCCCCGTGCCGGTGGACCGCGACTTCCTCGACGCGCTGGGCCGCCGCCACTGCTGGCGATCTCCTCGCCGCGGAGGGCGCGCATCGCGTCGAGCACTCGATCGAGTTCAGGCGGTGATGCTCCGCTGGGCGCTCGGCGCGCGGCCCTTCACCATGGTGCCGCTGCTCGCCTCTTTTCCGCACGAGGCGGTGTGGACGGGGAAGAGCGCCGAGGCCGACGCGCGCGTGCCCCGATTCCTTGCCGCCCTGGCCGATACGCTGGCCGCCTCCCCGCGCCGGATCTGCCTGGTGGGCGGCGTGGATCTGGCCCACGTGGGCCGCGCTTCGGTGATGCCGAGCCCAATACCGCGGCCTTCCTCGCCGGGTCGAGCGGGCGGATCGCGCCATGCTCGAGACCGTCACCGCTGGAGACTGCCCCGGCCTTCTTCGCGTCGGTGGCGGCCGACGGCGATGCCCGGCGATCTGCGGGCTCTCCCCGATCTACGCATTCCTCCGCGTGCTGCCGGGCGCTCGCGGCCACCTCATCCGCTATCGCCAGTGGCCCGACCCCCAGGGGCGGTGAGCTTCTGCGCGGCGGCGTTCGAGTAGACGCGGGACGGATCGGCCCATGGCCTCCGATCCCTCCCACCTGGAAGCTTCCACGGCTTCGCATCGACCGCGATGGGCTCTGGTATCACGACGACGGGAGGTCACCCACGAGGGCATCCTCGCCACGCTGCGAGAGGGTTCCGGCGCGACGCCGACGGCCACTACCTCCAGGTCGGCCCGGTGCGCGTGCCGGTGGAAGTGGATGACGCGCCTTTCGTGGTGCTCCGCGCCGAGGACGAGGGCGACAGGCTCGCGGTGATCCTCAACGACGGCAGCCGCGAGCCGCTGCGGCCCGAGACGCTGCGGCTGGGGCCGAAGCGAGGTTCCGTACGCGACGGTGAAGGACGGGCGCTTCCAGGCGCCTTCAATCGCGCGGCGGCGTATCAGCTCCTGCAGCGACTGGCGGAGGACCCGGTGAGTGGCGGCGCGGCGCTGGTCCTGGGTGCGCGACGGTGGACAATCCCCCGCGTCGAGCGCGCCTGACCCGGGACCGGCCGCCGGGAGTCGCTCACCTGGCTCGGACCTCCTGAGGACGGCGATCATCTCGGGATGGATGTGGCCGTTCGACGCGACCAGGGCGGGGCGGCGCGATCAGGCGGGCCGCCGTCGAGTCCGGTGACCCGGCCTCCCGCCTCCTCGACGAGCAGCGCGCCGGCCGCGGCGTCCCAGGGGCCGAGCACCAGCTCCAGGTAGCCGTCGAGCCGTCCCGCAGCGACGGCAGCCAGGGTGATGGCCGCCGAGCCCAGCTCGCGCACGCCCGGTTGCGACGGGTGAACGCGGCGTACTCGGCGAGGTTATTGTCCACGGTGTCTCGCATATCGTAGGGAAGCCGGTGGCGAGGAGGCTCGCCCCGAGGCTCGCGGTGGGCGAGACGGCCAGACGCCGATCCTCGGGAAGGCGCCCCCGCCGCGCTCGGCCACGGCGCACTCGTCGAGATTGGGTCGTAGACCACGCCCACAACGGCGCGGCCGTCGACTTCCAGCGCGATCGAGACGGAGAAGAGTGGCAGGCCATGGACGAAGTTGGTGGTCCCATCGAGGGGTCGATGACCCAGCAATGGGTGGGCGAAGCGATGCTGGGCGCCGCCTTCCTCGGCCAGGATCGAGTGGTCCGGGAACCGCGCGTGGATGGTCACCGACCACGAGCGCTTCCGCCCCGCGATCGACCTCAGTGACGAGGTTGATGGGGCTCGACGCTGGAAACGGCGCGGGCCCCGCCGCGGGTGCGCCCGGAGAAAGGCCCCGCGCGCCTCGCCGCCGCGACGGCGACCACTCCGGAACGCGTCGCTCATGCGCATGGAGGGTAGCGCCGCGCCGGCCCGACTCCCTCGCGCGCCTTGACAAGCATCGGTGGCGGTCGGGCACAGTGGGCGCGGGACTAACATGGAAACGAAGACTCAGCCCGGCGTGGTGAACTGCGTGGCCGATGCGGGCGGCTGCCGCGGCTGACGTCGCCATCGAGGACATCAGCGAGGTCCTCAAGCTCTCCGACCAGTTCGTTCGGATCGGGCTCTACGAGCCGGGACCGGAGCTCCTGCAGAAGGTGAAGGGAGGAGTTCGGCCTGCACGAGCTGGCCATCGAGGATGCGCTGCTCGGCGCATCAGCGGCCCAAGCTGGAGCGCTACGGCGACTCCTTCTTCATGGCCCTCCGCACCGCGCAGATGAACCGCGAGAAGAAGGCCGCCGATTTCGGCGAGACCCATCTCTTCATGGGGCCTCGCAGCTACATCGTGTCGGTGCGCGGCACGGAGCCTCGCTGTCGTACGCGCCCGTTCGCGCCCGCTGCGAGGCGAACCCCGCGGCTCCTCACCATGGGACCGGGCTTCGTCATGTACGCGATCATGGACTTCCATCGTGGACCAGTACTTCCCGGTGGTGGACGAGCTGGAGTCCGAGCTGGAGCGCCTGGAGGAGGCCATCTTCGGAGACCAGTTCAGCCGCGAGACCACGGAGCAGATCTACAATCTCAAGCGCAGCCTGCTGGAGCTCAAGCGCGCGGTCTCACCCCTGGTGGATATCTGCAATCGACTGATCCGCTTCGACATCGACCTAGTGCCGGAGGAAGTGCGCCTCCGTATATCCGGGACGTATGCGATCCACTCCGGTAGCAATACGTAACCT